>JAEEGI010000337.1_pt1 | contig 183272 bp, 160 predicted proteins | sample 8958751 | NCBI WGS metagenome assembly JAEEGI01 (sample SAMN16246545, study PRJNA631951) | gut metagenome | biome: gut microbiome; feature: rumen; material: KS-attached | host: Bos | place: Iran: Karaj | collected 2018-10 | reverse complement strand
CGGGGGGAGGACTCGAACCTCCGACCTCCGGGTTATGAGCCCGACGAGCTACCGACTGCTCTACCCCGCGGTGTTATTTGGGACTGCAAAGGTAGAAATAAAAGCTTAAAATGCAAAATTATTTTTCCACGACAGCTTCCAAGAACCCGTGGATTCCATTTACGTCGTTGAGACTGAACGCCTTCTGCTCCCCTGTGACAAGATTCTTGACATTAACTTGTCCGGAAGCCATCTCGTCCGCTCCTGTTATTGAAAAGAAAGGAATACACTTGTGGTCAGCGTAGTCAAACTGCTTCTTGAGCTTTGAGGAATCAGGATAGACCTCAACAGCGACTCCCCTCTCCCTCAACGCCTTAGCGACGGGCAAAATGTAACGGACCTCGTCCGCGCCCATATTGGCGAAAAGAATGGTTGTGGAAGATTTGAGCCCTTTGGGGAACTTGTCCAGTCCACTCAGGACATCATAAATCCTGTCAGCCCCGAAACTGATTCCGACACCTGACACATCCGGAAGCCCGAATATTCCTGTAAGATTGTCATAACGTCCTCCTCCACAAATACTTCCAATGGCGAAATCAAGAGCCTTGACCTCGAAAATGGCGCCCGTGTAATAGTTAAGTCCACGAGCGAGGGAAAGATCAATCTCGACAGGTGAGCCAATCCCGGCGGCGTCAATAAGGCCGAAGAGTTCCTCGAGCTCATCAAGTCCCTTAAGTCCAGTCTCAGAAACCAGTCCGGACGGCGACCCTCCACTCATCAAGGAACGCATCGCAGCCAACTTCTCTGAGGTGGAACCAGACAACTTCAGAATCTGCTCTATCACAGCTATCGCATTATCTGTCAGTCCCTTCCCTCTCATCTCCTCCTCGACGGCATCGAGCCCGATCTTGTCCAACTTATCAATGGCCACAGTGATGTCCACAACCTTATCCGGGAAACCGCAAATCTCAGCGAATCCCGTCAAAACCTTGCGGTTGTTGATCTTAACCAGCACCCTCACGTCCAAGAGAGAGAACACCCGGTCAACAATCTGGACCAACTCCAGCTCATTAACCTGAGACCTGGATCCGATCACATCAACATCACATTGATAGAACTCACGATAACGCCCCTTCTGAGGACGATCCGCCCTCCAAACAGGCTGGATCTGGAACCTCTTGAAAGGAAATGAGATATCGTTCTGATGCTGTACCACGAACCGGGCGAAAGGCACGGTGAGATCGTAGCGCAAACCCTTCTCACATACCTCTTTGGACAGGGCTACGGAATTGACCGCGCCATCGGAGTCCTTGAAAGAGTCGAAATCAACTTTTCCGAAAGCGTCTCCGGAATTAAGTACCCGGAAAAGAAGTTTGTCCCCCTCCTCGCCGTATTTCCCGAGAAGGGTGGACAGGTTCTCCATCGCAGGAGTCTCAATCTGGGAATATCCGAAAGTACGGAACACTCCCTTTATCGTGTCGAAAATATAATTTCGGCCAGCCATTTCCTGCTGGCCGAAATCTCTAGTTCCTTTAGGTATGGAAGGTTTCATTACAAAATCTGGGCTCCGCACCCATCAAGGGCGCCGAAGAGGTCATAAGCTTCGAAGAATGGATACTTGTTGGCAAACATGGACACTCGCGTGATCTCTGTTCCCTGCTGGTTGATACCGAAGGCGCGGCGAACCTGGTTAGCCGCTGAATTGGCGTTGTAGCTGGATGAAGAGACCTTCTCAAGATTGGCGAAACCCTTCAGGTAAGGCTGGTTGATCTTAGAGACGAAATTCTTGTCGGTAAGCTCCACATTGCCCGACTCATTGATTCCGTCAACATCCTCAAACTCATCGCATTTGACCGGAAGCCACATGTATGACTGTGAAGGGATGATCATATCGGCAACGTTCATGAAAAACTGGTTGTCGACAACGTTGAGTTTGCGTTTCGCGTCAACCTCTTTGTTGGAATCGTGGTGAGCGTAGCTGATAGCGCCCAGGTTGGAGCATCCGAAGATATTGTCATGGACATCGGAGTCGACACGTGACATGAACTCATATCCGTAACCCATATCCTCCATGATCTTGTCACGGCACCAACTGAAAAGAACAGTGTTGTGGTGGAAATCCACATAGCACTCGTTGGCATCCCTGGTCATAGAATCGATCCTGCAGGATGAATAGTTGTTGGCCACAAAGACATTATTGTAGACCTCCCAATCGCCGCCCTTGCTCATCAACTGGATACCGAAGTACACAGCGTTGGCGAAAACGCAATTGCGGATAATCAGATGACCCTCGACATGTCCTGTGACGCACTGCCTTTCCTGCGCCGCGCCACCCACAGTAGCGATAGAAGGAGAATCGCCGGGCATAAGTTTACGCCCAGTGAGGCAACCCTCGGGCCAACCGGCGACGGGATCCTCGCTCGGAGCGCAGTAAAGGGCCTGCTCGCCACGGTCAACTGAGAAACCGTCAACCATAACGACCTTGTTGCGGCTTCCTGTCACTTCGAGATTGATGCTTGCCTTGGTGCCATTCTTGGACACGTGGCTGGGATTGGTCTGGATATATGTCTTGTGGACATAAGGATCCCTCTCGGAGAAGTCCTCGGTGTAACCTCCGACCAGCGAGACATACTTTTTGATCTCGATGAATCCCTGGTCGAGTGTGCCGGTGTAATTACCTTCAGCGACGCAGATCACATCTCCGTCACTGGCCTCGTCAAGAGCCTTCTGGACGTTCTTCAAAGGAGTCTCGGGAGACTTTCCGTCATTCTTGTTGGAACCGGAAGTGGCGACATACCAAGTCGATCCGTTTCCAGCCTTGACAGAAGAACTCCTGCCCTCAGGAACCTTTGAGGAACCTGATTTCGAGCCTCTGGCGCCGGCATTGTCAACGGCGTTCTTGGCACCCTTCTCAACAGCCTTCTCGGCCTTGTCCAAAGTCTTGTGTACGGCCCTGTCGGCGCCCATCTTGATCCTGGTCTCGGCGGCGTTCTTGGCCCTCCTGGTGATGTCATTCAGGATCTGGGCTGAGGCTGGAGCCCCGGTTGAGAGCATCAGCGAAGCACCTAAAACAAGGGTCGCCAACGCCTTCAGGCTTTTGGTTAAAGAAATGTTAGTTTTCATTTTTGAATAGTTTTAATTGTCAATAAAGTCATATTTGACGCAATGTACTAAAAAAAAGTAGAATTACAAAGGCCATGCCTAGCCCTTGCTAACTTATAAGACCCTCTATTGCCGGATTTGATTTTTTTAGATAACTTGCGAAGATTTTAATCAATTGGAAAAATGAGAAACAACTTCTTCAAATGGGTTCTGGCCGTCATCGTGGGCCTCTTGGTTTGGGGCATAATAAAGGCCATATTCTTCATTATGATGATAGGATCACTTGCCGGAAGCGCAACATCCAGTAACGGTAGCTCTTCCCTTCTCCCGAAGGAGGGCATCCTTTTAATGGATATGAGCTCACTTGTGATCACTGAACAGACAACCGAGGGAATGCCCTCAATGTCAATAACTTCCTTAGGAGGCATGGGCAGTGGTAGCGTCAGCGCCCCTATAGGCGTTTATGATGCGGTCCAAGCTATCCACAAGGCTGCCGAGGATCCCGGTGTCAAGCTTATTCTCCTTAAGACCGACAACATAGCGAGCGACCTCACTAACGTTGGCGAGATCCGCAAGGCACTGTCCGAGTTCCGCAAGAGCGGCAAAGCCATTGTCGCTTACGGCGAGGCTTACACGTCAGGAAGTTACTATCTTGCGTCCGTGGCAGACAAGATCTACACGACCAGCCACCATGGAGGGAATAACTTCATGCTCGGCCTGGGAGGCAGGATGATATTCCTGAAAGACCTGCTTGACAAGCTTGGAGTCAACTACCAGCTCATCCGTCACGGCAAGTATAAGAGCGCCGGGGAGATGTACATCTTGAACGCCCCGAGTCCCGAGAATATGGAACAGAATCAGGTGATGGTCAATTCCATGTGGGAAACGATAGCGAAAGAGACCGCTGAGGCGAGAGGAATCAGCGTTGACTCCCTGAACTATTTTATTGACAATCTTTCGATTAACTTCCCTGAGGATATGGTCACCCACAACTTGGCCGACGAGGTTCTCTCTGTCGAGGGGTACAAGGACAAGATGACCGTTCTCGCCGGAAAGGAGAAGTTCAAGGATGTCAAGTTCATTCCTTTCAAGGACTATGCGGTCGCTAAAGTCAAGCCCAACACAGCGGCTAAGAAGAAAATCGCCGTCATCTACGCCAACGGCAATATCGTAGAGCAGGATGACCCCAACAACATCTCTGGAGACAGGTTCGCGAGTATCATCGCCAAAGTCCGCGCCGACTCGACTGTCAAGGCTGTAGTGCTCAGGGTCAACTCTCCCGGCGGAACCGTCCTGGCGGCCAGCAAGATCAAAGAGGAAATCGATCTGACAAGAGCCGTCAAACCCGTCGTGGCTTCATACGGAGCGTATGCCGCCTCTGGAGGATACTGGATCTCAAATAGTTGCGACCACATTTTCTCCGACGCCACCACGCTCACGGGCTCAATCGGCTGCTTCTCAGCCATTCCTGAGTTCGGAAAGACAGTCAAGAATGTCGCCCACATCAATATAGTGCCGGTCAACTCCCACAAGCATTCTGACATGCTCTCCTTGATGAGACCTTTCAACGAGGAAGAGACCCGCTTGATGCAGGAATATGTCGATGACATATACACCAATTTCGTGACTATCGTGGCAGAGGGCCGTGACATGACTTATGAGGCCGTGGACGAAATCGCCCAGGGCAGGGTCTGGACCGGAGCTGACGCGCTCAATCTCGGACTGGTTGACGAGATTGGCACCCTTGAGGACGCCATCGCTTACGCCGCCTCTCTTGGCGGGGATCCCGATGTGGCTGCTTGGAACGTGACAGGATATCCCAAACCTCTGAGTGTGATGCAGCAGATCATGACCCAATTGGGAGGCAAGAACCCTGATGCAGAGGAAGTCGTTGAGAATGTTCTGGAAGGCACTCCGATGGAAGGAATAGCCCGTTCATTGCTCCAGTGGCAGAGGACTTGGGCAAAAGGCAACGGCCAGCTTGTCTTCGCCCGCCTTCCTTTCGAGTTCGAGATTAAATAAGACGGATTTTGATAGCATTTGCCGCTCCTCCCGCTGAGGGTACCGCGACAGATGCGTCGATACGATAGCCTATCAAGGCATGTACATGGGAGCCTTCGTCAGCGATGACGAGGGCTTTCTCTTTCTGAAAGGCATTGAATTTAAGGTCATTGAATATATCGCTCAGTTTCTTGCGGCGACCTTTCATGCCAAGGGGACGCATCCAGTCTCCTGGTTGCCAGAGACGGATAGTCACAGGGAACCGGAGATTGGCCACAGTAGTTCCTAACGGCTGTTTCACTTCCTGAATATCAGCGATTTCCACAACGAACTCAACCCCTTCTATTGAGTATTTCCCTGGTCCAGAGACCTCAACTGAACCGCTTGACAAAAGATTCCCACCTTCACGGGAGACGGCCTCAACTGTGATAGACCCACGGGAAGTCCGGGCGAGGTGGGTCTGTGAATGGAACTCCCTCCCACTGAAAGTGTTCCCGCTCTTGATAAGCTCAATAATATCGCTGATCACCGACTCGTTGAACCCATACGGCTCCAACAACCTGTACAGCAGGTACTCCCAATGAGTCGCCTCCACCAACGGAGCCAACTGGATTGTATTACCCGACATAACCTCTGGCTTCAAGCCGGAGACAAAATCATCCGCTATTTCCTGAACCTGGGAGAAACGCCTCATATCGGCATTGAGAGAGTCCAGGAAGGATGGATTGACCTTCCCGAAAAGAGGGAATACCTCATTCCGGATGAGATTCCTCTTATAGGCTGAATCAGCGTTCGTGCTGTCCTCCCGCCACTGAAGACCTTTTGACAAGGCATATTCCCTAATTTCTTCCCTGGAGAAACCCAACATGGGCCGGATCAAGGAAGCTGATGATCCGGGCAATGGGGACACCTTCCGCATTCCAAGAACGCCTTTAAGTCCTGTCCCACGTAACAAATTAAGGATCAATGTCTCGGCATTATCATTGGCATTATGTGCCACCGCCAACGCCGTGAAACCTTTCTCCTCACAAAGAGAAGCGAACCAAGCGTACCGTAGCTCCCTGGCGGCCATCTCCACGCTGATTCCATGAGCTGAGGCATACCCCTCGGTGTCGAAATCCTTCTTAAAGAAGCGGAGCCCATGAGCCTCGGCCCATTTCCTGACGAAAGCCTCGTCGGCGTCACTCTCCTCCCCTCTTAAGTGGAAATTACAATGAGCCAAAGAGATAGCATACTTGTGCGGAGACTCCAGAAACAGATTCGCCATAACCATGGAGTCAATCCCTCCGCTCACAGCGAGAAGGACCGCCCCTCCATCACAGGGAAGCGACCCGTCAAGACATCTGTCAAAACGGTCCCGCATATCCCGAGACTATTTCTTGTTCGTGAATGAGTAAGTGAATCCGAACTGCATGAATTCCTTGAGCTGAACAGTCCTGTGGCCGTTAGGGAATTTCTCGTCGATGATGAGGATAGTATCGTCGTAGATAAGGTTCGTGGTCAAGTTCAATGAGAAGAACTTGCTGAACCTCCACTGGATGGTATTGTCCCAGTTGACACGGAAATTCTGCGGATTCTTAAGATAATTGGAGAAGAGGATTAAGTTGCTGTTGACATCGAACTTATTGTTGATCTGGAACTTCACGTTAGTCGTGAGCTGGGCTCCCAAAGCGAATGTCAGAGGCCTGTAGTAATCACCGGTGATGAAATAGACGCCAGCTTCATCCTTCTTGTCCGGATACTGGGCTGTGTCTTCGTACTGGCTCTTCCTGGTCATACCATAATTCTTCCTGAGCCTCTCGTTGCCCACGATCGTGGTGCTTCCGGTCAAGGGAGCGAAGTTGACTGTCAACCATTTGTTAGGAACCCAAGCGATACCAAGACCCAATGTCATAGTAGCGGGCGAGAAGAACCCGGATTTCAATATCCTGGCGTCCCTCCATTGCTTCGGCGTCGGCTCCTCGTCAGCCTCAACCGCCGGTGTCGGGTAATTCCATCCGTTGGAGGTCTGGTTCAGGAAAGTGAAATTCGCGGTGTAGTTCAACTTCTCCTTGACTTTATATCCCCAAGTACTGGTAAAGAAAGTCCTGTCGACATTCTTTTGGACGATAGGTTTATCTTGGGAGTAAAGGAAACCATAGTCAAATTCCAGATGGTTTTTCCAATACTTCTTACCCCTTTCCCAATTGGCGTCTCCACGGATGATGGAGTTGAGAGTGTAGTTGTTGTTTCCTCCAGCGGCCCAGCTTGTGAAACTTGTTTGAGCGAAATTCAGCGTGGTCTTCAGAGTGTTGGTCCAATAAACCGGCTTCGGAGGAGCCACGACAACCTCTGGGGTGTCTGCCAGCGCCTGAGCCGCCTCAGCGGCAGCTGCCTGGGCGTCTTTCTTTGTCTTGTCATCCTGCCCATAAGCCACCATGCAGAATGACATGGCCAAGATAACCAAGGAATATTCAAGAATACGTCTCATAAAACCTTCCTTAATATTACTACCAGGTCTAGTAAGAGATGGCGAAAACCACCCTTTGCTTCGACGGCTTACCGGAGAAGATGTCCTTCCCTTCCTCCTCACACACGAAGCTGTCCACGGGGATGCACCTGATAGTGGCTTTGGTGGCATCCTTGATCGCTTGTTCGGTCTCGGCGGTCCCGTCCCAATGGCAGAGAAGGAACTTCCCGGTGCCGATCTTCCGCTGGAATTCCTCCCAATCGTCGCATTTCTCAACATTCGAGGCCCTGAAATCAAAGGCCTTTTTGTAGATGCTCGCCTGGATGTCATCCAGCAGGGAAGCAATCGACTTGTCAAGTCCCTCGAGGGCGACAGTCTGCTTCTCAAGAGTGTCCCTGCGGTGCACCTCGACAGTTCCATTATCAAGGTCACGAGGTCCCATGGCCAGTCTGACAGGGACGCCCTTCAGCTCCCACTCCGCAAATTTGAAGCCAGGACGAAGATTGTCACGGTCATCGATCTTCACCGTATGTCCCTCAGCCTCAAGGGCCTTCTTCAGTTTATCCATCTCCTCAAGAATCCTGGTCCTCTCCTCGTCCGCCTTGTAAATGGGCACCATAACTACCTGGATAGGAGCGAGCTTCGGAGGCAGGACAAGACCATTGTCGTCACCGTGGGCCATGACAAGGGCTCCCATCAGACGGGTTGAAACACCCCAGGAAGTCGCCCAGACATATTGCATCTGTCCATCCTTGTCGGTGTACTGAACGTCAAAGGACTTGGCGAAGTTCTGGCCAAGGAAGTGGGACGTTCCAGCCTGGAGAGCCTTACCATCCTGCATCATTCCCTCAATGGTGAGGGTGTCAAGAGCGCCCGCGAAGCGCTCGTTAGGACTCTTATGCCCCACAATCACCGGCAGAGCCATATACTCACGCGCGAATTTGGCATAGACACCAACCATCCTCTGAGCCTCCTCAATCGCCTCCTGGGCAGTCGCATGGGCCGTATGTCCCTCTTGCCATAGGAACTCCGCGGTACGGAGGAACAGCCTGGTGCGCATCTCCCAACGGACAACATTCGCCCATTGGTTGCACATGATAGGCAGGTCCCTCCAAGACTTGATCCAGTTCTTGTACGTGCTCCAGATGATGGTCTCGGAAGTGGGTCGCACGATCAACTCTTCCTCAAGTTTCGCCTCGGGATCGACCACAACGCCTTTCCCGCCAGGGTCGTTCATCAGCCTGTGATGGGTCACCACGGCGCACTCCTTGGCGAATCCGGCGACATGCTCAGCCTCCTTGCTGAAAAATGACTTGGGTATGAATAGAGGGAAATAGGCGTTGACGGCTCCTGTCTCTTTGAACATGTCATCCAAAGCCCTTTGCATCTTCTCCCAGATAGCGTAGCCATAAGGCTTGATCACCATACATCCCCTGACCGGCGACTGCTCCGCCAAATCAGCCTTCACAACCAGATCATTGTACCACTGAGAATAGTTCTCGGACCTTTTTGTCACTTCCTTTGCCATATCAGAATAATAGTTTGCGGTTCTTGCCGATAATTGTTAATATTGTACAAATTTACATTCGGTACGGATTTTGTTTATTGCAAAACATTAATAAAACAACACCGTCTGCAAAACGGTAGCGAAGTTACGAATTAATTGTCAAATTATAGGAGATTCAAAAATGAAAACACGCGTATTGCTTTACTTCTCGGCGCTTCTGGCCCTGGCTTCCTGCGGCTCAGCGGCGCGGTACGCCACTGACACCTCAGGACAGAGGTATCAGGACGGGATCTACTATACATCTGACGCGTCTGCGACAGAAATGGCATCCACGGCCGACCTCCAGGAAGAGACCGACCTGCTGGTCGCGAAGACAAAGAACTCCCCGATCTTCATGAAGAGCGGAGAGAAGGTCGACACCCTGTTCATCCCAAACAACAAGGTGGCGAAAATAGATTTCAACAAGAGTGAAAATACCACCTCCGTCTACCTGTACGACAACAGTTGGGACACCTGGGCTGCTTACCAGCCTTGGTACGCCGCTTCGTGGTACTCCTGGTATCGCCCGTATTATTCCTCAATCTATTGGGGGTACAACCCTTGGTACTATGGAGGATGGTACGACCCGTGGTATTACCGTCCCTTCTACCACTTTGGTTGGTATGACCCGTGGTACTATCGTCCTTACTACCACTATGGTTGGTACGGCTGGTATGACCCGTGGTACTATGATCCGTGGTATTATAGCGGTTGGTATGGTCCTTACTATGGCTGGTATGGCGGTTACACCTGGCACCATCACGGATGGGGCCACGGTCCTCACTGGGGCTTCGGCGGAGGCGATAGGGTTTACAGACCCAGAGTCGCGACGACCGTATCGAACACCAGAGGCGGTATAGGTTCTTCCTCCAGGTCCGCAGGTGTAAGAAGTTCCTCCATGTCCCGCGCAAGGACTGGAACGGTCAGCACCAGGACTTCCACGGCCACAAGGTCCTCCGGCACTTCCTCAAGCGCAGCGAGATCATCCATCTCGTCAGTCGCCAGGACAGCGAGACCGAACTCCGGCCAGGCTGTCAGGTCTTCTTCGACCGGCACCCGCGTCAGCGGTGGAACCGTCGCTAGCGGATCCTCCAGGACCACATATGGGACCTCAGGCACCACTTACAGCCGCTCATCTTCCGGTTCGACCACCTATAGCAGACCGTCCACTTCTTCCAGCTCAAGCCGTTCCAGCGGCTCCAGCAGCGGAAGCTACAGGTCATCATCCACATCCCGTTCATCCAGCTCCGGCAGCTATTCCAGAAGTTCCTCTTCAGGCAGCTACTCTTCAGGCAGCTACTCTTCAGGGAGCAGTTCCAGAAGCTCAGGTGGATATAGCGGCGGCAGCTCAGGCGGAGGTTACAGCGGAGGAGGAGGTAGCTCTTCAGGCGGTGGCAGAAGCTCAGGCGGAGGCGGAAGGAGATAATCTTCTTACCTCTAAATCAATAACTACTTTTCCCTGATTTAAACTATCAAAATCCTATCAAAATGAAAAAGACATTTATCGCTATAACACTCTTGCTGGCCGCTGTCACAGCGGGAGCACAGACAATGTACGATGGACTGACTTTCAGCCAGAACAACTATTACGGCACAGCCCGCTCCATGGGAATGGGCAACGCCATGACAGCTGTGGGAGGTGATCTCGGTTCCATAGGCATCAATCCCGCCGGATCTGCCGTGTACAACTATTCCCAGTTCACAGTCACCCCCAATGTGACCATAAGCTCCATGAACGCATCCTGGAGCGCCTATCCAGTGAACGGGACAGACACCTACACCGGTCAGATCAACAAGACCCTGTCCAGGTTCACGATGCCTAACATCGGAGCCACGATCAACTTCAACACCGGCAGGAAAAGAGGCCTCAAGGGCGTCACCTACGGTTTTGTCGTCAATAGCGTGAACAACTACACTGGCCAGATGATGACCGGAGGGAAGAATGACAAGACAAGCTATCAAAGCTCCGTCGCTGTCGCCGCTGACGGTTATGACATTGACTTCCTCAATGGATACCTTGACGCTGACGGGAAGTCTATAGATGACTGGCGCCATCCTTACGAGAACGCTGACGACCGTGGATATTACGCCCCCTGGAATGTGATAACCAACGCTCAGGCCGGTTCCATCGCCAACTATGGAGATGTCAACGATCCTGACTATTACTACAGGTATATCGCCGCCACAGAAGGTTTCTCACAGACTTCTGACAAAGACCAGTACGGCAACTATATTTATGATATATTCCTTGGAGGACCTCTCAACCAGTCATTCGGGAAGAAGGTCACCGGAGGAAAGACCGACGCGATCCTCAACTTGGGATTCAATTTCAGTGACAAGTTCTTCCTCGGTTTCAACCTGGGGATCACGAGCCTGAATTATGATTACGACGAGTACTTCAAGGAGGCGGCTGTCGATCCCTCTGATTTCCGCATCGACTACGATGACGCGACTACTTATTTCACCGACTACCGCACACGTTACTCATATTCAGCTGACGGAGCTGGAGTGTATGGCAAAATCGGCTTCATCGCGATTCCCGTCGAGGGATTGAGAATCGGAGCGGCCATCCAGACTCCCACAACCCTGTTCATCGATGAGATCTGGCGTCACTCTACCGACGTGAACTACCAGAACTCTTCCTACAACGGGAACGCCACTTCCCCGGAAGGCAATTTCTCCTACAGGCTCTCGACCCCTTACAGGGCGAACGCAGGTTTGGCATATACCTTCATGGGAATGGGACTCTTGAGCGTCGATTATGAGATGACTGATTACAGCGCGATGAAGTTCAAGGACCGCAATGGCGGATGGAGTGAGACCTTCGATGATGTCAACCGTGACATCGCCAACTGCATGGGTATATCCCACAGTGTCAGGGTCGGCGCCGAGGTCAAGCCTATTCCTGAGTTCGCCGTGAGGGCCGGCTACAACTTCACCACCACACCCGAGTATGACGGGTCTGTGACTCTGAATGACAAGCTCCACATCCTTTCCGTAGGTGTGGGTTACTCCTCAAAGGGATCATTCTTCGCCGACCTGGCAGCCAGGTATTCAGCCTTCTCGGATGAGTACATCTCGCCTTACGCCGACTATCTCAGTGACATCGCTTCCCCGATGATCCTCAACAAGAGGGATCGGTACGACATCACAGCTACTTTCGGCTGGAGGTTTTAAGATAAAGGATTGAGTCGGGACCTTCATTGAACAGAAGGTCCATGATGGAAAGATCTGAAATGAAACCGTGCTTCCGGGCAAAGACCTGGAAGTACGGTTTTTCCAATCCCAAGTCCCTGAGGACAGTATTCGGGCGCTTTGGATGAAGGATCTCGCGGTAGTCCTCACCATACAGCTCGGATGCATTAGGGTGATAATCATCCGTCAACCTGATGTCCGCCACTATCCCGGTCTTCCTCAAGAAGAAACGGATGATGCTCATGTCCAGCTCGAAAAGAGTCTCCGGATGGGAGTCAAGGATAGCGAACAACTCGTCTTTGTAATAATCGAAATATGCCGAGGATTCATAAGCTGAGGAGATTGCCCGCTCAGTCTTCAACACCCAGGGTGTGGAGTAATCAACCTTGATCCTGGTGATAGGGAGCTCATGAGATCCCTCATGGACAATCGGGAAGTTCAGAAAGGCAGGGCCATCGGCGGCCATGATCTCGCACCTGTTCCGCCAGGACTGTTTCTGGTAATTCTCGCAGGCCTCGATATAAACAATGGAAGGAATGGTGTTTTCCGGAGAAAGAACCATTCCTTTAGCTATCAGCGCGAAATAACTGACCGGCGGGAAATAGGCTATACCCAACAACATGGATCGCCTACTCTATCGCTGTCCTGTCGGTAGGGTCGCTGGCGCGGATGATGCCGCGTTTGGAACTACGTATGAATTCGAGGATAGTGTCCCTCTCCTCGCTCTGAGGGAAACCGGCCTCCACCTTAGCGCAGCCATCTGAGATATTCAGGCCGGCATAGTAGATCATGTCGTAAATGTCCTTGATGGAGCGGATAGTGTCTGAGGAGAATCCCCTACGGCGAAGACCCACTATATTAACCCCGACGTAGCTCAAAGGCTCATGGCCACAAAGAGCGTAAGGAGGGACATCCTTGTTAATCCTGGCCATACCTCCCACCATCGCGTGGCAACCGACCTTTGAGAACTGGTGAGCTTTGGAACCTCCACCTATGATGGCCCAATCGTCCACCACTGTCTCTCCAGCAAGTCCGACATAGCTGACAAGAATGCAATGGTTTCCAATCACGCAATCGTGTGCCACATGGGAGTAAGACATTATCAATGTGTCGTTTCCGACCTTTGTGACATACTTCCCGCTAGCCTTTGTCCCGCGGTTGATGGTCGCGCACTCCCTGATTGTGACATTATCCCCAATCTCCACCGAAGTGACCTCTCCCTCGAACTTTAAATCCTGAGGGACAGCACCTACGACGGCGCCGGGATAAATCTGGCAATTCTTGCCCATCTTGACATATTGGAATATCGTGGCGTGCGGGAATATTTTGCAGCCGTCGCCAATCTCAACGTCATCATCGACGAATGCGAAAGGCCCAATCTCGATGTTGTCCCCAAGTATCGCCTTGGGACTCACTGATGCGAGAGGAGAAATATTATTCATTCTTATCTATTTAAATATTATTCAGATATAGCCTCGATGATGGCTCTCGCCATCCTCGTGTTGATGGTATGGCCAGGTTTGAACGCCTCAACCTTGGCCATCAGACGCCCTCCGGAAAGGGCCAGATCCCCGATCATGTCGAGCAATTTATGCCTGCCACACTCATCAGGGAAGCGAAGCTGGAGATTGTTGAGATAGCCTTCGTCATTTATGGCCAATCTCGGGACATTAAACAGGGAAGACAGCCTCTCAACCTGCTCATCTGTGACAGGATGCTCGACAATGACTATGGCGTTATCCACATCGCCCCCTTTAACGAGATTGTTCTGGAAAAGGTACTCTATCTCATGGAAGAAGACAAAGGTCCGGCAATACGCTATCTGCCCGGCATAATCGACTTCCTCATCCCAATGAGCCTTCTGCACTCCCAAGATTCTCGACCCGAAATCCACTGTGATGTCAATCGACGGGTTGTCGGAGGGAGTCACCTTGATATAGGAACCCGTCTTCTCATCCGTGACCTCGATTTCTCTGGGGATGGTTACATACTTTTTCATGGCGTCCTGCTCGACAAGCTCGTCCTCCTTGATCGCCTCTACATAATATCGAGCGCTGCCATCAAGTATCGGAACCTCCACATTATCAATCTCAACGATGGCGTTATCCACTCCCATTCCCGAGAGGGCGGACATAAGATGCTCAATAGTGGAGACTGATGCGGAGCCCTCAGAGATGGTTGTGCTCCTCGCTGTCGACGAGACATTCCCGGCCAGGGCCTTGACCATCGCCTCATCACCGAGATCAACCCTATGAAACACTATACCGGTCCCGACAGGAGCCGGGATCAGTCTCATGTTGGCGATTTGACCGGTGTGAAGACCTTTGCCTCGGAACTCATATTCCCGGGATAAGGTCTTTTGTTTGAGTGACGTCATAAAAAAACTTTGCGTTCAGCTTTACTACAAAAAGCAGTCCGCAAAGATACGAAGGTTCTAATTAATATCCAATGATTACTCTTTACCCTGGCGGCGGAACACCGCGTAGCTGCGCATGTAGTTCTTGATATTAATGGCGGGAGAGCCAAGCAAAGTCTGCCCAGGCTCCTTGATGCTTCCGATGACACCGGCCTGAGCCCCCAATGTGGTATTGTCCGCTATCTCAAGATGACCAGCTATTCCGACTTGACCGGCTAGGATACAGTTCTTGCCTATCTTCGTGGATCCGGCTATCCCGCATTGGGCCGCCATAACTGTATTATCCCCAATCTGCACATTATGGGCGATCTGGCAAAGATTGTCAATCTTCACACCATTCCCGATGATCGTGGACTCCATTTCGGAGCGGTCAATGGTGGTTCCGGCACCGATCTCGACATTATTCCCTATGATCACATTCCCGAGATGCTCAATCTTTTCCCAAGTGCCATCGGGAAGCGGGGCGTTGCCGAACCCATCTGAGCCTATCACCGCATTGGCGTGGATTATGACATTGTCGCCAATGACCATTCCAGGGTAGATGACCACTCCCGGATAAATGATGCAGTGCTTTCCGATAACAGTATTGTCCCCGACATACACATTCTCGAAAATCTTGGTGTAATCCCCCACTTTAGCATGGTGTCCGACATAGGAATGGCTGCCAAGATAAACTTTCTTGCCGAACTTGGTCGTCAGGAACCAGGATGAACGGAACCCCCTGTGCCTACGGTCAGTACGTTTCTGGGTGGCGGCGTATTTCAACAGGTCAGCCAGGGACTTGTACGCGTCCTCGACCCGAATCAAGGTGGGAGCTACCGGCTCTTTAGGTTGGAAATCATTGTTAACCAGCAAGATACTAGCCTTGCAGGTGTACACGTATTTCTCGTACTTGGGATTGGCGAAGAAGCAAAGTTGGCCTGCTTTTCCATGCTCTATTTTCGCGAATGAGGTAACCTTTGCCTGAGGGTCGCCTTCGACCGTTCCTTTAAGCACCTGGGCCAATTGCTTTGCTGTAAATTCCATCTTCTTTCCGCTAAAACATCAAAATCTTTACAAAGTAAACGATTTATTTTCATTTTCCCCAAATAATCATTACCTTTGTACCGTTGTGAGAGATAGGTGACGTCAGGCGTCTCCTATCTTTGTTTTATGAGTATGGACAAGGAATTGATTCAGAAAACCATCGAACCGGTGGTCGAAAAGCTAGGGTGCTTTATCGTGGAAATCATTGTCACCAAAGACAATGACATCACACTCACTGTCGAGAAGACCGCAGGCGAGGTCTCCCTGGAGGATTGCGTCGCCCTGAACGACGCCTTCCTTGCGGCTTTTGACAAGGATGTAGAGGATTACTCCCTGACAGTCTCGTCAGCAGGACTCGACCAGCCGTTCAAAGTCCATGGACAGTATGTGAAAGCCATCGGCTCACAGATCGTGGTGCTTCTCAAGGGCGGAAGAAAACTGACAGGAGTTCTCACTGGAGTCGATGAGGACGGTATTAGCGTCCGCTATATGGCCAAGGAACTTCCTGAGGGAAAGAAAAAGAGGATCACGGTTGAGCGTGAGGAACGGTTAGGATTCGAGTCGATCAATTCAGTGACCCCATTGGTTGAATTCAAGAAATAGTAATTATAAATTATGGAAAAGAAAGACGTTATAACTCTCATTGACGCCTTCAAGGACTTCAAGGAAGAGAAGAACATCGACAGGCCTGTTATGATGGGCGTCCTTAAGGATGTGTTCCTCACCCAGATCGCCAAGACCTACGGGTCCTCTGACAATTTTGACGTGATCATCAATGTCGACAAGGGCGACTGCGAGATCTACCAGAACTTCGACATCGTTGAGGAAGTTGAGAATCCCAACACCCAGATCACTCTTGAGCAGATCAAGGAGGAGACAGGTGATGATGATTATGAGATCGGTGACGTGTACACCAAGAAGCTTTCCCTCGCCTCTTTCGGAAGAAGGGGTATCCTGAACATCAGGCAGAACTTGCAGGGAAGGATCATGGACATCGACAAAGCCAATGTCTTCAAGGAGTATTCCGATAAGGTCGGAGAGATCTTCACTGGAGAGATTTACCAGACCTGGTCAAAGGAGGTCATCATCCTTGACGAGGATAGCAACGAACTCCATCTTCCTAAGAATGAGCAGATTCCCGGAGAACGCTTCAAGAAGGGAGACACCATCCGCGCCATCATCAAGAGCGTTGAGATGAAGAACAACACCACTCCGTACATCACACTCTCCAGGACATCCAACGAGTTCCTTGAGAAGCTGTTCGAGCTTGAGGTGCCCGAGATTTTCGACGGTCTGATCACCATCAAGAAAGTGGTCAGGGTTCCCGGCGAGAGGGCCAAGGTCGCGGTCGAGTCTTATGACGAGAGAATCGATCCTATCGGTGCCTGCATCGGTGTGAAGGGATCCAGGATCATCGGCATTGTCCGTGAGCTGCGCAATGAGAACATCGACGTCCTCCAGTGGACTTCTAACACCCAGCTTCTCATCCAGAGGGCTCTGAATCCCGCGAGGGTCTCCTCGATTGATCTTGGCAACTCCTCCGAGGACAAGATCAAGGTCTACATGCAGCCTGATGAGGTCAAGAAGGGCATCGGCCGCGGTGGTTGCAACATCAAACTCGCCGGAATGCTCGTCGGCAGGGAGATCGAGGTCTGGAGGGAGCTCTCAAAGGACGAGATCCAAGAAGAGGAGGATGTCCTTCTCAGCGAGTTCAGCAATGAGATCGATCAGTGGGTCATTGACCGCCTTGAGGCTATCGGTTGCGACACCGCCAAGAGTGTATTGGCCTTCTCACCCGAGGATATCGCCAAGAGGGCTGATCTCGAGGATGAGACTGTAGCGGAGGTCTTCCGCATCCTGAAAGCGGAATTTGAGGATTAGTCCATCAGGACAAGTGTTAAATTAAAAGGGGTTGAATATGGGAGAAATCAGACTTAATAAACTTATCAGAACCTACAATATCGGTCTTCAGAATCTTGTTGATTTCCTGAACAGTCAGGGTGTTGAGGTCGAGGCCAATCCTAACGCCAAGATCTCTGACGAGCACCTGCCGGCCATTGAAAAACAGTTCGGGAAGGATCTCGAGCTGAAAAAAGCTTCAGAGAAGGTCGACATCAAGTTGACTGAGATTCTTGAGCGTACTTCAAGGAAACAGCAGGAAGCGGCCAAGGAAGATGATTTCGAGGAGCCAGTAAGGGAGACTGTCATCAAGAGCAACGTTTTCACTCCCAAGGAGAAAGCGGAGCCAAAACCCGCTCCGGCGCCTGCCCCAAAACCAGAGCCAGAGCCCGTTCCCGTACCGGCACCCGAGCCTGAACCGACTCCTGAGCCAGAGCCCGAACCCGCTCCGGCACCTGCCCCCAAACCAGAGCCCAAGCCTGCCCCCGAACCGGCACCTGAGCCTGAACCGACCCCGGAGCCTGAACCGGAACCGGTCCCTTCAACTCCCGTTCCTGAGACAATCCCCGCCACAACCCCTGCGGAGACTGTGAAAGAGGAACCCGTTGAAGTCGAGCCGGAGATAGTTGAGTCCAAGGAAGAAAAGGATGAGGAGAAGAAGGAAGATGCTCCTGGATTCAAGGTGCTGGGCAAGATCGACATGTCCCAATTCGAGAAGAAGAGCGCCAAGAAGAGGGAGAGAATAACCAAGGGCAGCCAGAAGGTCGATGTCGCCAAGGAAGGCAAGCAGGCTGACAACAACTCCCGCAAAGACAAGAAAGACCAGGGCAAAGCCTCCCAAGACCAAGGCAAGGGTGGCCGTAAACGCGGACGCGGTAATGACCGTTTCAAGCCGGCCATGACCGAAGAGGAGCAGGAGGCCATGCAGAAGGAGATCCAGAAGCAGGTCAAGGAGACCTACGCCAGGATGAATGACAACAAGAAGAACAACTTCGGAGCCAAGTACCGCAAAGAGAAGAGGGAGCAAGCCGCTGCAAGATCCCAGGAGGAGATGGCGCAGGTGATGGCCGAGAAGACTGTCCTTAAAGTGACTGAGTTCGTGACAGTCAATGACTTGGCTACCTTGATGAACAACACTCCTGTCAATGATGTGATCAAGGCCTGCATGGAGCTTGGTCTGATGGTGTCCATCAACCAGAGGCTCGATGCTGAGGCTTTGGTTCTTGTGGCCGAGCAATTCGGTTATAAGGTGGAATTCGTCACCGCTGAGCTTACGGAGGAGATCGAGGGTAATGACAACCAGGAGGAAAGCGATGATGATCTCGTTCCCAGACCTCCGGTGATCACCGTCATGGGTCATGTCGACCATGGAAAGACATCCTTGCTTGACTATATCCGCAAATCAAACGTGATCGCGGGAGAGGCTGGAGGTATCACCCAGCACATCGGAGCTTACAATGTCAAGCTTCCTGACGGGAGGAGGATCACCTTCCTTGACACTCCTGGACATGAGGCCTTCACCGCCATGCGAGCCAGGGGCGCCCAGCTCACCGACCTCGCTATCATCATCATCGCCGCTGACGACGCCGTCATGCCACAGACAGTCGAAGCCATCAACCATGCCCAGGCGGCTGGTGTACCTATGGTCTTCGCCATCAACAAGATAGACAAACCGGGAGCAATGCCTGAGAAGATTTATCAGCAGCTCTCGCAAATGAATATCCTGACTGAGGCATGGGGAGGCAAGTACCAGTGCCAGGAAATCTCCGCGAAAAAAGGTCTCAATGTTGACAAGCTTCTTGAGAAAGTCTTGCTTGAGACCGACCTCCTCGAGCTTAAGGCTAATCCTAAGAAAAACGGCGTCGGAGCCGTCATCGAGTCTTCCCTTGACAAGGGCCGCGGATATCTCGCCACAGTTCTGGTGCAGAACGGAACCCTGAGAACAGGTGACATGGTCTTGAGTGGCTGCTATTATGGTCGCATCAAGGCGATGTTCAATGAGCGTGGACAGAAAGTCAAGGAAGCCGGCCCGTCAACCCCTGTCAGCATCCTTGGCCTGAATGGAGCGCCAAGCGCTGGAGACAAGTTCAATGTCATGCCTGACGAGAAAGAGGCTAAGGCTATCGCCAACAAACGCGAGCAGCTGATCCGCATCCAGGGCATCAAGACCCAGAAACACATGACACTTGAGGAAATCGGAAGGCGTATCGCCATAGGAAACTTCAAGGAACTCAATGTCATCGTGAAGGGTGATGTGGACGGTTCTGTCGAGGCTCTTTCCGACTCCCTCATCAAGCTCTCGACCGAGCAGGTCAGAGTCAACGTGATCCACAAGGCGGTTGGAGCCATTTCCGAGTCTGATGTGATCCTTGCCGAGGCTTCTGACGCTGTCATCATCGGCTTCCAGGTCCGTCCTTCCACGGACGCCAGGAAGGTGGCCGATGAGCAAGGTATTGAGATCAGGCTTTATTCTGTCATCTATGACGCCATCAACGATGTCAAGGATGGTATTGAGGGCCTTCTCGAGCCTATCAAGAAGGAGGAGGTCACCGGTACCGCCGAGGTCAAGCAGACCTTCAAGATCTCCAAGGTCGGCACGATTGCCGGTTGCCTTGTGAGGGATGGCAAGATCGCGAAGACTTCCCAGTGCCGATTGATCCGCGACGGAATTGTGGTCTACACAGGCGACATCGCCTCTTTGAAGAGGAACAAGGACGACGCGAAGGAAGTCACTGCTGGAATGGAGTGTGGAATCGGCATCGAGAAGTTCAACGACATCAAGGTCGGAGACATGATCGAGGCATTCGTCATCACAGAGATCAAGCAGACTTTGGACTAGCTAAGACCTCAATGATCTGACGGGCGGGGGCCACATCGTGGACACGAAGGATGGATGCCCCGTTCTGCAGGGCGATAAGATTCGCGGCGCATGTGGCCGGGAGAGCGTCCTCAGGACCGATGCCCAAAGGCTTGTAAAGAAAACTCTTACGGGATAGGCCGGCCAATATTGGTCGGCCAAATTCTTTAAATTCAGCCAATTCCCTAAGAAGGAGCCAGTTTTGTTCCACAGTCTTCGCAAAGCCGAAGCCAGGATCAAGGATCCAATCCTTCACACCGAACTTGTCGGCGGTCTGGGCAATGCCCCTGAAAAAAGACTTCACTTCCTCGAGGATATCATCGTAGTCTGTAAGACTCTGCATGTCTTTAGGCGTACCGCGGGTGTGCATGGCCACATATTCAAGACCGAGCTCACCGACAGTTCTCCACATCTCTTTTGAGCCCCCACTCACATCATTAACGATGAAAGGTCCGACTATATCAAAAGCCTTGGATACAAGTCCCGGGCGGAAAGTGTCTATGGAAAGGCTCAAGCCTGGCCGCTCCGAGGCGAGCAGACTTAAAGCGGGCTCAAGTCTCCCCCACTCCACCTCTTCGCTGATCGATTCGGAACCAGGCCGTGTGGAGCAAGCGCCAAGATCAATGATATCAGCCCCCTCAGACAGCATCGAGTCAATCCTCGACAAGAAGATGGCCGAATCAAACGACCCGTCAGCTCCCAAGACACGGCTGCCGGCGTAAAAGGAATCGTCGGTGAGATTGACAATTCCCATGATGCTGATCTTTCTGTCTGGCTTATCCTCCATATTGCGCGAAAATAGCCAAAAAATGAATATATTTGTAGATATTTAAAACCACACTTGATGCTTATTGTTCTGGAAGGATTGGACGGAGCGGGAAAGTCCACTCAAGTCAGGAAACTGAAGGCCTACCTCGAGGAGGTTGGCCCTAAACCTATGGAGTATATTCATTTCCCGAGATACGATTCTCCAGTGTACGGTGATCTTATCAGCCGATTCCTGAGAGGAGATTTCGGATCGAACGAGTCTGTGCATCCCCAACTCGTGGCATTGCTTTTCGCCGAGGATCGGCACGGGGCCGCCCCAGACATAAAAGCGGTTCTCTCACAAGGCGGTACTGTCCTTCTTGACAGATATGTTTACTCAAATATAGCCTATCAGTGCGCTAAACTGTCGAATCAAGAGGAGAGTGAGTCACTCCGAGAGTGGATCATCAACACCGAGTTCGGGGATTTCGACCTTCCGAGGCCTGACCTGAACATTTTCCTTGATGTTCCGATCGGTTTCGTTGAGAAGAGCCTCGAGAAAGACCGTAATGGCTCAGACAGGAACTACCTCCATGGATCCCAGGACATCCATGAGGCGAGCATCGAGTTTCAGAAGAGAGTGCGGGACATCTACAAACGACAGGCCCGACTCGATAAAAACTTCATACCTGTGGACTGCTCAGGGGAGGATGGGAACATGCTTCCTCCGGACGATATATTCGCCAAGATTAAAGTATTGACAGACACTTATCTGACAAGACGATGAACAGCAACTTTATCCATTACAGACTACGCAGGTTCTGCGCTTTCATAATAGGGCTGGTGTTTTTGCTCGCGGGAATCTTCAAGCTTCTCGACCCTGTCGGAGCCGGGTTGGTCGTGGAAGAGTATTACCGCTTCCTCGGGCTCACATTCATGCTGCCGACAGCCAAGGCAGTTGCCATATTCCTGGCCTTACTTGAGGCTCTACTGGGAGCGGCCATGATCAGCGGAGTGTGGAGGGATATCGTGGCCATCGCCACCTCTGCCCTGATCGTCTTTTTCACGATAATCACATTATTCCTGGCGATATTCAATCCTTCTATGGACTGCGGGTGTTTCGGCGAGGTCATTCACCTGTCGAATATGCAGACATTCCTGAAGAATGTCGCGCTACTTGTCTTGGCGGTCATAGCGTTCGCCCCTTTCAAGAATCTGGGCGAACCGAAGAAACGGAAATACATATCCTTCTTTATCGCGGCCGCCTCAATCGCCGGATTCACAATATATTCACTGAATTCCCTGCCACTCGTGGATTACACCTCATTCAGGCCAGGAAGCGAGCTCATCTCTTCCTCAAACGAGGACAATGACTTCAAATCCACCTTCATTTATGAGAAGAACGGCCAGAAAGGAGTCTTCACTCTCGACAAGCTTCCTGACTCCACTTGGACATTTGTCAAGGCTGAGACGGTCCGCATGAACGGCCCTAAAGCCGGAGGCGAGCCCCCGATCCTCACTTTCACGGACACCACCGGTACTTACAGGGATGAACTCGCCACCTCGGGCAACGTGATGGCTCTCACCGTTTACGATCCATCCGGGATGAAAGGAGATGATTGGACTAGGATTGCCACCGCCATTGACGGTGCTTCCAAGGCCGGTTTCACTCCTTTGCTTCTCGTGTCCGGAAACAAAGCCCGCTTTGAGAGCCTTCCAGCCATGATTCCTGAGGCGCGTGAAACTCTCCTATCCCACCTTTTCTTCACTGACCGGAAAACCTTGCTGGCCATGAACAGGTCGAATGGTGGAGGAACATGGTTCAATGACGGTGAACTTATCAAGAAATTCCATTCCGGATCCCTCCCCACAGAGGAACAATTCCTCGAGATGACCGGGGACGATCCCACGGACATAATGCTTCACACCAGCACCAAAGGCAGACTCCGGTTCCAAGGTTTCCTTTTATACACGATAGCTCTCCTCTTGTTGATTTAAGTGATCTGACATGTTAGACATTAATTCCCTTACAGCGGTATCCCCGATTGACGGACGCTATGCCTCCAAAACATCATCTCTGAGGCAGTATTTCAGCGAATATGCCCTCATCCGATACAGAGTACGGGTCGAGGTCGAGTATTTCATCGCTCTGTGCCAAATTCCCCTGCCCCAGCTGGCTGGATTCGGAGAAGGAACGGGCAAGACGAGAGAAGATCTTATCGAGGAACTGCGGAGCATTTATATTGATATGACTCCCGAGGACGCCTCGAAAGTCAAGGAAATCGAGAAGGTCACCAACCACGACGTCAAGGCGGTTGAGTACTATATTAAGGAAAAGTTCGATTCTCTCGGTCTCTCGGCTTGGAAAGAGTTCATCCATTTCGGGTTGACGTCGCAGGACATCAATAACACTTCTCAGCCCCTGATGCTCAAGGAAGCTCTTGAGAATGAATATATTCCCGCACTAAAAGAGGTGGTCGGGACACTTCGTGGATACGCTACGGAATGGGAAGATGTCCCCATGCTTGCGAAAACCCACGGCCAACCAGCGACCCCGACCCGGCTCGGTAAAGAGATCATGGTGTTCGTCGCCAGGCTTGAGGAACAGCTCCGTCAGTTTGACGAGCTCTCCTACCCCGCCAAGTTCGGAGGAGCGACTGGCAACATGAACGCTCATAAGGTCGCCTACCCTGAGATAGATTGGAAATCTTTCGCTGACAGTTTCGTCTCTTCACTCGGTCTTAGCCGCTCTTTCCCGACAACACAGATCGAGCACTACGACAACCTCGCCGCGATATTCGACTGCCTGCGAAGGATTAACACAATCCTCATCGATCTTTGCCGCGACATCTGGACATATATCTCCATGGAGTATTTCCGCCAGAGAGTGGTTAAAGGCGAGGTTGGTTCCTCAGCCATGCCCCACAAGGTCAACCCGATAGATTTTGAAAATGCCGAGGGCAATCTCGGGATGGCGAATGCCACGCTGACTTTCCTTTCCATGAAGCTTCCCATCTCGAGACTCCAGAGGGATCTCACAGACTCCACGGTTCAAAGGAATATTGGTGTACCTGTCGCTCACGGAATGATCGCGTTCGCCTCTCTGAAAAAAGGTCTTGGCAAGCTGATACTCAACAAGGAAGCCATCGATGCCGACCTCCATCGCAACTGGGCGGTAGTGGCGGAAGCCCTGCAGACCATACTGCGCCGTGAAGGATATCCCAACCCTTATGAGACCTTAAAGGCTCTCACACGGACCGGAGCGGCGATTGACGAGAAGACCATAGCAGACTTCATTGACACCCTCGAGGTCAGCGAGAGCGTCAAAGCCGAGATGAGAGCCATCTCACCTTGGACGTACACGGGTATTTAATAAGATTCACTCAACGACATAGACGTCGTCGCCGGGCTCGGCGAAACCAAAGTTCTCACGGGCGTAACGCTCAAGAGAATCTTTGTCTGAAGTGAGGCCATGGATTTGGGAATCCATCTCGAGAATCTCCTTGTTGTACTTCTCAATGAGCTTATCCTGACGTTTGATCTCAGCGCCGGCCCTCACCCAGCGGACGATATTGTTCTGGTTGATGAAACCCACCATTATGATGAAAATGGCTGTGGCGACAATGGCATAACGGATAAAGGAGCGTTTTTCGGCGTTCCTTCCATCTTTATCCCTGTCCCAAATGTCCCTGAACTTTCCCATCCGCTTAAGACGTTATTAACGCGAAAATAATTATTTTTGTAGAAATATCATATATCATGAAACCTACTCTTCTTGTGCTCGCGGCCGGTATGGGAAGCCGCTATGGAGGCTTGAAACAAATGGATGGCCTTGGCCCCAGTGGTGAGACCATCATCGACTATTCTATCTATGACGCGGTCGAGGCCGGATTCGGTAAAGTCGTCTACATAGTCAGGGAATATTTCCTGGAGCAGTTCAAAGAGACTGTCGATAGAAAATATTCCGGAATCCTTTGCCCTGATGGAACTCCTCTTGAGTTCGATTTCGTGGTTCAGGAGCTGGACAAGATTCCTTCAAGATTCACCCTCAATCCCGAGCGTCAGAAGCCATGGGGCACCGCGCACGCCGTGCTTATGGCCAAAGACGTGATTCATGAGCCTTTCGCAGTCATCAACGGGGATGACTTTTACGGCAAGGAGTCCTTCAAGATCATCGCGAACTGGCTGAAAGATCACGAGGAAAGCAAAGGGGTATGCTCCATCGTCGGATTCGAGCTAGACAACACCCTCTCTGAGTTCGGGAAAGTCTCCCGCGGCATTTGCCACTATGACGAGAACAGAAGCCTCACCAGCGTCGTTGAGTTCGTCAATGTCGGTGCTGAGGAAGATGGCAAAGTCTATGGCGACAACACTGTCAGTGGCGAGACCCATGTCGAGGTCGACGCAAAGGCTTTATGCTCGATGAATATGTGGGGATTCACCCCGGACTATTTCGAGCTTAGCGAGGCTGTCTTCGAGAAGTTCTTGGAAGTCAATCTCATGGAACTCAAGAAAGAGTACTATATTCCCTACGCCGTCGACTACATCATGAGGGAGAACGGCTACAAATGCGAGGTGCTCTCAACTCCAGCCAGATGGTTCGGAGTGACCTATAAAGACGACCGCCCGGGGGTCGTGGCCAAGTTCCAGGAGCTTGCCGACAACGGCGTGTATCCCACTCCCCTCTGGAAGAAATAGGTCCCATGTCTTTTTTCAAACCCCGTAAAGTCGAGAAGAACTACGATCTTCTCTCCTCCTGCTCCTGGTACACCCCGGATGTCGGAGGCCTCTTCTCCGTCCTTGGCTGGTACCTTGTGGGACTTATCATAGCCGCTATCGTGACCGCCCCTCTTATGTTTGGCGGAGCCATCCCGATGTACTACATAATGATAATCCTGTACCCGCTTCAGTTTGTGGCGGCGTTCATATTCGTAAGAATCAAAAGTTCCAGGAATATGGCCTTCGACACGGGATACGCCTTGGACAGCAATCACTTCGGCAATTGGGGAGGAGCGCTTCTAGCCGTTGCCGTGTCGGTGGCAACACTTGCCGCGGCGATGATGTTAGAGGTTGTCAATCAACACCTTCCGGACACGGAAGGGAGTATGCTTGAGGCGTTGGAGAAAATGATGGAAGGGCCGCTCTGGACAAGTATCCTGACTATGTGCATAATGGCTCCCCTCTGCGAGGAATGGCTTTGCAGGGGTGTCATCCTCAGGGGCCTCCTCAACTTCGCTCCCAAGACTCCCCGTCAAGAGGGTGAGAGAGCCAGAGGCTTGAGTCCGGCACTGGCTATCGTGATCTCAGCCATATTCTTCGCCGCCATCCACGGCAATGTTTGGCAGGGCATCACTGCATTCGCCATCGGCTGCCTGTTCGGATATGTCTATTACCGCACAGGTTCCCTGAAGTTGACCATATTGATGCATTGCGTCAACAACACCTCTGCAGTCCTTATCGGCAAATTCGGCTCGGAGAGCATGAAGAATGCGAAGAGTATTCTTGAGGTGATCCCTGTCTGGGAATATGTCATCATATTCATCGGCAGCGCGGTCATCATCTGGTTCCTCATTGACTATCTCCGGAAGATTCCTCTCCAGGATCCACAAGGCAACTGCGATGTGATACCCGCGGAGTAGCACCTCCTTATAAACGAAAAAGCTGGCCTTTACAGGTCAGCTTTTCTTTTCAGCATTGAGGATACTACTAGAAGTACTCCTCAGTGTCGTTCTTCGGAAGGTCGTCATGATGCTCCTTGGGGGCGCTGTTATGCCCGAAACCGCGGCGCTCACCACCACGACGCTCATTGTCACGGCCACCGCGACGGTCGTTACCGCCGTTACGACGCTCATTCCCGCCATTACGACGCTCGCCGCCATTTCCGCCATTGTTGCCATTTCCGTTGGGACGGGGACGACGGGTAGGCTCGACATAGCCTTCCGGTTTGGGCTGGAGAGCCCTCATGGAAAGCCTCATCTTACCGGTCTTCTGATCTATCTCAAGAAGCTTGACATCAACTTCCTGTCCGACAGCGAGGACATCCTCTACATTCTCGGTCTTGTTCCAAGCTATCTCAGAGACATGGAGAAGGCCTTCCTTTCCGGGAAGGATCTCCACGAAGGCACCGAACTCAAGGATGGAGACGATCTTACCGTGATAGGTCTTTCCGACCTCAGGCACGGCGCAGATGCCCTGGATCCAATCGTAAGCCTTCTGCATGGCCTCCGCATCGTTCGTGGCGATGTCCACGATACCCTTGCCGTCCACCTCGTCGATGTTGATGACAGCACCGGTCTCAGCCTGGATCTTCTGGATGGTCTCTCCACCCTTTCCGATGACAGCGCCGATGAACTCCTTGGCAATCTCGAAGGAGACAATCCTAGGAACGAACGGCTTGTAGTCCTCACGAGGCTTGTCGAGGCACTTCATCATCTCGCCCATAATGTGCATCCTGCCCTCATGAGCCTGCTGGAGCGCCTTGGCGAGCACATCGTATGACAAACCATCGACCTTGATATCCATCTGGGTCGCGGTGATACCGTCCTTTGTACCGGCCACCTTGAAGTCCATGTCACCGAGGTGATCCTCGTCACCAAGGATGTCGGTCAGGATGGCGTAACGGCCGTTAGGGTCTTTCTCATCGGTGATGAGACCCATAGCCACACCTGCGACCGGCTTGGTGATCTTGACACCGGCATCCATCAAAGCCAAGCAACCTCCGCAGATGGAAGCCTGTGAGGATGAGCCGTTTGACTCAAGAATATCGGAAACTACGCGGACAGCGTAAGGGAACTCGGGAGCCTGAGGCATAACGGCCTTGAGGGCCCTGTAAGCCAGGTTTCCGTGACCGATCTCACGACGTCCCACACTCCTCTGAGGCTTGGCCTCACCAGTAGCGAAAGGAGGGAAATTGTAGTGAAGGATGAACTGCTGGTCACCCTGAATGAGCACCTCATCCATCTCCTTCATATCCAACTTGGTACCGAGGGTGACAGAAGCCAAAGCCTGAGTCTCGCCACGGGTGAAGATAGCTGATCCGTGAGCGCAAGGCAGATAGTCAACCTCACACCAGATCGGGCGAACCTCTGTGGTGCCGCGGCCATCAACCCTAAGGCCCTCGTCAAGGACCAGGTTGCGGAGGGCCTCCCTCTGCTCGTTACCGAAATAGCGGTCAATCATCATCTTCTTAGCCTCAACCTCTTCCTCAGTCAAGCCGAGAGATTCGATGGCCTCGGCTTTAATGGCCTCGAATCCATCCTCACGCTCGTGTTTCGGCTTAGCGGACTTAGCCAAGGCATAGCACTTATCATAAGCGAAATCGTGGATCTTCTTCTTGATCTCCTCGTCCTCCTCGTCGTGAGGATAGTCACGCTTGTTCACGTCGGTGCCAAGCTCATGCATAAGCTCCTTCTGGACACGGCAGTGCCTCTTGATCTCCTCATGGGCGAACTTGATGGCGTCAAGCATCACATCCTCAGGAACTTCCTTCATCTCACCCTCAACCATCATGATGTTCTCCTCAGTGGCGGCGACCATTAGCTCAAGGTCAGCGTTCTCCATCTCGGAGAAGGTGGGGTTAATGACGAACTTACCATCGATGCGGCAGACCCTCACCTCAGAGACAGGGCCACCGAAAGGAAGGTCGGAGACAGCGAGAGCGCAAGAAGCGGCCAGACCGGCGAGAGCGTCGGGCTGGATGTCCTTCTCAGCGGAAATGAGGTTGACATTGACAAAAACCTCAAGGTGGAAATCATCCGGCCACAAAGGGCGGATGGGACGGTCGACAAGACGGGAGACCAGCACCTCGTAGTCCGAGGGACGGCTCTCTCTCTTGAGGAAACCTCCGGGGAAACGTCCGGCGGAGTAATATTTTTCCCTGTAATCGACTGTGAGGGGCATAAAGTCGGTCCCCTCTTTGACTTCTTTGGCGCAGGTGACAGTGGCGAGGAGCATCGTGCCTCCCATCTTGATCACCGCGGAGCCGGCGGCCTGCTTGGCGAGTTTGCCGGTCTCGATCTCGATTATCCGACCGTCGGACAATTCGATCTTCTTTGTGATAACGTTCATTTAACTGCTTTTACCGCTTTGTTCTAAAAAAGAAAGGGTTGGCCGCTGAATAGCGCGCCAATCCCTTTTCCTGTTCCTATCGTAAGATTATCGACGGAGGCCGAGCTCCTTGATAATGCTTCTGTATCTCTCGATGTCCGTCTTCTGGAGGTAATCCAGCATCTGACGTCTCTTACCCACGAGGCGGAGGAGGGAACGGCGTGTGACCACGTCCTTCTTGTTCTTCTTCACGTGCTCGGTGAGGTGATTGATACGGTAGGAAAATAAAGCAACTTGACTCTCAGGTGAGCCGGTGTCTGTATTAGACTTCCCGTACTTTGCGAAAATCTCTTGCTTCTTGTCGGCTTGTAAATACTCTGCCATTTCGCAAAAAATTAATTGTTTAAACTGTTTAAAATAAATTAGCCCGCAAAGATAGTCATTTTTCCTGATAAATCAAGAGTCACAGCCTGAACTTTCTCAACTCTTTCTCCTTAGAGCGGTGGTCTGGGCAGAGGCGTTCAAGCAAGGCGTGGAATTCAGGACCGTGATTCGGGTGACGAAGGTGGCAAAGCTCATGGAGGATAACATAATCCCGCAGATCCTCGGGCACCCTCATCAGATTGAGATTCAGGTTTATATTGCCTTTCCGTGAGCAGCTCCCCCAGTTGGAGACGTTTTGCTTGATCCTGACTTGGTTATACTCAAAAGAATATTTCCGGGCAAGCTCGGACAACCTCGCGGGCAGCACCTTTTTCGCCTCCTTTCGCAAAGACTCTATCTCCCCTGGCGAGAGGATAGGCTCATCAACAAACCTTTTATTCTGACGCTCAATTGTTTCCAGAACCCATTCCCTTCTGGAGAGGAAGAACTCCAAGCCAACCCTGAAAGGCACTATCCAAGGCATAGAGACGGTCACGCCCCCACGAGGGCTTACCCTCAGGGAAATCCTCCTGGAGCGGCTGGTTTTCCTCAAAACCACCGCTCCGATATCGGGATCTTCGTACACTTTCTCCATGGACTCTGTCAAAGTTCCACGAAAATAGTTATTTTTGTTCAGTTAGACCCCAAAAACCTTGACATGATGAAGACATTGAGAACAGTCGTCGCCGCAGTGGCCTTACTGATAGTCTCAGTCGCCACCGCACAGAACTACACTCCGTCTGAAGGTAACCTTCAAGCGAGGAAGGATTTTGTGAACGAGCGCTTCGGAATATTCCTCCACTGGGGGATCTACGCTTCCTACGCCCAGGGAGAGTGGTACCTTAACACTGGCAAATTGAACAAGGATGAATATGCCAAGGCCGCCAGCGGTTTCTATCCCGCCAAGTACGATGCCGACGCATGGGCGAAGGCTTTCAAGGATGCCGGAGCAGGCTATGTCACAATCACTTCCCGCCACCACGACGGGTTCTCGATGTTCGACACCAAGGCCTCGGACTACAACATCGTCAAGGCCACGCCCTATGGAAAGGACGTTATAAAGGCTCTGGATGAGGCCTGCCTGAAGGAAGGACTCAAGCTCCAGTTCTATTATTCTTTACTTGACTGGATTAGAGAGGATTACCCTATCGGCGATTCCGGCAAGTTCACAGGCAGGAAAGGTGACTCCCAGAATTATGACAGCTATTTCGCTTTCATGAAAACGCAAGTCAAGGAACTGATGACCCAGTACCATACTCGGGCGCTCTGGTTTGACGGTTACTGGGATCACAAGAAGGACGCTGTTCCTTTTGAATGGAGGATGCCTGAGTTCTATGATTATATCCATTCCATCAACCCCGATTGCCTGATCTGCAACAACCACCACATCGCTCCGATCGAGGGAGAGGACTACCAGACTTTCGAGAGGGATCTCCCTGGAAGAAACACCTCAGGGTTCTCCGAGGGTCAGGAAGTCAGCACCATCATCCCGGTAGAAATGTGCCAGACCATGAACCATTCCTGGGGATATTCAGTCGCGGACCAGGATTATAAGTCTGTCGGCACCCTTGTAAGGCTTCTGGCTCAATGTGTCTCGATGAACTGCAACATGCTGATGAATATAGGTCCCCAAGCTAATGGAGAACTTCCCGCGACAGCCCTGGAGCGCCTCAAGGGGATGGGTCAATGGATGAGGGTCAACGGCGAGTCCATCAAAGGTTGCGGTCCTGGTCCTATAGCGGAGCAGGATTGGGGTGTGAGCACCGCCCCAATCGAAAACAAGAAGGTGTTCTACATCCATCTTTTCAAGAGCCCCGGAGCCGTTGTCGAGATTCCTGTGGCAAAGAGGGCGAGAGTCTCGAGTGTCACAGCCCTGTCTGACGGGTCAAAACTCTCAACGAGAAAAGTCGGCGAGAAACTTTTCGTCACTGTCCCCGGTGAGTTGCCCGCCGACTCGGATTATGTCATCAAAGTGACTCTGAAGTAATCGATCACACTCCTCCGAAGGCGCTATAGCCTCCATCGACAGGAATCACGACTCCTGTCACGAATGAAGAAATATCGCTCAGGAGATAGAGCATAGTACCAACCAGATCCTCCGGCTCACCGAACTTGTGGGTCGGAGTATTTGCTATAATCTTCTTTCCTCTGGGCTTAAGCGCACCGGTTTCCTCGTCCGTGAGCAAAAAGCGGTTTTGGTCTGTGAGGAAGAATCCGGGAGCGATGGCATTGCAACGGATTCCCATCTGGGCGACGTGGACCGCATACCACTGGGTGAAATTGTTGATCGCCCCCTTTGCAGCGGAATATGCTGGAATCTTGGTCAAAGGACGAATCGAGTTCATGGAAGAGACGTTCAGGACGTTGCCCTTTCCCATCTCCAACATATCTTTCGTGAATACCATGGTGGCCAACAAGGTTCCCTTGAAATTCAGGTCGAAAACTTGGTCGAAACCAGCCAGGTCCAAGCCATAGAAGGTGTCCGCCAAATCGTCATCCTTACTCATCTGCTCCGCTTTACAAGTTGCCTTCGGCGAGTTACCTCCAGCGCAGTTAATCAGGATATCGACTTTGCCAAGTTTCTCATGAATGAGGTCAAGCGCTGCCTCGAGGGCCTCCCTGTCCAATGTACTTGCTGAGATACCTAAACACTTGACGCCGAACTCTTTGGCGATGGCTTCTCCCTTCTCGGGATTGGAAGCCGAACGGCTGATCACGGCGAGATTGACTCCGGCTTCAGCCAGACCTCTTGTCAAAGCGGTTCCGATCACGCCGAAGCCGCCGGTGATAACGCAAACGCGTCCTTTCAAATCATCAAATGAATATTTCATGGCACTATTCACTAAAAAGTCTTTTAATATGACGATCACATAAATTAGCGGTGATCTGACTGCCAATCACTTCCGTGTGCTTTTCCAATGCGGGAAGGAACTCGTCGGCGAGTTCAGCCGCTATCTTGTAGCTCACGTGGATAAGCTGGCGGAAAGAAGGATTGTACAGGGGATCCGCCTGGTTGTGGCGCAAAGTACGGGCATAGGTATCCGCATCCCACTTCGCTACTTCCTCCGGTGAAGGAAGCGCGTTGACATCCACATCAATCACTGTGGCATATGGAACTGTAAGCTCTTCCATACGGCCCAGAGCGCCCGCATATATCCTCTTAGCGAGTTCAAGAGCCGCAGGATCCGCGACGGCGAGGCCAATGTTCTCCTCAAGCCAGGTGGTGCCGGCGGTCTTGATGTGGATTCCCTTGTCGTACTTGCGGATCAGACGGCCCATTATGGGATATATGCTGAATTTGTCAGATCCAGAGTGAATGGAGAGTTTAAGGTTCTCCGGCAATCCAAACTCTCTTACCGCCTCGTCAATCACGATAAGATCCTGCTCGAACTCGCGTTCGAAGCGGGCCAGGTCGCCACGGTAGTCAACGCCCTTATTGAAACGCCCGGTGAATTTGGGAGCGATAGTCTGTACTGGTATGCCTTCATTAGCGAGTCCTGACAGGATATACTTCAACTCTTCCGGAGTCTGGGCATCATCCACTTCATCCATGGAAACCTCAGTCACAAAGTTGTCAGCTCCTTTCTTCCCGGCAATATAGCGGTATATTCTACCGGCTTCCTTGATGGCGGGCAGGAATCTTTCCTCCATATCACCGACCTTGCCGATGTAATCAGCGACATCAATAGTGAAGAAGTCGGAGGGCTCGATAAAGCGGTCCACATTGGTAAGATTGATGTGATCCGCATCCACGAAGTACTGACCTTCATACCCTAGCGCATTGACTGCCGCATCAGCCTCCAAACGAGTCTCCATTGGCTCGGTGCCAACTATCTGATGCTCACGGTTCGATTTGTTCCATACTGGCACGAATCGCACCCCGAAACGCTCCTCCGCCTCAATGAGTGCCTTGAGTTGGTTGATTCCCTCATGAGCGAAACGGTCGCCCACCCCGAATGAATACTTGCCTATCTTCATGTAGAGAATACTCTACGCATTATACGTGGTCGAGACAGTGTCACCTCCATGGCCGGTCCAATTAGTGTGGAAGAACTCGCCACGGGGACGGTCGGTACGCTCATAAGTATGGGCTCCGAAATAGTCCCTCTGCGCCTGCAGGAGGTTGGCGGGAAGCCTCTCGGTGCGGTAGCCGTCGTAATATTCCAAAGCGGCGGACATGCAAGGAGCCGGCACGCCATTCATGATCGCTTGGGATACGACCTTCCTCCAGCCCTGCTGCGCATCGGAGAGTTTCTCTTTGAAATACGGGTCAAGAAGGATGTTAGCCAGGTCAGGAGCCTTGTCGAAAGCCTCCTTGATCTTTCCGAGGAAAACGCTCCTGATGATGCAGCCCCCTCTCCAAAGCAATGCGATACCGCCATAGTTCAAATCCCAGCCATATTCCTTCGCGGCCGCTCTCATAAGGGAATACCCTTGGGCGTATGAGACGACCTTGGAAGCGAACAGCGCCCTGCGGAGATCCTCAAGGAAGGCAGCCTTGTCTCCCTCGAACTTCACCGGGTTAGGGCCATCGAGGATTCCGGAAGCCTTAACCCTCTCATCTTTCAAAGCCGACAAGCAACGGGCGTAAACCGACTCACTGATGAGAGTCAGAGGCTCGCCAAGGTCGAGGGCTGAGATGGCGGTCCATTTGCCAGTTCCTTTCTGCCCTGCCGTATCAAGAATATAATCAAGGACATAGCGTCCGTCCTCATCTTTCTTGGCGAGAATGTCGCGTGTGATCTCGATAAGATAACTGTCAAGATCTCCCCTGTTCCACTCGGCGAAGGTCTCGTGCATCTCCTCATTAGTCATCCCAAGGATGTCTTTCATGATCTGATAGCATTCGCAGATAAGCTGGATGTCGCCATACTCAATGCCGTTGTGAACCATTTTCACGAAGTGACCGGCACCACCCTGGCCGACCCAATCGCAGCAAGGCGTGCCATCAGCGACTTTGGCGCTTATGCCTTGGAAAATCGGCTTGACATATGGCCATGCCGCGGGAGAACCGCCAGGCATCATCGAAGGTCCCTTGAGAGCGCCTTCCTCACCTCCTGAGACTCCTGTTCCAATATACAGAAGTCCCTTACTCTCAACATATTCCGTCCTGCGGGCGGTGTCCGGGAAATGCGTGTTGCCACCGTCAATGATTATGTCACCCGGATCCATAAGAGGGATGAGTTTGTCAATGAACTCGTCAACGGGCTTCCCGGCTTTAACCATCAGGAACACTTTGCGGGGGCTCTTGAGCGAATCAATGAAATCCTCCAGGGAATGCGCCCCGTAAAAATTGAGACCTTTGCCCCGGCCTTCCATAAAACGGTCGACCTTCTCCACCGTACGGTTGTACACACTGACATGGAAGCCTTTGCTCTCCATGTTCAACGCCAGGTTCTCGCCCATCACGGCCAAACCCACAAGTCCAATGTCTGATACTGCTTTCATAAAATCAATCTATAAATCGGTCTGGATGGGCCCAGAGGCCGAGGGCGGGATTGGAGATGTAATAAACCTCCTCCCCATCGGGCATAGTGTTCCATCCGTCTTTCATTTTATCTATTGGATAACGCCTCAAGACCTCCTCGAGGTCATCCCAAGCGAAACCGACACTTTCAATCTCTTCCCTGCTCATCCCGGAGCCGGGGCAATAAGTTATCTTGAATCGACCTTCAGAAGACCCGTGAATAAGGTGTGCCGAGGCCCCGAGATTATCTTGCAGGTCACGGTTAGCAGCCGTAGCCTCCAAGGTGTGTGGCGTGCCTTTATAACCATATTTCCGGATCAAGCCATCAATAACGGGATCCTCTCCGAACTCCTTGAGGGCAGGGGCAAGGATCAAAAGCTCTGCCCCATCGGCAAGCGCCATTCGGGTACGGTAGACCGCCTTGTTGCCAAGCCAGGTGCTCTTGAATTCCGAGGGGTCAAGATACACCACGCACTTGCGGATCTCACGGTCCACCATAATGAAATTGGTCTCCAACGACAATGCGGAGGCTCTCTCAAAGCACTCGAAATCGTCGCCGATGAATAGTCCCCTGGTCACCAGCTCACCGCTGTCCTCATCCTTCGCCCTGACCGTAAGTACGTAGACGATAGGAAGTTCCTGGATAAAATGTGTACGGGCATATTCCAGCACATCCCTGACAGGGGACTTTGCTCTGCCCATTATCCTCTCCATCCCGTACGAGGCTCCAAGGAAATGACTCTTGTTGATACCTTCCGAGCCTCCGACTCCCACGAAAATATTTTTGGTATAGTTGGCCATCCCGATCACCTCATGGGGAACAACTTGACCTATTGATAGAATCAAGTCGAAGGATGGATCCAAAAGCAGCTTGTTAACCTGCGCCGGCCATGTGTAACTGACACGGCCTTCGGATACCTCCTCAAGATAAGAGGCGGGGACCTCCCCTACGGTCACCATGTCGTTTCGCCAATCATGGACACGGAACTTTTCCAGCGGAACCCCTTGATACATAGAGGTTATCTGCTCCTCAGTCATCGGCGAATGGGTGCCTAGGGCAGGCATGACATCGGTCAGACGGTCGCCGAAATAATCATTGATCATGGAGGTGATAGGCCCGGCGTATGAGTTGAGCCGGGTGTAGTCCGGAGGGATGGCGAGGACCCTTTTCCGTGGGCCCATAGCGTCAAAGACCTCCGCGAGAGCCTCTCTCACCTGGGCTTCCTTGATGACATCTGTCTTGGATCCTCTGGCGTAATACAGCATGGCTTAACGCTTTACCCTCGCATTACCACTCCAGACGCTCCAAACTTGATCCTCATCGGCAGGTTGGGCGTAATCAGTCAGGAAGGTTGTGGCAAGGGCACCGCAGGCCCATCCGAACTGAATCCATTTCTCGGGCTCCCAACCTTTCAGTATGGCATATAGCAAACCTCCAACGAAGCCGTCACCTCCGCCGATCCTGTCAAGCACGTGAATCTCACGAGGTTCCACAACGTGCCATGTCTCCCCTTCCAGCATAATGGCGCCCCAATTGTGGGAATTGGCGTTATTGACCTGCCTGAGAGTTGTAGCGAAGACCTTGGCTGAAGGATATTCCGCCTTGACCCTGCGGATCATCTCCTTGAAACCATCGATCTTGGCGGCGATATCCTTGCCTCCCGCCTCTGGACCTTGGATGCCAAGGCAGAGCTGGAAGTCCTCCTCGTTGCCGATAAGAATGTCTGCCAGAGAGCATATCTCGGAGAATGTTGCGCGCAATTCCTCCTCTCTTCCCACCCAGAATGAGGCTCGGAAATTGAGGTCAAAACTAATGGCGGTGCCATATTCCTTGGCCTTGCGGGCTATCTCAAGGCAGAACCTGCTTGTGTCAGGGCTCAAGGCAGCGATAAGTCCGGAAAGATGGACAATCTGAACTCCTTCTTTCCCGAATATCCTGTCAAGGTCAAAGTCCTTCACATTTAGCGTTCTACCCACTTCCCCGGCACGGTCATTCCACACTCTCGGGCCACGGGAGCCGTAGCCGCTGTCCGCCACATTGATCTGGTGGCGGAAGCCCCAAGGCCCTCCCTGAGGCACTTCCGGGCCCTCAAAATCCATCCCCCGGGAGCGAAGGTTAGCCTTAATGAAAGCGGCGAAAGGGCTGCCCTCGACAAAGGCAGTCAAAACCTTCACAGGAAGACCGAGGAAAGATGATATGCTGGCCACATTGGTCTCGGCGCTGGTGGCCTGAAGACGGAAAGTGTCGCTCGAATGCACAGGCTGCCCGCTATCCGGGCATAAACGCAACCCCATGCTGGTCGGTACCAGCATGGAGTAGCGGCAGTTATCTCTCAATTTGATATTCATCATTTGACTGGCATGCTCTTGATTATACCTTCATTGACCGCACGGAGCTTCTTCTCGTCCATCTTGATGACTTTACGGTCATAAGTCATGAGGCCGTTGACCTCAATCTCAACATCTGTAGTCTGGGTGTAGACGGCAGCGGAGCAACCCTGCTTAATAAGCTGCTTGAGCTGCTCAGCGAAGTCAGCGTACTCGGCGAGCACCTCATCACCACTCTTGTACTGGACATATCCCCAGTTCTTGTCATCCTGCCAGAGATGTCCCTTCACAGGGAAACCGATACCGCCATATTCTCCAAGGACATTGATCATATTCTTGTCCCACATCCTGAAAGCGGGATAAGGATAATGGTGATTGTCAAGGATGTCACCGACTCCTTCTTCCCAGTTTCCTCCGGAAGACTGGTTTACCAGACGGGTCGGATCGGTAGCCTTTGTGAAAGCGACAACGTCCTTCGTGTCAAACTGGCTCCAAGCCTCGTTGAAAGGCACCCACACGGCGATGCATTGGAACTTCTTGAACTGGTTCAGAATCTCTCCCCACTCCTTGTAATAGTTGGCTTTGGCCTCGGGGGTAGCGGGCCAATCCTCTCCCTCACCATAATAATACATGCCCCAGTGTTTGCTCCCGGCGAAGGAAGGCATGTCCTGCCAAACGATCATTCCAAGCTGATCGCAGTAATAGTACCAACGGTCAGGCTCGACCTTCACGTGCTTGCGGATCATATTGAAGCCGAAGTCCTTAGTCTTCTGAACATCGAACTTGAGGGCCTCATCTGTGGGAGCGGTGTAAAGACCGTCAGGCCACCATCCCTGATCGAGAGGGCCAAGCTGGAAAAGGCCTTCCCCATTCAAGCCCAGAAGCTTCGTGTTGCCGTTTTTCCTGTAAGCGGAGACTTCCCTCATCGGAGCGTAAGCGGCGACTTTGTCGATAACCTTTCCGGCACGAAGTATCTGGATGTCAAGTCCGTAGATATACGGGGACTCTGGAGACCAGAGTTTGGGATTCCTCACGTTGAGGGTTACTGTACCTCCTGGAACCGCCATTCCCGAGGCAAGGACAGCATACTGACCATCAACGGCGGTTTTCGCGGCGACTGCTGTCTCAGTCGAATACCCGATACCTCCATCAAGAAGGAACACTTTCACGACATCACCTTCCTGTACACCAGCGGCGTCCACTGTGACGTTTATCGCATTGTCAGCGACACTCGACACGACATTGTAGTCCGTGATGTGTGTAGGGGCGACAGGCTCGATCCACACGCTTTGCCATATACCTGAGACAGAGGTGTACCAGATCCCGCGAGGCTCCTTGACCTGCTTGCCACGAGGCTGGAAATCATTGTCTGACGCATCCTCAACCCTGACCACAAGGGAGTTGGCACCACTCTTAACATAAGGTGTGACATCAAACGAGAATCTGGTGTAACCACCAGTGTGGGAACCCACCTTTATATCATTGACGAAAACATCAGCCTTCCAGTCAACCGCATCGAAGTTGAGAATCAAGCGTTTCCCCTTCCATGACGAAGGAACGGAAAAAGAAGTGCTGTACCATAAGGCATCTTTCGGGGTAAGCGAGCGGCCAACTCCTGAGAGTGAGGACTCCAGGGCGAAAGGAACCAGGATCTTACCATCGAAAGCCTTTGGGCAAGGCTCGGACTTCGGGGTGACCGCGTAATCCCACAAACCGTTCAGTGATTTCCAGTCAGACCTGAGCATCTGCGGCCTTGGATATTCAGGATGAGCGTTGGTGGGAGATACTTCCTCGGCCCACTTTGTCTTAATCCTGTCGCCGGCCGGAGCCCATTGCTGAGCCGAAGCGCTTATGACGACCGCAAACGCGGCCGCCACCATTGTGATGAGTCTTGATTTCATTATTAAGAGATTTGTTGATTTCGCTAATCTATCTATTCACAAATATACTGATTATTTATTAAATTTGTACGATATGGTTTCATTCATCATCAGCATCATAGCCCTTATTCTGGGCTACCTCCTCTACGGAAAGTTCGTGGAGAAGGCATTCGGGCCAGACAGTTCCCGTCCCACCCCTGCTATCTCAAAGGCGGACGGTGTGGATTTTGTCGCGATGCCCACTTGGAAAGTATTCATGATCCAGTTCCTGAATATCGCCGGGACCGGTCCTATCTTCGGAGCCATAATGGGAGCCAAGTTCGGTCCGGCCGCATATCTCTGGATTGTGTTTGGATGCATTTTCGCCGGAGCCGTCCATGATTACTTGAGCGGTATGATGTCCTTGAGGGAAGGCGGCGTAGGGCTTCCGGAACTGGTGGGGAAGTATCTCGGGAAGGGCACTAAAAACGTTGTCCTTGTGTTCACGGTCCTGCTGCTCGTACTTGTGGCGGCGGTGTTTGTGTACAGCCCCGCCATAATTCTCGGTGGCATGGCTGGAGACGGAAGCTCTTCATCCATAATGCTTTGGGTGGCGGTGATATTCGTGTATTACTTTATCGCCACGATGCTCCCTATCGATAAGATCATCGGAAAGATCTATCCCCTCTTCGCTTTCGCCCTCATTTTCATGGCTGTGGCGCTGATGGTGGGGCTCTTCATAAAATGGCCTTCTATTCCTGAGCTTTGGGAAGGGCTCAGCAACCGCGGACCCTCTGTGGGAGTCACCGGGCAGCCCATTTTCCCCTGCTTGTTCATCACCATCGCCTGCGGAGCGATCAGCGGATTCCACGCCACCCAGAGTCCCCTTATGGCCCGATGCCTCAAGAACGAGAAACTCGGACGGCCGGTTTTCTACGGCTCGATGATAACCGAGGGACTGGTCGCCCTTGTTTGGGCAGCCGTGTCCTCATATTTCTTCTTTGATGGAGGGGCCGCTGAGTGCGGATCCGACCTCAGCGCTGCCGCACCCACTGTCGTGACCACAGTCTCTAAGAGTTGGCTCGGCCTCCTGGGAGGAATTCTGGCGATACTCGGAGTCGTTGCCGCCCCTATCACCAGCGGTGACACCGCTTTGAGAAGCACCAGGCTCATCATCTCGGATTTCTTGAAATTCGACCAGAAACCGATACGCAACAGGCTGCTGGTCAGCATCCCGTTGTTCATAGTCACTGCTTTGCTTCTCTGGTTCAACATATCCGATTCCAACGGTTTCAACACGATCTGGAGATACTTTGGATGGGCCAACCAGACCCTTGCGGTATTCACTCTATGGGCAATCACAGTTTACCTCATCAATAACAAAAAGGGCCTGTGGTACCTCGTCAGCGGAATCCCAGCGTGTTTCATGACAGCGGTGAGTATCACCTTCATTCTGGTCGACAAAGTGGGATTCCGGGTCAACGCCTCTTTGGCGCCTTGGATCGGATTGATAGCCTTCGCGGCGGCAGGCTGCCTGCTGTCTTGCCTGAAAATGCGGCATGATTCAAAACAGATAGACAATAAATAAACAACGAAGATATGTACGACTCTAACCACGGGCTTTGGATAGCCCATTGCGACAAAGGCCCTCTCTCGATTGTCGGGAAGATGGCAAACAGACACGGACTTGTGGCCGGAGCCACCGGAACCGGTAAGACAGTCACCCTACAGGTCATGGCGGAAAGTTTCTGCCAGGCTGGTGTGCCTTGCTTCATGGCTGACATGAAGGGCGACCTTTCCGGAATATCCCAACCTGGAAAGACCAGCGGATTCATCGAGAAGAGAATGCCCGAATTCGGGATAGAGAACCCCGAGTTCCAGAGCTGCCCGGTGCGTTTCTACGATGTGTTCGGGGAGCAGGGGCACCCGATGAGATGCACCATCTCACAGATGGGACCTCAGCTTCTCACCCGTATCCTCGGCCTCTCAGACGCCCAGGAAGGGGTGCTTAACATCATGTTCAGGATAGCCGACGAGAGAGGTTTGCTCCTCGACGACATCAAGGATATGAGGGCTTGTCTCAACTATATCTCCGAGCACGCTTCCGAGTATTCACAGATGTACGGCAACATCGCCTCAGTGTCTGTAGGAGGCATTCAAAGGGCCCTCCTCACCCTTGAGAACGAAGGCGCTGACAAATTCTTCGGCCAGCCCTCTTTCGACATAATGGACCTTCTCGCCGTAGAGGGAAACAAGGGTGTGATGAGCGTCCTTGCCGCTGACAAGCTGATGCTCAAGCCGAAACTCTATTCCACATTCCTGCTTTGGCTTCTCTCCGAGCTCTATGTCACCCTCCCCGAGGTTGGCGATATGGATCTTCCTAGATTGGTCTTCTTCTTCGATGAGGCCCACATGCTCTTCGACGACACCTCAAAGGCTCTCGTAGACAAGATTGAGCAGGTGGTCCGCCTGATCCGAAGCAAAGGAGTTGGAGTGTACTTCGTGACCCAGAGCCCCACTGACATTCCCTACAACATCCTCGGCCAGCTTGGTAACCGTGTCCAGCACGCCCTGCGAGCTTTCACACCTCGCGACCAGAAGGCGGTCCAAGTCGCCGCCGACACATTCAGGACCAACCCTGAGTTCAACACCTATGAGGCGATCACGAACCTCGCCACAGGTGAGGCCTTGGTCTCTTTCCTTGACGAGAAGGGGGCTCCCAGCATAGTAGAGAAAGCGAAGGTCCTCTTCCCTCTGAGCCAGATCGGAGCCATCGACCCCAGCCAAAGATCGCAAATAATCAACCGCTCAAGGGTTTATGGCAAATATGACAAACTTCTTGAGAGGGACAGCGCGTTCGAAGTCCTTATGGCTGAGAAAGAGAAACAGATTAAGGAAGCTGAGCAGGCCAAGGAGGAGGTCACTGAGACGAAAGGCAAGTCCACCAAAGCGGCCAAGGTTCCTTCTGGTTCAGCCAAGAAGAAAAACGGAATCATGAGCAAGGTGGTCAAGGCTGTCATCACCGCTGTCACCGCCACCGCGGCCACGGCCATCGGCAACGAGGTCTCGAATAAGGTGACCGGCAAGAAGTCCAAGACAACGAAGAAGGACAACGCCGGCAAAGTCGTGAAGAACGCCACCAGCGCCGCCACACGAACAATCACCCGCGAGATCACCCGCTCTATCCTGGGCAACCTCGGGAAATAATTTATTATCAAATACTTATTCGAAGAAGGAGAAGTGCACCCGACCGTAGCGCTTCTCCTTTTTGAAGCGTGGATGGTTGACGAAAGAGTGCTCGTCACCATGCTCAAGGATCAGGTAGCAGCCAGGATGGAGTATATCCTGTGCGAAAACCTTGTCCGGGATAGTCTCCAATCCTTCCAGCGCATAAGGGGGATCGGCGAATACGATGTCGAACTTCTCGTGACAAATAGGCAGGAAGTCAAACACGTTGTCCCTGACCATCACCACATTGTCCAGGCCGAGTCTCTCAGCCTCCCTTTTGATGAATGAGGCATTCTCCCTCACCATCTCGACAGAATAGACCTTTGAGGCACCCCTGGAGGCGAATTCGAAAGCCACGGCACCAGTTCCGCCAAAGAGATCGAGAACCTTCAGATCCTCGAACTCATATTCATTGTTGAGTACATTAAAGAGGCCCTCACGGGCGAAGTCAGTCGTGGGGCGGGCCTTGTAACCCGCTGGAGGATTAATGCTTTTCCCCTTAAGACGGCCGCCTATGATCCTCATAATCTCTCGACTGACTTGAAATAGCGGTAGAGGGACATCTCCTCCTCCCCAGAGAGATCGGTCAGGAAATGAACCGAGGAGACTTCAGGGTTGAGCTGGAGTTTCTTCACCACCATGAAGAGAAAATACTCGGCCGTAGTGAAATCAGCGGCCTCAAAAGTGTTGGCCAGCAATAGGTTCTCTCCCTGGGAGATCACTAGCGTCAGGACATTGTCGCCGTATGAGGCCAATATCTTGTTATATTCCTTTATGTCCGGGAGTTTCTTGAGGAGATGGTACATGTCCGGGTACTCGGCCCCGTCGGAAGGTTCCGTGTCCGGAGAAAGAGAATACACCAGTTCGGCGGATAACTCCGGCAAACTGATGTATTCGACTTTGTCTTCCCGGTCAAGCGCGACCGTCCGCGACAATATCTCCCGGGCTGAAGCCGGGTCAAAAAACGCGGATGGTACCAGCGCCACCTTGGGGGTGTGACGTGCCATGCACGAGACTACTCCCAGTTACCCGCGTTGTTGTTCGGGGCGGTGATACTACCGACCTGAAGGCCCTCATACTGGCCGAGATCCTCACGCTCAGCGACGAGGTTAACGACTAGCTGATGGTCAAGACCTTTCAACAAGGACTTGTACGGCATCTTAGCCTCGAACAGAGGAACATCGACACCGGAGACCTTCTTCACGATGGCGTTCATCTCGACATCCTGAACCTCAGCGGCACCATACTCACCGACAGCGAAAGGAATCTTGTCAATCCTGTTGATATCGAAATCCTGCCTTCCCTTGAACAGGGTATCCTTGACGGCGATCTTGTTCTGGATGGAGAATACCAGATTCTTGTCGCCCTCCTGATAAAGCTTGAAGAGATCAGCGTCTGTGATCTTGCCTTTTTTAGCCTTCTTGACCGCATTGGTGTGAGCCATGGCGAGAGAGTCATCCTTTGAGCCGATCTGCATGAGAACGACCATCTCTCCATTGTTGTAGAACTGCTTCAAAGTGTCGAAAGACGCCGTGAAGCGGTCATTTACGCTCTTGAAAGCCACCTGCAGGTCACGGATGTCCTTAAGCTGCTGGATGGCCACTTTCTTTCTGGCATTGACATCTTTCTCGAACCTGACGGGTTCCATGACACCTTCGTAAATCTTGTACACGAGGAACACGCAGATAAGCGCGAGCACGATGCTGAGAATCGTTTTTAGAGCCTTGTTCATTATTCTTGTTATTTATGATTTGCTTTCCATGAACCGACAATCCGCCAATTCTGGACAAAGTTAGAAAATTGATTTATGATATGCAATATAATATTTGTAATATTATTCGTAATTTTGCTCCCGCGAATGGATAAGATCAACAAACTGAACTCACTTGTGAGCGCTTCCACACGCATCTGCGTAACGGCTCACATCCACCCTGACGGAGACGCTCTGGGAAGCGGTCTCGCCCTTGTCGGCTACTTGAGGGAATGCCGTCGCAAGGACGTCGCTCTTGTCGTCCCGGACGGCGTGCCGGAGTCACTAAGTTTTATTCCACGCGGCTTCGGGGAGGGTTCTGTCTTATCCTATGAGGAGAGTCCCACACTGTCGAAAGCCAGGATAGAGGACAGCGACCTCATCTTCTGTCTCGACTGCTCATCTTTCTCTCGCACAAATCCGGACATTGAATCAATGATGAAGGCGTCTGAAGCGCCCAAAATCCTCATAGACCATCATCTCAACCCGGACACATCTTCGTTCTCACTCGTCTTCTCCGAGACTGAGATATCCTCAACATGTGAGCTTCTTTACGGGATACTCAAGGATATGCCAGACGTCAAGGGAGATCTGGACAAGCTGCCCATGAGCACGCTGGAGGCGTTGATGACAGGCATGACCACGGACACGAACAATTTCGCCAACTCTGTCTTCCCCGGAACCATGCGGATGGCCTCGGAGCTTATCGCGGCGGGTGTGGATCGGGACAGGATATTATCAGACCTGTACAATAACTACAGGGAAAACCGATTGAGATTGATGGGATACCTTCTGTCGGAGAACATGGTCATCTCACCAGAAGGCGCCGCTGTCATGATACTTGACAAAGAGTGCCAGAACAGGTTCGATTTCAGGCAAGGCGAGAGCGAGGGCTTCGTGAATATGCCCCTCGCTGTCAGCGACGTCAAGATAAGCTTGTTCCTCACGGAAGAGGAAGGGAAATTCCGGGTGTCAATCAGGTCAAAACGTGGCATATCAGCCAACAAATTGGCGATGACATACTTCCACGGAGGGGGACATGAGATGGCTGCCGGGGGAAGATTGTATTTCCCGGAGGATATTACCTCGCCAAAGGACGCGAAGGCACACATATTGAAAGTGACAAGGGAGTTTTTAGCGAGATGAGAAGGTTATCAGTGTTATTATTATTCTCCGCGACAGCGCTTCTGGTCGCCTCATGCGGCAAGAAGCAGCTCGAGTCCATGTATGACAAGCAGGAGACCAACATCGAGGCTATCATCTCGAATCTGACAAGGAGCAACCCGGACGCCACAGTGGAGCTCAACGACGGGATCGCGAAGGTGACAGTGGTTCAAGGGGAAGGGGCCCCATTAAGCGAGACGGGAGCTGTGGCTTTTTATTACGCCGGCTACTTTATCTCAGGCAATAATCTGGGCAACAGCAACCTTTTCGCCACCAACTATGAGTCATTCGCCAACTCCATCAAATGGAACGTCACGGACACCACCTCTTTCGAGATCATGACCATAAGACTTGACGAGAGCGACATCGTGGAAGGTTTGAGGAAAGGTTTGCCCGGAGTCAAAGGTGGCGAGGAGTGCTATATCCTTTTCAACGGCAAACGAGGCTTCGGCAAGAAGAAAATAGCGAATGTCCCATCTAATGCCGCCCTGGCCTGGCATTTGTGGATCAAGAGCGTCAGTGATTAAAGATGAATGAGAGTTTATTTATGAATATATCGACATTAAGAGTATCATTCGCCTGCGGGGTCGCCGCCGCCATTCTGGCTATCCTGTCAGGCTGCGCTAAGGAAAGCTCAGTTGACACCAGCAGCGTGGACAAGGAGTATCTGAAGGCATGGATCGGAGCTAACCATCCCGGAGTCTCCGCTTCCGGGCGGGGAATCTATATCCTCGAGGATGAGCCCGGTTCTGGCGCGGCGGTTACGAATGACGATTTTTACCTTTTCGTCGAATACACCTCAACTGATCTTGAAGGCAATGTCAGCGCGACTTCCTCCAAAAAGCTTTCCCAGCAGATAGGCTCATACAGCCCCACAAACTACTACGGCGACCAGATCGTCATGAAGGACGAGGCTTATACCCAACTGGGCGTGATGGACCTGATCGACGGTATGAGGGTCGGAGGAAAGCGTGTCGGTGTGATTCCCGGATGGCTGAATGTGGTATTGAAGGACTACAACAGCAAAGTCTCCGGCAGCAACTCAATTTACACCATCACCCTCAAGGACAAGACCAACGATATCACCGCCTGGGAGATTGACACTCTCGCCAGATATGCCGCGGTTCATATGCCGGGAGTAGACTCGACTTTTTACGGGTACTATTGCAAGACCGTGAAAGAGCCCACCTCCTCTAAAGCATTCTCCTCAGACACGACGTATTACATCAACTATACCGGTCGTCTCCTCAACGGGCAGGTATTTGACACCACAGTCGAGGACACCGCCAAAGTGTACGGATTCTACTCAAGCAAAAAGACTTATCAGCCAACGAAGGTGACCCCTTCGGACGATGATGACTACACCAAAACAACAATCGGAGGCACTGACACCTCCGAGGGAATCACAGTGGTCAAGGGATTCGCATATTGCTTGTCGAAGCTGAGGCCTTTTGAGAAAGTCACGTGCGCCTTCTATTCCGATCTCGGTTATGGGTATTCTGGATCAGGATCCTCCATTCCGAAGTTCGCTCCGATAGTCTTTGATATCGAGGTCGTCGAAAAGCCATCTGACGATGACTGATAATCACCTGGCACCAACTGAGTTAGGAACAGAGAAAGTAGGCAGCCTTCTGAAGAGATACGCGGTCCCTGGCATCATCGCCATGACCGCGTCTTCTTTGTATAATATGGTGGACAGCATCTTCATCGGGCATATTCCCGGTGAAGGATCTCTGGCCCTATCCGGTCTGGCTGTCACTTTCCCCTTAATGAACCTGAGCACGGCTCTGGGCACACTGGTCGGAGTCGGGGCAGCCACCATGATATCCGTTCTTCTTGGCCAGAAGAACTATCAGGCGGCGAACAAGGTCCTGGCGAATGACATCAGCCTAAACTGCATAACCGGTGTCATCTTCGCCGCGGTGTGCCTGGTGTTCCTCGATCCTATCCTGACCTTTTTCGGCGCGAGTCCCAACACTCTCCCTCATGCCAGGGAATATATGACAGTGATTCTCCTGGGTAATGTCATCACCCATTTGTATTTCGGTCTCAACGCATTGATACGGTCCTCGGGCAATCCCCGACTGGCGATGAGACTGACCTTGTTCACTGTCATATCCAACACAATACTCGACCCTATATTCATCTTCGTTCTCGGAATGGGTATCCAGGGGGCCGCCATCGCCACTGTCCTATGCCAGGCGATGGCCTTGTCGTACTCCCTGAGGTATTTCACAAGGAAAGACAACCTTCTCAGACTTCCCAAGGGAATATTCGATCTGGATTGGAGAATCGCCAAAGACTCCCTCGCGATAGGTATGGGGCCATTCCTCATGAACTCGGCGTCTTGCATAGTCACGATGTTCATCAACCAGCAGCTCCTTAAATATGGTGGTGATCTCGCCATCGGGGCTTATGGAATCGCCAACAGGATTAATTTCCTGTTCATCATGGTGGTGATGGGATTCAACCAGGGAATGCAACCCATCGCGGGTTATAATTTCGGGGCCCTGAAATATTCAAGAGTCAAGAAAGTGTTCAAACTGACCGCCTTATGGGCCACCGGGGTGTGCGTGTTGTGGTTTGTGGCCTCGGAGTTCTTCCCCGGTGTGATGGTCAAAATATTCACGAATGATCCCGAGCTTATAGACTTGGCCGATAAAGGATTGAGGTTGATGAATCCTGTTGTGATCCTGGTAGGATGGCAGATGGTCTCGACCAATTTCTTCCAAAGCCTCGGGATGGTCGGAAAGTCGATTTTCCTGTCCTTGAGCAGGCAACTCCTGTTTCTTGTGCCGCTGATCTATGTGCTGCCGCTGTTTATGGGGATAAAAGGAGTCTTCTTCTCATTCCCCGCCTCTGACCTTATCGCCTGCATCACGACTCTCGTGTTGATTCACAACTTGTTCCGCAAGTTCAGCAAACTACAGGACGGGGACCCGCCCACTATACTCGGAAGCAAGATAAAACAATAACCAGATATGAGTGACAAACACACCATAATCAATATAGGCCGCCAATACGGCAGTGGCGGGAAAGAGGTCGCCACCACTATCGGCAAAGCCCTTGGGATCGAAGTGTATGACAATGAACTGATTTCCAAGGCAGCCGAGGAGAGTGGTTTCAGCAAGGAGGTTTTTGAGAGGAGTGACGAGAGAAGAAGCGTCTTCAACCTGTTTTCCTTCTTTGGCACAGAGAGGTTTGGAAGCACCCAGAACTATATGGGGGACAATGAGTTATTCAAAATCCAAAGTGAAGTGATCAGAGGAATAACGGATAAGGGCCCGGCGATTTTCGTTGGCAGATGCTCCAATTATATCCTCAGGGACAAGACATGTCTGGATGTATTCGTGTCCGCCCCTTTTGAGGCCAGGGTGGTCAGAGTGATGGGAAGGCTCGGAATAAGTGAGGATGAGGCCAAGGCACGTATTGAGAGGCAGGACCGTACAAGACAGACTTACTACAACTTCTTCACTTTCGGCAACTGGGGCGCCGCCTCTGATTACGACATGTGTGTGGACTCTTCCATCTTGGGCATAGAGGGAACAGCTGACCTGATCATAGATTTCGGCAGGAAAGCCGGGTTGATATTCTGATAACCTTAGAGTAGATGAGGATGACTAAAAAAACGAGAATCATCGTCGCGTCAACGCTCACGCTGTTGATTCTGGCGACTGTAGCTATGACTTCCAGTTTCGGCGGCAAGGAACAGGCTGTAAGGCGCCTGCCGGTCAACCTCAATGAGACTCTGACCAATGAGGTCTCCGACACCGCCACATTGAGAGGATTCGACCGCCAGGTCAAGGACTATATGACAGCATGGGGATTGAAAGGTGTATCACTCTCTATCATGCGTAATGACTCCCTGTTGTATTCCAAAGGTTATGGATGGGCGGATGATAAGGAGCCGATGGAACCAGGCCATATCATGAGAATGGCTTCAGTGTCAAAGCTGATAACAGCAGTCGGGATAATGATATTGCAGGAGAGAGGAATGCTAACCTTGAAGGACCAGGTTTTCGGCCCTGGAGGTATCCTTGATGACTCGCTCTACAATGCGGCGATAGCCGACTCCCTATACAAGAAGATAACTGTCGAGGATCTTTTGCGTCACAAGGGAGGGTTCTCAAAGAAAGGAGGGGATCCGATGTTCTCGACCAGATGGATAATGATGCAGAACCAATGGAAGGAGGTTCCAACCAAGGAGCAGTTGACAACCGTCCAGCTGGGCCGTCCCCTAAAGTTTGAGCCTGGCACTTGGCAGGAATATTCAAACTACGGTTACCTGGCGCTATCCATGGTCATCGAGAAGCTGTCCGGTATGTCCTACGAGGATTTCATCCAGGAGAACGTCTTTCACCCCGCCGGATGCGTGAATTTCAAGATAGCCGGAAACTATTACGCTGATAAACATCCCGGCGAGACTCGTTATTATGTCCAGAAAGACGACGAGCCTGTAGAGGAGTTCAACAACAGCGGAAGAAAAGTGGCCAGGAGCTATGGAGGCAACAATGTCACCGGATTGCTCGGTGCCGGTGCATGGGTGGGTTCCACTCCTGAGCTTACCCTGTTGGTGGCGTCGATTGATGGCAAGCCAGAGGTACCGGACATCATTAGCGAGGCAAGCGTCAAAGCCATGACCGAGTATTTCGACCCGGACACTTTCTCACTTGGTTGGAACGACACCAAGCCCACTGGAGAATGGACCCGCACCGGGACATTCGCTGGCACGAGTGCCCTTGTGAAGTACTTCCCTGACGGTGAGTGCTGGGTATTCATATCCAACACCAGCACATATAAAGGCCCGGGTCTCGCAAAGTTCACCACTGAACTATTCGAGAAGCTCCGGGCCTCTTATTCAGACAAATTTCCTCTCAGGAACTTGTTCTACGCTGATTAGATCATTTGTTGACAAACATCACCGCCTCGGCGATGGAGTTCAGCTTGGTGTCCACGCTGTCGGCGCGGCTGGCAAGCACGCATGGCGCCGTGGTTCCGACAAGCATACCGGCCTGACGTACGCCAGTGGCCAACTTGGAGTTGGTCTTCCAGAACACATTGGCGGACTCGATGTTAGGGAACTGTAGGCAATCAGCGTCACCAGCCACGGGGCTGACGAGCTTCTTGATTTGCACAGACTCCTGATCGATAGCGACATCCAGGGCAAGAGGGCCATCACCCACACATCCCTTGATCTGTCCACGGTCACACATCTTAGCGAGCTGGGCGGCCTCGACGCAAGCAGGCATCGAGTCGAGCATCTGCTCAGATGCGGCGATGAAGGCGAGTTTCGGTTTCTGGATACCGAAAGACTGGGCCACACCCACAAGGTAACCGGCGATCTTGACCTTCTGACGGAAGTCCGGAAGAGGAATTACAGCCATGTCAGAGAGGAAGATAAGCTTATGATAGTTAGGGTTCTCGATGACTCCGACGTGGCTCAGGACACCCTTCGGAGGAAGAAGACCCGTCTCCTTATTGAGGATGGCGCGCAGGAACTTGTCTGTGGAGCAAAGACCCTTCATCAAGACATCACCGTCACCATCGTGAACAAGCTGCACGGCCTTGGAGACAGCCTTCAGCTCAACAGGCTCATTAACAATGTCGAACATTTCGATGTCAATGCCAAGCTTTTCACAAGTCTGGGCGATGAGGTTCTTGTCTCCGACAAGGGTGACCTTAACGAAACCCATCTCGGAAGCCTTGGCGCAGGCCTCGATAGTGTGCTCATCCACGGCCCAAGCCGCGATCATCTTCTTGCAGATACCCTTTTCTTTGAGTTCCGCGAAAACATCAGCGAATTTAGTGATCATGGTTGTATGGTTATTAGATTATTATTCATCAATACTCTGGACAAGATGCATGGTGTCACGGGCGATGACAAGCTCCTCATCCGTGGTCACGAGAGCGACCTTCACCTTTGACTCCGGCAGAGATATGACTGTGTCCACTCCCCAAGCGGTATTTGCCTCATAATCGAAAGCGAGGCCAAGATATGTGAAGTTCTCGCACACCCTGCGGCGCAGGCGGCTGTTATGCTCCCCGATTCCTCCGGTGAAGAATATGGCGTCCACTCCATTCATCTCCGCCACAAAGGCTCCGATGTACTTGATCATCTGGAAAGAAAGCATCTTCAAGGTCAGTTTGGCCTTGAAGTCTCCCCCATTCGCCAGCTCATCCATCTCGCGGGCATCCGATGTCTTCTGAGAGACACCGAGAAAACCACTCTTCTTGTTCACCAGGGTGTACATCTCATCCGGAGAGAGATTCTCTTTTTTCATTAGGTACAGGATGGCGTTCGGATCAACGTCTCCGCATCTTGTTCCCATGATGAGTCCCTCAAGTGGAGTGAGACCCATGGAGGTGTCGATGGATTTGCCGTTATGGATGGCAGTGATGGAGCTTCCATTACCGATATGGCAGGTTATGATTCTTGACTCGTTGACATCAAGACCGACCATCTTGGCGCCTTTGTTAGCCACGAACTGATGGCTGGTGCCATGGGCTCCGTAACGGCGGATATGATACTTCTCGTAGTACTCGTACGGAAGGCCGTACATGTAGGCATGCGGCGGCATCGTCTGGTGGAAGGCGGTGTCAAAAGTGACCACCTGGGGGACATTAGGAAGCACTTCCTGGCATGCTCTGATACCCAGAAGGTGGGCGGGATTGTGAAGAGGGGCGAAATCACAGCAGAAATCTATCTTCGACAAGACGTCCTCGTCGACTATAGCGCTGCCTGAGAAAAAGTCAGCTCCCTGGACAATCCTGTGACCTACAGCCTCTATGTCCTCGAACGATTCCAGCACACCGTAATCCTTATCCACAAGTGCGTCTAGCACCAGCTGCATACCGACAGTATGGTCTGGAATATAAAGGTCTTTGACAACCTTTTCCCTTCCTATAGGAGTGTGCTGCAGCCTTCCGGACTCAAGTCCTATTTTCTCCACTATACCCTTGGCCATCAGGTCATAGACGTCATCGCTTCTCATGTCAAGCAACTGGTACTTGATTGAGGAGCTTCCGCAATTGATAACAAGAATGATCATTATCCTAAAAAAATAAAATGTCGAGACGCGAAGATACGAAATTAATGAGTATTTTTACAAAAATTAAGGACTTGGCTATGAAGGACTCGGGAGTTATTGCGGGGATAGGGATTCCGTTCGCGGCCGGAGTCGCCGCGGGAGCTTACCTGGCGGCTATATTGCCTCTTATCCCTATCCAGATTCCTTTTTCCTTAGCGGTCTTACTGCCCCTTATCTCAACCTTCACATATCTGGAAGCTGACAGCCGGCACCCATGCCGGGTGGCATTCGCCATGCTGTTCCTTCTCACGGGAGTATTTTGTTCCATTAACTCCTCTATCTGCGCCGGAATACATATTCCCGAAGGCCCCATCACCAGACTCGCATCCACGGGAGGTGGCAGGCTAAGGAGCCTTATCGACTCTATACCCTATCCCTCGGAGACGACCGGTCCTCTTGTCAAAGCCTTGCTGACAGGTGACAGGAGCGAGCTCGGAAAAGATGTCAAAGACATATTCCGAGCGAGCGGAGCCTCCCACATCCTGGCCCTCTCAGGACTTCACATGGGCATATTATATCTCATTCTATCAAAACTCACGGCACCTTTGGGAAATAGCCCATTTGCCAAGACGGCAAGATACATCTTGAATATATGCGCCGCTGGTTTCTACACCTTGATGACCGGAGCCGCACCTTCCATAGTGAGAGCCTTTCTGTTCATCACCATAGGTGAGACCGCCAGGTTGACAGGCAGGAGCCGCTTCACCACCGGGACACTTATCTTCGCCCTGACAGTCCAACTGGCTCTGAGTCCCGAAGTCATATCCTCTCTCGGATTCCAGCTTTCTTATCTTGCCATCGCTGGAATCGCAGTGATTTATCCTAATCTGGAGAATCTCTACCCGAAAGCGGATGGTGTACGAGGTAGAATGGATCCTATGAGAAAGATTTGGGAAGGAGCGGCCTTGTCGATTTCGTGCCAGGCCTTCACTGCCCCGCTGGTATGGTACCGGTTCCACACTTTCCCGAAATATTTCATTATCACCAACTTGACCGCCCTTCCACTGACAAGCGCGGTCATGGTTCTTTCGGTCACCACGATCGCGCTGTCTGGTTTCGGGATATGCCCGGAACTTCTTATTCTACTGGACGATAAAGCCGTCCAACTGCTTATAGGCTGCCTCTGGATTATCAGCTCGCTGTAACCTGGCGTCTCGCCTTATAAGACCTCACACCATAGAGGAAAACTATGATGAAACAGATTAGCGGCAAGACGAAGGACACGTTGACCGCAGGATGGCCAAGAATAACCTTCTGGTCGATGATCATTCCCTGGAGTGGTGGCATTATGGCTCCTCCCACGATGGCCTCAACCAGGAAAGCGGCTCCAAGGCTGGCGTCCTGGTTCTCGACATTCTCAAGAGCGATACCATAAATGGTGGGGAACATGAGCGACATAAAGGCGCTGATCCCCATCAGGCAATACAGTCCACCCATGCCAACTATGCTGATAGCACCTATGGAGCATAGGGCTGCCCCTGTGGCGAATATGGCAAGCAAACGGCTGGAATTCACATACTTCATCAAAGCGGTAGCGATGAACCTTCCGCAAAGGAAGAGAGCCATGGCGATGATGTTGTAGGTCTGGGCTGTAGCCTTATTGATCCCCAGATTGTCTGCATACTGGATGATGAAGGTCCAGGTCATAATCTGGGCGGCAACATAAAACATCTGAGTCAGAACGCCTTCCCTGTAAATCTTGTTATGCCAGAGATTTGAAAGGGTCTTCCCGGTGCTGTTGGTCTTCTCTGGCTGGATCTCAGTCTTGGGTACCCTCGCGAGGGCAATGATGACGAGCACGACCACCACGACGATCCCGATGATTACATAGGGATTACGGATGACCGCCAAGTCATGAAGCCTGATGTCTGCCTTTTCCGCCTCGGAGAGGGCTGGGAATATGATATTTCCAGCGGCGTCCCTCTTGTCGGACAATAGCTGGGGCAGAACGATGAACGACGCCACGCTCATACCCATCAACGAGCCCATCGGATTGAATGATTGGGACAAGTTGAGACGGCGGGTAGCATTGCTCTTCGACCCGAGCGAGAGTATGAACGGGTTGGCAGTCGTCTCAAGGAAAGCCAGACCGAAAGTCAGGACATAAAGAGAGACACAGAAGAACGAGAACTGCTGGAACTGGGCAGCCGGGATGAACAGGAACGCCCCGATCGCATATAGCGCCAAACCAAGCAAAATACCGCTCTTGTAGCTGTGCTTCCGGATGAACAGCGCCGCTGGTATGGCCATGGTGGCATATCCGCCATAGAAGGCGAACTGGACCAGTGAGGCCTTAGCGGCTGAAAGCTCCATCACCGTCTGGAAGGCCGCCACCATCGGGTTGGTGATGTCGTTGGCGAACCCCCAGAGGGCGAAGAGTGATGTGATCAGGATAAAGATGAAGAGATATTTGCTCTCCACCAGTTTCTCTTTGGCCATATACTATTTGTAGATAGGTCCGAAATTGGCGCAGGCGCGGAAATCAGCACCCTCCTTATCCATACCAAACGCATTCCAGGCAGCCGGGCGGAAGATATCAGCGTCAGCCACATTATGCATGCACACAGGGATCCTCAGCATGGATGCCAAGGTGATCATGTCAGCGCCGATATGGCCGTAGGAGATCGCTCCGTGGTTGGCTCCCCAGTTATTCATCACACTGTAAACATCCTTGAACGCATCCTTGCTGGGATCAAGGCGAGGGGTGAACCAGGTGGTAGGCCATGTCGGGTCTGTGCGCTTGTCAAGGACATCGTGAATCTCCGGCTCGACATTGACGACCCAACCCTCAGCGATCTGAAGCACGGGACCAAGGCCGTCCACAATGTTGATTCTCATCATAGTGGCGGGGAAATCACCCTTTGAGACGAAATGGATGCTGAATCCGCCACCACGGAAATAGTCGCGGTCTGCCGGCATCCACCAGGAATTCTCCAGGCACTTCTTCTCATCTTCGTCAGTCATCTCCCAGAAGGTCTTCATCACAGGCTTGCCTTCGGCGTCCACACTCTGGCCGCAGCCGTCCATCGTGGTGGCTCCGGAGTTGATGAGGTGGATGATTCCAGGAGCGGCCTTCCCGGTGAGTTCCTTACCTGTAACCCTCTTGACAGCCTCGGGGCTCCAATATGTGCGGACATCCGAGAAAATCTGCGGCAGGTTGGTCACAAGGTGAGCGAGCAACATGGCGGCGCCATTGAGGGAGTCGTTCTCGGTGGCGAGAATAGTGGGCTCACGGCGGCCGTTCCAGTCGAAATTGGTGTTGAGGAGAGTCTCAGTGAAGTCTCCGTTAGGCATCCAGTCGGTCCACTGGCGCTGGCCCTGGAAACCTCCGGCGATGGCGTTATGGCCAAGCGCCTCTTCCTTGAATCCAAGCTCCTTGAGTTTAGGATTGCCATGGAGCAGATCCATAACGATTATGGTCATCTTGGTGACGAAATCCCAATCCTTGTCCTTCTCCTCACGGGTCTTCTGCTTCTCGGGACGGTTCTTGTCCCATCCTTCCTGCGGCATGCAGTATTTCTCGACCCATGCCTTTGCTTTCGCGTACTCCTCGGGATCGTAAATACCAAGATCCATACGACGGAGGATCTCGACCTCGTCGACGCTCTCATTCCTCATTCCCAAGTACTTCTGGAAGAAATCGCAGTCCACGATAGATCCGGCGATACCCATTGTCACACTACCGATTGAGAGGTATGACTCGCCTCTCATCTCACCGACAGCGACAGCGGCCTTGGCGAAACGGAGAATCTTCTCAGCGACATCGCAAGGGATGGAGTTGTCATCCAAGTCCTGCACGTCATGTCCATATATTCCGAAAGCGGGCAGACCCTTCTGGGCATGGGCGGCGAGAACGGCGGCAAGATACACGGCACCAGGACGCTCTGTCCCGTTAAATCCCCACACGGCCTTCGGCCAAAGAGGATTCATGTCCATTGTCTCAGAGCCGTAGCACCAGCAGGAGGTCACAGAAATAGTACCCCAGACACCTTCACGCTCGAACTTCTCGGCACAAGCGGCACTCTCGGCGACGCGGCCGATAGTGCTGTCAGCGATCACGCATTGCACGGGTGTGCCATCGCTATACTTCAGATTTGACGAGATAAGCTCAGCCACATTCGCGGCGAGTGTCATTGTTTTCTCTTCCAGACTTTCACGAACACCGCCCTGGCGACCATCGATGGTCGGGCGGATACCGATTTTAGGATGCTTCATAACTTATGTGGTATTTTAAACTGTTTATTGATCTTTCCAGACTATAAATATAAGGTTTTTATTTGAAAATAGAGCGGAATAACCACACCGCTTTTTCCCTGAGTGTGCTTTCCGGATCCTTCCAAGCCGGAATCTCGGTATTTCTGCCTGTGACACCAAGGATTCCAGGCGCTATCATCCTCGCCACGCCAGCTTTGACCACCTTTTTTCCATAGCCATAATAAAGAAGACTCCCGCGGAAGAAGTCTATGGGGGTCTCGAGACAGGAGAAAGCGTATCCGGGGACCAAGGTTATGGACATATCAAACAGATGGCAAGGGACAGGAATCACCGGATCAGGCTCAAGCAGACGGCCACGTCGAGTCCTTCCACCGAATACCAGGCTCTTGTCCGGCCGGGTCACCGTGCCGGTGATCACAGCCTTATGGCGAAGAAACTCCGAATTCTCGAGCAGGCAAGCGATCGCTCCTTCGGACAGGTTCAAGTCATGGTCAATCCACAGGGAGAAATCCGCTCCACCTTTATCCGCCTTTTCCCAAGCGACGGCAAAGCCACCTTCCCCCTCGTCATTCAAGAAAATCGAGAAAGAGTATTTACCCTCGGCGGCTATCGCGTCAACTTGACGTTGACACTCCTCAAGGCAACCGGCGGAACCGTCGTCTCCTTCCTTTATCGTGATGATTATAGCGACTTTAGGCATCCGATGATCAACTATCAAGTTTCAAGACAGCCATGAAAGCGCTCTGCGGGACCTGTACGGTTCCTATCTGGCGCATTCTTTTCTTACCTTCCTTCTGCTTCTCCAAGAGTTTGCGCTTACGGGTCACATCACCTCCATAACACTTGGCGGTGACATCTTTCCTGACTTGTCTCACGGTCTCTCTTGCTATGATCTTCGCCCCTATAGCTGCCTGTACAGCGATATCGAACTGCTGACGAGGAATCAACTCCTTCAACTTCACGCACATCTTACGTCCGAAATCATATGCGTGATCCTCGTGGATAATAGAGGAAAGCGCATCGGCAGGGTCGCCGTTCAAAAGAATGTCCAGTTTGACAAGCCTTGCCGGACGGAAATCAATGACATGGTAGTCAAACGAGGCATAGCCCTTTGATATTGACTTTAGTTTGTCATAGAAATCGAAGACTATCTCTGAGAGCGGCATGTCATAGGTGAGCTCTACTCTGTCGGAAGTTATATAATGCTCCCCTATCAGCGTGCCCCTCTTGTCCATGCAAAGCTTCATGATCGGGCCGTAGAAATCGGTCTTGGATATGATCTGAGCCCTGATATAAGGCTCCTCGATGTGGTCGATGAGAGTAGGTGCGGGAAGCCCTGAAGGATTATGGACATCAATGACCTCACCTTGGGTGGTGTAAACTTTATAAGACACGTTAGGCACGGTCGTGATGACATCCATATTGAATTCCCGGAACAGACGTTCCTGGACTATCTCCAGATGCAGAAGACCAAGGAAGCCACACCTGAATCCGAATCCCAAAGCCAGTGAGGACTCCGGCTCATACACGAAAGACGCGTCGTTGAGCTGGAATTTCTCAAGTGTCGCCCTCAACTCCTCAAACTTGTCCGCCTGCACAGGATACATACCGGCGAAAACCATCGGCTTAACCTCCTCAAAACCAGCGATAGCGCTCTCGCAAGGACGGGCCGAGTGGGTTATGGTGTCTCCGACTTTGACCTCAACAGCCCTCTTGATCCCGGATATGATATACCCTACATCTCCAGTCGACACTTTCTCTGTCGGGCAAAGCTTCAACTTTAGGACACCAACCTCCTCTGCCTCATATTCCATCCCGGTGGCCACGAACTTGACTTTGTCACCTTTTGAGATTGACCCGTTCAGGACTTTGAAATAGGCGATGATTCCCCGGAACTGGTTGAACACGGAGTCGAATATAAGGGCCTGCAGAGGAGCCTCAGGATCGCCCTTGGGGGCAGGAATCTTCTCCACGATAGCGTCCAGGAGCGGCGGGATGCCTTCTCCGGTGCGGGCAGAGACTTTGAATATCTCATCATGGTCACAACCCAGCAAATCGACTATCTGGTCAGAGACCACCTCCACCTGAGCGGATTCCATGTCAATCTTATTGAGGACCGGTATAATCTCCAGCCCGTGGTCCACGGCCAGATAGAGGTTGGAGATGGTCTGCGCCTGAATACCTTGTGAGGCGTCAACCACCAGGAGAGCCCCCTCGCACGACGCTATCGAACGGGAGACCTCATAAGAGAAGTCCACATGCCCGGGAGTGTCTATCAAGTTGAGAATATATTTCTCCCCTTTGTAGACATATTCCATCTGTATGGCGTGACTCTTTATAGTGATGCCCTTCTCCTTCTCAAGATCCATGTCATCAAGCACCTGGGCCTCCATGTCACGGGTGGACAAGGTCTGTGTCAACTCAAGCAGACGGTCCGCCAAGGTGCTCTTGCCATGGTCGATATGGGCGATTATGCAGAAATTGCGTATATGCTTCATAATTGCAAAAATAATCAAATTGTCGTACATTTGAAAGATAACGGGCTAGTGAAAAGAATGACGGACAAGGGAATACTGGACCTTTACAATTCAGGGCAGCGTGAACTCGCCTTCAAGGAGTTAGTGAACTCCTACAGCGAGAGGCTGTACTGGCATGTCCGCCATTTCCTATGTTCCCATGAGGACACAGATGACCTGCTGCAGGATATTTTCGTGAAGATTTGGTCCTCTCTCTCCACTTTCAGAGGTGAATCCCAGCTTTACACCTGGCTCTACCGCATAGCCACGAATGAGTCCTTGAATTTCCTCCAGAAGCAGAAGATCAGGGCCGCCCTGCAATTCGAGAGCATGACTTCAAAAATTGAGGAAAGAATCGATGAGGACACGCTGTTGGATGGGGACCAATTGCAGAGAGATCTGATGAAAGCCATCCAACGACTTCCCTCCAAGCAAAGGACCGTCTTCATCATGAGATGGTTCGATGATCTATCCTACGAAGACATTTCCGAGATACTTGGAACTTCGGTAGGTGCCCTTAAAGCCTCATACCATTTCGCCTCAGAGAAAATCAAGGCGGAACTGGAGAAAAATTTAAAATGATTTTAAACCTTATATTCAATACCTTGTCAAAGTATCGGAAATGGAAATCGGAAATGACATATTCGAGAAGATAGGGAAACCGTCCATGGGAGTCCCTGAGGGCTATTTTGACAGCCTCAAGTCCCGCTTGGAGTCAATTCCCTCCGCCAAGGTCTCCCATCCCGGAGTCTGGGCGGGGATGAGGCCATATCTGGCTCTCGCCGCTTCCTTCGCCGCCATCGTGCTGATCGGCAACGCCGTCCTCCGTGACACCGTGAAGAACCAACCTGCCGACCCGTTCTACAGCGAGGACTCTTATGCTGACATGATCTCCATCACCAATCCAGAGATTCTATACAACGAATCCGAATACGATATGGAGGAACTCTCGGATGAGGACATCATCAATTATCTTATTGAATCCGGCGTAAAGACAGAGCATCTCGCCTATGCCGGTGACCAATATTAATCATAAGACAATGAAAAAGGATATTAGAATATTGATAATCACTTTCTTGACCCTGGCATTCACATGGAGCGCCTCCGGGCAGGAAAGAGCCAAGAAGAATGACTGGCAGGACAGGATCAAGGCTGAGAAAATCGCTTACCTGACCGACAAGATGGATCTCTCTTCCGCCGAGGCGGAGAAGTTCTGGCCAGTATACAACAGGGCTGAGGCTGAGACCAAGGCTTGCTGGAAGCTGGTGATGGAGGCCTACAAGGCTCTCGAGGCAAGCATCGACTCCGGCAAGGATGACAAGGAGATCAGCGCTCTTCTGGACAAGTATCTTGACGCACGCGAGAAAGGAGACGGCATCGAGCGCAAGTACACGACCGAATACAGGAAGATTCTCTCCAACGACAAGATAGCGAGGCTATATATCGCCGAGGAGGATTTCCGTAGACAGCAAATTCACAGACTCAATAGAAACGATAACAGCAAAAACGACAAAAAGTGACAGTTCACACTAAAACTAGTAGTCTGTCGATGAGAAAGCGTGCCGTGAGGTACGCTTTTTTTATTATATTTGGGAAAGTTTTGTCCCATCCATTATTTGTCCATTAAAATAATTGACAATGAGAAAGTTTATATTCGCGGCATTTGTCTGCATGCTGGCCCTGGCCTCTTGCGGGAAGAAGGTTCCCGCCTCTGTGCCGGCTGAGATCAAAAACGGCATAATCGAGCTTAAGGCTCCCGCCCGCGCCCCTGGTCAGGAGAGTGCCCTCGGCTTGAAATGCGATCCTATTGAGACTGTCCGTATCGCCTTCGTCGGCGTTGGCGGAAGAGGAGCCTCCGCTGTCAGCAGGTACACACACATTGACGGCGTGAAGATCATGGCCTTCTGCGACCTGAAGCAGGAGAGGGTGGATCTGTGCAACGACATCCTTAAGAAAGCAGGTTTGCCGGAGGCTGACACCTATGTCGGTCCGGAGGCATATAAGGAGCTTTGCGACAGGGACGACATAGACCTGGTGTACATCGCCACAGACTGGGTGGTCCATGTGCCGATATCCCTATATGCCCTTGAGCATGGTCATCACGTGGCCTGCGAGGTACCTATGATGATGACAATCGATGACTGCTGGAAGCTCGTTGACGCTTGCGAGAGGACCCGCAAGCACTGCATGATGCTCGAGAACTGCTGCTACGATTTCTTCGAGATGTCCGCTTTGAATATGGCACAGCAAGGACTCTTCGGAGAGGTTTACCATGTGGAAGGCGCTTATATCCACTTCCTTTCTGAGGGTTGGGACAGGAGCGAGACCTGGCGTGTGGATTACAACATCGAGAACAGGGGCGACAACTATCCCACTCATGGACTCGGGCCCATCGCCCAGGTGCTGAACATCCACAGGGGCGACAAGATGGATTACCTTGTGGCCATGGACACTCCTTCCTACAACGGCAAGGTGGCAGCCAAGAAATTCAGGGATAAGGATTACTGCAAGGACGGAGACCACACCATCAGCCTCATCCAGACCGAGAAGAAGAAACTCATTGAGGTCCAGCACAATGTTTACGCCTATCGTCCTTACTCAAGGATGTACCAACTCACCGGGACTGAAGGATTCGCCAACAAATATCCCACCGAGGGAATCTCTGTTAAGGGAATCAACGGCCATACCTATGTCCCCCAAGAGGTTATGGACTCCCTGCTGACAGCTTACAGGCCAGAGTTCGCGAAGGCAATCGAGGAACAGGCGAAGTCAGTTGGCGGCCACGGCGGAATGGACTTCATCATGGACTACAGGCTGATCTACTGCCTGCGTCACGGACTCCCGCTCGACGAGGACGTTTATGACGCCGCCGAGTGGTCAGCAGTCCAGGAGTTGAGCCGTATATCATTGGAGAACAATTCCATGCCGGTCCGATTCCCGGACTTCACCAGAGGAGACTGGAACAAGGTGGACGGGTTCCACTACGCCATGTAAGCCTTCAGAATGCGAAAGCTGAAGGCTCCAAACACCTATGTCATCATCGCGGCCATCATCTTGTTGTGCGCGGTGATGACATGGTTTATACCAGGTGGGCAATATGTCAAGTCTGATGACGGCACAATCTCTTACGAGGCCGTGGATTCCGTCCCCCAGACATGGCAGGTGTTCACCGCCATATATCATGGCTTTGTGAAACAAGCCGGGATTATCATATTTATCCTCGTGGTAGGCGGCGCGTTCTGGCTACTGAACGCCACCGGAGCGGTAGAGGCCGGTATCAAGCGTCTCATCACCCGGATCGGTAATAAAGACAAGATAGTCCTAGCCTCGCTCACGGTGCTTTTCTCCCTGGCGGGCGCCGTTTTCGGAATGAGCGAGGAGACAATCCCTTTCGTAGGGATTGTGGTACCCTTGGCTGTGTCAATGGGATATGACGCTTTCATGGGAATGCTGGTGGTCTACGTGGCATCCAACATAGGCTTCTCCAGCGCCTTCCTTAACCCTTTCACAGTCGGAATAGCCCAAGGGATGGCGGATTTGCCACTATTCTCAGGAATGGGGTACCGCCTTCTATGCTGGGGCATATTGACTGCCCTCCTCGTGGCCTTTGTGGTAATATATGCCCATAAAGTAAGGAAAGCTCCCACCGCTGCGGAAACAATTGATACTGAGCCTCTCACTAAAAGGCAGACTTGGACTTTGGTCACTCTCGCCCTTACAGTGGTCACCTTGATTATCGGGGTTACCCGATTCGAATGGTATATGCCTGAGATCACCGGGCTATTCCTCGCCATGGGGATTATCTGCGGTATAATCGCCGGTTTCTCATCAGAAAGGATAATCAAGGAACTGATGGCCGGAGCGAAGGACATCCTTTCCGCGGCGCTCGTGGTGGGTTTCGCGTCAGGGATAATAGTCATATTGCAGGACGGAAAGATAGTTGACAGTATCCTGCACTCGATGCAGGAAGGTCTAGATGGAAGCGGAAAGGCAGGTTCCCTGACCGCAATGTATGGAATTCAAGCCCTGATCAATCTCATAATCCCCAGCGCAACCGCGAAGGCGGCCATCACTATACCGATCATGGCTCCATTTTCCGATATGGTCGGGGTATCCAGACAGGCCATGATCCTCGCTTTCCAATTCGGCGATGGATTCACGAACATGATCACTCCCACATCAGGTGTGCTCGTCGCGGCCCTCGCCATGGCGAGAATCCCTTATTCGAAATGGGTTAAATGGATATGGAAAATGGTGCTGGTACTGCTTGTCCTGGGCCTTCTCCTGCTCCTGCCTACGGTTTTCTTAGCCCCCTCCGGCTTCTGAGAAATACTATTCTTCCACGAAAAGTCCGTCCCTCATGAACAGGGACCTGTCGCACATCGCCGCCAATTCCGGATCGTGTGTGACAATCACTATTGTCTGGCCGTGACGTTCCCTTAAGTCGAAGAAAAGCTGATGGATCTCAGCCTTTGTCTTTGAGTCGAGATTGCCGGAAGGCTCGTCAGCGAAAAGGATGGCAGGATCGTTGACAAGGGCTCTGGCGATAGCCACCCTCTGTTGCTCACCTCCGGAGAGCTCAGAAGGCTTGTGATCCATGCGCTCTCCAAGACCCATCTCGTTCAGAAGCCTGGTGGCGGCCTCCTTCGCGTCACGGTCGGAACGCCCGGCTATAAAAGCCGGAATCATGACATTCTCGAGCGCGTTGAACTCCGGGAGAAGATGATGAAACTGGAATACGAAACCTATCCTGCGGTTCCTGAAAGCGGAAAGATCCTTGCCTCCGAGATGCAGGACATCGGTGCCGTCAATCTCAAGTGAACCGGCATCCGGAGTGGAGAGAGTGCCGAGTATCTGCAACAAAGTGGACTTCCCTGCCCCTGATGCTCCCATGATCGAGACAACCTCCGACTTCCCCACCTGGAAGTCAATTCCTTTCAAGACCTTAAGTGTCCCGAAACTCTTCTCTATTCCTTTTGCTTCTATGATCATGTCTCAAAGATACTTCTTTTTTGGGATTTTCCGAAAAAAGGAATACCTTTGCAGTCCTAATCGGGGTGTGGCGCAGTTGGCTAGCGCATCTGCTTTGGGAGCAGAGGGTCCCGTGTTCGAGTCACGGTACCCCGACTTATTTTCTTGAGAAGTATTCTTTGACCACGGAGACGGAGAGTTTGGGGCGACGCTGGAGGTCAAAGATTCCAGCTGTTGAAAACCCTAAATTGATCTTGCCGCTCTGTAGGACACTGGTGCGGGAATAAGTGCGGTTATCGTTCATTTGCCAGATGGCGTATCCAATCACATCGGGGTTAGCCCAAAGAGTCTCGAAAATATCCTCAAGATACTCAGCTTGCATTTCCTCGGAAGAGACGTTCGCGGCGGGATCATGCATCCCGTATACGGCTGTCATGCCAGACTCGGAGACCATTATAGGCTTGTCAGGATAACGTTGACGGAATGAGCTGACGATTTTGGTGAATGTGCTCTCCACCTTCTTCTTAAGGTCAGCCGGCTCGCCCGGAACCATAGGAATCGTGCCCGGATAAGTATTGAAAGCGATAAGGTCCGTGTTCTCGTTGCACAGGTCGCTTTCCCAACTGTTGCACGCGAAGGTGACGAGACGGCCGCTGTTCTCATCCCTGATAGTTTGTATCAGCTCATCGACAAGCGACTTGCACTCGGGTTTGTTGCTGGCGCACTCATTCAAGAAACCATAGATGATCACGCTAGGATGGTTGAAGCTGTTCCGGACCATATCCCTGGTCTGTTTAATCTGCTGTGCCCGGAAATCAGGATCGGTAAGTTCCTCACCAGCATGGGGATTGTTGTTGTAGGTCTGACCATTCCCCCAGCCCAGGGACTCCTCCCATACCAATACTCCCATCTCGTCACACAACTCCAAGAAGCGGTCCGCCTGCTGGTAGTGAGCCCCACGTATGAAATTACCTCCGAGGGCCTTCAGGTTCTGCAAATCCATCACCCACATCGTTTCCGGGACCGAGGCACCGAAAAGGGGGCTCTGGTCGTGTCGATTCACGCCTTTGAGGAATAACTCCTTGCCGTTCAGATAAAGTTTCCTGTTTCTCGCCTCAATCTGCCGGATCCCGAAACGCACCTGACGACCGTCAATCTCCATGGTTGTCAGATTAGGTTCCTCTGGACTCCAAAGCTTGAAATCCGGCACGTTCACAGTGTATTTTCTCACCCCTTCAATCTCGACTTCAACCTTTCCTGTCCGGTAATCCAGCGTACGGACGAAGATTTTCGGCTGCTTCTCAACGATCCTGACACCTCTGTAGAACCCACCAAAAAAGTAGAAATCATAATACGGCAATGCCAATTTATTTGTCTGCCAGTCGAAGCGGTTGTCCAATGCGGCGAAGAGTTCGTGTTCCCCTTTTGAAAGCTTCCCGAGAGGAATCTCCAGTTTTGAATATGGATACGGGAATGTCCCAAGATCCTTTCCATCTAGCGCGAAATTAGCCCGAAGACCCATCCCCTCGACCTCAAGGACCGCATCCTTGATAGCCTCTTCCACATGGAAAGTCTTGCGATAAAGGGCTGTTCCCCGTTTCAGGTAGTAACGGGGCATCATATCCCAGCATCCAGGGACGCTCATCACATCGTCCGCAACGAATTCAAGGTCTCGGACTTCTTCAATGGATTTATTCTCTTCAAAACGGAACTGCCAACTGCCCGACAAGGTGATGGCGGTGAGAAATATGGCTAAAAGATGCATGTTGGTTGTCGCATTGTCATTTATAAGAAATACTCTTGTATTACAGAAGAAATCCGTATTTCAAACTACTAGCCTCGACGCTCGTCGATGAGGGGGTGGTCCCAAAAGATTCGGGCACCTTGGTCAATAGCCAAGGAGTCAGCCTCAATACGGAGTGACTCAAGGAGACTATCCTCACGCTTTCGGGAGCGTCTTCCGGTCCCTTCAAAGACCACCTTGCTGAAATACGCGTCATAAGAGATCCGGAAATCTTCATCACTGGTGTGCGGGAAAAAAGAAACCGCCACCTCGTAACGAATATGACCAGCCTCGGAGTCGCTGATCAGCAACACATTGACACCCTTGCGTTCTACGCCGTTGAAGACTCCCTCGGCCTCGAAATATCTCTCATAAACATTTATTGTCGCCATAATACCGATGATTGATCCATAACAAAAGTAATCAAAAATATTAAATGATTATCTTTGTATTAGCTAACTCTCAAACGCTTATGAGACGAATCATCTTCACAGGAGTCATAACCGCCATAATGGCGTCTTTTGCTCTTTCCGGCTGTTCAAATGCCGACGGGTCACTACCAAGAGGAAAGGCTTCCAAAGAATTGGATAAAGCCATGAGCGAATACTATCAGGTCATTGCCGACTGCTCCGAAGAAATCCACAGCATCATGGTGGTACAGCATGGTAAAGTGCTGGCGGAGAAGTTCTTCTCTCCAGACACCGCACATGTGCTTCACTCTGTCAGCAAGACATTCACCTCAACCGCCGTGGGTTTCGCCATCTCTGAAGGACTCCTATCGCTGGACGACAAGATCGTGGACATATTTCCAGAGAGCGTTCCGGAAAACCCCTCAGAGAACCTGAAGAAGGTCACGATACGGAACCTGTTGACTATGAACTCGGGACATGCCACAGACCCGACCAGATCCGTCAGTAACGGTGACGGCGATTGGGTGAAGGGGTTTATGGAATGGCCTATCGAATATGAGCCTGGCACCTGTTACTGCTACAACAGCCTCGGCACATACGTCCTATCGGCGGCAGTCCAAAAGGTGAGCGGCCAAAAGATAGTCGACTATCTCGACACCCGCCTTTGGCAGCCTCTTGGCATAGAGAAGCCCAAGTGGCTGGAGAGTCCAGCCGGTATAAACACCGGAGGCTGGGGACTATATCTCCACACAGAGAGCCTCGCCAAGATGGGACTTTGCATACTGAACGGAGGACAATACAAAGGGAAACAAGTTATCCCGGCAGAATGGGTGGCTGAGATGTCCGCCAAGCAAGTGCCTTGTGTCCCCGCCGGAACAAACGAGGTGAAAATGCGGGAGAACCCCCAGGATCCCTCCACGAGCGACTGGCTTCAGGGATACGGTTACCAGATGTGGCGTTGCCGTCACAACGCCTTCAGGGCAGATGGCGCCTATGGGCAATACATAATCGTGATTCCCGAGAAGGACGCAGTAGTCGCTGTCACAGCCCATGTCGGCGATATGCAAGCTGAGATCAATCACATCTGGGACAACATTCTTCCCGCTTTATAATATACTGAATATGAAGAGATTCCATCTAACCAAAGTGGTACCGCCCTTATGCTTTGCCATTTTGGCGATGTCAATTATTGTCTCTTGTCACAAAAGAAAGATTTCCGAGGCTGAAGGAATCTTACGAAGGCAGGAAGTACGCTTCAGTGAGCCACCGAAGCGTATTCCCTCCCCGTGTTCCGTTGACGCCCCTTTGATGGGCAATGGCTTCACAGGAGTCGCATTGTCCGGCCCTCCGGAGGCTTTGGTGTTCCACTTGGCCCGCAATGACTTCTGGAGATTAAGGTCAGCTCACGACGAGACCTGGCCACTTGTCCTAGGCCTTGTAAAGTTGAAGGTTCCAAAACTTGAAGGAGCGTCATATCAAATTGACCAAAGCCTCTACGACGCCACCACCATAGGCCATTTCAGCAAAGAAGGGCAGACACTATCCTTGGAGGCTTATCTCGCCGCGACAGAAGACCTGCTTGTGATCAATCTCAAGTCAGAAGGAAGTGAGGCCGTTGAAGGCTCACTCGCTCTCGAGTTGCCTGAACCGGACACGAGGTTCACAGATAAACGTGAAAGCGGGATTACTGCTGAAGGAATATACTATATCTCAAGAGGTTACGATGATCCATCAGTGGATATCCCTTCCAGGGCTGCCGCCGCATTGATAGCGGGAACCGCTACTGAGGGTTCTTTCTCGTTAGCCCCCGGAAAAAACCTCACGATTGTCTGCGCTGTTTCCAGTGATTTCAAATCGGAAGACTGTCTCCAAACCGTGATCCGGGAAGCCAAAGATGTGGGCTCCAGACGCCTCCGGGAAATAAGAAAGAATCACGAGAAATGGTGGAGGGACTATTGGAACAAGTCGTATGTGAGTATCCCGGATCCCGTAATTGAGAAACAGTATTACCTTTCCCTGTATGGGATGGCCTCATGCAGCCGGGATCCCGACTTCCCGCCACCCCTATTCGGCACCTGGATTACCCAGGAGCCTCCTTATTGGATGGCTGATTACCACCTCAACTACAATTTCATGGCTCCTTTTTACGCCTTATATTCCGCAAACAGGATAGAGCAGGCGGAGCCATATGAAGCACCGCTTCTGGCAGCCATCCCACGGGGGGAATGGTATTCGGAGAAAGTGACCGGAATACCGGGAGGGATCATGCTTCCAGTCGGAATCGGACCTCTCGGAATAGAGACCACAAGATGGTCAGAATCGTTGGAGAGGAATCACAAGGACTGGCTTGAGAGCGGAAACATCCAAGAAGGAGGCATGTTCTGGGGGCAGAAAAGCAACTCAGCCTATGCGGTAGTGAATATGGCGATGCGTTTCTACCGCACTTGGGACAGGGAATATGCCCTGAAGGTGTATCCTTTTGTCAAGGGTGTGGCGACTTTCTGGGAAAACTACCTTACTCCTGAAGGAGACCGCTACATCATCCTTAACGACGCCATCCACGAGGGAACCATCGGCACGATGAATCCGATCCTGTCGCTCGGACTTGCGAGGATGGTTATGGATATCGCCTTGGATATGAGCGAGTTCCTTGGATTGGATGAGAGCCGGAGGAAGGCATGGAGAGACAGGAGGGACCATATCTCCGAATATCCTCTTCAGGAACGGAACGGAAAGACAGTTTTCCGATACACTGAGAGAGGTGTGGCATGGTGGCAAGGCAACACCCTCGGCATCCAGCACATCTATCCAGCTGGCCAGATAGGATTGGCAAGCGATGAGAATCTGCTGGAGATATCCCGGAACACGATTGAGGAGATGGCTCGCTGGCTTGACTTTAACGGAACCAACAGTTTATATCCTGCCGCCGTCAGGGTCGGTTACCCCGCGGACACAATACTGGCACATCTCAAGGAATACTGTGAGCACACCTATCCCAATGGATTCCAACTCAATAACCCGCACGGGGACGAGAACTGGAGTACCGTGCCGAACACCATCAATGAGATGCTTTGCATGGGGCATCAAGGAATAGTGAGGCTTTTTCCTGTGTGGCCAAAGTCAATGGATGCTTCGTTCCACCAGATAAGAGTGGAAGAAGCATTCCTGGTGTCATCGACTCTGAAAAACGGAGCGGTCGGAAATGTCACTATGATCAGTGAGAAAGGCCGCGACCTCACTATGCTGAACCCCTGGGAAGGAAAAGGGATACGGATAAAGACACCTGACGGAGCTACCATCAAGGCTCAAGGAGACACAATCCGGATCCACACTATTCCGAACGGGTCTTACCGCTTTGAGCCGGAGAACTGATCTTATACACTATGAAACGTGTCCCTTCTGAACTGTTCCGGAAACGGAACGGATCCAAACGGGTCACCGAGCGCCCCTGGGGAACATCTATATTCTTGAACGTCTTACGCTCCAGCACCTTGCCCCTTTCGTTCTGGAGTTCCACAGTCAGATTGACCCTGCAAGCGGAATCCATATTGAATATGACGGGCTCGATGGAGTCTCCCGGTCCATAGACAGTGTCCACGTCTCCACTTGCCGCCCAGAGCCTGCCGAACACCATCCTGTTGGCGTGGAAAGCCAGTTTAGGAACATTGAACGGGTCTACAAGAGGCTTCTGGTAAGTGAACATATTGGGGCCGGACTCCAACGAGCACCAAGAGAAACCACAGACTCCGAGAAGGGCCTGGATCTTCATTGATTCCCAAGCCGAGAAGGCCTGATACGCCTGGCTGATCCTCCACTCGCTTGTCTCCAAACGCCTCCCGACATTAGCTTCCTCGTAATTCTTCTCATAGGAGAACACTTTGTAGAAAGGTTCCTTGCGGCCAAGTGCCCAGTTCGGCTGAGCGATGGACTCCTCGTGCTCAAAATTGAAATAACACACATCCTTGGCGTCCAGACATGCTTTCGCCCAAGGATTGGGGATATTCCTCAAGCGGCTCCAGTCATTGTCATATCCGGAATACGAATCCTGGCTCCCTCGGGTAACCATCTTATACGTCAGCCAAGGGTTACGGGGCAAAGGATTCCCTTTGTAATCCTTTGTGCCATCGTAATTTCCGTAATGTGAGTGCTGCCAAAAAGATGTCGGGGAAATAAGGCGGCTCGAATCTGTCCCGGCAATGGTGGAGATTATGCTCGTGAAGTAATCTCCCGTGTCGCTGAAATCATGCGTCTTGAATCTGTTAGGATGGTTGCTGGCCTCCCACATAGTGATCGAAGGATGATTGAAAACCGACTTCATATAAACCGGATAGTTCTCAATGTCCACGTTCCAGACCTCACCTTCACGAATCCATCCGGAAGTCTGCCATATGAGGTAGAGTCCAAGTTGGTCGGCATATTCAGCGTATCTAGCATCGTTCAGGCCCTCCGGTGTGGAGCCTTCCGCATGCACGTGGATCCTTAACAGGTTGCCAAGAGCCTTGGCCATCAACACATCCTTCATGACCATCTCGTCGGTGGCGCAACGGATTGTGACCGGTGTGTACTCGACAGGGAGACGGTAACCGAATATCTGGCCTCCGTTCAGCATCTCCGGCTTGTGATTGATGAATAGCTCACCCTTAATTTGCTCAATCAGGCGGACTCCGGTTGTAGTGACATAGTCATCAATCGGCTTCCCAGACTCATCCTTGAGAATGACCTCGACCTTATAAAGCCTAGGATCATAGGGGAACCAGAGTGCGGGATCGTCCAGCTCAAGGTCGATGTCGACATTATTTTCGACTCTCGGCCTTAACTCGATCTCACGGGAGAGAGTGGCGACCTTGGGACCATCCTCGGGAAACCACGGGAAGTAATTGATTTCCAGGCTTCCTTTCCAAGAGTCTCTGGTCTCGTTACGCAGAATAATCCTATGGTGCTGAAGGGCTTTGGAGTCCTCAAGGGCGGCCGTGTGGACCAATGCTCCGGCAAGATGTTCGTGAGTCCCGTTCAAGACCAGTGTCGCCCGGCCCAATGACCAGCCGAAATTATGGTCCGAGGTCGAGTGGAGCATCGCATTTGTCGAGTAATATGGCTTCACCCTGACAGCGATTACATTCTCCTCTCCAGGTTTGAGATATTCGCTGACATCTATGTCTCTCGGAATCTTACCTTTAAGAACAGCCACCGGCTCTCCGTTAACCCATACATCACCTGCGGGATCAATCGACTCCAGACCGAGATATGCATGAGTGAACTCACCGACTTTCACCTTCGTCCTGAGATAATAACTCTCACCAGCAGCCTTTTGCCCACCAAGAGCTGACGGTAGGCGGACAATCTCCCACCCGGAGTCGTCATACCCATCTTCCTGCCAACCAGCCATGGAAGGAACAGCGTTAAAGTCCTCATCATAAATCATTTCCGACCAATATGGGGTACTACGGGCATCCTCGTGAGGAACGAAAGCATACAAAGCGAACTTATCAACAGACGCCTTGCCTCCGGTAGCTGTGAGGGCGAAAGAAGTGATCACATCGGAGCCTTCCACCACCGGTGCGGTCTGCTTGTCCACAGGGACTTCCACCTCATATGAAGGAGAGTCCAGATATATCTCCCGGACAGTTTTCCCTTCCGAAGACAGGAAAAACCTGCGGTTGGGAAGATCCCCGTATATTTCAAAATCCTTTAAGGAACCGACAGGGATATCTATGCGGTTGGAAGATTCTTCGCTTCCACTCAGAATGACATGCAGATCCTGTGGGACTTCCGCCAAGGAAATCCTCATCCTGAAACGCCAGTTAAGAGCTGGAATCTCAGGGGAGGCCGACTTCCCGTCAAGTATAAGGCAGCCATCAGATATCTTGGCGCCAGAGGCAGTCCATTTAGCCCATCTCTCAGCCTGGGAAGCCTCCTTACCCTTTTTATAACCGTACGCCCTCCATTCCTCAAGCCTGATTGTCCGCCTTACAGAGGTCAGTGGCTGGGGCTTGATCTTGGACAGTTGTCCTATCACATCCACCTCGGAGAAAAGCGGCTTGTCCAGTCCTGGATCTCCCCAGAACTTTGAGGCATACGAGGCATAACTATTCAGAAAGGCCAAACGCCGGGTATTGTCAAACACTTCAGTCTCCCCATGCAGATCTGTGATACCGTCCGCATTGGCATCCTTAGTGAAATAACGCATCTCAAATGTTGAGACATTCTTTTGGGCGAGAAGATTGCCGGCCATAAAAGCTATAGCGACAAGGCTGGCAGCGATTCGGTAACTTTTCATAATTGTGGTTTTCATACAAATTTATTATTTTTACTTGACATTCTGAACAAACCTCGCTTCCTGTATGAGACACTTGCTATTCATTTTAACTTTTCTGATTTCCCTTAGCCTGTCCGCTCAAGTATATCCCGGAGAGAAATCCTCCTGGGAAGGATGTGACAGATATGATTTCAAGGTGGAAGGACGCGACGCGCTTATCGTTATCCCGAAAGAGGCTGCCCCTGGCAGGCCATGGATTTGGCGCCCGGCATTCTTTGGAGCGTTTCCCTCTGTTGATCAAGCGCTTCTGAAAGAAGGCTGGCACTTGGCTTACTACGATGTGACCCACCTCTATGGAAGTCCGAGAGCGGTGAGGCTGTCAAAAGCGTTCTACGACTATGTCGTGCCCACATTCAAATTGTCCCCGAAAGTGGTTGTTGAAGGGTTCAGCCGCGGCGGATATATGGCCTTCGCCTGGGCTGACGCTTATCCTGAGACGGTCTCAGCCATTTATGTAGACGCACCTGTCTGTGACATAACCTCCTGGCCAGGACGCAAACAACCTGAGTTCTGGAACGGGTTCCTTGAGGAATGGGGCGTCAAGGATGAAGATGTGGACAGCGGCTTCCAAGGCAACGCCATAAACCACCTCCCACGTATCGCGAAGGCGGGAATTCCAATTATTTCCGTATGCGGCGGTGCGGATGAGGGGGTTCCGTATCTTGAGAACATGTCTATAGTACGGGAAGCCTACCAGAAGATGGGAGGGGTCGTGGAAGTGATAGTTAAACCGGACTGCGGCCATCATCCCCACAGCCTGGAAGATCCGACACCCGTGGTGGAATTCCTCCGCAACCACAATGACACCTGGTCATCCAAGCATGTCATCAACCCTCGAGGCGGCCTTGACAACTCCCTTTCGGCGATGACTGTCCGGAAAGAAGCCACTGTCGCATTCCTCGGCGGCTCGATCACCGAGATGACAGGCTGGAAGGACATGATTAAAGAAAACCTCAAGCATCGCTTTCCTGACACGGATTTTCATTTCATCGATGCGGGAATATCCTCCCTCGGTTCGACTCCGCACGCTTTCCGATTCGAGGAAGATGTTCTGAGCCAAGGACTTCCAGACCTGCTCTTTGTCGAGGCGGCAGTCAATGACCACACCAATTTCTTCGGCCCGAGGGAACAGGTGATGGGGATGGAAGGAATAGTCAGGCACGCCCTGAAGGCCAACCCTTACATGGACATCATATTCCTCCATTTCATCTACGATCCATTTATCCCAATGCTTGAAAGCGGAGAGATACCCGATGTTATCCTAAACCACGAACGGGTGGCGAACCATTACCACCTCCCTTCGATTGACCTTGCCTCAGAAGTCTCGGCGAGAATGATGGACGGAGAATTCGACTGGAAGAAGTTCGGCGGCACCCATCCGGCTCCATACGGCCACTTGATTTATACCAATGCCATCGAGTCTATGCTCGATGCCTGCACGAAGCCGTCCGGGGAATATGTCAAAGCCCCTCATCCTATACCGGAAGAACCCCTGGAGGGCGGATGTTACTCCAACGGCCACCTTCTTCCACCTACCGCTGCGCTGAAAGTCAAGGGCTTCCGCCTTGAAGAAGACTGGGTTCCCTCAGATGGCTCCGGCACGAGAAAACAGTATGTCCACGTCCCTACCCTGGTCTGTGAGGATGGAGGCTCCCTGACTCTGGAATTTGACGGGACCGCCGTGGGCCTCTACTGCACCTGCGGCCCTAACGCTGGAGTCCTGTCCTACACTATCGACGGGAAGGAATATCCCCTGCTGGACACATTCACCCCCTGGAGCAAAGGCTTGCACATTCCATGGCTGCATATGCTAGCCGATGGTCTTGCACCTGGCCGACACATCCTCAAGCTCAAGGTAATGAAAGGAGAACGCTCAGGCTGCTTCATCCGTTATTTCGCTGTTAACTGACACACTCCCGGCAGGTAGCCTATTTTGAAGTATAGGAATTACTTTATATATTTATTGCTTGTACGAGGAAAGACTGGATATGAGAAAGACTATTTTTAAAGTGGCCACAGCCATCGCGGTTGCCGTATTGTCCTCGGCGATCATCATTAGTTGCGGGCCTGAGGAACAACCCGGCGGCAACAACGGAGGAGGGAACGATGATGTCCCTACGACTCCCTCCACAATCGCTGTTACAGGAGTGTCGCTTAACAAGAACTCACTCAGCTTGGAGGAGGGAGGATCCGAATCACTTGTGGCGACTGTCGCCCCTTCCAATGCCACGAACAAGGCCGTTAATTGGACGTCATCCGCTCCTGGAGTGGCTACCGTCGACGGTAACGGAAAAGTGACAGCTGTCAAGGCAGGCTCAGCCACCATAACCGTAACCACATCAGATGGTTCCAAGAAATCTGACTGCGAGGTGAAGGTCTCCGCCAAGATAATCGAGGTGAAAAGTGTGACGATCACCCCGGAGACGGCGTCTATCTTTGAGGGCGAGACAGTGACACTTTCGGCAACTATATCTCCGGAAGACGCATCCGACAAAAGCATCACCTGGGAAAGCCGTTCTCCGGGTATAGCGGTCGTGGACAACAAGGGAGTGGTCACTGGCGTCTCGGATGGCATCGTGAATATCGATGCGAAGGCCGCTAACGGGGTTACGGGGACATGCAGTATTCATGTCAAAAAAGACTTGAGGCTCAAGGGAATAGCCCTCTCAAAAAGCGAGTTGGAGGTTACTATGGGCAAAACGGAGGAGCTTGAGGTTGTGTTCACTCCGGCTGATGCGGAGAACAAGAACGTCACCTGGGAAAGTTCCGATAATTCCGTGGCGACAGTATCTTCCACAGGCGAGGTTAAGGGCCTGGATGTTGGCGAGGCTACCATAACCGCCACATCGGAGGAAGGCGGATTCAAGGCCACTTGTAAGGTCAAGGTGCTCGCGGTCTTAAAGCCTGGCGTTTATTGGGTGCAGAATAGATACCTGTATCGCGATGGAGAGGATCTCAATACGCCGGTGGCGTTCGGTGTCAGTATAGACCCTATCGGGGACATGTATTATTGCTCCATGCACCGGACTAATGTGAGCAACACCTGGCATATATTCTGGAATGGAGTGCCTTATTTAAGATTCGACGAGGATTGCAACGGGACTTATTCAACCTCCGGTGGAGGATATTACTTCATCCCGGACTCCAACACCGACCATTCTGCCATGCGGACATTGAAGATAGATCCCAAGGCCGGTACAATCAAGGATATAGAGGTGTATCGCGGTCCGGCTCATTCATTCTGGATCAATGACATGGCGGCCGATTCGAAGGGCAACCTTTATCTCGCGGGATACATAAAGAACAGTTCCGGATATTATACCGCCACGCTTTGGAAAATTGATCCGAACAATAATGTCACAAAGACATCCCTCTCTAGTGGCACCTCAAAGAGCGTTGAGTCTGTCGATGCCGTGGCTTTGAACAAGAACGGTGATGTTTTCTGCCTTGTGTGGGACGGGTCATATGGCTACGATGGGTATTGTTACCTTTATCTTTACAAAAACGGCAAGAAGCAATATCTCGTCACAAGCAAATGCAGCAGGCAATACACACAGTGTTGCGACATGGCTGTCCTTGGCAACGATGTCTATATCCTCGTGAATGAGTATAATGGCCAGAACACATCGAATGAAAAGACCTTTAAGAATCAGGTGTATAAGAACAAGAGCGCCCTATACGATCTGAAGCACGGTGTGAATGTGTACTCCATGGATATAGCGGTCACCTCTAAAGGGGATGTCTATTGTTCCGGATTTCAGAGTTCCGGTAAAAACCAGTATTATATATGGAAGAACGGAAAAGTCCTTTACACTCCTTCAGAAATCATTTTCTCAAATAGCCTAGTCATCCTGGAATAAATCGTAATGATCGCATATATGAAAAAGACTATTTCAAAAGTTGCCGCGGCAATTGTTGTAGCCGTTTTATCCTCGGCTATCCTCACCAGTTGCGACCCTGAAAAAGGGGACAAGACCATAGCGGTGAGTGGAGTATCAATCAATAAGACCTCCATTAACCTGGCGGAAGGTGATTCAGAGACCCTGACCGCCACTCTCTCTCCCGCGGAAGCGACAAACAAGAGCGTCAGCTGGAGTTCCTCCGACATTGGAGTGGCGTTTGTTGACTATAGCGGGAAAGTAACAGGGGTAAAGGCGGGCTCCGCCACCATAACCGTCACTACGGCGGACGGATCCAAGACCGCCACCTGCTCCGTGACCGTCTCGACCGTAGCCTTGGCCAAAATCACAGTCTCTCCGGCCGAAAAAGAGGTCACAATCGGCACGCCAGCCACACTCTCCGTTCAATACACGCCTGAGAACGCCTCGAACAAGAGGGTGACATGGAAGAGCTCCGACGAGGCAACCGCTAAAGTCTCAAGTAGCGGCATAGTCGAAGGTGTCAAGGAGGGAACAGCCACTATCACAGCGACTTCCGAGGATGGAGGGTTTAAAGCCACCTGTAAGGTCAATGTCACTTCACTCATGAAGGCAGGCGTTTATTGGCTACAGGATGACATGATCCACAAGGATGGGAAAAGTTTAGGCATCAAAACCTATATAAATCCCTGCATCGACTTGGATGGCGCTATCTATTATCATTCTGACGATAACGTCCACGTCCACGGTGTTCCTTCATACAAATGCGACATCCAATCGAGCTGGGATAACACCGCGGCGGGAGGAGGTTATTTCTTTGTCGACAACAGGGATGAGAATAGTACCTCTCTGTCGATTTTGAAGATCGATCCGAAAAAGAGAACCACCAAGAAGATAAAAATATCCGAAAGCACTCAAAAGGGCGCTATCTGGGTCTATGACATGGCAGCCGACTCCAAAGGTAACCTGTACGTGGCCGGAGAAACAAGAAAGGACGAAAGCACCACCCTCGCGACTCTCTGGAAAGTTGACGCCAGCGATAAAGTCACGACAACCTATTATTCTGACGGCACCGGTTTCATCAAGAACGGCCCAGCTGTCGACGCCGTGGCGGTAAACAAGAACGGTGATGTCTTCTGCCTTGTATTCGAGGGAGGGTACAATTCAAAATATGCTTATGAGATAAATCTTTACAAGAACGGTACGAAGCAATATATGGTAACCAATAATTGCAGCAGGACCTCAACTTATAAGTGTGATATCGCCGTCAACGGGAACGACGTGTATATGGCAATCTGCGAATATGACGGCGACAAGAGCTCGTGTGTGAAAGTCTACAAGAACAAGAATGTGATCTACACCCTAAAAGATGATGATCTAACCTATGCCGGTAATATCGCTGTCACATCAAAGGGCGATGTCTATTGTGACAGTCGTTACTCAGCTGGCTCCGAAAAACACACTATTTGGAAAAACGGGGAGAAAGCCTTCTCAGTCAATAATGACATCACTTTTAATAGCTTTTTCGTCAAAGAATAGACACCTCCCGGGTTAAGCAGTGTGAGAGGTCTCCCAGCGGCAAAGAACAATAAGGAGACGCTTTCGCATTGACAATCAGCGGATTAAACAAAATGCCACCACTGAAATCAGTGGTGGCATTTTGCCTAAGTTATTGATATTCAGAAGATATCTGTCTCCGGTAAACTACAGGTTGGGATTCTCCTTGCCCCAGTCAGCGATAGCAGGGACGATCCCGAGGGAGATGATCTCATCACGCATCTTGCAGAGGTGCTCGTAGGAGGCGTCGAGAGCGGCCATTTCCTCAGCTGTACCCTCAGGATTGGTGAAGTGGCAGCCAGTGGCGTCGATTACGGTCGGCATGGCCATCATGACATTCTGGTACTTCTCGTTGTTCACATAGGTTCCGGCCGGCCAGGTGTAAGGCTCTCCACCCATAGCTGCCTCGATCATCTTGACAGCGCAGTAAGCCGGGCTCTGGAATGAGCTGCGGCCACGGAGCTTGATAATATTGCTTCCACCCTGGATGGTGTTGTGCTTGATCTCAGCGAAACGCTCCTCGGAAAGACCCATCTCAGCGAGGGGCTTGCCATCAATCTTGACCTGTGATGCGAACACTGCCATGGCCTCTCCGTGACCACCGTAAGTGTGGGCGCCGGTCACCTTGCACTGCTGGACACCGAACTCCTTGGCGAGGGCCTCTTGCAGACGGGTGCTGTCGAGGGCGGCGAGGGAGGTGAGCTTCTCGGGCTTCAGACCGGAACGGATAAGAGCGGTGAGGGCGGTGACATCAGCCGGGTTGAATATGACCACGACAAACTTCACATCCGGGCAGTACTTCTCGATGTTCTCTCCAAACTCAGCCGCGATCTGGCAGTTGCCTTTGAGAAGATCCTCACGGGTCATGCCCTCCTTACGGGGAGCTCCACCTGAAGAGATGATGTACTTGGCATCCTTGAAGGCGACGGCGGGATCAACGGTGGCGGTGATATTAACACCAGGGAAAGCGCAATGATCCATTTCGGCGAGGACTCCGAGGAGACCAGGCTCATAGATATCATACAAGCAGATGTTAGGGGTAAGCTTCAACATGGCGGCTGTCTGGGCCATGTTCGATCCGATCATTCCGGCGGCGCCGACGATGACCAGTTTGTCATTTGTCAAAAAAGCCATTTCTTGAATATTAAGTATTTTACTGAATCTATTTAATTGGCGGAGCAAAGATAGCAATTATCTTCTTTTCCGATAACTTTTAGGGCTTTTTTCTTTGTATTTCAAAAAATCATTATATTTGTGGTGATAATAGCGACAACATTTTATGGAGCCTCCCAGTTGTATTCTGACTGACACATCCAAGGCGGACCCCCGGTCCGACGATCCGTTGTCGTACTCCTTAATGAATATTCACAAATCACTCGCCGGAGCGTTCCGGGGAGCATTTTAACTATGGCACTATATCTAAAGAAAGAATTAGAAGAGAGTAAGTCGCTTATTGGCGTCTGGCAAATAACCGAGACTGAAGAGGAACTTCGGGAGCTCGCGTCCGTCCCTAGCGACGAGATGGAGGAGATCTCATTCATCAGCAGTGAGTCGCTCCGCAAGCAAAGGTTGGCCGTGAGGGCTCTACTTTGCGAGCTATTCGGGGAGAAAGTGTACCTGAGCCACCATGACAACGGCAAGCCTTACCTCGAGAACAGCGTCACCAACATCAGCATCACCCACACCGCAAAGTATGTCGCGGTTATCCTCAATGACAACGAGGATGTCGGCATAGACATCGAGTCTCTCGCGAGGGATTTCTCCGCCGTGGAGAAGAAGGCCCTCTCAGAGGATGAGATTGAGGACCTTGACGATGAGAAGCGGAACGAGCAGCTGGCCATCTACTGGTGCGCCAAAGAAGCCATCTACAAGCTGATCTCCGCTTATAAAGTGGACTTCGCCGAGCAGATCGAGGTGGAGCGTTTCCGTCCCAGAGGCGAGGGTGAGCTTGACGCCACTTTCATCCACAAAGACGGCTACGAGGAGGACTTTGAACTTGAGTACATCACCTTCGACAACCACGTGCTAGTGTGGGTGGTCGGATAACGGAAATAACTAACCAACAAACCTTTATAAAATGGCAACAATAATCATTATCGCCCTTCTGGTCATCCTCGTCCTTTATGTCATCAGGACCCAGAGGGCTTTCGTCGTTCTTGAGGAGAAGATGAAGAACGCCTTCGGTCAGATCAATGTCCAGCTCAAATCCAGATGGGACGCTCTCACCAACCTCGTCGAGATGACCAAGCAATATGCGGCTCACGAGCACGACACCCTCACGGATGTCATCGCTTCCCGTAGGGCCACTAATGTATCTCCTGAGCAGGTGGCTGATCAGGAGAACGCCATCATGGATGTCTTGACCCGTCTCACCGCTGTGGCTGAGGCCTATCCTGACCTCAAGGCAAACCAGATGTTTACTGACACTATGGCCAGCATCCGCCAGTACGAGGAGAATGTCCGTCTCTCCAGGATGGTTTACAACGACTCTGTCACGAAACTGAACATGATGGTCCGCCAGTTCCCTTCAAACCTGGTCGCCTCGATGTTCGGCTTCACCACACACGATCTTCTTCCCGACGACGCCGCAAAGGCGGAGGCTCCTTCAGTCGCGGACATATTCAACAAGTAAAAAGTTATGCGACGGCTTAGGTTTATCCTGGGCGTCGTCCTTCTCTGTCTATCCGTTCCCTCTCTGGCACAGAACCAGGTTGAGTCGGTGCGGATAGATGTTGAGTTACAGGATGACGGTTCGGCATATATTAAAGAGACATGGGTCATCGATGTCGAGAGCAATATCACCGAATGGTATCTCGGCAAGGAGAACCTCGGCAAGATGAAGATCTTTGACCTTGGTGTCACAGAAAACGGGGCAGAATTCTTCAGCGAGGGGACCAATTGGAACATAAGCCGTAGCCGTGAGGAAAAGGCCTTCCGGTGCGGCCTTGTCAAAAAGTCGGATGGCTATGAGGTTTGTTGGGGCGTGGGCAGTAACGGGCTCCATACCTTCGTTGTCACATACACTCTCACCGGCCTCGTGAAGGGTTATTCAGACAAGGATGGATTCAACTATCAGTTCATCACCACTACTGATAGCGGAATTGACGACGTGTCTCTCACAATCCGGAAAAACGGCACCATCCTCACTCCTGAGAACACTCTCCTATGGGGTTTCGGCTTCCATGGCGAGGCTGAGGTGGTGGACGGAGCGGCCAAGTACTGGTCCACCGAACCGTTCTCCAGCAGGAGCACCCTGATCGCCCTTCTCGGGTTTGAGAAAGGCATATTCACTCCCGAACTGACTGAGGACAAGACTTTTGAGACAGTCAAGAAAAGAGCTCTCAAAGGCAGTTCCTACAAAAAAGACAGCGACTTCTTCGCAAAAGTCTTTGACTTCCTCCTGTTCACTTTCCTCGGGCTCATCAGCCTGGCACTGGTCGGTGGAGTCATCTGGGCGGAAATCAGCAACAAGAAACGTCGGAAAGAGCTTCTTGGAGGCAAGGAAAGCGATGTGGACTGGTTCAGGGGAGTTCCCGTCAATGGGGATCTCAAGAAAGCCTCGAATATAATCAGGCTTATCTCACAAAAGTCATTCTCAACCACTGCCGGGCAGCAGGAGAGCGAGAGATTGATCTCCGCCTATATGATGCGGCTTTTCTACCGCGGCGCTTTCCAGCTTGTCCCCCAGCTGAGCGGTGACCCAGCGTTCAAGATCAATGAGCTGACTCTCACAGACAATGATGTCTCCGGTGAGGATCTCAACATGGAGCTGGACCTCTATAATTTCTTCAAGGATGCCGCCGGAGATGACTCCATACTACAGAAAAAGGAACTGAAGAAGTGGGCCAACAAGCACGGGGCGAAAATCTACAATTGGCAGAATAAGATCAAGGACAGATCCACATCGCTCAAGACCCTCAAGGCTCAAGATGTACGGGAGGTGTTCGGACTCAAGAAGTTCCTGAAGGACTTCACCCTCATACAAGACAGGGGTGCCGTCGAGGTCGGGCTTTGGAACAACTACTTGATTTTCGCTTCTCTATACGGTATCGCCGAGCAGGTCTACAAGGACTTCAAGAAGGTCTGTCCTGAGTATTTCACCCTATCCAAGACCATGGAACAGTTCCAGGATGTGACTCCGACGGTCATTTGGAGCACTTTCCAAGATTCGACTCGCTATTTCAACCGCGCGGCCACGAGCTACGCCAACAGCAAGAGCGGAGGCGGAGGCTGGAGCGGAGGCGGAGGCCACACCTCCTTCGGTGGTGGCGGAGGCTTCTCTGGAGGAGGTCATTCTGGCGGACGATAGTTCTTTTTCACGACAAAAGCATTATTTTTGCATAATGTCTTCCGGCTGAAAAAGACGTGTCGTCAAAATGAGATTAGTTAGAAGAATAGTATTGTCTTTGATAGTCCTGACCGCTCTTGGAGCGGGACAGGCATATTCTCAGACTAAAGATAACTGGAGACTGGACGGGAAGCTCATCGACGCTGTTGGCGCAATTGGTGACGGGCAGATAGAGAAAGCCTCGAAACAGCTGGATGAGGTGGTAAAGGCAGATCCATCCAACGATGCCGCATGGTTCTACACTGGAATCTGCCGGCTATATGGTCGTGACCTCAAAGGAGCCCAGACAGCTTTCAAAAAGGCCTCTGAGCTGGATCCAAGCAACTATTGGTACAAGGATAGACTCGCCTTGACATATTCAATGGCCGGCGAGGACGACCTCACGATAGCGACTTACGAGGAGCTTCTCAAAGAGTACCCGAAAAAGAACGACATCTACTTCACCCTGGTCAATCTGTATCTAAAACAGAACCAGTTCGACAAGGCCATATCGGCCATGAACCAGATTGAGGCCGCCTTCGGGAAGAACGAGAATGTGACTGTCACGAAATATGACATCCTTCTCCGCCAGAACAAGCCAGAGGAGGCATTGAAAGTCCTTGAGGACTACAACAAGGAGTTCTCCTCTCCATATGTTCTCACCAAGCTCGGCGACCACAGCTTGGCTGAATACAAGGATACCGTCGCCCTGGATTATTACAGGGAAGCAGTTGATCTTCAGGGAGATTATATTCCGGCGATATTGGGAGAGGCCGAGGTGTGGAGGGTCAGGAGGAACTTCGTGGAGTATTTCAAGTCCCTTAGACGTTTCATCGAGGATGAGCAGACCGAGACAACTGCGAAGACACAGTACCTCGGGATGCTGCTACAGAGGTCAGAGCCGCGTTTCATACAGAACCATAAGTCCAGCATAGACTCTTTGTACGATCATCTGGTTCTTCAACACCCTGCCGACAGCAATGCCCTGAAACCTGCGGGAATGTATTACTATGCCACCGAGAGGGTTGATAAGGCCAAATCCCTGCTTCGTCAGAACATGGTGAAGAATCCGAAGAGTCTTGACGCTAACGCTACATATCTCCAGTTATTGGGTTATCAAGGCGATTGGGACGCACTCCTTCCCGCGGCGGACAGCGCCCTGGCGAGGTTCCCCAAGGAGACCGGATTCTATGAGATTAAGAATGTCGCCCTTTACAACAAGAAGGATTGGCAGGGAATAATAGATAATAGTCTTAAAGTCATAGAGTTAGCACCAAATGACACTTCTGTGACTATCCCGGCTCTTGCCAACATCGGGGACATGTACCACGAGATGGGAAGGGAGAACGAGGCTTTCGAGTGTTATAAGAAAGTTCTGAAAACCAATCCCAATTACCGTCCGACCCTCAACAACTACGCTTATTATCTCTCACTCAAAGGCAAGAAACTCAAGAAAGCCTGCGCCATGAGCAAGAAGACTATAGAGAAGGAGCCGGACAACTCCACCTACCTTGACACCTACGGATGGATCCTTCACCTATTGGGTAAGGACCAGGATGCCAAGACCGTGTTCAAGAGGGCGATGATATATGGCGGGAAGGAGAGCGCGACTTGTATGGAGCATTATGCGGAAGTACTTGATGCTTTAGGAGAAACAGACTTGGCTAAGGTTTACCGGAGCCAAGCCGCTAAAAAGAAGGCGGAAGGAAAAGAATGAGACGACGTCTGCCAATACTGCTTTTGAGCCTGATCCTGACCTTCTTCGCGGGATCGGATGGACTCTATGCCCAGGACACAAAAGCACAGGAGACAAAAAGAGCAAGGTTGCAAAAGGAAATCGCGATTCTGGACAGCCAGATCAAGGCGATAACCACAAAAAGCGCCAATGCGATCAATCACCTGTCTCTTATCCGCAAAAAAGTCGACGCCAGGAAAGAACTTGTGGCGGAGAGCGACAGGGAGATCTCCGGCCTCACTTCCGCCATATCCTCAAAAGAGAAAGATATCAAGGCCATGCAGGCCAGGCTTGACACTCTCTCTGACTACTACGAGAGACTTGTACGAGGAGCCTACAAGAACCGTAACCCGAAGGTCTGGTACATGTATATCCTAGCCAGTGACAATTTGGGGCAGGCTTTCCGCCGCTATGGATATCTTCGGGACCTCTCCAAGCAGATGAATATCCAGGCGGAGAATATAATAGCAGCCAAGGACACATTGGAGAAGGAACGTGAGGCTCTGGCAGCGCTGAAGAAGGATGCGGAGACTCTTAGAGGTCAGAGACTGGCGGATATGGGTAAGCTTCAGGCAGAGCAAAACGACTCCCAGAAACTTGTCAACCAGCTTAAACGGGACAAGAAGAAGTACCAGCAGGACCTTTCGAAGAAGCAGAAGGAAGTGGAGGCGCTCAACCGGGAGATTCAGAGGATAATCAGCCAGGCACTCAATGAGAAGGGTGGTTCGAAAGGATCAGGAAAATCCACATCCACCAAGGAACCTCCGAAGCCCATCGACTATACCCTCGCAAAGAAATTTGAAGCCAATAAAGGCAAACTGCCCTGGCCCGCGGAGGGTGCTGTGGTGGAACACTACGGGCAGCGCTACGACCCTGTGTATCCGAATCTTAAACTGCCTTTCAACAATGGTATTTCCATCGCCATAGGGCAAGGATCCTCCATTAAGGCCGTGTTTGACGGAGAGGTCAAGCAGGTCGTGGTGATGCCAGGCTACAACAAATGTGTCCTTGTCCAGCATGGTAATTTCTTCTCTTTCTACTGCAAGATGGGGAATGTGAGTGTCAAGAAAGGCGACAAAGTAAAGACAGGGCAAACCCTCGGAACTGTCGACACCATCGGTGGCGAGACTCAACTCCATTTCCAGATATGGTCCGGGAAGACTCCACAAAACCCGGAAACATGGCTGAGGCCAAGATAACCGACATGAGACACGAAATCACTATCCATAACCTGAATGACTTGGACAGGGCGGCCAAAGAGTTCCTCTCCGAGATAGGAGACCATAAACTCATCGCCTTTTATGCACCCATGGGAGCCGGAAAAACTACCTTCACGACAGCCCTGTGCCGTCGCCTCGGAGTCAAGGAAGACGCTGTCAGCTCCCCCACATTCGCCATTGTAAACGAATATAGGACAGGGAATGGCGACCCTATGTATCATTTTGATTTCTATCGCCTCAGCAAAATCAGTGAAGCTTTCGACATCGGCTTCTTTGATTATGTGGACAGTGGGTACCTTTGCGTTATGGAATGGCCCGAGAACATTGAGGAGATCCTCCCTGAAGAGACTCTTAAGGTCAGCATCGCGGTCAATCCCGACGAATCCAGGACTATCAGCTGGGAAGACTAGAGTCCTTCCTGACGTATAGTTTCCAGCAACTCCTCCAAAGAAAGAGCGAACTTGTTAATAGAACGTCTGTTGAACTCATCGACGGAGGAGATGTTTTTCTCCATGTTCGCCTTGAAGAATGTCTCATTAAGAAGCAGTCCCCCTCCGAGAAACCCACTCACCCAATCATGGTTGATCAGCTCATAGGCGGTGAGTCCCGCGGCTCCGGCATTCAGGATCATTGAGAGGAGCCCCTCCCAGGGGCGTCCAAGATAGATCTGGCCGGCTGGGGGAATAAACGATAGAGCCGCCGCTAAATTCTCTTTCCTTTGCCTGGGAGCCTTCTTGAATAATTCCATGACCGCATCTCTCCCCGCATCTGAAGAGGCGGATAACATGGCCTGACTCTTGGCCTCATCCAGTCTCCAGGAATATGCCAGGAGAACCGAATATAACTCAGGATAATCCTCCGCCTGACCGCTTTCTTCAAGGAACCCCAACGCTGCTCCCATATCACCGGACTCTTTGCTGTAACGGGATCTCAGAAGAAGTACAGAGGACGCCGCCTCCGGGTCAAGAAAATACATTCTCACCCTCTCCAAAGTCTTGGAGGCTTCATCGGGCATCTTGGCTTTGGAATAGCACTCCGCTTTGGCTATCAAAGCGGAATTGACAGTCCCGGGATTGTCCGATGAGAACACGGCCCTCTCCCACCGGAGGGCTTCCTCCAGTGGATTCTCATCCGGAACCTCTTGACCCTTAGCGAAAAACGGTACGAAGAGGAAGATGGAGATGATAAATGATAGTGGCGTTCTCATTAGCGATACGTTTATCTTTCTCTATGCTCACAGACATGTAGCTGCCATATATATTCCCGAGATAGAAAGTGGCGCACAACGACCCGGCCAGGATGGTCCGCCAGTCTTTCAACCCATGTTTCTTCCAGTTCTCCGTCGTGATGGCACCCAGAGACCCGACCGTCATGAAAGCGGCGACACCTTCTCCGAGCCTGCCAGCATAAACCTTCCCCGCACCAGGGATGAAGGTCGAGGCCAAAGCCGCGATGCCAGCCCGCTTCCCTCTTGACTCAAATCGGTTGATGGATATATCTGAAAGGACTTTCTCGCTCTCTAAGAGAGCATAATCATCGAATGTGAATGAGGCGCTTCTCCTGGCCCATTCGTCTTTCTCTCCTTTGAGCAATGCCAACCCGGCCGCCTGAAGGGAAGAAAGCTCCGCATACGGTCCTCCTGCTGAGAATAGCTTCGGCAACGAAGGTGAATTCAACAACCCGCTCGCCAAGTCATACTCACCTGCTGAAGAGAGCGCAACTATTCTATAGTAAAAAGCCTCGGGTCCAAAAGAAGAAGACGACGGGACCCGGGAAAAGAGGCTGGACGCCTGATAGAACTTATTGTCAGAGAAAAGGACCTTAGCCCGAAGGAAGTCCAGAGTGTCAGACTGAGCGTAAGCTCCTTGAAGAAGAGTCTTGGCGTCTTGCTTCAAGTCATTGTCGGACAAGTATTTAAAAAAGTCGTAATCTTGAGAGACACTTTTAGTCCCGAATGAAGGGAAAAACACCGTGGCAGTGTCGACGGCAATCGTTGTGGGGGTATTCCTTGCCGAAACCCTGCCGATCCTTGAGGAAGACATGATCCTGTCAGGCAGGCCCAGAATGCCTGGAACTTGGCCAAAAACGCAACGCGAGGCCAAAATGGACAATACTATCAGAAGGATACGGCGAGACATCCCGATCATTTCTTCCTGCCAGAAGGGACTTTCTTGACAGGCTTGGCACCAGACGGAACCTGAAAATCAAACATGGGATCCTGCCCGTCCACTTTGACATTAGAATAGATGGTGCGGGTCAGAGAGGAGTCTCTCTTGGATGTATATTGCACGGACGTCATCCTCAGAGGCAACATCAGATTTGAGAAACGCTCGTAGGAAGAAAGATACAGTCGGCTGACAACCTCACCTCCATCATTGTAATAAGCCAGATAAATCGGAAGGAAAATCTCCTGCACAAGCTCAACTTTCGAGACGCCTTTTCCTGGAACCGTTGGAAGATAGGTCCTTTTCACAAGTCCTCCATCCTCCCTTGTCGTTGAGGAAAGCTTGTAGCCATAAAGCCCGAGCCCAAGATCATCACCTCTCCCTGAAAGGAAGAGGTACAGAAGGTCGTCCCTGTCGCTATAATCCTCACGACGTTCGGAATACACCTCGTTGGTGCCAGGAACGTACATTTTAAACTCGCCGTCAGGATTGGTGATGGTGTAGTATAATGTCGGACTCTCGAAAACCTGCACGAGACGCCCGCTGGAAGAGCAGAACACCTTGCTCTCCACTGTTGTGACCTTGCCGGAATACAAGGTCTTAACCTCCACCTCAGCCGCCACCCTTCTTTGGGCGGCGGCCGTGATGGAGACAAATGTCAAAACTGTTATGAGCAGTCTTCTGAGCGACATTAACCCCACATGAAGAATGAGGTGTTACCACAATAGCGAGCGACGGAGTTATCCTCAACAGCCGCCACTATCTCAACAATGAAGTCAACAAACGGGACGACACCGAATATTCCTCCGACTGTGAAGGTATAAATGGCCCACATCCACGGACGGGTGCCCATATAATGACGATGAACTCCGAATCCTCCCAGGAAGAAAGTGAGAAGGATAGCGCCGACAGGGCTCTTTCCGGCGGAAATGGAAGCGGAGGCGGGCATAGCGGCGGGAAGAGTCGAGGGAGCCTCGCTCAGGAAATCAAAAGGAGTGACAGCCACAGCGTTCTCGATGGCGTTGTCAACAACCGCGTCATCAATCTTGTAAGGAGCGGCTGAGGCGACAGTCGTGATCGCGAAAAAGGCGACAAGTGCGATTAGTAACTATTTCATTGTTTGAAGAATTAAATTACACTAACAATAAACAAATATATGCTTTTTTTTCGACATCTTGGCATCATATCCCCTCAATCCTGTCCAGGAAGCGGTAGGAGGCAGCCTCAGCGAGGTACTCCGGCTTTATCCGATCCTCATTCTCCAGATCCGCTATTGTCCTGGCCACCTTCAAGATACGGGAATATGCCCTGGCTGACAAGCCTATCTTGTCCATTATTTTACCCATGAACTCAACGCACTCGTTGTCCAGGTGACAATACCTTTCCAACAGCCTCCCATTCATCTCAGCGTTAGTGAATATACCCTCCCCTGTGAAGCGCTTTCTCTGGATATTCCTAGCCTCAAGGACCCTTGCGGCAATATCTGAGCTTGGCTCACCCTTTTTCCTACCCACTAGCTTTCTGGTCTCCACAGGATGAATCCAGAGTTGTATATCAATTCTATCCAGAATCGGCCCGGAGAGCTTAGAAAGGTAACCAGCCCTCTGTCCTGGGGTACATCGGCACCTGTCGCCTTCGCCGTAGTATCCACAAGGGCAGGGATTGGAGGCGGCCACCAGCATGAATGATGCGGGATATTCAAGTTTGGACCGGAGCCTGGAGATAGTTACCTTCCTATCCTCCATCGGGCCCCTGAGGGCCTCCAGAACAGATTTTGGCATTTGGCCATATTCGTCAAGGAAGAGTATCCCATTGTGAGCCAGTGTCACTTCCCCGGGGCGGATGTCCTGTCCGGCCCCTCCTCCGATGATGGCGGGGAGAGAAGCGCTGTAGTGAGGCGCCCTGAATGGCCGGTCATGTATCAAGCCTATCCCGGAACCTTTGGTTCCATAAACTGAATATATCTTGCTGGTCACAATGGATTCCTCTTTTGTCATCGGCGGGAGAATCCCCACAAGAGCCTTTGCCAATGAGCTTTTACCACTTCCGGGCGGGCCAATTAAAATCATATTATGTCCCCCACTTACGGCTATCTCCGCTCCCCTCTTCGCACTCTCCTGACCTATAATCTCGGAAAAATCCATAATACCGGAGGTGGTTGGAGTCCTCATCTCAGAGGATGAGCGCGTCCTGTACAAATCCGAGTTCCAGACAAGTAGATCACTCCGGTCATCCACTTCTTCCAGGATTCTCAACACATCAGGAAGATCACGGACTCCGTAAATCTCAAGACCTGAGCACTCTGTGGCTTCCAAGGCCGACACGAGGGGAAGTATGCAGCCCTTTTTCCCGAGAGATGAGGCCAGATCCGCTATGGGTAAGGAGCCTTGAATCTCCCTAAGGGAACCATCTAGTCCCAACTCTCCCATCACGATGTACTTTCCCAACCCAAGCAGCTCTTTCTGGCCTGAAGCCGCTATTATGCCAAGAGCGATAGGCAGGTCATACCCGCCCCCGTTCTTATGCATGTCCGCGGGAGCCAGATTAATAACGATCTTTTTACCAGGAATATGAAACCCGAGCGATTGCAGGGCCGTTATTGTCCTCAACAAGCTCTCTTTGACGGCGACATCCGCCAGCCCTACCAGATGCACTCCTATACCCGAGGTGATATCCACCTCCACCGTGACCGGAACCGCCTCTATGCCAATGCATTTAGCGGCCAATATATTTATCAGCATAGTTTGAGTTTAAAGTTACTGGGCTAAGATAAGGAGCGTAAACGGCAATCCTTATAAAAAACAGAAAAACTGATTAAAAGAATCAGAAATTACTGTTTTGATTCATGCATTCATGGATAAAACGCCAGGCCGGCTCTTTATAATACCGGTGACCACCATCCCCGAAAGCGATGGCGCATCTCCCCTTCCCGGCGGCTTTGAATATCTCCTCTGTCTTGGCGAACTCCTCCTGGGCTCCGTCCATCGGGAATATCCCATCACCTTTACCCTGGATTATACACAGGTACCTTCCGGCGAGGAGCCCCGCGAGATCTCCCATATTCCCAAGGTTCAGCATTCCGGGAAGGTAATTGCATTCGCAATGGGGCATTGCCAGGATGCTTTTCTCATAAGAGCAAAAAGAGCCGGAAGGAAGGCAGTATGCGATCCTGGTGTCGACTGCACCTGCGTAGATTGTGGCGGTACCACCTCCCGAGTGGCCGGAGACCATGACTTTGGAAGGATCCACGGGCAGGTTCTCAAGGGCCCAGTCGATGATCTTCATCACGTCCCATACTCGTTCTCCAACGGGGGTACGACCGACAATCAAGTCATGCAGCATATACTCATGGCAGGAAGATACCGCGTCAGCCTCCAAGCTTGATTTCGTCCTGGTCTTACCAAATGCCCTAGCGGTGGGGGCTATTGCTATGAAGCCCTCCTCAACAGCCTGTAGAGCGATATTCCGTTCCCCCTCCTCAGCCAGTTCACGGTCACTCTCATTGTTATAGACCCCCGCATAGAGTTCCGTGTTCTTGGAATGACCATGGGGAGTGATCATGAGAGGCACATTCCCGGTCAAGTTCTTCGGACGAAGAATGATGATCGGCAGGAGAACATCCGGCTCAGTGTATATTTCCCAACGCTCACGGGTGAAAGCCCCTGCATCCTCGCTATCCAACTGCCTTGCCTCAGGACGGAACCCATTCATTTCCTTGCGCATACGATCCAGGCCGAGGGTTTTCTCCAGATCCTTCCGGAATTTTTTCTGCCATTTGTGGAAACTCCCTTTCCATTCGCTCCACACGTAACGTCCATCCGCATTGGAGTACAGGGCATCGAAATGATTCTCGGTGGAAGGATATTCCGGTTCGGGAGTCTGCGCGGACATCCCCGGAGCGGCAATCAACGTGAGTGCCACCCAACAGACTATGGTACTGATTCTTCGCATGGTAAAAAGGAGTTTTGGTCAATCCTCGATAAAGTTAATGTATTTTGAGTATATTTGTGATATGGACAACAAAGAAATCACGATCTACTGCAAGAACGACGGGAAGAACCACCGCATCGAGGCCGGTGGGACTTTGGGAGATCTCTCACGCAAATGGTGCAAAACCGTCACCGATCCCAAGACCGGACAGAAGCTCGACGTCTTGGCCGCCCTGGTGGACAATAAACTCAAAGAACTGGATTACAGGCCTATGCTCTTCCACCAGGTTGAGTTTATCGGCTTCAACCACCCCGACGGCAGGAGGTGCTATCTCCGTTCCCTTTGTTTCGTGCTTCAGAACGCCGTAAGAGCCTTGCACCCCGACAAAGTACTTGTCGTGGACCATTCCCTGCCAAGTGGTCTTTATTGCGAACTCCACGAGCTCGGGAAACAAGAGGATGGTAGGGCGAAAGTCCATTTTGTCACTGATGACGAGATCGACGCCATCAAAGCCAAGATGAGGGAGATAATCTCCAAAGACCTCCCTTACAAGAAAGTCAAGATGTTCTCTGAGGAAGCCCAGGAAATATTCCTAAAGAATAACCAGCCCCACAAGGCGAGCCTCCAGAAAAGCGTCGGCACCTTCACTTGCAGCGTGTACTATCTGGATGGCAACGCTGATTCTTTCCATGGGCCGCTCATCCCCTCGACGGGATTTCTTAAGACTTTCGACATCACAGGGATTGGAGACGGATTCTGCCTCCAGGGACCTAAGATGACCGATTTCAGCAAGGTCATGCCGATGAAGCGCCACACGAAGATAGCGGCGACATTGAAGGAATATTCAGACTGGTGCTCAATCATCGGGATTGAGAGCGTCGGCACCCTGAACTCCGCAATTAAGGATGGAAGGGCAGTGGAGATCATCAACCTTGCCGAGGCTCTGCACGAGAGGAATTACTCCAAGATCGCCGACAAAATCTACGAGAACCGGTTCGAGAAGCGGATAGTCATGATAGCCGGGCCTTCCTCAAGCGGGAAGACCTCATCCTCCCTAAGGGTGGCCCTCCAGTGTAAGGTGCTGGGGCTCAAGCCCAAAGTGATTGAGCTGGATAATTATTTCGTGGACAGGGACAAGACCCCTCTCGACGAGGACGGTAAGCTTGACTTCGAGTCGCTCCACGCCATGGATCTGGAGCTGCTGAACAGCCAACTCAATGACCTGCTAGCGGGAAAAGAAGTCGAGATCCCGAAGTATAATTTCGGTTTGGGAAGGAGGACCTATGTCGGCAACAGGCTTCATCTTGAGGAGAAGGACATCCTGATAATGGAAGGAATCCACGCTCTCAACCCGGAGATGACCTCAGCAGTTGACAATTCCAGAATATTCAGGATATATGTCTCCGCCATGACATCACTGAACCTCGATGAGAACAGCAACCTGTCGACTTCAGACAACAGGTTGCTACGTAGGATGGTCAGGGACAACCGTGTCAGGAACACCACACCGGAGGAGACTCTGCTGAGATGGAACAGTGTCCGCCGCGGGGAGATGCGCAACATCTTCCCCTTCCAGGAGAACGCCGATTTCCTGTTCAATTCAGGAGTCATCTTTGAGCTGCCGCTGCTGAAATACTATGCAGAGCCGCTCTTGAGGCGTATCTCGCCTAGCTCGCCAGCCTACACTGAGACCGTCAGGCTGCTGAAATTCCTGGACTACATAGTGGCCCTTCAGCCATCAGAGATCGCTGCCATCCCTCCGACTTCCATCTTGAGGGAATTCATTGGAGGACAGACTTTATAACGAGAGTTATTATATATAAACCAATAATTAGGAGGAAACAAAATGGATCCAAATGTCAGACCGGAAACGATGGAGAGAATCACTACTCCGGAATTGGCGCAAGCCTTTATTGATGAGCAAATCGCAGCGGTGAGGAAGCAGGTGGGGGACAAGAAAGTCCTTCTGGCTCTCTCAGGAGGTGTCGACTCTTCTGTTGTGGCCGCATTGCTTATCAAGGCTATCGGTGACCAGCTGATCTGTGTGCATGTCAACCACGGGCTACTTCGAAAGGGTGAACCGGAGCAGGTGATAAAGGTTTTCAAGGAAGAATTGGGTGCCAACCTGATTTACGTGGACGTCACTGACAGGTTCCTGGACAAACTCGCCGGAGTGGAAGATCCTGAGACCAAGAGGAAGATAATCGGCAAAGAGTTCATTGACGTCTTCGCTGAGGAAGCATCGAAGCTGGAGGGTATCGAGTTCCTCGCCCAGGGAACCATATATCCGGACATTTTGGAGTCCAGGGATGGCATCAAGGCCCATCACAATGTCGGCGGAATGCCTGAGGAATTCAATTTTGAGTTGGTCGAACCAGTGAAGCTCCTTTACAAAGATGAGGTCAGGGTTGTGGGCAAAGCCCTGGGTCTTCCTGACAACATGGTCTATCGCCAGCCGTTCCCGGGCCCGGGATTGGGCGTAAGATGCGTTGGAGCAATCACCCGTGACAGACTTGAGGCTGTCCGTGAAGCTGATGCCATTGTCCGTGAAGAGATCGGCAAGATGGACCCTACTCCTTGGCAGTATTTTGTGGCTATTCCTGATGTGAAGTCAACCGGAATCAAGGACGGTAAACGCTATATGGGATGGGCCGCGGTGATTCGCGCGGTAGACACCAAAGATGCGGTCACAGCCAAATCCGTGGAGATTCCATGGAGTATTCTCCGGACCATCAGGGACAGGATCATCGCCGAGGTACCCGGCGTCAACAGGGTGCTTTGGGATTATTCCGACAAGCCAGTCTCCACAATCGAGTGGGAGTAAACTAGATAATCTCGATCGCGGAAGACTCGATCCAGCCCTGACGGCCATCCGCCAGGGCTATATTTTGCCAGTCACCGACATTGTCCAGAATCTTGACCTTTGTGCCCTCATGAATGACAAACAGGTCTTTGCCACCCGACGGTGAGCTCTTCACTGAGGATACCGGAAGCATGACTATCGCACTGTCTTTCTTGCCGTAATCCCTTTTCTGCCACGCTGAGAACTCAAGGCAAAGCAGGGACAGAAGCAGGAAAACAATTCCGCAATAGAACCCCGTCCTGCGCTTCCCGGTTGATGAAGCGAGCAGGAAAACCAGCACACAGGCGGCAGTCAGGGCAAGGAACACAAGGAATAGAACCGACCATGTGTCCGAACCCATAGTGTAACACATCTTCCTTCCCACACTCTCGAGAATAAACTCAGGGACAGCCTCAATCTTGTCCTGGGTGAAACTCTGGGCGAAATCAAGATTGTATCGGGCATCTGAGAACGAAGGATCAAGCTTCAAAGCCCTCTCGTAGTTTAATATGGCCTTAGGGTAATTACCCTGCTTGAAATAAGCGTCACCTATATTGCAATAGAGCTCAGGTGAGGCCACGCCAGTGGCGACTATTGATTCCCAAGAGTCGACGGCATCCTTGAAACGGCTGTCTGAATATGCCGAGACCCCCTCTTGCCATAGATCCGACTCACCAGGAGCAACGGTCTCCTGGGCTGGAGCCGAGGCGCTATCGACCTGAGCCACGACCATTTGATCCTGGGCGAATGAATTAAGAGACAGTGAAGTGGCAAGTAACAGAGCCACTGCAGCGGATACACCTCTAGCCTTGGATTTCACGCCCTTGAGACTGGAATCTATTGCGGTGATGACCTTTATGGCGGTCTCATAATGGGCGTTCATAGCCTCATGTCCCGCATCGGGTGAATATCTGGCGAACTCACATGCCTCCAGAAGACCGGTGAAAGCGTCCGTATCATCCTTGGACACACCTCCCTCGAGCAATGCGGAGGCGATATTCTCTCCACTGATATCTGTCATATCCATATTCAGCTTATCTGAGATGAAACCGATCAACGCCTTATGCAATTCCTCGTAGAAGGCGGTGTAGAGATTCTTGCTGAGGAAATCACCCGCCTGCTTCAGGCGTGCCTTAGCCATCTTCGTCGCCCTGCGGTTCTTGGTCATAGCCACATCGGCCCTCATCGCGGCGGCCTTCCGCATCGCGAGCCAAATAGCCACTGCGGCGGCAATTATGAGTCCCAAGATGATCAGGAAAGGAGTGGAACCAAGGAAGAAATAGCCTTCCTTCGTCATAGACGGCTTCTTAGTCGAGATGAAACGGATGTCATCAGCGAGACTCTTGACATCACGTCTCTCCACTCCAGGAGTCACAGTCACCGGGCCTGAAGACTCTGATCCTTTTCCCTTGCTAACCTTTATGTGGAGCGGATCAGTGCGGAGAGTGACATATTTGCCGGAGTTGATGTCAAAGTATGAATACTCAACAGGAGGAATCGTGAAATCACCAGCGCTGCGAGGGATGAACGGGAACTCGAACGATTTGCTCCCGGAGGTGCCTCCGTTGCTTTTATCTGTGTTCTCCGTGGATTTGGTGTCATAAACCTCGAAATCCGGCGGGAAACTGACCTTAGGCTCCTCAAGAAGAGATACGTTTCCACGCCCGGAGATTGTTATGACAAGCGACCCCGCATCATGTGTTTTCAGGTCATCCGAGGAAAGACGTGAGGATATCCCGAAACTTCCGACACCTCCCCCGAATGATGCCGGCTGGCCTGCGGGAAGAGGTTTTACCTTCACTTTCAGGGGTGACGTCACCACCCTTTTGCGGATTGTGCGGGTCTCATCCTGGAAGAAACTGTCAAATATACTGTTGGAGGTGCCAGTGTTCACTCTCACATTGACCAGGCATACAAGCTCGGCAGGATCGATGTTGATAGTACCCGATTGCTGAGGGATCAAGACGTAAGACCTCAACACAGCGGTGTTGTAAATCTTGTCGTCGAAACTCTCCCGCTTGAACTCGATGTTAGTGGGAGAATAAGTCTCCTGACTCCAGAAACCGTTGAATGACGGGAACTTAGCATTCTCAAAACCAGCGATATTCACTCTCTGGTAAAGCTTCAAGGTCGCTGTAACAGGTTCCCCGAGATAGACCTCCGAACGGTTCAGAGACAATCTCATGAAAAGATCGTCGCCAGGGATCTCACCAGAGGCCGCTTTTTGGCGTGACTCACTTGAGCCACTATTGGAAGACCCTTGGGATGAAGATGACGCCTGAGAATCCCGGTCAGTGACAACCTGAATTGAAATCTGGGACGATGAGATTTTCTCCCCGGATAATGTGGCCGTGGCCGCCGGGATCTGGAAAGTACCAGTAGCCTTCGGCAGAAGGATATACGTGAAGGTGGTCTGATGAGAGGAAGTCCTCTTGCCGTTTATGACCTGTATGCTTGTTGAGGTACCCTTCTGAGGTCCCCAAACCAATTGGAAATCATTACCTTGCGACCATGAGAAGTCGGAAGGGCTCTTCTCTCCCTCGATAATAAAAGTCACATTGAACCTCTCATCCGCACCGACGACATTCGGAGCCTCAACCTTGATGGCGTTTTGAGCGAAAGCGGGAAGCGATAGGGCCACGAGGGCTAATATGTGGAATAATCTCTTCATCACTACCAATTCTTATCCTTTTGGCGGGATTTCAAGACAGCGGCCTTCTCCTTATTGACCTTGTCCTGGGTCTCCTTCTCACGAGCCTGGATAGCATTCAACATCTGTTGGGCTTGCTGTGGCGATATCTTGGCATCTCCCTGACCCTGACCTTGATCCTGGTTTTGATCTTGATTCTGCTGGTTCTGGTCCTGGTTATCTTGATTCTGGTTATCCTGGTTCTGGTTCTGATTCTGGTCTTGGTTCTGATCCTGATTCTGGTCGCCACCTCCACCGCCTCCGCCGCCATCTTTCTGAAGCATAAGCTTAGCGTAGGCGTAATTCTCCTTGGCATCCATGTCCTCGGGCCTCCTCAGAAGCGATTGCTTGTATGCGTCCACGGCACCCGCCCAATCTTTTTTCTGAACAGCCACATTACCGAGATTGTAATAATAATCAGCGGCATAATCATTATCTGAGGCGACCTCCTTCAATTTATCCAAGGCCTTTCCGGCTTCCTCGAAATTATCTTGACGATATAACGCCCCCGCCAGATTGTATGCTGCCGCGAAAGAGGTGGTATCTTTCACAAGAGCCTTCCTGTAGTCAATCTCACTCTCCTGCCAATTACCCTTCGCAAACTTGCGATTTCCGGAACGGACCTCCTTCCTGTCAACCTGAGCGCCCACATTGAGACTCACCAGCAACAGCAACGAGAAAGTGAGAATATGTTTGAAACCTGTCATCATATCTTGTCAAACAAATGCCTGCGGGAGCGCCTCTCGCCAATTAACATCTCCAGGACGAAGAGAGCCAACGCGATAGCGAGGAAATACATGAACTGCTCGTCATATTCCTCAAACACCACGGAGCTATATTCCTCCTCCTGCATCTTCTTGATGTCATTTATGATGGGCGTGAGGCCGAATTCATCGTTTCCGGCATGGACATAAGCCCCGCCACCAGCCGAGGCGATCTCCTTCAGAGTCTCCTCGTCAAGCTTGGTGACGACGATGTTACCTTCTTTATCCTTCAGCAAACTCCCATTAATCGGAATCGGTTGACCTTCAACGGATCCCACACCTATCGTGTAGACCTTTATCCCCGCCTCGGCGGCCTGGGAAGCGGCAGCGACAGCGTCATCCTCATGATTTTCTCCGTCAGTGATCACTATTATCGCCCTGCTGTTCTCACTTTGGGCGCTGAAACTCCGGATAGCGGTGTTGATGGCATCCCCGATAGCGGTGCCTTGGATAGGTATCGATTCCGTCGAGATGTTGTTAAGGAACATCTTGGCGCTCACATAGTCCGTGGTTATCGGGAGCTGGACAAAAGAACTGCCGGCGAATATGATAAGGCCTATCCTGTCACCTTGAAGCTTGTCTGTTATCCTTGAGATGGCGAGTTTGGCCCTCTCAAGCCTGTTAGGGGAATAATCCTTGGCGAGCATCGAGTTGGAGACATCCAAAACGATCATGATCTCCGCTCCCTTGACTTTATGCTCCTTCAATTTAGCTCCGATCTGGGGTCTGGTGAGACCTATGACGAAGAAGAAAAACGCCAGGGAATATATGACCGTCCTCACCCAAATCTTCGAGCGTGACCATGAGGGCATCAACTCTTTAACCAACTCCTCGTCACCTATCGCGCGCACACGACGACGTCTCGCTCTCATCCACAACGCCACGCCGATGAAGAGGAACGGGATCAGCAACAATAGCAGAAGGTATTCTGAACGAGCGAGAATAATCATGGCAACCTCCTTAACGCTAAAGCTTTGATCAGCAACTCAAGAAGCAGGCATATAGCCGCCGCGAGGGCGTACCCTCCAAACAGCTCCTTGTACACGGGGAAACTGTCAACACTCACCCTGGCCTTCTCCATCTTATTGATCTCCCCATAAATCTCAGAGAGTTTGGTGTTGTCAGTAGCCCTGAAATAACGGCCTCCTGTAGTGGTGGCTATGCTGGAGAGCAGTTTCTCGTCAATCTCCACCTTCATGTTCTGAACCTGCACGCCCCATGGTGTCATCACGGGATAAGGCGCCTCACCATTAGCTCCGACACCAATGGTATATACCCTGATCCCATAGGTCTTGGCAATCTCCGCGGCGGTCTCAGGAGCCACCTCACCACTATTATTGACACCATCGGTGAGGAGTATAACGACACGGCTTTTCGCATCCGAATCCTTTATCCTCGCGACAGCGGTGGCCAGCCCGTTTCCGATAGCGGTACCATCCTCGATTAGATCGGTGGAGACTTCCTTCATCAAGTTAATCAAAGTCGCCCTGTCGGTGGTGAGGGGGCACTGGGTATAGCTCTCGCCGGCGAAAACAACGATTCCCATGCGGTCAGTAGGCCTTTGGGAAATGAACTCTATAGCGATATCCTTGGCCGCGCTTATCCTGTCGGGGGTGAAATCCCTGGCGAGCATACTCGTCGAGACGTCCATAGCGAGGACGATATCGATTCCCTCTGTGTCAACCCTGTCAACCTTGGTGGATGAGCGGGGCCTAGCGATAGCCACCACGATAAGGCACAGGGCGGCAGTCCTGAGTATGAACGGAATATGACGGACAACGGAGAGTACTGAGCCTCCCCCGGCTTTCCAGGGAGTAGCCTTGGACACCCGTAGATGTGGCCTGCGGTCCTTGATCTCGAGATACAAGTACCTCAGGACAAGCAGAAGCGGAACCAGGAGAAGCCACAGAAGTCTCGTATACTCGAAATACATCACTCAGCCCCTCCCTCGTTATTTGTCGTGACCGGCTTTGACCTGCCATCTGCCCCATTGAGATCCCCGGTCGAGTCGGGGATGACCATTGTCGAAGTGACAAACCTCACAGCCAGAGGGACGGCGGCGGCGTTCTCCTCATCGGAGGCGAAAGCCTTGGCGAACTTTACCATATCGGCTGTCTCGAACAATTCCTTGGTCTGGACAAACAAGTCGGCGGGAACGTCCGTGTGACCAAGACTGTCAAAAATCTCTGCCGTGGTCATCTCAGGAGCATCGATCCCGTAACGGGCGTCGATATATTCACGGAGAGTGTCCGTGATTCCCGAATAGAACACCTTCTGCTTATCCCTCGCCCAATATTTGTCGCTGCGGTACTTCTCAAGTTTCCTCAAAGCCACCAAATATGGAGGCTCATTGGAGACCTCTTCCGGTGAAGTCTTTCTCCTTCTGGCGATAATGAGCGCCCTGATGAGCAAGGCCAACAGAGTCACCAAAAGAACCGCCACCAGATACGGCAGAATCTCCGAGAAAGTGACCGGATACTTGATCTGACCCTTGATGTCATGTATCTTGTAGGTGGCCGTGTCCACCGGGATGGTGAAGACCTCTAGCTCCAAAGGCTTGAAAACTATCGTGTCCATAACCCCAGGAGCTGTTTCCTCGATAACCGAGAGAGGAGGAAGCAAATACTTTCCTTCCTCAAAAGAGGTGATAATGACTGAGCAGTCAATGTCGTATGCCTTGGGGGATTTCTTGCTTCCTTGGATGGCGGAAGTATCTGTAACCCAGGAGCGGGCGATCTCAACGCTGTCTCCCCTCATGAAACCCTTCGAGAAATCCGGAAGCATCAGCCCAGCACCGGAAGGGACACTTTTAAGATGGAATCCGTAACGGAGCTGGTCACCGATGAGTACAGAATCCCTCTCCTGAAGCTTCTCCAGGAAGGAATCCTCGGACTGGACCAGCCTGCCCTGTCCAAATACCGAAGCTCCGGACAATAGGATCAAAGCGATAATATTCAACAACTTCCTCATTCTCATCTCCTCCCGAAAAAGCCCATCAGTCCCTTGACATAGTCATCATTCGTGGCGATATCCACTGAGTCTATCTGGTAACGGTTGAAGAGTTTCCTCTCGTTCTCATCCACTCTCCCGAACCACTTGGAATATTCAGCCCGGATCTTACGGCTGGAAGTGTTGACCCAAGCGGACTCCCCTGTCTCAGAATCTTTCACATGGACCAGTCCTACCGAAGGGATGGTCTTCTCCCTCGGGTCATATACCTTTATCACCGAGATATCATGCCGGTTACGTGCCACTTTCAAAGCATCTTCATAACGAGGGGAACCATCCGGTGCCACATCCAGCATGTCCGAGAGCAGGAAAGCCGTGCACTTCTTCTTCAATGCGTTAGTCAGGAATCTCAAGGCCTCTCCCACATCAGTCCCGTCGGAAGTAGGCTTCAATTCGATTATCTCCCTGATGATATGAAGCAGATGGCTGCGACCTTTCTTCGGAGGGATGAACTTCTCGACATGGTCGCTGAAGAAAAGCGCCCCAACCTTATCGTTGTTGATCACCGCGGAGAAACTCAACACGGCAGCAATCTCGGCGATAAGATCCCTCTTGGTCTTATCCACGGTCCCGAAAAGACCTGAGCGGCTGATGTCAATCAGCAGGACAACTGTCATCTCCCTCTCCTCCTCGTAGACCTTCACGTACGGGGCCCTAAGACGGGCAGTCACATTCCAGTCCATGGAGCGAGGGTCGTCTCCATATTGGTATTCCCGAACCTCACTGAAAGCCATACCACGGCCCTTGAAGGCGCTATGGTACTCCCCCGCGAAGATCTGGTGAGACAGAGCCCTGGTGCGGATCTCTATCTTTCGGACCTTCTTGAGGAGATCATTGGCTGTGGATGAAGACGGCATCTTAGATAAGATTAAGGAACCTGGACAGCATTGATGACCTCGGCGATGATCTGCTCAGTGGTCACGTTCTCAGCCTCAGCCTCGTAAGTCAGTCCTATACGGTGACGCAGAACCTCATTGCAGACAGCCCTGACATCCTCCGGGATCACATATCCCCTACGCCTGATGAAAGCGAACGCTTTCGCCGCCATGGCCAGTGAGATACTCGCCCTGGGAGAGCCTCCGAATGAGATCATATCCTTCAGTTTCCCAAGGCCATATTCCTCAGGAGTCCTGGTGGCGTAAACAATATCGACTATATATCTCTCGATCTTCTCGTCCATGTAGACATCCCTGACGACCTGCCTTGCCCTCACGATGTCCTCGGGCTTGATGACCGGACTCGCCTTGGGGAACTCCCCTGAATTATTCATCCTGATGATAAGCTTCTCCTCTTCCTTCTTGGGATAGCTCACAACGACCTTGAGCATGAAACGGTCAACCTGAGCCTCAGGCAGAGGATATGTTCCTTCCTGCTCGATAGGGTTCTGGGTCGCCATCACTAGGAAAGGCTCCGGGAGTTTAAAAGTCTCGTCACCGATAGTGACCTGACGCTCCTGCATAGCCTCAAGGAGGGCTGACTGAACCTTGGCCGGGGAACGGTTGATCTCATCAGCGAGGACGAAATTGGCGAAGACCGGGCCTTTGTGAACCTCAAACCTCTCGTCTTTCTGGGAATATATCATGGTGCCCACCAAATCGGCCGGAAGGAGGTCAGGAGTGAATTGGATACGGCTGAACCTGGCGTCGATGGTTTGTGAGAGAGTGCTGATCGCCAAGGTCTTGGCCAGTCCGGGAACTCCCTCAAGGAGGATATGCCCGTTGGCCAGAAGGCCTATCAACAGGTTCTCCACCAATTGTTTCTGTCCCACAATGACCTTGCCCATCTCAAGGGACAACATGTCCACAAACGCGCTTTCCCTTTGGATCCGGTCATTCAATTCTTTGATGTTAACGCTTTCCATCTTATGTTCTTTTTTATATTTTCGCGTATCACAACAGCCTCTTCCATGCGCTACAAGATCACCCTTTCCTACGACGGCTCCGGTTTTCATGGCTGGCAGACGCAAAGCGACGCTAAAACCATCCAAGAGTGCCTCGAGGATGCCCTGTCCACTCTCCTTAGAGAGCGAATCGCCGTCACAGGCGCCGGCAGGACTGATTCAACTGTCAATGCGATCAGCTATGTCGCCCATTTTGACACATCAGTCGAGGACCTTGACGCCGGGCTTGTCGGCTACAAAATAAATGCCATCCTGCCCCATGGAATCAAGGTTCACGACATAGTTCCGACCACTCCGGATTTCCACTCAAGGTTCGATGCGAGGCAAAGGGAATACAAGTATTTCATCCATAGGAAAAAAGACCCGTTCATAAGCCATTATTCGTACCTGTACACTTTCCCGATTGACGTGGAAAAGATGAACAGGGCGGCGGTCAAACTGCTGGGAAAACACGATTTCAGCTGCTTCGAGAAGGTCGGCGGGGACAACAAGACATCGATCTGCACTGTAACGAAAGCGGTATGGGAGACATATGTTCCCGACCATGTCAGCATGATGGGATATCCCGCCGAAGAGGGTGATTATCTCGTGTTCACGATAAGGGCGGACAGGTTCCTGAGGAATATGGTACGGGCGGTCGTCGGATCTCTTCTGGACATAGGCAGGGGACGTCATGAAGAGGAGTGGATTGACACCTTGGTTGAAGGTGGTTCCCGGAGTGATGCGGGAGAATCCGTCCCGGGTCACGCTTTATTCCTTTGTAAGGTAGAATATTAAGGTAAAGTCGTTTTTTTTCACTATCTTTGCAGGTTGGTGGCGTAATATGTGTAGTTCACGTCATTCAATGGTTAGCTAATCAATAAAACGTACGTTATAATTATGTTGTTCCATCTTTTACAGGTAGGCCTGGACTCCGCCGCAACGGAAATGGCCGAAACCACCGCCATGGCGGCTCAGGCAGCGCCGCAGCAAGTCGAGCAGAGTTATTCTTTAATCGAGATGGCAGCGAAGGGTGGATGGCTGATGATTGTCCTCGCCATCCTTTCCATCATAGCCATCTACATCTTCGGCAAGAAATGGTGGATGATCCACAAAGCCCAGCAGGTCGACAAGAACTTCATGAGGGATATCCGCGACTATATCCACGAGGGTAAAGTGAAAAGCGCCCTGTCTCTCTGCGAGAAGTATGACTCCCCTGTCGCCCGTCTTGTCGAGAAGGGCATCGAGAGGATCGGAAGGCCACTGACCGACATCCAGACCGCGGTCGAGAACACAGGTAACGTCGAGATCGCCAGACTCGAGAAGGGTCTTCCCACCCTGGCGACCATCGCCGGTGGAGCCCCTATGATCGGATTCCTCGGTACTGTCCTCGGTATGGTTCAGGCTTTCTTCAACATGGCCAATGCCGGGAACAACATCGACATCACCCTGCTTTCCAGCGGTATCTACACCGCCATGATCACTACCGTTGGCGGTCTTATCGTCGGTATCCTCGGTTACTTCGGCTACAACTACCTTACCGCCCAAATCTCCAACCTCATGTTCAAGATGGAGACCGCCACGATCGATTTCATCGACCTTCTGCACGAACCCGCTGACAACGAAGAGGAGAAATAGCCAATGGCATTCAAGAGAACAACAAAGGTATCGGCGGAAATGTCGATGTCCTCGATGACCGACCTGGTGTTCCTGCTGTTGATCTTCTTCCTGGTCACATCGACACTGGTCAACCCGAACGCCTTGAAGCTCCTGCTCCCGAAGAGCACGGGCCAGGTGAGCGCCAAGCCTACAGTCAGCGTATCCATCAAAGACTGGGGTGGCGAGACATACACCTATCATCTCAACGGTGATGAGACCCCGGTCGAATTCACCGAGCTGGAGGACGGACTCGTGGGTCTGCTCCAAGAGGAAGAGGATCCCACCTTCTCCATCTACACAGATGAGACAGTTCCCGTCAGGGAGGTTGTCTCCGTAATGAACATCGCCAAACGGAACCACTACAAAGTGATTTTGGCAACACAGCCTGAATGATGAAACAGTACCTTCGCGAAAGAGAGAAGGAGGCGAAAGTCTCCACAACGACAGGGATCGTTCTCACGGTCGCCGTCCACTTGGTCGTCTTGCTCTCCTGCGCTTTCACGGGTCTGAAATACATCTATCCACCACCCGAGGAGCAGACATTTCTCATTGATTTCGAGGAGGATGAACCTCAGCAGATCAGAAGGCAGAGACTCGGCAGGCAACCCCAGGCCGAGGATGTGGACAAAACCAAACCTGTCGAGCTGATCCAAAGGAGCGAGTCTCCCATCAAGTCTGACAGGACCAACAAGACCGCCGAAGCCAAGCCTGATGACTTCGGAGATGTGGAAGTCCCGGCCCCTAAGGAAGAGATTAACAAGAATGCCCTGTTCCCGGGCATGAGCAAGAAAGACTCCTCCCTTGCCCCCCACGGAGCCACCAATCCCTCTGCGGAGTTCAAGGCCGGACATCCGAAGGGCAACACCCAGGTCGGCAAGACTGACGGTGCGCCTAACGCCCATGTGAAGGGGCGCAGCGTGCTTGGCGCCCTCCCGAGGCCTGATTACGCTGTACAAGACGAAGGAAAGGTTGTCGTGGACATCTGGGTGGACAACTATGGAAACGTCACCAAAGCCGTGGCTGGAGGCCAAGGCACAACTGTAAATAACCAGACATTATGGGCGGCAGCCAGATCGGCGGCCATGAAAGCCCACTTTAACCAGAGTGCCGACGCGCCGGCGCTCCAGCAAGGAACAATAACTTATATTTTCAAACTCAAATAAAAAGGATCACAACCTAATTAATTTTTAAAAAGTGGCGTGATGCCACATCAAATCATGGAAGAAAAATTTAACGGTGGTCAAGAGCACCACGATGAGCGTAGGGATTACGCGAGAAATGAAGGATCCGCAAACAACTATTCAGCCGAAGGCCGCAAACTAAGGCCCAGGAGAAAAGTCGGATCGTACAGCGACAACAATCACAGGAATTATTCTGAAGGTAACAGGGGTGAACGCCAGGGCTATGGCCAGGGCGGAGAACGTCGTTCTTACGGCCAGAGCCGTCCGAGATACGGAGAGGATAGGCCGAGATATGGTGAAGACAAGCCCAGATACGGCGAGGAGCGTCCCCGCTACAATAACGACCGTCCCCGCTACAACAGCGACCGCCCGCAGAGGAGTGAAGGTGGCTCCAGGTACGGCGAGGATAGGCCCCGCTTCAATAGCGACCGTCCACGTTACAACAGTGACCGCCCCCGCTACAATAGCGATCGTCCCCGCTTCAACAGCGACCGTCCCCAGAGGAGCGAGAGCCGTCCCGGCAGGTATGGAGAGGACAGGCCGAGATATGGTGAGGCTAAACCCAGCTATGGCGAAGGACGTCCTTCATACGGCCAGCGCAATAATGGCAGAAGTGGGTTCTCCAAACCCGCACCGAGGAAGCCGGTCCACAAAAACGGCCCTCATTTCACCCATGCTGATGAGGCCGGGATCAACCAGATGATCTCCAGGAAGCCCCAGGTTGACAACCCCGCATTCTCTGATAATGACACTGTTCCTACTCCGATCAAGGAGGAGATCCGTCTCAACAAGTTCATCGCTAACTCAGGAGTCTGCTCACGCCGCGAGGCCGATACTCTCATACAGGCTGGTGTCGTCACTGTCAACGGCGAGGTCGTCACTGAGCTCGGAACGAAAGTCAACGTCCTTAAGGATGACATCCGTTTCAACGGTGAGAGACTGAAGGGAGAAGAAAAGGTATACATTGTCATGAATAAGCCGAAAGGCTTTGTAACCAGTGCGAGCGACCCTCACGCTGAGAAGACCGTCATGGATTTGATCAAGGGTTGCAAGACAAGGGTATTCCCTGTCGGAAGACTGGACAAGAGCACTACTGGTGTGCTTATGTTCACCAACGACGGTGAGATTGCCGAGCAGCTGACCCACCCTTCTTTCAACAAGAAGAAGATCTACCAAGTCATCCTCGACAAAGCCCTTGACGAGCAGGACAAGGAGAAAATCCTCGTCGATGGTCTTGAGCTCAGCGACGGCGTGATCAAAGCTGACGAGCTTGAGTTCATCGACGCCGACGATCACCGCAAACTCGGCATCGAGATCCACTCCGGGAAGAACCGCATAGTCCGTAGGATCTTTGAGAGCCTCGGCTACACCGTCAAGGCTCTTGACAGGGTCTACTTCGCAGGCCTCACCAAGAAGGGGCTCAAGAAGGGTGAGTGGAGATACCTCAGCGAGGGCGAAGTCAACGTCCTCAGAATGGGGGCCTATGTCTAAAGAAGGAAAAGTCATGGAGCACAGGGCTGGATTTGTCAACATTATCGGTAACCCGAATGTGGGCAAATCCACGCTCATGAATGCCCTTGTCGGAGAGAAGCTATCCATAGTCACCGCCAAGGCTCAGACTACCCGCCACAGGATAATGGGGATTGTCAACACGGATGAGTACCAAATCGTGTACTCGGACACTCCCGGCATGCTTAAGCCAAACTACCGCCTCCAGGAGGACATGATGAAGTTCGTGGACGCCGCGATCGGCGACGCTGACATCATCCTCTATGTCACCGATGTGGTGGAGAAAAGCGATAAGAATAAGGAATATATTCTTAAACTGCAGAAGGTTGAGTGCCCTGTCGTGGTGGTCATCAACAAGATCGACATCAGCGATCAGCCAAAAGTCGTTGAGTTGATGGAGTACTGGCATGAGACACTTCCGAAAGCGGAGATCATCCCGGTTTCGGCCAAGGAGAGATTCAATCTCGAGAGCGTGCTAGAGTCCGTTGTGAGCAAGCTCCCGGTCTCCCCGCCATGGTTTGACAAGGATCAGTTCACTGACAGAAACCTCCGCTTCTTCGCTTCGGAGATAATCCGCGAGAAGATTCTGGAGAACTACAGCCAGGAGATCCCCTACAGCTGTGAGGTGGAGATTGAGGCTTTCCATGAGGGGAAAGAGAGGTATGAGATAAGTGCTGTGATCCACGTCGCGCGTGACTCCCAGAAAGGGATAATCATCGGCAAGGGTGGCTCTGCACTCAAAAAAACCGGCACAGACGCGAGACTGGAGATGGAGGACTTCTTCCAGAAGAAGGTTTTCCTCCAGCTCTTCGTCAAGGTAGACCCGGACTGGAGGGAGAGCAGAAAAGAATTGCGTAAATTCGGTTACGAGGAATAATAACTAGGAGAAAGGAATATGGTTACGGAAGACCAGTGGGACGATATCCAGGATCCCGAGGAGAGAGACCAGGAGGAACAGGCTGAGATTGAGGAGGAAGCCGCTCCCTCGACGGGAAAATATGACAAGCTGCTCAGTTCTGACAGCCGGAAGTTCAAGCTTTCCGGGATGTTCAAGGACTGGTTCCTGGACTATTCCTCCTATGTGATTCTCCAAAGGGCTGTCCCCCACATCGTGGACGGACTGAAACCTGTGCAGAGGCGTGTGCTCCACGCCATGTACAGGATGGACGACGGTAGCTACACCAAAGTCGCGAACATTGTCGGACAGGCCATGCAGTACCATCCCCATGGTGACGCATCCATCCTGGGTGCCCTCGTCCAACTGGGACAGAAAGGCCTTCTGATTGACTGTCAAGGAAACTGGGGTAATATTCTCACAGGCGACAGCAACGCAGCCCCAAGGTACATCGAGGCACGTCTCAGCAAATTCGCGAAGGAGGTGGTGTTCGACCCCAAAGTCACCCATTGGATGACATCCTACGACGGCCGTAACCAAGAGCCGACGGAGCTTCCGGTCCGTTTCCCTCTCCTGCTAGCCCAAGGTACCGAAGGCATCGCTGTCGGTATGGCCTCCAAGATACTCCCCCACAACTTCAATGAGTTGCTGGACGCCTCAGTCAGCATCCTCGAGGGAAAGGACTTCACCATCTATCCGGACTTCCCCACTGGTGGAAGCGCCGACTGCAGCAACTATAAGGATGGAGCCAGGGGTGGCAGCGTCAAGGTCCGCGCCAAAATCGAGAAGATCGATAAGAATACCATAGCCATAACAGAGATTCCTTATGGAAAGACCTCAGAGGTCATAAAGGACTCTATCATCAAGGCCAAGGACAAAGGCAAGATCAAGATCAAGAAGATCGAGGACATGACTACGGACAAGGTGGAGATCATTATCCACCTCCCCAACGACGTGTCCCCGGACAAGACCATCGACGCCCTTTACGCTTTCACGGACTGCGAGTGCAACATCGCCCCGAACGCCTGCGTGATTGTGGACAACAAGCCTCAGTTCTTGAGTGTCAAGGACATACTGATCTACGACACCAACCACACCAGAGACATTCTGGAGTGGCAGTTGCGGATCCGTCTCGACGAGCTCGAGGACGAGTGGCACTACGACTCTCTCGAGAGAATATTCTTCGAGAACCGTGTCTACAAGATCCTCGAACAAGACCAGAAGAGCTGGGAACAGCAGCTTGAGGATGTCTTCACGGAGATGAAGAACTACCAGGATCTTCTCCGCAGGGAAATCATCATGGACGACATCCACAAACTTGTGGAGAAGCCTGTCCGCAAGATCTCCAAGTTCGACACCAAGGCTATGGATGAGAAGATCGCGTCCATTGAGGCCGAGATGGAGAAGGTCAAGGACAACATCGAGCATATCACCGAATATACCATTGCCTGGTTCAAGAGTCTGAAGACCAAATACGGCAAGCCTTTCAAGCGCCTAACGGAGATTTCCGCTTTTGAGACCATTGCGGTCACCAAAGTTGTCAGCAATAACGCCAAGCTTTACGCCAACTATGAGGAGGGCTTCGTTGGCCTGAATCTCAAGAAAGACGACAATGGAGTGTATGTCAGCGACTGCTCCGACCTCTCTGAGATCCTCGTCATCTCCAAGGACGGAAAATACCGCATCACGAAAGTGACCGACAAGGCTTTCTTCTGGAAGGACTTGCTATATGTGGGAGTATTCAACAGAGGCGATGAGAGGACCATCTACAACGTCATCTACCGTGACGGAAAGACCTCTGTGTCATACGCCAAGAGGTTCTCAATCACGAGCGTGACAAGGGACAAGGACTATGACATCACGACCGGGAAGGAAGGATCCAAAATCCTCTGGTTCACCGTTAACAATAACGGCGAAGCCGAGAGCGTCAGGATTTACCTGCGTCCTCGTCCTAAGCTTAAGAAGACGCAGATGGAGTACGACTTCTCGACCCTCGCGATCAAAGGTAAGACCTCCAGGGGTAACCTCGTGTCCAAATTCGCTATCTCAAAGATCCAACTCAAGAGCAAGGGTGTCTCAACCATTGGCGGCAAGGACATTTGGTTCGACGCTGATATCCAGAAGCTCAACGACGAGCAGAGAGGACTGTACCTCGGCGAGTTCGGTCCGGAGGACAAGGTTCTGGCCATATTCAAGGACGGATCTTTCTACACCACTTCATTCGATGTCTCAAACCGCTATCAGGGAGATATCCTGAGAATAGAGAAGTTCGACCCTGAGAAGACTTACACCGCCCTTTATTGGGATGCCGCTGCTAAAGCCTTCTATGTCAAGAGATTCAGTTTCGTGCTGAGTGACAACACCCCTCAGTCTTTCATAGCTCCGGGCGCCAAGTCATACCTGGTGGAGATCACCGATGACAAGCATCCGCAATTCCAGGTCGTGTTCGGAAAGAAGTATGAGCATAGGGATCCGGAGAATATTGACGCTGAGGAGTTCATCGCCAAGAAAGGCTACACCGCCAAGGGTAAGAAGTGCCACCAGTACGACCTCAAGAAGGTCCGCTTCATAGAGCCGCTTGACAAGCCGGAGCCCGAAGATAGCATCGAGAGCGACGAGGCCGGAGGGCCGTCCGGGTCCGGCGAAGTCCATCCTCGCTCCGCTGCGGCTGAGTATCGCCTTGACCCGGAGGCCGCTCCGGCCAGCGACGTCATCCCCGGCCCGACAGGGGATTCCAAGGCCGAGGAGCCTATCGACATCATGCCCGACGAGCCCACAAGCAAGCTTCCGGACATCGACGACCTCCCCGAGGAAGGCGATTTCTTCGAACCTACATTGTTCTAAAATAATATGGACCACATTTCCCTTATAGGCTTCATGGGGAGTGGGAAAAGCAGCGTCGGTAAAGAACTGGCAAAGCTTCTCCCCTCGATGGAGCTCATAGACCTCGATTCCTATATCGAGGCGATGACCGGGAGGACCATCCCGGAAATATTTGAGAATGAGGGAGAAGCTGCTTTCAGAGGAATGGAAAAATCCGCCCTCGAGGACATATTCATGACAGGAGAACTGACCGGGACTTCGTACATTCTCTCTCTCGGTGGAGGCACTGTCACTTCTGAAGCCTGCCGCAGAATGATCCGCAGGAACTCTACCTGCTTTTATCTCAAGGCTTCCACCGACACCCTTGTCCATAACCTTGAGACTTGGCCTGGCGACCGTCCTATGCTGAAATCAGCGAAAGGGCTGCGCTCCAGGGTCGAAGAACTTATGGCTACCCGCGGCCCCGTTTATGAGAAGACCGCCCACCACGTCATTAACGTCGACGGCGACGATTACCTCGCCTCCGCCGTAGATATCGTCACCCTACTGGGTTGATATTCAACTAGTTCATAACACCCACTACGTTGTGAGTGTATTTATGGTTTGGGAATTAAAAATAATTCCCTATATTTGACTATTAGACCATTATTTAATGGAACGGATTTTAAAAATATGGTTTGACGGCGAATGGTTGTATGGTCATGGCGATGACGATAAAATCTATCGGCAGTCTTTGCTATGGTACAAGCATTTGATGGCCGCTTCTCCTGAGCAGAGGCAGAAATGCGTATTCAGCGGTGAGGGAATCCACTGGAGAGAACTTGACACGGATGTCAGTTTCGAAAGTTTTCTCTACCCTGAAGCGGAACCTTCTGATTTCCAGAGATTCTTTCTAACTCATTCCGAGATAAACATTGCCGGTTTGGCACAAAGGGCTGGAATAAACGCCACATTGTTCCGAAACTACATCAATGGTTTCAAGAACCCTTCATCCGACACGGTTGAGAGAATTAAAAACTGTCTCTATTCCATCGGGAAAGAGTATCTTGAGCCTGGATTCTGACAACCCGCCTGTTAATTCGAAAGTGCCTCGAGAATATCGTGGCGGGACTTGCGGAAGTGAAGGGTGGACATGTCGTAGGTTGTCCAGCCATAGACATTCTGGCGGCATATTTCCTTGGCCAGGGCCTCGTCCTTCCGTGCTAGCATCTGCAACAAGGTGTAATCAGCGATACCATCCCTCATGGCCTCCAAACGGATTGACCCGTAAAGCTTCTTGTCACCCGGATAGATAATCCAACTGTCTCCGCCAGGAAGGATATTACCACCCTCAAGATTGATGCTGGTTGACTCGTATGCGGGATCATCTCCCCTCCATTGGTTAAGTCCCCAGTGCAGATAGCCGGTGGCGCCGAACCTGAAATTCATCCAATGAAGCAAGCGGGTCTTCAAAAGTGGCTGCTCCAGGAACCTGTTGGCGTAGTTGCCCTGAGGAGCTAGGCAGGTGTAGAACCAAACCTCATCCCCAGTGGCCTGTCTCTCCTGATAGAAGGAATAACCGTCCGCATAGAAGTTCAACTGGGGCACCCAGATGTCAACAATGTCCGCCAGATTGTGGGAATGGCAGGCCTCGATAATAGGGGCTTCCGGGGCATACTGTTTGAAGAATTTAGCTATCGCCACATATGACTCGTAGTTGTCATTCGCAGGCTCATCAGCGATGTGCTGGCAATAAATAGAATACCAACCTTTCTCCTTGAGATGGGAAACGAGGGCGGGAATGAACTGTGAGTAGTAATTCTTAGCCACAGGATCCTCAATAGGCAACTTCTCAGCAACTCCAGGCACATTGACTCCGAACGGGCTGTTCCACAAACCTACACGGCCACCGATATGCCCGACTTCAAGTTTCTTGAGTACTCCTGCTTCCTGGAATATCTCAATTTCCTTGTCAAAATTGGTGAAATCAAAACTCCATTTATCACCATCTGCTTTAGACTCAATCAAGCCGACAGAGACAAGAATCGTGTTTTGATAGCTTTCCTTCATTATCTTGGCCAACGCCCTCACATAATCCCAATGTTCCTCTGAATACAACTCAGCGTCCGGATTGAAATGCTTCAATGAACTCTCCGCCGCATTGAACCAGTTGGTGACCCATAAAGTAGGCTCCTCGAGGACAACAGGATAGACCTTGACGGCTATCTCACCGCTAAGCTTGACTCCTTTGCCCTTCACTAATACTTTCCCCGTATAAACACCAGGAGCGGCGTCCTTCGGCACGGCCACACTAACCCAGATAGGCTGGGTCTTGCCCCCAGGGACTTCCCAATCCTTGGCGTCATCCACGATCCTATCCGGATACATTCCGGACAAAGATTTAATGGCGTCCCTTCCGGGATCAGGGGTCGTGCGGCCGACGTGGATATAGTCCACAAAACCTGTAGTGACTGACTCAATCTTATTCCCGGCATCATCTTTCAAGGCCTCAAAGGACAGGCTCAGTCCCTCGAGATTCACCGCACTACGGAGGGCGAACTGAAATGTGGCGTGCTCGCCTGCAGCCACTTCCTCAACCTCTGAATATGGATGGGACCAGGTGGTCTCAGGAAGGAGTTTTTCCAGAGGGTCAACCCTGGTAAGCGAGACGCTCTTGTCATTCCCGCAGGATACTACCAAAGACACTGTAGCTGCAAAAGCGGCCACCAAAGAAAGGAAATGTTTCATATTTAAAGATTTATGTGGTTACTAAATAAACTCCTCGCGCTCCTTGATATCCTTGATACGAAGTTGGAGGGTCGAGTTGCCGCGGTAGTAGTTCTCGACGATTGAATAACAGATGTCGAATGGATTGCCGGCCTTGATATATTCGTAGTATTCGGCCATATTGAAAGCGATGGCCGGAATCTGGTGGAACGGCTGTTTCTCGTCAATCAGGTCAAGCTTCATGTGGACACCGCCGGCACCGACCTTACGGCCGTTGCCACCGTCAGAAACGTTCTCTGTCAGGAATACGGGATTATTATTGCCGGGACCGAAAGGCTGGAATTGCTTCAGAAGCCTGAAGAACTTTGGGGTGATCTGGCTGAACTCCAGTTTGGCGTCTATATCGGTCACGGGGGTCAGCATCTCATCGGTTATTTTCTCCCCGATGAACTTGTCAATCCTGCGGACGAACTCGTCCAAGTTGCTCTCCTTCATGGTTAAACCAGCGGCGTAGACATGACCACCGAAGTTCTCGAGAAGATCAGCGCAGCTCTCTATTGACTCGTACAGGTCGAAGCCGGCTACGCTCCTGGCGGAACCGGTGATGAAGCCGTTGGACTTGGTGAGGACTATCGTGGGCTTGTAGAAAGCCTCCACAAGACGGGAAGCGACGATACCGACGACACCCTTGTTCCAAGTGGGATTATAGACGATCGTGGCGGCTCCGGTAGAGAGTGCCGTGCCGTCCTGGACCATTTGGAGGGCTTCCTGGGTGATCTCCCGGTCGATTCCCTTGCGCTCGTTGTTGTTGTCGTTAATACGCTCGCCGACAATATTGGCGATATGGTCGTCAGCGGCGGTGAGAAGCTCCACTGCAAGACGGCCTGTCTCCATTCGCCCGGCGGCGTTGATCCTGGGACCGATCTTGAATACAATATCGTCGATAGTAAGATGCCCGGGCTCAAGCTTGGAGAGAGTAGCCATCGCCAGCAACCCCTTACGTGGATTCTCATTGAGCTGTTTGAGACCGTAATGGGCTAATATCCTGTTCTCTCCGACCATAGTAACGAGGTCGGCTGCAATGCTGACCACCAGAAGATCCAGCAAAGGAATCAAGGTCTCGAACGGGATCCCGTATTTCTTTGAATATGCCTGGACCAGCTTGAAACCCACTCCGCAACCGGAAAGGTCATCGAAGGGATAATTGTCATCCTCCCGCTTGGGATCCAGTACAGCGACTGCCGAAGGAAGTTTATCCTCAGGAAGATGGTGGTCGCAGATGATCACGTCTATCCCTTTTGTCTTGGCGTAGTCAACCTTCTCGTTGGCCTTGATACCGCAGTCCAGGGTGATGATAAGCTCGAATCCTCCGTCACTCGCCCAGTCTATTCCTTTGTACGACAGTCCGTAACCCTCATCATAGCGGTCCGGAATATAGAAATCGACCTTTTGGGAATATCTCCGGAGGAAAGAGTACACCAACGCGACAGCTGTGGTCCCGTCCACATCATAGTCTCCATAAACAAGAATCTTCTCCTCGGAGGTGATAGCCTTCCTCACCCTATCCACCGCAGCTTCCATGTCCTTCATCAGGAAAGGATCATGGAGGTTGTCCAAGCTCGGGCGGAAGAAAGAGCGCGCCTGCTCGAATGTCTCAACTCCCCTCTTCACAAGCAGTTCCGCTAGAACACGGTCAATGCCGAGCTCTGCGGAAAGCCTTCCCACCTTCTCCGGATCAGCCGGATCCTTGATTATCCATTTGCGCTCTTTAGCCATATTAAGCAAATATAATGACTTTATTCAACAATTACAATTTCGGTTTGTAGATTAAATGTCTTATTTTTGTAGTTTGAGGCCGATAGAAAGGCTTTTCAGGTTGATTTTTAATTTTTTATAAAATATGGCGAACATTGAGTTGAATGAGCAGGAGGTCATCCGCAGGGAGTCTCTGGCAAAATTGAGGGAATTAGGCATCAATCCTTATCCGGCACCGCTCTATCCGGTCAACACGACCGCCAAGGAGATCGAGGCGGGCTTCGATCCTGAGAAAGGCAATTTCCAGGAGGTATGCCTAGCTGGAAGGATCATGTCCCGCAGGATCATGGGTGCCGCCTCCTTCGGGGAGCTTCAGGACTCCACCGGCAGGATCCAGATATATGTCAAAAGGGATGAGATCTGTCCCGAGGAGGATAAGACCATGTACAACACGGTCTGGAAGAAACTCCTGGACATCGGTGATATAGTGGGTGTCAAGGGCTTCGCCTTCATCACCCAGACCGGCCAGCTGAGCGTCCATGTCAAGGAGCTCACCGTTCTGAGCAAGTCCCTCAGGGTCCTCCCCATCGTCAAGACTGATGCCGACGGCAAGGTCTACGACGGGTTCTCGGATCCCGAGTTGCGCTACCGCCAGAGATATGTCGACCTCATTGTCAACCCGCAGGTACGTGACGTGTTCGTCCAGAGAGCCCAGATCGTGGCCACGATGAGGGAATATTTCAACGAGGCAGGCTGCCTTGAGGTTGAGACTCCGATTCTCCAGTCCATTCCTGGAGGAGCCACCGCCCGCCCGTTCATCACCCACCACAACGCCCTGGACATCGACCTCTACATGAGGATAGCCAACGAGCTCTATCTCAAGAGATTGATAGTCGGAGGCTATAGTGGCGTCTACGAGTTCGCGAAGGACTTCCGCAACGAGGGTATGGACAAGACCCACAATCCCGAGTTCACCTGCATGGAGATATATGTCGCCTACAAGGACTACATCTGGATGATGGAATTCGTGGAGAAGATGCTTGAGAAGATCGCCCTCAAGCTCCACGGAACCACCAAGGTCAAGATCGGAGAGAACGAGGTCGATTTCAAGGCCGGCTACCGCCGTCTCCCCATCCTTGAGGCTATCAAGGAATACGCCGGGGTCGATCTCGCCGGAATGGGCGTGGACGAACTCCGGGAGACCTGCAAGAAGCTCAATGTAGAGTTTGAGCCTTCAATGGGAGAAGGCAAGCTGATTGACGCCATCTTCGGTGCATATGTTGAAGAGCATCTTGTACAACCCACCTTCATCATTGACTACCCGGTAGCTATGTCCCCTCTGACAAAGAGACACCGTTTGGATCCCACCCTCACCGAACGCTTCGAGCTGTTCGTCTGCGGAAAGGAATTGGCCAACGCATATTCAGAGCTGAACGATCCTATCGACCAGCTGGAGAGATTCGAGGAGCAGGCCGCCCTCAAGAGTCATGGCGACGATGAGGCCATGTTCATTGATTACGACTTCGTCCGCGCCCTTGAGTACGGCATGCCGCCGACCTCGGGCCTTGGGATGGGAATTGACCGCCTGACCATGTTCATGACAGGCCAGACAACCATCCAGGACGTCCTCTTCTTCCCGCAGATGCGCCCTGAGAAGATGCTATGAGACTCTTTGTCCCTTCAGGCTACACGCCTCTGCTGAACCCCCGTCAGACCGAGGGTGCCATCAAGGAAATCAAGGATTTCTTCCAGATGGATCTCGCTTCGGAGCTTAGGCTCCGTCGTGTCACCGCTCCCCTTTTTGTGGAGCAAGGTACAGGTATCAACGATGACCTTAATGGTGTTGAAAGGGCGGTCCGTTTCCCTGTCAAAGATATGGAAGGAACTGTCTGTGAGATAGTTCACTCTCTTGCCAAGTGGAAACGCCTCACTCTTGCCGAATATCATATCGAGCCCGGCTACGGAATCTACACGGACATGAACGCCATCCGTGCCGACGAGGAGCTTGACAACATCCACTCCCTGTATGTGGACCAATGGGACTGGGAGAGGGTCATGGATCCATGCCAGCGCACACCGGAGTTTCTCAAAGACATAGTCCGCAGGATTTACTCCACTTTACTCCGCACCGAATACATGGTCTGCGAGAAGTACCCTTCAATCAGCCCAATCCTTCCTGAGACAATCCATTTCATCCATGCCGAGCAACTTCGCCGCCGCTTCCCCGATTTGAGCCCCAAGGAGCGCGAGGATGCTGTTTGCAAGGAATATGGCGCCGTGTTCGTGATAGGCATCGGATGCGCATTGGGAGACGGCAGCAAGCACGACGGGCGTTCCGCCGACTATGATGATTGGAGCACGCCTGGCGAGTATGACGGGGAGACGCTCCCTGGACTCAACGGAGACATTCTCGTCTGGAATCCGGTTCTGGAGCATAGCTTCGAGCTTTCCTCTATGGGTATCCGCGTCGACCGTGAGGCTTTGTTACGTCAGTTGGCCATCGCTGGTGAGGAGCATAAGGCTTCGCTATTTTTCCACAAGAAACTTCTGGGAGGCGAACTCCCTCAGAGCATCGGAGGCGGAATCGGACAGTCCCGTCTGTGCATGTTCTTCCTGCGTAAAGCCCACATTGGGGAAATTCAGGCTTCTGTCTGGCCGGAGGAGATGCGTTCCATCTGCTCACGTGGCAATATTCCATTGATTTAAAGATGGTTCCGGAGATAATCACCTCAGGGCAGAACCCTAAAATCAAGACGCTATTGGAGCTTCAGGAGAAGTCCAGGGCACGTCGTGAAAAGGGTTTGTTTGTCGTTGAGGGTCGCCGTGAACTTGACCATTGCCTCGCCGCCGGCTTCATCCCCGACACCATCTTCATCTGCCCGGAGATCTATTCTTGTCATACTGAGCGAAGCGAAGGATCTTTTTCCGCCGGGGAGGGTATACCCCCTGAAGGACGTGCCACCCGCGGCACGGAAGCGGGGGGACCGCGAGCGGAGCGAGTGGTGGGGTCGGGCGCAGCCCGACTCCTGAAGGGGGTACAGCCCTCCCTGGAAGGATGCAAGACATTCTATGTGAGCCCGGAAGTGTACGGGAAGATAGCGTACAGGGGCGGCACGGAAGGCATCATCGCCGAGATGAAGTACAAGGACAGGAGGCTGGAGGATATCAAGCTGAGCGACAATCCTTTGATAGTGGTGCTGGAAAGTGTGGAGAAACCCGGCAACCTCGGGGCCGTCCTTAGAAGCGCTGACGCCTCCGGAGCCGACGCCGTTATCATCTGCGACCCCCTGACCGACCTCTACAATCCCAACCTCATCCGGGCCAGCATCGGCGCCATATTCTCAAGGCAGGTTGCGACAGCTTCTTCCGAGGAGACCATATCATGGCTTAAAGCCAATAACATTCAGATACTTACAGCCCAGCTTCAGGACTCGTCCCTGTATTACGACACCCCCATGACTGGCCCCACCGCCATCGTGATGGGCACTGAATCGACTGGTCTGACCGACATCTGGCGCAAGGCCGCCGACAAACACATCCGTATCCCCATGCTCGGCGCCCTGGACTCCCTCAACGTGTCAGTCTCCGCCGCCATCCTACTCTACGAAGTTGTCCGACAACGTAACGGGCGTTTTACGGAAGTGTCTGATTTATAGCCGATTAGAGTTCCATGCATGGAATATTAATCCATGCATGATTCAATAAACAATTCATAATAAACAAGTTAGGAAAAACACCATGAAATAAAACCACAAAGGAGCAATTATTCTATAAAAGTGTTTTACATTTATGTAAAGTTTACTAACTTTGTAAAAACTAAACTGAATTATGAAAAAGAAAACAACACTGGAGTTAGTAGAACAATCTGATAAGGTCAGTTTCTACTCAATTAGCTTTGCGGCAGACAGAACTACGGAATTTGAACGCTTTCTAAGCAAATTTGAAGAAGAGGCATCTTTGAATGAAGATTACCAGAGAATACTTTTAGCACTTGAGTTTATTCTCGACAAAGGAGTTTTAGAAAGGTTCTTTAGACCAGAAGGGAAGGTTAAAGACAACTTATGCGCTCTACCCTTAGAGTCGGGACAAATCAGATTGTTTTGTCTACGCATCTCAGATGAGATACTAATTCTTGGGAATGGGGGTAAAAAGACTTCTAGACAATATGAGGATGATGCCAAGCTATATGGCTATGCCCTTGATTTACAGAAGTTTGACAAATTATTAAGGAGGGACATCGACCAGGGATATGTTACGATTGAAGAAAAAGAACTCACAGGAATTGAAGACAGAGAATTCTTTATATGACACGTAGTATTTTATTTCACAAACAGTTAGAAAAAGTATCTCCTGCCGTTAGGCAGGAGATGGAGTGGTCTTGTGCGATTATGGATAGGATAGATTCCATACTGAAGGAAAAAGGAATGACACAACGTGACTTGGCGGGAATAATCGGGTGTAATGAAACTCAGATAACAAGATGGACCAGAGGTTTCCCTAATTACACATTACACTCACTCGCCAAGCTTTCTGATGCGTTGGGAGAGCCACTTATAACCATATAATTGATTAAAATGAGGAAATACGGTCTGATCGGGGACCCGATAGCGACATCAAGGAGTCCGCTTCTGTTCGAGGCGGCGTATAAGGGACAGGAGCAGCCAGACGGGTCAGCCTACAAATACGACCTGATCGAAGGTGCTGATTTCGAGGCCTCTTTCAAGAAGTTCGAGGAGGATTATTCCGCCATCAACGTGACCGCCCCATTCAAGGAACTTGCCTATGCCAGAGTCGAGGAACTGGCCGAACTGGGGAAAGGCGTGATCTCCGGACCTGTCGCCAGGATCGGCGCCACAAACCTCCTTGTGAAGACCTCGGAAGGCATCGCCGCCCACAACTCCGACTTCACAGGCATAGTCGCAGCCATCGCCGAGGCGTATTATCCTGGAATAGTCGAAGAGTTCATCAAGGAATATGGCGACCGCTTCTTCATCAAGCTCCACCAATTCTTCCTGATGAGCCTCGGAAGGCGTTTCTACCAACAGCCTCAAGCTCTTATCGTTGGTTGTGGAGGCGCCGGAAGAGCGGCAGCTGTCGCAGCCGGGGAGCTAGGCTTTGGAACGGTGCTGATGAACCGTACATTTGAGAAGGCCCAAGCGATAGCCGAAGCCATGCCCGAATATGGCTTCATTCCGGATCCTATTAAGGACTTCAAGGAGGCCGTAAAGGAATGTGATCTAATCATTTACACTCTCCCCATGGCTCTTCCTGAAATAGAGGAGTTCAGTGCTGACGACTTCGCTGGAGAAGGCGCCTGCGAGGGTAAGGTTATCCTCGAGGCAAACTACAAGAATCCGTCTTTCGACGAGATCGCAAGGGCGAAACTCGCCTCCGCCGACGGGACATATATTCCCGGAGACAGATGGCTTCTGTACCAGGCACTCACCGGGTATCCGTTCATGACTGGCATCACCCCGGACCTCGCCGCCATGGAATCCGCCCTTAAGGGCATTTAGCGCTTTAAAGCTTTAACACTTTAACGCTGCCCCCAAGACTCCTGGAGGTTGCGTCTTCTTCCAGGTGTTTATTTCATAAACGACAAACCGTCGTCCTCCCCCAAAGTGGCCATATAGACCAAACTATTGGCCATCTGGCAAACATTTTCCCAAAACCACCCGGTCTTAAAAATTTTAGTAACATGTAACTTTGCATGTTATATAAATATGTGTATTACACCAGTAATTATTGTTTTAAACAATGGACAAAACCTATAAAGAAGTATACAGCAGTCCAGAAGTCTTTATCGTGAAGATAAAGTTAGAGTCAAGTGTTTTGACGGCCAGTTTTGATGGCAATAATGAGGATCCGGTTATCGGAGGTGGGATAGGCGAGGATGAGTAATACCTTAAAGAGCTATGAAAGTAATCACTGAATCAATCAAATGGGGCGCAGTGACCGTTATTGCGATCTGCACATTATATTCTTGCTCAAGCTTCGAGGAGGAGACTCTCCAGGTTCCAGCTACCCAAATCATTAAAGCCCATCAGGATGCGGAAAACGGCACCAGGGCAATTTATGATGGCACCCATATCCAGTGGAGTCAAGGTGACGCTATCTCTATATTCCCTTCCGGATCTTCTTCAAATTTAAGATTCGTGAAAGTTGAAGGAGAGAGTAATAGTTTCATCGGTGACGGTTCTGTCAATCTGGTTTCCTCTTTTGCTTTGTATCCATACAACACGGGAGCGACGATGGCCAGCGGTAGTATCACCACCTGCATCTTGACTACTCAAACCGCAACCGCAGGGTCTTTCGCTCCAGATGCTAATGTGGCTGTTGGCTACTCCGCAGATGGAAAGGATATATTCTTCAAGAATGCCGTTTCATACATTAAGGTAAACTACAAGACCACGGTTGCTAACCCGGATATCAAGAAAATCACTTTCAAGAGTCTCGACAGCTCAGTGAAAATCACTGGCCCCGTGACTCTTACTCCCACCGTTTCCGAAGGAAGCATCTCGGATATAACCACCGAGGTGGGTGAACAGGGAGTTGATTATGCTGAACTTACAGGCACAATCGAGCCTGGTACAGATTACTATATCGCCATTGCGCCAGTGGAACTTATTGGAGGCTACGAGATTATATTCACAGATGGGAATGGCAATGAGTTCTCAAAGAAATACACGGCAGACAATAATAAAGCCCAACTCTTAAGGAATAATATCTCCAGCGTCGGGAAAAAGAATCTTGACAAGTACGAGATCGACGTGGAAGCATATTGGAGGGTGAAATCCGCTGACGAGTTCACAGGCAACAACGATAAGTACCTCCTTGTGAAGAATACTACCGCCTCTTCGACCGGCTACAGGGTCTTCGACGAAAGCAAGACGGATGTCTTTATCAGTTCAGGGCAACCACTAGTAAATAAGTTTGCTGGTGGTTCAGTTGCGGGTTTACCTTCAAAATTATCATCTTGGAAAGCTAACGGAGCCGCTCCGACCCTCATGAGCCATTTCGTTCTGTATTGTTTTCGCAACGCATACTCAGATAGCGGATTGACTTTTGGCCCTGAGTTTATCATCAATCCCCAAGATGCTTTTTCTTTTACTGCGAACACAAATGCGAATGGTTCATTGGGAGAAGATATTTCATTCAAGCTATACTACAATTCCTCTGGCCATAAATCAAAAGATGTTACTCTCACAAACTGTTATCTTGAAGCTACAACTAATGATTCCTTTAAGTTGCATGGCAAGATTACTCAAGCTTCAATTGATGGCCTAGTTGACATGTTTATGCTGGGGAAGGGTGGTCTTTTCACTATGGTTTGCGATGCTGATGACGTTCACCAAGGAGCAGATAAAGCTGTTAACTATGATACCACTATCGGATTCTGTGAGGATGCCCAAACAACGGCAGACGGAGAAACCATCATGAATAATTGCTTCATGATTAAGAATTACAAGCTTTGCAATACTCCCGATCCGAAATCTATATGGATTTATAAGAAAGGAGTTAAGCCTATGCCTTTTATTGAGTTTATTAATTTATAATATTATTGTTTAGCTTATTAACTTTTCAATTATGAAAGAAGAGTATCAAAAACCCGAAGTTGAGGAATTCGAGATTGATTCCCAAGCTATTATGTACACCTCTGGAGGAGACCCTGAGATTCCAATTGACGACGACTAATTCACCACAAATTATTTTATCATGCGTACCATATTAAAATTGGCATCCATTTTCGCCCTAGCTATTCTATATTCTTGTACAAAGGGAGAAGAATTCAACGAGGTGATTCCATCTGAATCTGGTGTTTATGGATTCCCTGCGTCGATAGTCATTGAAGATGACCCTGCAACAAGAGCCACATTTAGTACCAATCCTTTTAAATATGTATTTGAGATAGGTGATAGAATTAACATTTGGTCAGAATCAGGGACTCTGCTTATCTATAAAGTTCAGAGTGTTAAAGATAATGGCCGCGCTGAGTTTACGGGAGGTGGGTATACCCTTTCGGAAGGTGAGACTTACTTTTCTTCCCACCCATTAATAAAAACTCTAGATGATGATCATACATCTCTAACTACATCATACGAAGGACAGGCACAGGCCGCTGATAATGATGCAGATCACATTGCTGATTATGCATACACATATTCTTCTGGAACCTGTAGCAACGGAAACACTTCATTTAATTACCAGTACGTTTGTTCTTTCTTCCTTTTTAACGTCACTTTACCAGATGCCCTGACGCTCACTGAGCTCTCAATTACTTCAACTACTGAGGACTTCTTCTCCTTGAGCGGAAAAACAAACATGGAAACAGGCGAATACATTCCTGGCGACAAGAAATCTAGCACAATGACGCTTAAGCTCGGAGGAGATTCTGGTATTCAAGTTTCCGACAAAGTCTTAAATGCGTTTTTATCTTTGGCACCGTGTGGGGCTAGTGATTATGTAGTACGTGTTAAAGATTCTGATGGAAAAGTGTATTCCAGTCCTGTGATTCACAAATCAGCCACTACAGCAGGGAATGCAAAACAATTTAATGTTGAAGTCTACGAAGGTGAAGAGGCTCCTGTATTTGTTGCCCAGATCGGTGATACTAAGTATGAAACTTTCGAGGAGGCATGGAATGCGGTTGAGGATGGTCAGACAATCACCCTCCTCGCTGACTGCGCCGGCAATGGCATCATCGCCCCGCAGGGCAAGTTCACAGAGGGTGTTACTGTCGACTTCGGTGGCTTCACCTACACTATGGACGGTAACATGGTCGGCTCAACTGGAACTCAAACACAGGCTTGCCAACTCTTGAAAGACAATAAGATCACCTTCAAGAACGGAACAGTCTACTCAGAGAAGGCACTCTTCCTCGTTCAGAACTACAGTGACCTGACTTTGGACAACATGACGCTGACGTTGAACAATGCCGGGTACACTTCCGCATATACCCTGTCCAACAATAACGGCAACGTCGTCATCAACAATACCACGATCAACGCCAATACGGCTGGTGGCTTCGCATTTGATGTATGCCGCTACAGCAGCTATCCCTCAGTTAACGTGACGGTGAAGGGCGAGAGTGTCATTAACGGAGACATTGAGGTATCGGCTTCCTCTAGCGATCCGAAAGATGGCTTTGGCCTGAACGTTGAGGGCGGAACCGTCACCGGGAATCTCGTCATTGATGCGACAGCCAAGACTGCGATGGAATCAGCGCCTGAAAAGACTGAGATTAAGAAAGCCACCTCTAACCCTCTGGAGGCTCCCGAAGGATTCGTGTGGGTCGATAACGGAGACGGAACAAGCACCTTGAAGATAGTTGTTACGACACTATGGCAGAGAGTGACCAGTCCTGAAACCTTGGATAGCGGCAAGTACATTCTGGTATATCCGGATGGAACGACTTACAAACTATTCAGTTTTGAGAAAACCATGGAGAATGCTCAGGAAGCTTTCGCCATGATGAAAGATAAGCATAGTTTTGAAGAAGTCCTTCCGATGCGCACTGAGCTATTCCAGACAACCATAAGCAAAAACTATCAAACTGTGACAGCCGAAGAAGGAGCCGATCAACTTCTTCTTCCTGAAGATATTGCTAACGAGGTGTCAATGGAGGCCACCACAAATCCCGGTGAGACATGTGTAGGAAGTGTTTTGCTAAAGTCCTCTGTCCATAATCTTAATGTCACAACTGCACTTGTTGAATTAGCAGATGATAACTCTGTTATCATTAAGTCACAGATTAATGCAACCGACTTTGACAATATCCTCACCACTCTACGCGGACATCAAATAAGCGTAACCTTCGCAAACCTCGTTGATTTTGCTGGAAAGAAGGTTGGGATGAGTCAAGCCAGTATAGCTAATACAAAAACCGCATTTGACAATTTATGTTCGGCGGCAAAAGATATTCTGAACAATCATGGCTATTCGCTCATGGACATCACTCGAGACACAAGAGTTTTGGACGTTTTTGTACAATACTATGACAATTTAGCTTCTGCCTCTCTTCAATGGAACGATGATGTCGCCTTCGGCTGGGTGAATCCTATCGGTTTTTATTCTGCGAATGATGGATTCTCCGCTCATATTCCCATGCCTTCATCCATTTGGTTTACCCGTCTGAACGAATCTCTCCATTATGGAGAGGGTGGCAAGAATGGATTCGTTGCCTATTGGAAGAGATTTGACCAGAACTATCCCAAATATGCAGAGTTTGCGAAGGGGTACACTAATAGTGATGAATTGTTTGGCCGTCTCGCAGAGAAGTTTGTTGAGGGTGATAATATCTCTGACGCTCTCTTCGCTGAAATCGCCAACATCAATTGGGCCGAGCTGGGCAAATCCTATCAGAGGTATGCTGACAGCTTGAATGGAGATCCTCTTGAGAAAGTCTATCTCTACAAATATGTAGGTGAATAGTTCAAAACACTCTATCATAGCAAATCACCGGCACGGAAGATTATCTCCGTGCCGGTGTTGTTTTATGGCGACAGCAACCATACTCGGGAAAGTGGCCTCGTCCAAAACACGCACTTCTATCCTTTGCGGTGCTCAGAATGACAACTACCGCAGTGCTCAGGGTGACAGCTTCTCAGATACGGGGCGTACTCGGTGGGCAAAGAATGGGGCGTTAAACTGCCCACAGAGTAAATAATTTACTCCCAGGGAACGGAAGTGCCTGTTTCCGTGTCCTGGGAGTAATAATCTACCTCTCTATCGTCGCTTCTCTGTCGGGGCCGAGGGAGATGATGCTGATGGGGACGCCAATGTAGTCCTCGATGAACTTTATATAATCCTTGAACTCCTTCGGAAGCTCAGCCTCGGAACGCATGCCGGTAAGGTCCTTCTTCCAGCCGGGGAACTCGGTGTAGACAGGCTCAATCGGAGTCGAAATGTCAAACGGAACCTCCTTAGTCTCAACGCCATTCACCTTATATGAAGTGCAAACCTTGATCGTGTCGAACTCGTCCAGGCAGTCTGACTTCATCATGATGAGGTCCGTCACACCGTCAATCATGGAGGTATACTTCAAGGCCACGAGGTCCAGCCAGCCGCAACGACGGGGACGCCCGGTAACAGCACCGAACTCATGGCCGATCTGGCGAAGCCTCTCCCCTGTCTCATCGAACAACTCCGTGGGGAACGGCCCGCTACCGACGCGGGTGCAATAAGCCTTGAATATTCCGTAAACCTTACCCACCCTTGACGGCGCTAAACCCAGACCGGTGCAGACTCCGCCGACGGTGGTGGAAGAAGATGTGACGAAAGGATATGATCCGAAGTCCACGTCGAGCATGGAGCCCTGGGCTCCCTCAGCGAGGATAGGCTTGTCTCCCTTCAGAAGACCATCCACGAAATACTCGCAATCCACGAGCTTGAAGCCCTTCAGGAACTCGATAGCCTCCATCCATTCGGTCTCACTTTGGCAAGGGTCATACTCGAAATGGAGATCATCCAAGAGCCTATGATGGCGCTCCTTCAACTTGGTGAAACGCTCCTTGAAATCAGGGGCGAGAATATCCCCCACACGGAGGCCGTGACGCCCTACTTTGTCGGTATAGGTCGGCCCGATACCCTTGAGCGTGGAGCCTATCTTGCCCTTGCCTGCGGCTGCCTCATAAGCGGCATCCAGAAGCCTGTGGGTCGGAAGGATGAGGTGTGCTTTCTTGGATATGACTATCTTCTCTTTCGGATTGACCCCCATGGCGGAAACGCTACCGCACTCCTCCTGGAAGGTCACGGGATCCAAAACGACACCGCTTCCGATAATGTTGATTGAACCCTCACGGAATATTCCGGAAGGAATGCTCCTCACCACGAAGCTTTTACCATCAAAATGGAGGGAATGCCCGGCGTTAGGGCCACCCTGGAAGCGCGCCACGGCCGGATAGCGCCCGGCCAGAACGTCCACGATCTTGCCTTTCCCCTCGTCTCCCCACTGGAGGCCAAGGACAACGTCAAGTTTTGAGCTCATGTTTTGCGAATATTGGTTATAAAAGATTTCTGGATACTAGAACGGAAGGTCGTCTGAAGGGTTGTCATCAATGCCGATGTCAATCGGCTGCTGCGGAGGGTTCTGCGGCTGCTGATAGGCAGGCTGCTGGGGCCTGGGTTGCTGGTAGGCCGGCTGTGGTTGAGACTGCTGCGGCTGGTACGAAGGAGCGCCCTGGCCACCAGGGTTGTCATTTCTCTTCCCCAGAAGCTGGAGACTGTCAACCGCAACCTCAGTGGTGAACCTCTTGTTCCCGGTCTGGTCCGTCCATGAACGAGTGCGAAGCTTGCCCTCAATGTAGACCTGTGTTCCCTTGCGGATGAATTTCTCGGCCACATCAGCCGAATTCCTCCAGGCGACGATGTTGTGCCATTCCGTGTTCTCTCGAAGTTCTCCATTGCGGTCACGATATCGTTCCGTAGTCGCGAGGGTGAACTGGGCCACCTTCGTCGCCCCCTGGCCGGGGTTGTTCCCATCAAGGTAACGTATCTCAGGGTCTTTTCCAACGTTACCGATCAGCATTACTTTGTTCAGTGACATAATGTGTTGGTTATTTAGATATTAATAAAAAAAACATAGGCTTGACGAACGAGCGCCAAAACCTATGCAATTTAATGATTATTCGCGAAAACCGAAAGAATCCCACCTGTTAATTTAGTAACGACACGGCAATACCGACGGACCAGGTGCTGAACTCGGACCAGTATTTCTTATCCATCACATTCATCGGGGAGTATCTGCCATAGACACTGACATCCCGTAGGTTCAGTTGGATCATGGCATCAACGGTGACCAGATTACAGTGAACATACTTGTATTTATCCTTCCGCTTGTCCCCGTCAATGGTGTACTTGTTGATGATTGAGCTTGACGCGTTGAGATTCACGACAGGTCCGAGAGTGATCCCGTATCCCTTTCCAAAGCCAAGGCTGTAGAGCAACGGCATGTTAACGTTGAATATAGTCAACCTGGAGATCCTCGGAATGGCACCGTCCTTGAACCGTCCGATTGATATGCCTCCGTCTTCTGTCATTATCATCGCCTTATTGCCGGTAATGCCGAAATTCTTAAAACCGATTCCGGGTCCATAGGTGAGAGTGTGGCGTCCCTTAGTGTGGGATATTGGCAAGAAGCCCCAGAATTCCAACGAGTTCTGCGGGCTGAAGCCCAAGGCGTCACTAGACTCGGAGACCAACACTCCAGCGCCGATGCTCCCGACGTCTGCCGCCCTCGGTCGCCTCACTTTCCTGTAAAAAGGGATGTCAAAATCGAGATGGACCTCCCCTTTCTGTCTCTCCCGCATCTTGCTGATGACTTCCCTGAGTGAGTCTGCTTGCGCCACAGCCCTGTCTCTTTCCGCCTTAAAACTCTCTATCGTCTCCTGGGCCGAAAGGGTGATTCCCCCAACGACAAACGCCAGAACCGCTATAATTGTTTTTCTCATCTCGTTTCCTCCCTGTTATCTGTGTTTGAATATTACCTTAAGATCCCTGGTTGTAGCCTTTCCTGTCATGTAAACAACTGTGACATACTTACTTCCACCAGAGGATTCCTTGACTTGATAGCCCAAATACTTGTTTTTGCCATCGTTCGAGGCAAAACGCATCAAGGCATAGACCAGCTCGCCATTCTCCGAATCCATATCCTTCTCAACGGCCATCAGGGCGTCTCCTTCAAGCCAGGAGACTATCCTTCGGATTTCCCCGTCTGAGGCCTGAAGCCTGACGCTACGGAAATAGTCAAGATTGTAAGGCTTGAGTTCCTTTCCGGTGACAAGGGATTCCGTGATCCTTGACTCAGGAACGAAACCACCGTTGAAAAGACTGTCAATTTGTAATCCCTCCTGGGCCCTGGCGTTGAACGAGAGGGCCAGGAAGGCGCTTAAGGTTATGAGTAAAATCTTTTTCATGAGATCATCTGTCAAAAAATTCATTCAGTAGTTCTTCCATGTCCGTCCGATCAGACAGAAGGTCAGCAAGGATGTTATCGACGTCGTTCATTACAACTTCCTTGTCGGTGACTTTCTGTCCACCTACGTAAGAGACACAAGTGTTTTCCTTGTTATATATACTCACCCCGAGGGTGATGATTATCGCCAAACTCGCCGCAACCGCGGCGATGCGGCGCCAGATGGCAGAGGCATGCTTTCTGTCATTCTGAGAGAGCGACCGCGACCGAAGAATCTCGACAGAGCGTCCGGCGACGAAGTAGCCCATGACGGCCCGAACCTCGTCATATTCAGGGCCTTTGCCCTCCTCTGATGCCAAGAATACCTTCAGGGCGGTCTCCTCGTCCTGCGAGAGAGTCCCCTCGAAATAGCCTTCTATCAATTCATTAACCTTATTCATAATCTTCCCTGAATTTATCCCTTAACAGTTTCCTGGCCCTTGATGCCTGCATCCGGACCGCCGCCGGAGCCATGCCTAGCTCATCCGCTATATTCTCGAATGTCATCCCCTCATATTCGTGCATCCTGATTATTTCTTTCTGAGTCGTTGACAATTCCTTATCCACAGACACCTCGACCTTCATGAACAACTCCTCCCTATCCCTTCTGGAATATTCCTCCGCCTCCAAAACCAGCCCCTCAATCCCTACTGTTCTTCTTCCCTTTGACTTCCTGTACTCATCTATCTCGATGTTCCGGCCAGTCCTGGATAGCAAGCCCTTCGCCTCTTGGAGAGTCCTGACCTTGTACTTCTTCCCCCACAGCCTACAGAACGCCTCTTGGAGGGCGTCCTCCGCCTTCCACCTGTCTTTCAACGACAAAAACGCCTCTGTCAGGAAATCCTTCGCCATCAATTCCGGTTCTCTACTTTAATAAACGAAAAACCTGCGGGAATGTAACAGCGTGATATACAAAATGCTCATATTCATTCACTTAAGCAAAGGCCATCCCCTTCAAATTAGGGGATGGCCTTCATATAAACACTTATGTGCCAATTATTTACAAATCACGGCGGACATCAAAGCCCTGCGAAATAGCCAGGGAAGAGCACCGTGGTCATCAAGTAACCAACGACTGTGGCGACGATCACGCTAATCAAGCCCGGCATCATGAAACTGTGGTTCAATAGGTATTTTCCGATAACTGTGGTACCTGTCCGGTCGAAGTTGACCGTGGCGATATCCGAAGGATAGTTCGGAATGAAGAAGTACCCGTAAACGCTCGGAAGGACACCCAGCAGAACCGGCCCGGGAATGCCAAGGGAATAAGCCAGAGGTAGCATAGCGACCACGACGGCACCCTGGGAGTTGATCAGCACGGAGACAAGGAAGAACACCAGGGCGATTGACCAAGGATACTGAGTGACAATTCCTGTCAGCATCTCCTTAATCTGATCCATATAGTTGCCGAAATAAGTGTCAGCCATCCAAGCAATACCATATATAGCTACCACGGCAACCATACCGGATCTCCACACGGCACCTGCGGCCGCCTTCTTGAGATCAACCTTGCAGAGCATGATCATAAAGGCCGTGGCGCATAGCATTATAATCTGGATGGCGATATTCATCTTCGGTAGCTTGGCGAGAGCCTCCTTGCTCAAAACCATCTGACAGAACGCCAGTCCGACAATGACCAATATGGCGAACAAGAAGATGTAGACCGCAAGTTTGGCTTTCTTATCAATCACCTTGTCAAGAGTGGTGGCGTCACTCCCATAGACATAATTCTTGACAGCCGGATCAGAGATCCTCTTCTGGAAATCGGGATCCTTGTCAAGATCCTTACCCCTGCGGTATGAGGCAAGAGCGGCGAACAGGAGGCCGATAATGCATGCGGGAATGGTGACCATCAACACCTGAGGGATTGAGACCCCATAACCGTTGTTGTTAGAGATCGTGACGAAAGCCACGACCGCAGCGGCGATCGGAGAGCAAGTGATACCCACCTGGGAAGCGACAGAGGCCACTCCGCAAGGACGTTCGGGACGAATGTCTTTCTTTATGGCAATATCCACGATGATAGGCATCAGTGTATAAACCACATGACCGGTACCAACGAGAACAGTAAGGAAGAAAGTGGTGAGAGGGGCGAGGATCGTGATACGGTCCGGATGCTTCCTCAATAGCTTCTCCGCGATCTGAATCAGCCAGTCCATACCACCGGAAGCCTGTAGGACTCCGGCGCAGGTGACTGCCGCGATAATGATGTAGATGACGTCTGTCGGAGGCGTCCCGGGCTTCATCCCGAAACCGAAGACCAAGATCGCCAGACCGATTCCGGAAATCGCGCCGAGGGCGAGGCTGCCGTACCTGGAGCCCACATACAGGGCCGCGAGGACGATCAGCAACTGGATTATCATTAATGCCATATCGTGTTATTTTGTGGTTATATTATTGGAAATCTGTTATTTCAGCTTAGCAGCTATGATTGAGCGGAGTTCTTTCTCAGAAGAGAGTGTCTCAGGAGACAGAGTCCCGTTTTCTATCAGGTAAGCGACTGGAAGTCCCCTCGAGATATTATACAATCCAACCGCGGGACAAGCGGCGCCTAATCCGTCGCAGACATTGACCCAAGGCAGGGCCTGGCTCTTGACCGCACTTGCCCAGACACCTTTGTCGGTGTCAAGGGAAATTGAATAAATCTCCAGACCTTTCGGGTTATATGCCTTGTAAAGGGGCAGCAGGACATCCTGATTGAACATTTTCTGGGCGGCATCGGCGGCCTGCCAGAAGTAAACGAGAATCAATTTTGAATCCAAGTCGCTGATTTTTACCTTTTTCCCATCGATTGAAGGCAACTCCGCATCCGGGAAACCGGCCTCATTGGCGGCACTCAACCTCTGCTGAAGAGACAGGAGATTGAACCTCTTCTCCACCTCGTTCCCAAGTGCGGAGACATATTTGGAATCCGGATAAACCTTTGCCAAGGAGTCATGAACGCTCCTGAAATGGACAGCGTCAGTAGCCTGGCCGAACACCGGGAAATCATCGTTGATCTTCTGATAAAGCACAGGGATTGAAGTCAAGGACTTGCAGTTGTCCATGATGTACTTGACCCTAGAGCGGTAATACTCCACGTATTTCCTTGATGCGGCGGGACCATCCTCGGCCTCCACCGAGGAAGTGAAGTCCTTCATGAAAGCGGCGAAATCATCCTCGACTTTCTTGAGTTTGGCACTCTCCTCCGAACCCTCCACGGTGTAGTTCCCGTTAGCCTCAGAGACAACCTTGACTTTATCGCCACTCTGCAAAAGGAGAGATGCCACCTTGGTGTCACCATCGTAGATATACACGAACTCCGGCTGTCCCTCAGCAACTTCCATCTTGTATGAATATGACCCGTCAGAACCTGTTTTCACAGTGTCCAGCACAGTCATGGATCCGCCCGCGAGTTTTTTGAAAACAACTTTCGAATCCGGCGAACTGGCGAGTGTACCCTCAACCCGGGCCTTCTCCGTACATGATACAGCGGCCGCCAAAATGGCCGCCGCCGCTATAATCATTCTATAATTTCTCATATTCCTGGAATATTCTTTCAGCTATCGCCTTATTCTCCTCCGGGGTGAGGTGGAGCTTCTCCTTCCTGAAATCCATGTCAGCCTCGCTCTGGAGCGGCACGAGATGGATGTGAGTGTGAGGAACTTCCATCCCAAGCACCGCGACTCCGACCCTCTTACAGGGGACTGCCGCTTTGATCGCTAGAGCGACCTTCCGGGCGAAAGCCCATAGGCCCTCGTACGTCTTTGGATCGAGGTTGAAGATATAGTCGTCCTCAACGTTCCTCGGGATCACGAGAGTGTGCCCCGGAGCCATCGGGTTGATGTCAAGGAAAGCGTAGTAATCCTCGCTCTCCGCCACCTTGAAGGACGGGATCTCCCCCGCCGCTATCTTGGAAAATATAGTGGCCATGTCTATTAGATTGAAATATCGAGTATCTTGAACTTGATTACACCAGAAGGCACCTTAGCCTCGACCACATCTCCCTTGGAGTGGCCTAGGAGAGCCTTGGCGATAGGGGTTGTGGCAGCCAGTTTGCCATGGGCGAAATCGGCCTCAGTCTCTCCCACAATCGTGAACTCCATGACTTGTTTCATGGACATGTTCTCGACCTTGACCTTGTTCAACATCTGCACTTTCTCTGTGCTCACCTGCGACTCGTCAATGACTTTGGCGTTAGCGACAAGGTCCTTCAGTTTCGCGATCTTTACCTCAAGAAGCCCCTGGGCATCACGGGCGGCGTCATACTCGGCGTTTTCCGAAAGGTCACCCTTCTCCCTCGCCTCAGCTATCGCGGCGGAAATGACGGGACGCTGGGCAAGCGCCTCGGCCAGATCTTTCTTCAATTTGTCCAACCCTTCTTGGGTCATGTAATGGATATCTGCCATAATTCTTTGTATATTCAATTCGTATAAACTGAACGGAGTCCCGCCAACTTGGCGAAACCCTGTCCATCAGTCGCAAATATAACAAAAAAAATCAGAACTCCACAAAAACGCAAACTCACTTCTGCCCGTAGATAGAGAACAGTGTGTTGTGGAGGAGCATTTCCTTACCACTTGTAGAAGCCGGATCTCCCGAGAAAACCGGATGTCCGTCACGGTCCAGCAGGAAACAATGATGATCCCTATTGGAAGGAATTGTAGGATTGGCTGCAGCGAAAGAGCCATCCTTATCCAGGAAAACGTCGAATGGGAAGGCCCGGTGAGCGATTTCGGCAGCCATTGTAGGAGCGCTTTCGGCGTTAGGCCACATTATCGCGACCACCTGGAAATCAGGATATAACTCTTCAAAGGAGGCATACTGTGAGTACTTGGGCATCCTGTTGAGGTGGCAGGATGAGCACTGGATGGAATCCACATACACCACGAAACGTATGGCGGAAGCATTAGGGTCGAAGTGCCTTCCGGAACTTCCCTCGATTCTCTCCAAACTGGGGGGGAACACAATCTCGCTGGAATAGAATTGTTTCAGTCCTTTCCCGCCCGGCGATTCGGAGCAACCAAACAAAACCGGCAGCAACGCTATTATTAGAAGAACGGCTTTTCTCATCGAGCCTTAATTCTGTTTTATTTGTAAAGATAGTAATAATCTCCGGACAGTAGGAAAAAACATCCCGATAAGTTAAATTCGCGATATGAGACACTCTTTTAAAGAATGGGTGGCCGTGACCCGCTATTGGTCATTCCCGGTGTCGGTTATGCCGGTGGTCGCCACCTTCGCTTGGCTTCTTAGCCGCGACATGCTGCCCTCAGGGCCGCTCCCCTACATCAATCTTGTCTTATCCATTCTCGGGGTCATCCTGCTTCACTCCGCAGGAAATGTCATAAGTGACTGGTACGACCATCACACAGGCGTGGACAACGAACGCGCTTTCGCGGTACCGAACCTTGTGTTCCACAAGTTCGAACCTAAAGAGTACAAGGTTTTCAGCATTATCCTGTTCGCGGCCGGAATCCTCGTGGGAATAATCATCACCATTCTCAGCGGACCATATCTGCTGATAGCGGGAGGAATCGGGGTCCTGCTGACATACTTTTATTCCTTCCTGAAATACCGCGCCCTTGGTGATCTTGACATATTCATAATCTTCGGAGTGCTGACCGTGCTTGGGACAACTTATGCTCTCACAGGCAGTTACCAACCTGAGGCGCTGATCCTGTCCTTGCCGATCGGAGTGATCACTGTCTCCGTGCTTCACGCCAACAACACATATGACAGCGTAACTGACAAGGAGGCCGGCATCAAGACCTTCGCAATGCTCCTTGGCTTGACTAAATCGGCGACTCTATACCGCTGTTACATGTTCATACCGTTCATCTGCGTCTTGGTCTATATCATTCTCGGCCTAATGCATCCTCTAGCGGCACTGAGCTTCCTGGCTGCCATTCCCGCATGGAAGAACCAAAAGCAGGCGGCAACATATCCTCAGAACGGCCTTGAGGCGATGAAAGGACTGGACCAAGCATCGGCCCAAATGCAGCTCATATTCTCCGGCCTTCTCTCGATCGGATTGATAGTCGCCGGTCTCTTATGAGAAAGGACCTTTCCCGACTCATTCTGGCAATAACCACAGCTGCCATGCTGTGGTTCTATATGTTCAGTCCCTGGACTGGCGGCAGGCCGAATTTCTGGATAGTAATGACCTTCTCGGCCGTGATTCTGACGACCCTCGGACTGACCTTTACTCCTGACCGAAAGGATCTTCTGAAGATTGAGAAGCCTTTGATGCAGGTTCTGGCCGGGATAGCCATAGCCTTCGCCCTTTGGGGAGTATTCTGGATCGGCGACAAGGTTTCGGCCTGGATGTTCACTTTCGCCAGGCCAGAAGTTGATTCCGTCTATGCGATGAAGGAAGGACTTCCAACTTGGCTGATCGCTGTCCTGCTGCTATGCCTTATCGGTCCAGCGGAGGAACTATTCTGGCGAGGATACGTCCAAAGGACAATGTGTCGCATATTTGGAGGCAAACGCCCTGAAGACAAAGCATTTGTCTTGACAGCTGTCATCTATGCGCTTGTCCACATCTGGTCTTTCAATTTCATGCTTGTGATGGCAGCTCTTGTAGCAGGACTTGTTTGGGGTCTTATCTACAGACTCCGCCCGCAAGCCCTCCCCGCCCTAATCGTCAGCCACGCCCTCTGGGATGCACTCGTTTTCATCCTCCTACCGATCTGATAGAAAGAGAATAAATTAACTATAAGAAATAGTTGGATAATTCGTCGGTGATAGTTATATTTGCCGATGGACGTTTATATTCAACTGTTTATGAGAAAGCTTACACGCAAAGAGGAAGAGATAATGAAACTGTTCTGGGAGAACGGTGGTATGTACGTCAAAGACATTCAGGAGACTTTCCCGGAGCCCAAACCCCACATCAACACGGTCTCCACCCAAGTCAGGATTCTCGAGAAGGACGGCTTCCTGGGCCGCAAGCAGTACGGAGGCAGTTTCCAGTACTACCCGATAATCTCTGAGGAGCAATACCGCAGGCAGTCGCTCAGTGGATTGATCAAGAACTGGTTCGGGAACTCATACATGAGTGCGGTTTCCACCCTCTTGAAAGACGAGAAGATCACCGTTGAGGAGCTTAAGGAATTGATTTCCGAGGTTGAGAAAGCCAAGGATAACCGGTGACAAGATGGAAGCCCTTTTCACATATTCATTGAAAGTCGCGGCGGTGACCGCGGTCCTCTACCTCCTTTGGCGGATCCTGCTGAGGAAGGAGACCCTTCACCGGCTCAACAGGGTGATCCTGGTCCTGACGCCAGTCCTGTCAATGATCCTTCCCCTCTGCGTGATCACTGTGCACAAGACAGTCTCATCGCCGGCGCCAGATGCAGGAGTCACCGCCGGAGCGTTGGAGGAAGTCTCGCAGTCAGGGATTAATACAGGGGCAATCCTCGGGGTAATCTACCTGGCCGGATTAGCCATTGTCCTTTTGAGGATGGCATGGTCCGCTATAAGATTATACTCCCTTATAAAAGAAGGAGAGAAGCATATCCTCGAGGACGAAAGCACCTTGATAATCACAGAGAAAGACCTTCCTCCTTTCAGTTGGATGGGATACATCATCTTGTCAAGGAAGGATCACGAGGCCGGGCATCCGGAGATAATTCATCATGAGCAGGCCCACATCCGTCTACTTCACTCCTTGGACATCCTGTTGACCGACTTTCTCACAGCATTCCAATGGTATAACCCGGCAATCTGGGCCTTAGGTTCCGACCTGCGGGGAGTCCACGAGTATGAGGCCGATGAATGCGTGATTAAAGAAGGGACAAATCCAATTGAATATCAACTGTTTCTGATAAAACGAGCAGCCCTGGCGAGCGGCCTGTCACTCGTCAGCGGTCTTCAGTCCGGAACGATTAAAGGAAGAATCAAAATGATGCTTAAAGGGCACGCCAGCTGGAAAGCTGGCCTCAAGGCCCTGTACATAATCCCGGTCATAGTCCTGACCCTCATAGCCTGCTCCAAGACGGTCTCGGAATACGCTCCCGGTGAAGACTCTGAACCCGAAGAGGTGGCCTTCCAACTTGTCGATGAGGCGGATCTACTTCCCTTCTCCCTTGTCGAAGAGAAGCCTTCTTTCCACGGCGGCGACGCCAACGAGTTCAGCAAATGGGTCAACTCCAACCTGGTTTATCCAAAGGAAGCGAAAGACCACTCAATCCAAGGAAGAGTAACCCTGACATTCACCGTCACCAAGACAGGTAAAGTGAAGGATGTCAAGGTCTTGCGAGGTGTGGATCCGCTTCTGGACAACGAAGCTTTAAGGGTCGTTTCCGCCTCTCCCGATTGGACTCCGGGACAGCAGAAAGGCAGGGCTGTGGACGTGACCTATTTATTCCCGGTAATATTCCAATTAAGATGAGAACCATAGCGACATCGCTGATAACTATCGCGCTTTTGTCTCTTACCGTGGCGTTAAACGCTCAGGAGGCCTCCCCTCTCGCCGCGGCTAAAGAGGCAATATCCCGTTACGAGTATTCAAAAGCGATTGAGCTGCTGGACAAGGCGTTGGAAAGCGCTCAGGACGGGAATGAAATCAGGGATCTGTCGCTTCAGAAGGCTCGCTGCCAGAAGAAGATGCTGCGCTATGATGCTGCGGCCGAGACATTGGCATCCGTCATGAAACCTGGAGCATTGGATGTCGAGGTGGCCGGAGAACTCGCTGACTGCCACGTGAGTTCCGGGAAGTTGAATGACGCTCTCGGACTATACAGTCTACTCTCACTGCAGCATCCTGACAACCTGTACTTCTCAATTCAGAAGGCTTCCCTCCTATTCAAAATCAACGACTTCCAAGGTTGTGCCGAAGAAGGAAAGGCGATCTGCCAGAAGGATTCGATCCCATCGATTCTCTCGCTCGTGGGAGCCAGTCTGCTGAAAACAGGACAGGTGGACTCTTCACTGGCATATTACCGGAAATCATTGAGACTCAATCCTTCCAACCCGAACACAGTGGTTAGCATCTCGAACATACTTCTCGGGAAAAAAGACTACGACGGGACGATCTCTCTGGCCCAAGATTTCTTAGAGCAGGTACCGGACAATATGGGAGTCGCCCAGATCCTGGGAGTCGCATATTACCTCGAAGAAGACCAGGACAACGCCTACGAGGTCTTCAAACAACTCCGCAAAGACGGGGATGACTCCTATGGGACTATGTACTACTCAGGCCTCAACGCCTTGGCGCTCAACCGTTTCGAGGTGGCTCAGGATTGTTTCGAGGAGGCCTGGCAGATAGATTCGTCAGACGTGAGACTTGCCGTCAACTTCGCGATCTCATTGGCCAGGGACAGGCAGTTTCGCAATAAGAACGGCGTCTTGATCAACAACACCGACAAAGCGATCACCTATTTCTCCAAGGCTGACGCCATGGCTGAGCCTGACCATGAGATCATGTATAAGATCCACAATGGACTCGGTCAACTCTATTCCATGAAGCAAGACATAAAGTCAGCTCTCCCACACTACGAGGCCGCATATGAATACAACCCCAAGGACATAGCCTTGCTGGTCTCTATCGGCTATTGCCACAGGCTCAACAAGAACTACAATACCGCTCTCCGGTACTACGAGAAATACTTGAAACTAGGCAAGGAAGGAACCAAGAACTACAATTTCGCCAAGGAGGAAGTCACATACGTCAAGTCCGAGCTCCACATGTTGCAATAGCTGGATTCTAGCCTTCCAAACAGGCCTGGCGATCCTTAATGAGCTGGCACTTAAGGGCATCAAGCGAGTCAAAGCGGCGTTCATCACGAATCTTCCGCAGGAAGGTGACCTTGAGGTCAAGACCGTATATATCCTCGTCGAAATCAAAGATGTTCGTCTCAACGGTCCGGTCGCTGCCGACATTGACAGTGGGCCGTGTCCCTATGTTGCACATGCCTTTAAAAACTCGCCCAAGAGACTCAACCTCAACAGAATAAACTCCATTGCCCGGCAACAGTTTCAGAGGCTCGTACAGCCTCATGTTCGCTGTCGGGAAGCCGATAGTCCTGCCAAGGCGATTCCCTGCCACAACGACTCCTGTCAAAGAATAATTGTAGCCGAGCATCCCAGCCGCTGACTCCACATCACCCGCTGCGATCGCCTCCCGGATCTTTGTAGAGCTGACAACCTTCCCCCCGGGAGTCCCGAGACATCCGGTCCTGACCACATCAAGCCCAACCTCAACGGCCACCTTTTCTATCTCGTCAGGACCTAGCAAATCGCTTCCGATCCTATTGTCATAGCCCAGAAGGATAGCCTTACCGCCGAAACGGCCTTTGACATATTCCTCGAGATATTCCCTAGTCGTGAGCCGGCTGAAAGCCCGTGTGAAAGGGAGTACCTCCACACGGTCTATGCCTAGCCCTTTCAATAGATCCTTCTTTTCTGACAGTGATGTGAGCAGGCGCAGGTTCCGGGCGTCATCCTGGAGCACGTTCCGGGGATGAGGCCAGAATGTGACTACCATACTCTCGTCGCCCCGCTCCCGGGCGATAGACAAGAGTTTCTCAAGCACAAGACGGTGCCCGAGATGGACACCGTCGAAAAAACCTGTGGCTACAACCATTTCACTAGCTCGAAATCCTGACGGTGAGGCAGGATCGGGTTCTTGGCGTACATCCTGGTAGCGACCTGGTACATACCTGTCTTGTCAGGAACGATCGCGGTCTGGTACTTGGCGGTGCCGTCATTGAAATCAACGACAGTCAGCTCATGCTTTTCCTGGATATGCAGGCGACGCTTGCTGTCCATCGTGGCGAACAACACCTCCACGCCAATATCATCCGGATTCAGATCACCAATATTCAGGACCACCTCCACATTCATGCTCTTGCGCATGGATAAAGTGTAGGAAGTATCTGGTTGAGTGAGAGATACAACCTCGATATTCTTCCACTCGCGGCGGATCCTCTTCTTCCAGGCGGAGATCTTGCGGGCAAGACGGTAGTCATCGCTTATCACCTCAGCGGCGCGCTTGGCCTGAGGAATATAATACTGGTTGCAGTAGTCAGTCAGCATCCTGTTGGTGGTGAAATTGCTCGCAACCTGAGCGATGGTGTTCTTGATAAAGCCAACCCACTTGGGTGACAGGCCCTTATCCTTGTCAACATCGTAATATGCGGGAGCGATCTCGTTCTCGATGATAGTGTAGATCGTGGCGGCGTCCAACTCATTCTGGTAGCCCTGATCGTCGTATGCCCTTTCCTGAGGCAGAGCCCAACCGGCGCCCTCCTTATAGCCTTCGACCCACCAACCGTCAAGCACCGAGAAATGCATGACACCATTCATGGATGCCTTCTCTCCAGAAGTACCTGAGGCCTCCTGAGGACGTGTGGGGTTATTCATCCACACATCCACACCCTGGACAAGACGCTTGGCCAGACGGATGTCATAGCCCGGAACAAAGACGATCTTACCAAGGAAACGATCCTGCTTCGAAATCTCAACTATCCTCTTGATGAGGTCCTGGCCAGCCTTGTCGGCAGGATGGGCCTTTCCTGCAAACAGGAACTGGACAGGATGCTCAGGATCATTGACAATGGCGTCAAGCCTGTCAAGATCCGTGAACAGGAGGGTTCCCCTCTTGTAGGTCGCGAAACGACGGGCGAAACCGATAGTCAAAACATCATCCCTGAGATTCTCTTTGATAGCCACAATCTGGCTGGGAGAATAGTGGTTGCAGAGAGTAGAATCAGAGATAATCTCTTTCACAAGACTTATCAGCCTGGTTTTCAACACCTTCCTTGTGCTCCAAACCTCATCGTCGCTGACGTTATATATCCCGTCGAAACAAGACTTGTCGTAATGGTGGGTAAGGAACTCTGGTCCGAATACCTTGGCGTGGATCTTCTGCCACTCAGCGGCGGTCCATGTAGGATAGTGAACACCGTTGGTCACATAGCTGATGAAGAGCTCCTCAGGAAGGTAGCCTGGATACATTCTGTTGAATATGTCCTTGCTGACCTCTCCATGGAGCCAGGAGACTCCGTTCACATTCTGTGAGAGGCTGGAGGCGAGGAAACTCATGGAGAACTTCTCTTCCTGGTTGTTGCCGTCCGGCTTACCGAGGGCCATCATAGTCTCCCAGTCAATCTTGAGTCGCTGCGGGTAGTGTCCGATATACTTCCTCAGAAGTCCCTCATCGAAAGAGTCATGTCCTGCAGGTACCGGGGTGTGGGTCGTGAACAGGGATGATGCCCTGACGACCTCAACAGCCTCACCGAAATCAAGGTTATCCTCCTGAATATACTCGCGGAGCCTCTCAAGACCGGTGAAAGCGGCATGTCCCTCATTGCAATGATAGACCTCAGGGTTGATTCCAAGGTTTCTCAGAGCCCTGATACCGCCGACACCGAGAAGGAGTTCCTGCTTCAAACGGTTCTCCCAATCGCCTCCGTAAAGGTGATAAGTGACCTGACGGTCCTCAGGGATATTGGCCTCATAGTCAGTGTCAAGAAGATAAAGATCAGTACGACCCACGGCCACCTTCCAGATTCTCGCGGTGATGTTCCTTCCAGGGAAGGCGACACTCGTGGTCATCCAGTTGCCCGTGGAGTCAAGAACCGGCTCGGCCGGGATCTTAGTGAAGTCCTGGGCGTCGTACTGGGCAACTTGCTCTCCCTGGCCTGTGAGGACCTGGGTGAAATAGCCGTACCTGTAAAGGAAGCCCACAGCCACAAGGTTGACATTCATGTCGCTGGTCTCCTTGAGATAGTCACCGGCAAGAATGCCGAGACCTCCGGAATAGATCTTCAGAGAGGTGTCGAGACCATATTCCATGCAGAAATAACCTATCTGGGGACTGGTCCTCTCGGCTTTCAGGGCCATATAAGCGTTGAACTCACTCATCACCGCATCGTATGCGGCGAGGAAGGCCTCATCCTTAGCGAGAGCCTTGAACCTCTTGAGACTCACGATGTCCAGCAAAGCCATAGGGTTGTGCCTGGTGTTATGCCAGACCTCCGAGTCTATAGATTTGAACAGAGCCTTGGCGGACTCGTTCCAGCACCACCAGAGGTTTTTCGAGAGTGTCTCAAGACCTGTAAGGGCTTCGGGGAGGTGACGGGTCACCATTACGCTTTTCCAAGAAGGAGCGTTAACTTCTATCTTATTATATGCCATTGATTTATCTTTGCCAAGTTCGTCAGGGAAGGCTCTTTCGGCGGTCACAATCTTGCTGAGGGCGACCGAATAGGCCTCGTTATAATACTTAATCTGGTTTTCCCAGAGGGCGATCGTGGAGACGTCCCTGGCGTTCTCCATATATACCCTTCTGCCATCGGAGTCAAGATCAGCGATCTCCTTGACCCTCTCGACCACACCGTCGACCACCTCAAAATAGTTGGTGTCGTTCCTGTCCAGGACTGTGATGCCGGGATGATCTTTACCGTAATGGGTCCTCACCCACATGCCGAAACCGGAGAGACTGGTTGTGAGGGAAGGAATCCTGAAGGCGAGACTCTCCAGCGGAGTGTAGCCCCAAGGCTCATAATATGAGGGGAAGAGCGTCAGGTCAAGTCCCGCCAGAAGATCGTAATAAGTCTTGTTGAATATACCGTCGGACCCGTTAAGGTAAGAGGGAATGAAATACACTTTAACCCTGCTCCCCTTATCATTGTTGAAGCCTAGTTCCCTGAAACGGCGGGTGATAACATCCGACCAAGGATCCATAAGGTAATGAGATACTTGGGTGGTGTAATCAGAACCATTTCCGGCGAGTTTGGCAGCCAGTTCCTTGTCAGCGCCGTTGTGGCCGGAAGGAATCATGATGAAAGCCTGGATGTCACGGCCGACAGGATGCGTGTCCGAGAGCGTCTTCAGGGCGTCGATGAACACGTCGATACCCTTGTTGCGATATTCGTAACGGCCTCCTATTCCAATTAATATAGCATCCTTTGATACCTCCTCCCCGGACATGGCGGCCGCGACCTCGATCAAGGTCTCCCTGGCGGCCTTACGCTTCTCGATGAACAACTCATCAGTGGCGGGAGTGAAACTATTCTCAAACCCGTTGGGGGTCACCACATCGACCTCCCTGCCCAGGAACTGGGCGCACTCCTTAGCTGTGATCTCGCTGACCGTGGTGAAAGCGTCAGCATTCTGGGCGGAAATCTTCTCGATGGAATGACGGGCGACAACGCCGAACTGCCTCGCTTTCTGGTCGGCGTCATATATGTCCATCGAATCGTAAAGAGGCAGGTTGTTTCCAGCGAGGCAGCGTCCCATCACGGTGGCGTGCGTTGTGAAGACAGTAGCCACCGGAATCTTCGTATCCTTAAGATAAAGGAGGCCGGAACCAGTCTGCCACTCATGGAATTGAGCCACGACTTTATCAGCCGTCGTCAGATTGAAATTGTAGAAACTCTCAATCACATGGCCGGCTGCGTAACCGAAAAGCACATTCTCCTTGTAGTCCCAGTTTCCGGAGATGGAATCCACTCCGAACCTCTTCCAGTACTCAGTGAGAATGTCGTTCTGCCTAGTGAGATATTGTTTGAAATCCACCAATATGGCTATCGGACGGCCGGGAACATTCCACCTTCCGACACGGACACGTAATCCCTCGGAGGCGGCTTGAGCTTTCCATAGCGTGTAAAGGTGGTTGTCTTCGATGAAATCAGGATTGCTTTCCGTATCCATCCACACATCCGGACCAACCAGTATATGATGTTTGTGGAGTTGTTTCTTCAGGTAAAGCGACTTGGTCGCGATAACCGTGTAGATTCCACCTACCTTGTTGCAGACTTCCCAGCTGACTTCGAACAGGTAGTCCGGATTTATCAGTTCTTTTGCCATTTACTTCTTTTTCTTTGTTGGTTTCTTCTCTTTCGGAGCAGGTTCCTGTCCGAAAGTGGCGACCGCGTCATCAATCCTGATGATGAAATCGCTCAAGGCGTTCATGTAATTGATGAATGCCTCATAAGGTGTGTTGTAAGGATTGAAATAGCTGTGCACCTCACCGTCTGAGAAAAATTTGGTGCTCATGTAATAAAGGTGGTCACTCTCCTGCAGATGGCCGAAATCCTCCCAAAGAACGGCATTGTTCAAAAGAGCGAGTTTCTCAGACTGCTCGTAAAGCTTGTTGAAAGCGTCTTGCTGAAGCTCGTTTCCAAGCCAAGCGGTCACATCTCTCTCCTCGTCCGCCCATGAGATGGGATCCGGGACCTCGATCTCAGCCACCGACTTGTGCTTGCGGGTAGCGAGGGTCGGGGTTGTGAACTCGAAGCCACCGTCACCAAGGACAGCCTCAGGTAGGTATCTCATGAAGTCAAATATTCCCGAAGCCTCCTTCTGATGCTCTCCGAAGGTCTCATAATCCATGAAAAGATTGATGATCTCGCCATCGGCGGAATTCAGCCATGAGAGGAACTTATCCGTCGTGAGCGGCCAGTCCTTCCATCCCTTGTCTGAGAAACGGAATGCGATGTCGTCACTCAACTGATAGTCACGGAGAAGAAGCTTCAATCCGGACTTCAGGGGGTTGGAGTAGACAAAATGAGGACTCTTCCATCCGAGAATATGCCTGGCGCCCTCGGTCAGCATAGTCTTGAAGCCAAGATCATAAACCTGCCTGCCGATAGTGTCCGAATAGACCAACTCTGTGTTCCTGAAAGCCTTAGGAGTCACACCGAAATGGTCCTCGATAGCCTTGACATGTTTCTCAACCTGATGCCTGAACTCACCCTCATTGGCAAGGGAGGCGAGAGAGTGATAATATGTCTCGGCCAGGAACTCGACACAACCTGTGTCGGCGAGCTCCTTGAAACTCCTGACCACATCCGGCTCATACCTATCGAACTGCTCAAGGGCGGAACCTGTGATTGAGAAGGTGACCTTAAAGTCCTTCCCATACTTCTTGATAAGATCCAGAAGCAATTGGTTCATCGGTAGATAGCACCTCTGAGCGATCCTGTGAAGGATGGTCCTGTCGGTGTAGTCGTCGTAATAATGCGAGTCCTTGCCGATATCAAAAAAACGATACAGTCTCAACCTCGTGGGCTGATGGACTTGGAAATATAGACAGACACTCTTTTTCATGGCTGGTTATTTAATGACAGATTCATATACTTTCTTCATCTTCGCCGCGGCATGGTTCCACTTCAAGCGGTTCACCTCTTCGTATCCCTCCTTGGCGGCGAAATTGGCGAGGGCGGGATAGCTCAGCAACGCATAGATGTCGTCCGCCATGGCGTCAACATCCCAAAAGTCAACTTTGAAGGCGTATTTGAGCACCTCGGCCGCACCTGACTGATTGGAGATAATGGAAGGGACATTGCTTCTCATAGCCTCGAGCGGGGAAATACCGAATGGCTCGGAGACGGAAGGCATGATGTAGACATCCGATAGGGCGAACATCTTCTGGACATCGGTCCCGCGAAGGAACCCGGTGAAATGGAAGCGGTCAGATATTCCCAGACGGGCGGCATGGCGGATGCATCGATTCATCATGTCTCCGCTACCGGCCATCACGAAACGCACCCCCGTGGTCCTTTTCAAGACCTTGGCGGCCGCCTCGATAAAGTACTCGGGGCCTTTCTGGAAAGTGATTCTACCGAGGAAGGTGACCACTTTGTCCTTGACTCCCCTCTCTATCTGGAGATTCTCCCTGCCGCTGAAATCCACAGCGTTATGGACAGTTACCACCTTGTCTGGGGATATGCCGTATTTGTTAATGACAATATTCCTGGTGAGGTCGCTCACGGCCATGACCTTGTCGGCAGCCTCCATGCCCCGTTTCTCAATACTATAGACGCGGGAATCGATCATGTCCTCAGTTCCACGGTCGAATGACGTGGCATGGACATGGACGACCAAAGGCTTGCCAGTCAATTCTTTCGCGGCTATTCCAGCGAGATAGGTGAGCCAATCGTGGGCGTGGATGACATCGAACTCATCCTTGTGCTCCACCGCTATCGTGCCTCCTACCATAGCGTAGCGGGCGACTTCCTCAAGCAGGTTGGAGCCATATTTCCCGGAAAAACGGTACTTTGACCCGTAAATCTTGTCCTCGGAGACATCGCGATGACGCTTCTCAGCCTCCACCAACTCATAGAACTCGTCCGGATTGGTGTAGGGAATCATGTTGGATCCCACCCTCACAAACCGGACCTTATCAAGGAACTCGTCGACAGAGGAAGCCACGCTCATCACTGGGACATCGCTCGCGTTGATGATGGTAGCCACACTTCCGTCCTCATCTCCAGAGGCGGAAGGCATGACGAAAAGCGTCTCTACACCATTCTCAACGAGGCCTTTAACTATACCGTAACACGCCGTGCCCAGACCTCCGGCGATATGGGGAGGGAACTCCCAACCGAACATCAGAACTCTCATGGCTTATTCCTCCTTCCTGAATTTTGAGATAGCGTAATCGGCCATCAGCAGAGCCGCGGTACTTAGAGCGGATGATATCGCTCCATGTGGCTCATGGGGCGGATCTCCGTCGTATAGCTCTGAGAAGGCTCCTACGCCATGTTTATTAAGATCCTCGTAGAATCCCTCAACCAACCACTCGGCCTTCTTGACAAAAGACTGACCTTTGAACCTGAAACCAGACCAGATGTAAGGGGCGAGCAGATAAACCCTGGTGCTTCCTCCATGGTAAGCCAGATCCCTATCATGCTGTGATCCTTCGTAAACGCCCTTGTAGTCCACGCTCCTGGGGGAGAGCGTGCGGATACCACGCCTTGTCACCAGTTCATTGTCAATCACATGGAGAATCGATGAGGCCACTTCGGGATCAACCGGCATATCCTCCTCGACAATCGCGTAAATCATATTCGGGCGCACCTCAAGATGCTGTCCCGCATTATCGACATAGTCGGCGAGATACCCAGCCCTGGCGTTCCAGAACATGGGTTGGAAATTCTCTTTGACCAAAGCCTTGATTTTCGACCACTCCCTGACGAAATCGCCGTCAGGATTGCCGTATTTCCGCTCCATCTCGAGGGCGAAAGCGATGGAATGATACCAGAGAGCGTTTGTCTCGACCTGATATCCAGCTCTTTCCGTGACCGGGCGACCGTCAATATAGGCGTTCATCCAAGAAAGAGCCCATCCTTCGAGCTGGGCCCAGAGAAGCCCATTGGGATGCATAGTCACCTCAACCCTTCTTCCAGGGAGATAGCTCTCAAGTATCCCCTTGACCACAGAACCATACTTGTTCCAAATACGCTTTCCGCTGCCGCCGAGCTCAATATATTGCCTGAGAGCGGCTGCCAACCGGAGCGGAGCCTCAACCTGAGTTGTCTTGTGGAAGAGCCTTTCCTGCTCGTCAGCTATCAGATTATCAAGTATTTCCTCAAAAGACGCCTTATCACCGGTAGCGAAGAGCGTCAGGCCGGGAGCTGCCATCAAGGTCTCTCTCAACAGGCCTGTGTACATCCATGAGAATCCCGCCGTGACCTTCTTCTTGCCGTTCCTGTCCTGGATGAGCAGGTCCGCGCAATGGACAAGCTGGTCGCGGAAAGAGGTGATCTCTGGAGCCTTTGCCACCAACGCGTCGAAATGGCGCTTCAGGCCAGTGGGGACAACCTCAGAAACCGAGGCGGAGAACACGATAGCGTCTCCTTCCTTCATCACAACCTCGAAATGGCCGGGGACATACAAGTCCTCACGGCAATCAAAACCGCGCCTATACTCATCGGAGTAGGTGACTCCTTTGTACCAGCACGGTGTTGAGACAAACACAGCCTCCTTGGTGTTGAACTGGATATTCAGGTCCGGGAAACCGTCGTAGAGATTCCAGGCCATACCGTTCGCGACCTCCCAACCCTGCTGACGGGCAGATGGGTTCTCGAGAGTCAACGCGTGTATATCCCTGAACGCCAGGAAAGGAGTGAGCAACAGTTTGACTTTGGCCGGAGCATTCAGGAGGTCGTAGCGGACCATCACCTGATCAGCGTCAGGAACGAGAAGTATGGTCTTTGTCAATACCATCCCTCCGACCTTGTAGGTGACTTTCGGCACCGGGTCGGCTTCGAAATCGATAATGTACTTGTGGCCCCTGGGCTCATAAATGTCGCCATAGCAGTGTATGCCCAGATTGAACTGCTTGCCGTTAAGCACGAGGCTCTCATCCATCGAGGAGAGCAGCAGGTGCTTCCTGCCTCCGAACTTGTCCACCGGGACCGCCAGAAGACCATGGTAACGCCTGGTGTTGCAAGTGACTATGGAAGTGTTGCAATAGGCTCCAGTCTTGTTGGCACTGATGATCTCCCTTTTCAATGAATATGAGAGATTGACCAGCTCGGACTTGTTGAATTTCAAAAAAGCCATAATTGTATTTAACTATTCTTCAAATTTCAGCACGAGCGCGCAACGACTCGGCAAATAAACGCTCAAGACACCGTCGATGGTGAAATGCTCCGAGTCAGCGGCTAGCCGCGAGAACCCGTCAAACCTCACATCGTCGGAATCCAGCACTTTCACATACTTGCCCGGGGACGCTTGGAAGCCATAATCGGTGAAAGAATCCACCGGGTTGAAATTCACCGCGAAGATAAGGTTTTTACGCTTGAATATCAAGATTTTCTTTTCCTCATCCGCCCTGATAAGCTCAGGTCTGACGGACAGGATGCCATAACGTTTGGCAAGGCTTATCATTGCTTTGTCGAACTCTCTCAAGCATCCATAGCGAAGGGTATCATTGTCTGCGATCGACCAAAGTCTCCTCGCATGAGCGAAGCTCCATCCATTCCCTTCCCTCGGGAAATCTATCCACTCGGGATGACCGAACTCGTTGCCCATGAAATTGAGATAACCGTCCCCCGCTGTGCCCAGAGTGGCAAGCCTGATAAGCTTATGAAGGGCGATTCCCCGGTCAACCAGGAGATTCTTCGAACCTTTCTCCATCGAGAAATACATCTCCTTGTCGATAAGGCGGAATATTATCGTCTTATCCCCGACCAGGGCCTGGTCATGGCACTCGGCGTAACTGATAGTCTTCTCGTCGGAACGCTTGTTGGTCAGCTCATACCAGATCTCACCCGGACTCCACTGCTCGTCAGATTTCTCCTTGATCCACTTGATCCAATGGTCGGCGATTCCCATGGCCATCCTGAAATCAAACCCGACTCCACCGGCCTCGAACGGAGCCGCCAAGCCAGCCATTCCACTGACATCCTCGGCAATGGTTATAGCCTCCGGCTTGATTTCCTTAATCAACATATTGGCGAGAGCGAGATAAGCCACAGCGTTCTCATCCACCCCGGAATCAAAGTAAAGCGCGTAATCACCGAAATCCTTGCCCAGCCCATGATCCCAATACAACATGCTGGTCACCCCGTCGAAACGGAATCCGTCAAGGTGGTATTCCTCAAGCCAGAACTTGCAATTAGAGAGCAGGAACCTCACGACCTCATCCTTCCCGTAGTCAAAACAACGGGATCCCCAAGCGGGATGCCGTCCCTGTGGGCCCTGATAGAAGTAGAGGTCCTCCCGTCCATCAAAGAGTCCAAGCCCCTCGGCCTCATTGTCCACGCTGTGGGAATGGACGATGTCCATCACCACCGCTATACCCATCCCGTGGGCGGTGTCGACCAGTTCCTTGAACTCCTCTGGAGTGCCGAAACGGGAACTCAACGCGAAGAAATTGGAGACCTGATAGCCGAAAGAGCCGTAATATGGATGCTCCTGCAAAGCCATAATCTGGATGGTGTCATAGCCCAAGCTCTTCACTCGAGGCAGGACATCTTTACGGAACTCATTGAAAGTGGACACCTTGGGCTCCTCAGAGCTCATGCCGATATGGCATTCGTAAATAAGAGGGTGCGGCCTTCTCAGCACTTTATCGTGCTTCCACTCAAAAGGCTCGGGATCCCAGACCTGGGCGCAGAAAACCTTGGTGGTTGGATCCTGGACAAGCCTTCGGCAATATGCCGGAATCCTCTCACCACCTCCACCGGGCCATTCGATAAACAGTTTGTACAATTCCCCGTGGGAAAGGAACATGCTGTCGAGACGGAGCTCCCAATTACCGGCACCGGCGACCTTGAACTCATACGCCGAAGCGCGCTTCCAATTATTGAACTCCCCGATAAGATATACCCTTGAGGCATTAGGAGCCCACTCCCTGATAACCCAAGACCCGTCAGGCTCTTTGTGAAGTCCGTAGTAGAGATGGTTGTTCACACCTTCTGAAAGGCTTGAAGCCTTTTCAGGCACAATCCTCGAACGAGCCTTGAGGATCCTTTCATGACGAGCCTCGATAGCCTCCTTGTAGGGCTCGAGCCATGGATCAGTCTTATATATTTTCTTCATTTTTCTCATAGTTTTACAATATACGAAAAATAATTGACATCAGATATCACGGCTCGGGATTTGTTGGAAAAAGGGAAAAAGCGTAAATTTGTGGGATTATACGTCTTTCCCGCATGAGAGAGGTTCTTAAAAGAATATGGTTCCCGTTGCTGGTGGTGTGCGTCATCTCAACGCACGCTATAAGCATGGGTGTCCATCCGTCTTCCGGAGATCCCGGGTATGGTTTCGTGTCAGCTGATAAGCCTCAGAAGCCCGACACAATCCGCTACCGGAACATCTTCATGAAAAGACAATCAGCCTCCAACGCCGAATATGACACTTCCCTTTTCCTGGAACCCATTGACACCGTACCGCTTGTCACGGCAAGGGATTCCATCTTCCCTCCTGACTCACTTAAAGACATCGACCCTTTCCGGTACAAATATTATGTCGCCATCATTGACTCGCTGGTTCACAGCATAGTGAGCGACTCTTTGAAACAAGCCGGAGACTCCATTGACTGGCCTATCCTCGATTCTTTGTATAACCTGGAGTATAAGGCAAGGAAGAAGGCGGAATTTGACGCATGGTATGCAGGGCTTTCAAAGACCGACCGGAAAAAATACGACATAGCTCAAAAAGAGAAGGTGAAAAGGCATCTGGCGGACAGCGTCCAAGCCATCAAGGATAGTATCGCACAGGTAAGGGACAGTATCCGGGAGAACACCCCAAGGATCTTGGAGACCTTCGCGCTGCCTGACTCCATGCTGTACAAGAGGATCGTGCAATGGACTCACGAAAGGGAGTTCCATAAGATGAACGTGAAAATCCCGGACACGACGGCCAATTTCCGGTTCCACGACTATCCATTCTACAGGAAGGACGTCAACGCCTCCTGGCTGGGCGTGGCCGGCTCAGCCCTTCAGTACTATAACTATTTCAACAGGACGAGTGAGAACGGGGTCTCTTTCTACCAGCCGTATGAGTCATGGACCTACTCGGCCAAGACTTTGCCGTTCTACAACACCAAGACCGCCTACACCGAATTGTCATATACCGGGACATTATTCGCCAACTCGCAGAAGGAATCTGACAACCTCCATATTCTCTCCAGCCAGAACCTTTTCCCCGCTCTCAATTACACGCTGGAGTATAACAGGTTTGGCGGCAAGGGTATAGTGCAGAATGAGGCCACCGCCAACAAGACCTTATCGCTGTCTTTGAATTATACGGGGAAGAAATACCTCATGCACGCCGGTTACATCAACAACAGGATAACCAGAAGTGAGAACGGAGGAATCACTGACAACACCATGGTAAGGGACACGACCTTGGACGCCAGGGAATATTCCGTCCACCTCACCAACGCTTCCAGCAATATCCTCAGGAAGACATTCTTCCTCGACCAGCAGTACAGGATCCCGTTCACGTTCATAACGAGAATCCAGGAGAACAAAAGGAACAAGGCCTATAAAGAGAGGATACTAGCGTCCGGGGACTCCGCCATGATAGCGGTGGTAGACAGCCTTGTCGAGCTTGCGGCGGCGGAGCGTGCCGCGGCTGACACTTTCGACACGGACAACATCACGACCGCCTTCATCGGTCACAGCACCGAGTATTCGGTGTTCCGCAAGAGATACAACGACCAGATATCCCCCACCGACAAGATCGGGAGACAATTCTATAACAACGCCTTCCTTTACAATCCGACCAACTCCTACGATTCCGTGAGAGTGTCGAAATTGGAGAACAGGCTGTTCATACGTCTCCAGCCATGGTCAGAGGATGCCATAGTGTCAAAATTGAACGGAGGTATCGGGAACAGGATCACCAACTGGTACGACTTTGACCCCACCTTCCTGAAAGGCAACACCAACACCATCTGGAATTCCACATTCATATATGCCGGAGTGGAAGGGCAACTAAGGGATTATATTCACTGGGATGCCACAGGAGACTACGTGTTCCTCGGAAGCGAGATGAACGACCTGTCATTGAGGGGCAATGTGCTGTTCTCCTTACATCCTTTCCGCAGGGCACGCAAGAGCCCGGTCAACCTCAACTTAAGGTTCGAGACATCGATAAAGGAGCCCGAGCACTACCACAACCATTTCTTCTCAAACCACTTCAAGTGGGATAATGATTTCGGCAAAACCTCCACGACCAAGCTCCAGGCGAAGTTGGACATCCCCAGATGGAAAGTCTCCGCCGAGGTGGGATACGCCCTCCTTGACGGTAATATCTATTTCGACTCGCTGGCGGTTGTAAGGCAGAACACCAAACCGATGAGCGTGCTCAGCGCCGCCCTTAACAAGGATTTCGCGTTCGGTCCCCTCCACTTGGACAACAGGGTACTTTTCCAGGTGTCTTCCAACCAGGATGTGGTTCCTGTCCCAACTCTCGCCGCCAACTCCCGGCTTTACCTGCAATTCGACATCTCAGGCGGCACTATGAGGATGCAGCTCGGAGGTGATGTCTGGTATAACACCAAGTATTTCTCCGCCGCTTGGAACCCTGCCGTGGGTGTCTTCTACAACCAAAAGAAGGAACAGTACACCAATGGTCCCGTCATTGACGCTTTCGTGAACGTGCAATGGAAACGGGCATGCGTGTTCGTGAAAGTGGAGAATGCCGGTCAGGGGTGGCCGATGGAGAAATTCGATTACTTCAGCGCCCACACCTACATCAGGACCCAGAGGGCATTGAAATTCGGCGTGTATTGGCCGTTCTATCTACAGCCAACGGAGAACCACAAAGTCTCGGCTAGCTCCGGCCTGTCATCAGGCGGAGGGTCACGGGGTGGATCCAGAGGAGGTTCCAGAAGACGCCGATGAAAGGACTCCGGTATCTCCTGGCCAGCTTACTGCTGCTCGTGGTGTTTCCCGTCGCGGGAAACAAAATCTTTCACAAAGACGACAAATACGCCTTCAGGGGCGACTTGGTACGTTGCGCCATAAAGCTTGACGGCTATCAGACCGGATTCAATTATGAGCTCCTCAAAGCTTTCTGCAAAAGCCACTGTGACTCCTCATCGATAATTCCGGGAGAAGACATCACTGGCCTCCTTGGAGAACTCGCGCGCGATAGCCTGGATATCCTGCTGATGCCTGCCAGCGAATTCAATGACACTTTAGGACTTGTGAATCTCGTTTTGGGAGACACCTCCGTCGCCTGGGTCATGAGAAATGGGAAAAGCGCCAACAGGGAGCTATTCAGATGGTACGCCGGATACCGCGGCACCAGGGAGTACTCTGACCTAGTCAGAAGATTCTCGGAGTGCTATGGAGCTGGTAACTGGCGGCCATCCTCAGGTGTCATAAGTCCTTATGACAATTTATTCAAATCTAACGCGAAACTACTCGGATGGGACTGGAGGCTTCTCGCCGCCTTGGCATGGAGTGAGTCAAAATTCAAGATACAGGCCAAGTCTCCCAAAGGGGCTCTTGGGATAATGCAGATGATGCCTGTCACCGCCGGAAAGTTCGGAGTCACCAGCTGCCTGGATCCAGAAGAGAACATATCCGCCGCCACGAACTACCTCGCATTTCTCCAGAAGACTCTCTCCAGATATGCCGAGGACCCGGAAATCCTTTCATGGTTGACTATAGCAGCCTACAACAGCGGAGGGGGCAGGGCTCTTCAAGACCTTGAAGGGAGAGAGAGGAGCTCAGCCACCGAAGCATACACGGAAGCAGTTCTACGTCAATACGATATATTCTCAGGACGGAAGAAGGAAGAAGGCCTATTGCGCCCTGACAGTCTGGGCGGGATCGACCCTGGAGATGAAGACGCAGGGGATCAGAAGGAGGAGCATGATGACCAGGAAGGAGAGGACATCAGCCACCAAGACCATGGGAATGTCGATATGGATGGGGACGAATGAGACGAAATAGTTCTCCGGATTCAGCTTAAGCAAATGGGTCCATCTCTGGATCCCGCAAATAACCAGCGCCAGCACATTGCCTATAACCATTCCCTTAAGCACTATCACAGATGCGACCTTAAGGAAGACCTTCGCTATCGAGCGGTCCGTCATGCCCATGGATTTGAGCGTGCCTATGGTGGAAATATTCCGGAATAGCATGATCAGAAGACCTGAGATCATGTTGAAGCCGGCGACTATGGTCATCAATATCAAGATGAATAGCACATTGAAGTCTATCAGGTCAAGCCAATCGAATATCTGGGGATAACGACTCATTACAGAAGTGGCGATCAATCGATCCCCTGACTCGCTCTCGAGGGCTTTCATCCCGACTTTATCAGTGGCGTCCCTCATCGCCTGGGAATTCCTGTAAGCGGGTGCCAAGCCTATCTCCAATGTAGAAACCTCGTCTGACTCCCAGCCGTTGAGCCTCTGCAGGTCTGCGATGTCACAAAGAACGACCATGTTGTCAGTCCCGTCCATAATCCCGTCGTATACACCGACTATATTGAAGGATCGGACCTTGACATTCTCCCCGATGAAATAGGAGAGCAACTTGCCGCCCACCTCAACTCCGATAAGGTCCCTCAACCGCGACGGTATCCGCACAGCGAGTTTGATCGAGTCCGCCTCGCCTTTCTCAACGGGAACCCCTTTGAACACAACTCCATGAATATTCTCGCCGTTCTTTATGATGCCGGCCCTGTAGACAGCCGGCACGATCCGCCTTACCTCCGGCATAGCCTTGACCTCATCCAGGAAATCCGGAGAGGAAGACATCGGAGACGTGTCGTTGATATAATTCATGTCAGCCGGGACAAGCTGCACGTCTCCAGTAAGGTCGGAAATACCGTCACGGAGCTCCTCCCTGAAACCGGATGAGACCGCCACGGAAATGATCATGATAAGGAAGGAGATCGCGATGGACACCACCGCGATCTTCCCTCCGAAACGAAGGCGTCGGGCTATGAAGCCGGTCGCTTCCACGTCTTACCAGATGTGAACCCTCTCGCTCTCAGGACGCCACATGGGGTCACCCTCCTTGATGCCGAAAGCGTCGAAGAAGGACTGGAAATTCTTCACGGACACATTGACTCTGTTGACAGCCAAAGAATGGACATCCTGCCTGGTCCTGCGGGCCTTCTCCTGGTCGGTGATATTCTGGGCCCAGACAGCGGCATAACCCAGATAGAACCTCTGGTCAGGAGTGAATCCGTCAATCAGACCGGGATCCTTACCTGCGATGGCATTGTGCATCGCCGTGTAGGCTATGCTCAGGCCACCGTGGTCACCGATATTCTCACCAAGGGAAAGCTGTCCATTTGCCATGAGGGCGGGCTGACCGTCCTTGGCGGGAAGGACCTCGACAGCATCGAACTGCTCCGCGAGGATCTTGGCTTTTGCCTTGAACTTGGCGTCATCGTCAGCTGTCCACCAACCAGACATGTTGCCCTTGCTGTCGAACAGACGGCCCTGGTCGTCAAACCCGTGGGACATCTCATGGCCGATCACGACACCAATGCCACCGTAGTTGACAGCGTCGTCAGCATCCGGGTTGAAGAACGGGGGCTGAAGAATGGCGGCGGGGAAGCAAATCTCGTTGGTGCTGGGATTGTAGTAGGCATTGACCGTCTGTGGAGACATGCCCCACTCAGTCCTGTCGGTAGGCTTGCCGAGTTTCGAGAGATTGTCGGCCACGCTCCATTTCCTGGCAGCCAATATATTCTCATAATAACTCTTGTCAGGATCGATGTCGAGGGTGGAATAGTCCTTCCACTCATCAGGATAACCGATCTTCACGATGAAATTGTCAAGTTTCTCATGAGCCTTTGCCTTGGTCTCGTCACCCATCCAATCCAACTCATCAATATGCTGGCTGAAAGCTATTTTGAGATTCTCAACCAAAGTCTCCATCTTCTCTTTGGAAGAAGCGGGGAAATACTTCTCGACATACATCTTTCCTACAGCCTGGCCGAGGATGCCGTTAGGAACCTGCATGGCCCTCTTCCAACGAGGCTTCTGCTCCTTTATTCCGGACATCTGTGTGCTGAAGAAGTCAAAGGACGCTGCATAGAAGTCATCGCTCAGGGAGCTGGCGGCTCCGCTGATGACCCTGGCCGCGAGATAATCCTTGAGGATGGAGAGATCCTCATTGGCGAAGTAAACTCCGAACTTCTCGAAGAAGTCGGGCTCTCCGACAACAAGCTTCTTCTGCTCCGGGATGCCTCTGCGGGTCAGGTAAGCGTTCCAGTCAAATCCAGGGAAACTCTTCTGGAGAGTCTCTGAGCTGTAGACATTATACTGCGCTTCCACATCCCTCTCCTTGATGCTGTCCCAGGAGTTCTCCGCCAGCACGTCCTCAACCGCGAGGGCGTTCATCGAAGCCTTCTTGGGTTCAGGATTGCCCGCAAGGGCGAAAATCTTCTCAAGGAAAGCGCGATAGCCTTCCTTCAAGGCAGCGTTCTCCGGCTTAATATAATAATCCCTGTCGCCGATTCCAAGGCCACTCTGGCCGAAATTGAGGATTTGGCTGTCGCTGTCGACCATATCGGATCCGACATAAGCGCCGAAGAAACCGCCCTGCCCGCTATTGTGCATATCAGCCACGAGCTCGACGAGACCGTTCTTGTCCTTTATAGAATAAATCCTGTCAAGGATGCCTTTAAGAGGGGCTGCCCCATCTTGGTTAAGCTTCACGGAATCAAGTCCTTGCTTGTACAGGTCAGATATCTTCTGCTCCACGGTACCTTTCTCGGTCTTCATCGTTGTCATACCGGCGAAAAGGTCGTTAAGCCTCTCGACATTGGTCTCTGAAAGCTGGTCGAAAGTCCCGAAACGGGCATATTCAGGCTTCAGGGGGTTCTTCTTCTGCCATCCTCCGGTGGCATACTGATAGAAATCATCGCCGGGGGCGACTGATGTGTCTAAGTTAGTGAGATCTATCGCCGGCACCTTCGCCTGCTTGGGGCCACACGCCGAGAGAACAATCGCCGCTGACATCATTATGATAAGCTTTTTCATTGTGATGAAATAATTAATATTCAATTGTAACTCGCGAATTTATCAATAATTTCACGATATTTGTCCCTTCAAAAGGGACTATATGTCAAGAATCGTCGAATTCATCAAGGACTGGATGCTACCTATCGCCATCGTGGCAGGGATCACTCTTGGCTTGGCATTCCATTTCTGGGCTCCACTGAAGGGTGCGGAACCAGCGTTTTCCAGCTTCGCTAAGGAAGTCCAACCCATATTCGTCGCCTTGATGCTTTTCCTTCAATTCACCAAGGTTTCCCCCCATGACCTCAAGCTAAGAAGATGGCACATCTGGCTTCTCGTTTTCCAGACAGTCCTCTTTGTCGGGCTTGCGTTAGTAGCCACCCTCATTCCCCACGGCAGCCAGAGAATCCTTGTGGAATGTGCGATGCTCTGCATTATCTGTCCCACCGCTGCAGCCGCTGGGGTAATCACCGATAAACTCGGCGGAAACCTTTCAGACACAGTCACATACGTCGTATTAATCAATATCCTGGCAGCTCTTGTGATCCCTGCGGTGATCCCCATTGTCCACCCCGTGGAAGGCACATCTTTCATGGGCAGGTTCACCTCGATCTGCCTTAGGATATTTCCGCTACTGGTTCTGCCGCTCCTGATCTCCTGGCTCGTACGCTACACGATGAAGAAGCTTCACCACAAGCTTCTCAGAATAGTCGGCTGGGCATTCTACGTCTGGGGATTCACCCTCTGCCTGTCCATTTATCTTGCCACTAAGGCTATGATAACCAGCAGGATATCCATCTGGACCGGAATAATGATCGGTGTTGTGTCACTTCTTTGCACCGCACTTCAGTTCGCATCCGGACGCCTGCTCGGGAAAAAATCCCGGAAGATCGCGTCAGTTTCTGAGAGGAGGGCAGACTCAATAACGGCAGGGCAAGCTCTGGGACAGAAAAACAACGGTTTCCTTATCTGGCTGGGTTATTCCTGGATGACTCCTGTCACCTCTGTAGCCGGTGGTCTTTACAGCATCTGGCAGAACATATTCAACTCCGGAGAGCTATATAGACATCGGAAAGAGGCTAATACGGAAGTCGCTGATAATCATCAAAAGAGCTAATCGGATGGTCTCGTTATTTTTAACAGCCCTTCTTGTTTCTGTTTTCATGACCGCCCAGGAGATGCCCCGGATGGTGACTATTCCTCCCGGCACATTCACGATGGGAAGCGAGAGGGGTGGCTATGACTACGACGAGGCCCCAATCCATCAAGTGACCATTTCCAGGGTTTTCAGGATGAGCGCGACTGAGATCACGAATATCCAATATGAGGAGTTCCGCCCAGAACACAAAGCCCTGAGAGGAAAGGACGGTTTCTCAAAAGGCGACAATGAGGCCGTGGTGTTCGTCTCCTACGATGACGCTCTCGCCTACTGCGCCTGGCTATCAGAAAAGACCGGCAGAAACTATCGCCTTCCAACTGAGGCGGAGTGGGAATATGCCTGCAGGGCCGGGACAACTACTCCCTACTACACAGGCGAAACTCTTCCAGTGGATATGCTCAAAAACCAAAGGACTGAAAGAGAACTGATTCCGGTCTCTCTGGAAGTCGGACAGGACACCCCAAACACTTTCGGCCTGCACGGTATGCACGGAGGAGTCGAGGAATGGTGCCTGGACTGGTACGGGGAGTATTCCTCCAAAACCGTCACTGATCCCGCAGGACCTTCAAAGGGTCTTTTCAGGGTCACAAGAGGAGGCAGCCACAACACTCCAGTTGAATATCTACGTAGCTCGTCAAGATCAGCGGCCATGCCTTCCGACAAGCACAGTCAGATTGGTTTCAGGGTCGTGGAAACCGACATTGTACCGAAAACAAGCAGAGTTGAGACTCCCAAATACCTCAACGAGAGCAAGGTAAGGCAAAGGGTGGCCAGATGGGCGAAACCATCTGAAGAGTCTGTGTGGGAAGACCCGATTCCTTTCGTCATACCACCGACAGACGGCTCACCTTTTTACAGCCACAACCACCAGCCGGCCATAACCTGGTGCCGGAATGGGGACTTGCTGGCGATCTGGTTTTCCACGGACGCCGAGAGCGGCAGGGAGATGGTCGTTCTTGCCTCAAGGCTCCGGAAAGGAGCCCGGCAATGGGATCCGGCCTCTTTGTTCTTCAAAGTTCCTGACAGGAATATGACAGGAAGCGCCCTCCTCACACTTGAGGACGGTACCATCCTGCATGTCAACGGAGTCGCTGATTCCGGCGATTGGAAGAGGCTTGCCATGGTCGTGAGACGAAGCTCCGACAACGGAAGAAGCTGGTCTGAGCCTGTTTTAGCCGAATCGGAACACGCTGTCAGACATCAGGTTATAGCTGGGCCAATCATTCTTGCAGACAAAACCATCGTACAATGCTGCGACGCAGGTCCCGGCGGTGACGACGGCACCTCCATCCACCTCAGCCGGGACAACGGGGAGACATGGGAAGACACTGGCGCCACAATTCCGGGAATACACGCGGGAATCGTGGAGCTTAAAGACGGAAGACTTATGGCTTTCGGAAGGGGCAACTCCATCGACGGAAAGATGCCGGTGAGTTTCTCTTCCGACAAAGGATATACCTGGACCAGCGAAGCGAGTGGTTTCCCTCCAATCGGAAGCGGCCAAAGGCTCGTTCTGAAACGGCTTCAGGAGGGACCAATAATGCTCGCGACTTTCACGGAAGGAGGCATGGCCATCTTTCTCTCCAACGATGAGGGACAGACCTGGACAAAGGGGAAACTTCTCTCTGACGGTTCGGGAAAAACCATCGCCGGCGGAGCCTGGACAGGCGATTTCAAAATGGATGACACCCATGCCGAGCCTAAGGGATATTTCGCTTGTGTCCAGACCCCGGACGGAATCATCCACCTCATATCCAGCCGTCTTCACTACCGATTCAACCTGTCTTGGCTCGAGAATTGATTGTGGTATCCATTAATTGAATGTATCTCATAACATCACATGGCGCGATAAGGACACCGAGTGGGATTACGATGTCACCATCGCCAAAGAGACAGAGAAGCTCTGGTATCTCAAATGCAAGAAATCAAGGGCCGACAAAAACGATGACGATGAGGGATCTCACCTACGGTGTGAGTGAGAAGCAAGTCACCTTCAACGCGGCCGATCACCCCGGTGCCAATATCATCGATAAGCGTTAAAAAAACGCCGCTACAAAGCTGAGAGCCTCGCCTGTGCCGAGGCTTTTTCCATTTCGTCTGGAGTCACCTTGATCAGCATCGGAAGGTACTTCTTCTCGAGCTTGGCATTCTTGTCGTTACGAGCCAGGAGAACGCAATTCTTGATGGTGGCGTAGTCATCTGGATGCTTTTTCAGGACCTTGTTGTACATCTTTAGGGCGTTCTTGCTGTCCTTTTTGTAGACAAGGTAGTAGGAGCCGATATTAGTCATGTACTGGATGGCGTCCGGATAGTACGAGAGCATCCTCTCGGAGAGTTCCTTGAAAGCCTCATAAGAGGTAGGAGTTCCGATCTTGTAAAACGCGAAGCAGCAATCCTGCATCACAGCAGGGAAGAGATCCTTGTCAGAAACAAGCCCTGGATACTCCCACGTCGGGTGACCATGACCGTCGTAATCTATCAATGACCGGAGGGTCTCCAGAGCCATGTCAGGGCTGTCTTTCTCATAATCGAGCAGAGCGGAGATCTTGAACGCTCTCAGGTCCAAACGGTTTTGGTTCAACTCAATAGCCTTGTCAATCGCCTGGGTGGCCTTTCCGAAAAGCTCGTCATCGAAACTCGAGATAATGAAGTAGTTCACATCATTTCCGAGCGAATCCTTCAAAGACAATGAAGGGGCTTCTCCAAGATAACGGTTCCCTTCCTTCTGCTCAATACTCTCGGAGCGGCTCTTAGTATAATAATATGTGAACTTCCCCAGAAGCATGTCCAAATCGTCGGGATAATCCTTCTCCCACTTCTGAAGATGGGTCTCAATGCCCACGCCCGCGACTCCCAGTTTGGAGACCAACAGGTTATAACGATCGAGATAATCCTTCTGGGAAGGTTTCACCTGAGCGGCCAAAGGAAGGGCTAAGACGACCATGGCTAAGGCCAAAAGTAATTTCCTCATATTCATAAATCTATTCTTATTCTTCTTTCTAGGGGGTGGAGATTGTTCCACCTTCTACCAATATTCTTAACAAAGCCGAGGGGATGTCCCTCATGGCAAACTATCAAGTAACCTTCAGGTTGTCCTTCAATGAATATGCCGTCCCGGTGGAGATACCTCAACGCGGTCTCCTTGTCCAGCTCCACCGACGGATATTTGTCAAGCGGCGGTTCGATGCTGAGGGCCCAGTCGGACGAAGGCACGAAGTCCCTGCCCTTGGTTGTTCCTTTCTCAAGACCGTTCCGCAAAGGCTTGAGAATGTCAATCCCTTGGCGGGTAGTCCCGGCCGGAGAAGTCTTCTCAAGAATCGAGACGAACTGTCCCTCCCCTTTCACGAATCCAGGAACAAGCTGGCCACCAGTCCTTGTCTCAATCACTCCTGGAAGGCTTGAATATTCATAATCAATTATTTCCGCTCTAAGTTCCTTGCCCATCCAATCGACATTGGCGTCATTCTCGGCCTCCTCGAAGGTGCAGGTAGAGTAGATCAGCAGGCCTCCCCTTCTGAGGCTCGGCCATGCGTCAGCGAGAATCCTTTTCTGGCGGGCGGCGCAAAGATCAACCGCTTCCGGGGACCAGTCCTCAACAGCCTTGGGATCTTTGCGGAACATCCCTTCGCCTGAGCAAGGGACATCAGCGACTATTATGTCGAAATAACCTTCCAATACGTCGAAGGCTTTAGGGTCACGGGAAGTCACGACCACATTGGGATCACCCCATATCGCCACATTGTCGGCCAGAATGGAGGCCCTGTTTCTCATGACTTCATTCGCCACCAGCTGGAATGAGTCGCCGAATCGTTCCCGCAGTGAGGTGGAGATATCTGTCGTCTTGCCTCCGGGGGCGGCGCATAGATCCAGAACCCGGATGGGCCTTCCAATGGCTTCGAAACGGGTCAAATGTTCCCTGAGGATGTGGCCGACGATCATGGCTGATGAGTCCTGGACATAATAGCATCCAGCGTGGAACAACGGGTCCATCACGAACCTCGGCCGCTCCGCCAACATCACCCCATACTGGTTCCACGGCACCTTCTCGCAGGTCTCGTCTTCCCAGAAGGGCCTTAGGGGCTCGACCGCCTCGCTTCGCTCGGCCCCACCGTTCGCTTCGCTCACGGTCCCCCCTCTTAACGTGCCGAGGGTGGCAGTGGTCTCGTCCCCTAAGCCCTTCTGGGAAGACGGTAATTTGAAGGGGTTAAGGCGGATGGATACTGAGGGGGGAAGGGAAAAGGCTCCGAAGGCGATGCGGGCTTTCTCCGGCCCGACCGCCCTGGAAAGGATGTCCATCAAGACCCTGTCCTCGATTCCCTCCATCTGCCTCTATGCCTGACCCTGCCTCTTGGCGAGTTCCTCCTGCATCTTCCGCATGGTCTCCTCGTCAATCCCCTCCGGCATCCTGCCCTCGGAGACAGACACCAAGCCATCCACGACCTTATCGAGAGCCTCCTTGATCTTTCCGGAAAGCATCATCTTCATCATGAGATTGAGGTCGGCGTGAAACTCTATGTGGAAGTCAGTCCTCTGGGAACCGTCCGGGACAGCGTCAAAATGAAGCGAGCCACCGAAACTGAACGGGGCCCCGTTATCGACGAACTGAATCAGCGAATATGGGACACGATCCCTGACCATGATTCCGATCTTGAAGCCCTGGACTGTGGCCGTGATCGTGTCATAGTCCGCCTCCACTCCCTGACGCTTGTCCTCAGGGAGCATCTGGAGGAAGTTCCTCATGTCCACGAATGCCATGTAAAGCTCAAATGGAGACTTTGCGACTATCCCATGTTTGCTGCTTATCTCTGTATTCATATTCCTATTTTATTATCTATTCCAATTCGCAGGATCCCAGCGCCATTCCTGGAGCAACTCTGTCTCTGACTGGCCGACAATGCCCTCGGCCGTGGCCTCCTCAATAAGCGCGCCATAGTTCGAAAGGGTCACCAGAGGCACCCCGGCCTCCTTGAACCTCTCAGCGGCAAGGTCAAATCCGTAGGTGAATATCGCCACCATACCGAGCACCTCAGCCCCTGCCTTCCGCAAGGCGTCGACAGCCGCGAGGCTACTCATACCGGTAGAGATAAGGTCCTCTATAACAACGACTTTCGCTCCTTCTGGGAGTTTACCCTCAATCTGGGAGCCGGTGCCATGATCCTTCGGTTTCGGACGGACATAGACAAAAGGCTTGCCGAGCCTGTCCGCAGCCAGGATACCATGAGCGATAGCGCCGGTGGCAACTCCAGCCACCACCTCCGCCTCAGGGTAAAGCTCATTGACCTTTGCGGCGAAAGCCTCAGCCACCATCGAGCGCAAAGAGGGGTCAGATAGAATACGGCGGTTGTCGCAATAAATCGGCGAATGCCACCCGGAGGCCCAGGTGAACGGCTGATCCGGTTTCAATAGGACGGCGCCGATCCGGAGCAGTCCCTCCGCCAGTTTTCTATCTATATGTTCAATATTCATTTCAAATGATTTTATAAATTCGCGTCGTAGCTTACAAATATAGCGATTTAAATCATCAAGATGCGCAAGATCTACCTGGAAAAGAGATGCATCGTCATCTGCCCGCCAGATGAGCCGGCCCTTACTGATCCCAACTCCGTGGAATTCCATTTCGGAGGGGCCGGAGACATCCCGAGGCTTGTGGACATGTTCGAGTCTTCTTCATCGCTCTCCAGGATCTACATCCCGACATCAGACGTCGAGTCGGTTTACAAAGCTTTCAGCTCATGTTTCAAGGAAGTCAACGCCGCCGGAGGGGTCGTGTCTAACCGGAGGGACGATGTGCTCCTGATACGCAGAAATGACCTCTGGGACCTTCCCAAAGGCCATCAGGAGCCGGGAGAAGAGATCAGCGTGACCGCCATCCGGGAAGTGGAGGAGGAGACTGGAGTCCCTGACCTGAAACTTGGCCGTCTGATTTGCGTGACCGACCATTGCTACCGCAGAAACGAGATCTGGCATCTTAAACACACTTGGTGGTACGAGATGCTGCACACTGATCCGGTGAACCTTACGCCGCAGCGGGAGGAAGACATCACCAAAGCCGCCTGGGTCCCTCGTTCCAGCCTGGCTCCATACCTCAAGAACACCTACCCGTCGATAATGGAAGTGTTCAGGGAACTGAAACATTTTCCCGACAATGTCCGTATATAAAAAGTATCGGAATAATAGATATTTATGAAACTCTCCCAATTCCAGTTCCTCCTTCCCAAGGAGCGCGTGGCCCAGGAACCCACAAGATGGCGTGATGAATGCAAACTCATGGTTGTCCATAAGGACACCGGCGAGATCGAGCATAGGATTTTCAAAGACATCATCGATTATTTCGGGAAAGGTGACACCTTTGTTCTGAACGACACGAAAGTATTTCCCGCGAGGCTTTACGGAAAGAAAGAGAAGACTGGAGCGGACATCATGGTGTTCCTGCTCAGGGAACTCAACCGAGAGCAGCATCTTTGGGATGTGATCGTGGATCCGGCCAGGAAGATAAGGATTGGCAATAAGCTTTATTTCGGTGAGGACCAGAGCCTCGTTGCCGAGGTGATCGACAACACGACTTCCAGGGGACGTACATTGCGTTTCCTCTACGATGGATCTTACGAGGATTTCAAGCAGTCTCTGTTCAGTCTCGGCGAGCTTCCTGTCCCCAAATGGGTCAAGAGCAAAGTCACCGCTGAGGACAAGGAGAATTACCAGACCATATTCGCTGACAAAGAGGGAGCGGTGGCTGTTCCCGCCGCCGGAACCCACTTCAGCAGGGAGCTGTTCAACAGGATGATCCTCAAGGATATTGATAAAGCTTTCATCACCGTCCACATGGGCATCGGGCAGTTCCGCAGGGTCGATGTGGAGGATCTGTCGAAGCACAGGATGGACTCAGAGCGCCTGATTGTCGGAGAGGATGCATGCCGTATCATCAACAAGGCCAAGAACGGAGGCCATAAAGTGGTCGCCATAGGCACCACAGTGATGCGGGGGCTGGAGACCTACGTCACCACCACCCATGAGGTCAAGCCTTACGACGGATGGACGAACAAGTTCATATTCCCGCCCTACGAGTTCTCGATTCCAGACGCTATCGTGTCCGGATTCCATCTCCCGGAATCGACGATGCTCATGGCCGTGGCTGCTTTCGGAGGCTTCGACAACGTCATGAACGCCTACAAGGTCGCCCTTGAGCAAGACTATCGCTTCGGCCCTTACGGCGATGCGATGCTCGTTCTCTAGGGAGACCCCCTAGATATTAATAAACTATGGAAAATTTCAATGAGGAAAGAGCGTGCCTATGCGCGCTCAACCGGGTTTTCGGATTCGAGCCGATAATCGGGAGAGGCCTGGTGGAGGCCTTCGGTGGCGCCGCTGCCGTGTTCAAAGTTCCACAAAATGAGGTTATAGAGTTTCTGGGTCGATTCGCCAGGACGAGATACGCTTCCATGATCACCGGAAGCGCGTTCGAATCCGCATCAATCGAGTTGGAGAGGCTGGCGGCCAAAGGATGCCGCTTCATAGGTATTGGAGAGCCCGGATACCCGAAGGCGCTGATCGAATGCGATGACCCGCCATTGGGGCTATATTACAAAGGTGTCCTTCCGCCCGAGGATGTTTTTGACAAAAGACCGCAAATCGCCGTGATAGGCACAAGGAATCTATCCTATTATGGCAGGGACTGGTGTCGGAATATCGTGGAAGCCCTTTCTAAGGCGAAGATCAAACCAATGATTATCAGTGGGTTGGCACTCGGTGTGGATGTGACCGCACACAAAGCCGCCCTGGACTTCGGGCTTCCGACCATCGGAGTCATGGCGACTGGGATCGACGGTTTATATCCACCTCAAAACGAGAAGGTGGGAAAATTGATGTCCGAGACACCTGGAAGCGCCTTGATCACAGATTATCCCCCCGGCACCGAGGCGGTCAGGATCAATTTCCTGCGACGGAACAGGATCATAGCCGGGATGTGCTCGGCAACTATCCTGGTTGAGTCCAAGATCAAAGGCGGCGGAATGATGACCGCCCGTCTGGCGAATTCTTATGACAGGGAGGTCTATGCTCTTCCCGGCAGGATTGACGACCCTTTGTCTCAAGGATGTAACATGCTGATAAGGGAGAATATAGCCGCACCAATAGGTGATCTGGCGGAGCTGGTCGAAAGACTGGGGCTTGGCAGGACTGGGATATCCCTTAAATCTGATTTCAAGGCTGAGGTCGAGGATTGTTATTCTTCATTGGATGAGAACTCAAGGAAAGACATCCTCAAAGTCGCCATGACGGTGAAAGCCCGGCGCGGAATCGGTGTAGATGAGCTTTGCTCCTTGCTAGGATGGACTTTCAGCAGGGTCAGCCGGATAGTCAACACCCTTGAGTGCGACGGCCTCATTTCTGTCGACCTGCTTCAGCATTGCTTCCCAAGAGTCGCGAAAGCGTGAAATGAAAGAAATAATGAGTATCTTTGGGGATATGTTTCTCATCGACACTCATTGCCATATCTCCGACGAGGCTTTCGCCGGAGATGAGGATGGATACATCTCCAGAGCCATGGAGGCCGGAGTCGGAATCATGCTCCAGCCGGACGTGGACAGCAGGGACAGGAAGGCGATGTTCGATCTTGTGGATCGCCATCCAGGGGTATTGTTCCCTATGCTAGGGCTTTACCCCGGTTCCGTGGATCAAGACTGGAGGAAAGAGATAGACCTTATGCTGGAATATTCAGAAAAGGATATCGTGGCGATCGGTGAGATAGGGCTGGACTACTATTACGGGAAGGAGCATGCCAAAGAGCAGAAAGAGGCTCTACACTGGCAGCTGGATTACGCCTCAAAGCGAGGGTTTCCCGTGAATATCCATCTCAGGGACGCGATGGGAGACTTCCTCGAGATCCTCAGAGCTCACAAGGGCCTCAAGGGCAACATGCACGCTTACAGCGGAAGTTACGAGAGTTTCCTGGAGCTCCAGAAGTTGGGCGACTGGTACATCGGGGTCGGAGGTGTGGTGACTTTCAAGAACGCCTCCCTGGCCGAGGTGGTCAGAAAAGTCCCGCTTGAGAGGATTGTCCTCGAGACAGACGCCCCGTACCTCACTCCCGTGCCCTACCGGGGCAGGAGGAACGAGAGCTCCTATATCCCTTTCATCGCGGCCAAAGTCGCTGAGTTGAAAGGAATCTCGGTCGAAGAGGTGGCCGAGGTGACGACAAAGAACGCCAGAAATCTATTCGGAATATGAAAGGTTCCTCATCAATACTCCTGATCTACACCGGCGGCACCATCGGCATGCGCCAAGACCCTATCGACGGTACGCTGAAACCGTTCGATTTCAGCCAGATCCTTGAAGAGGTCCCGGAGCTCGGGAAATTCGCCGTGCGGATTGACTCCCACACTTTCGACCCTCTTATCGACTCGTCCGACGTGGAGCCGTCGCTATGGCAATCTATCGCCAACTTGATAAAAGACAGATACGACGAATACGACGGTTTCGTGGTGCTCCACGGGACGGACACCATGGCGTATTCGGCCTCAGCTCTGAGTTTCATGCTGGAGAATCTCTCCAAGCCAGTGATATTCACCGGAAGCCAACTTCCAATCGGAGTGCCTCGCACAGATGGCAAGGAGAACTTGATCTCGTCAGTTGAGATAGCCTCCGCGAAAGACAAGACAGGCCATCCCAGGGTGCCGGAAGTCAGTGTCCTCTTTGACTCGAGGCTCATGCGCGGAAACCGCTCCACGAAGATGAACTCGGAGAATTTCAACGCTTTCGCTTCCCCTAATCACCCTCTTCTCGCCGAGGCTGGAATAAACATCAGGTATAATGACAGTTTCATCCGCAGGCCGGAGTCCTGGAACGAGCCGCTCCAGACGAGTATCTCGCTGGACACCAGGGTCTCAATCCTGAAGATCCACCCCGGAATCACTCCCCAAGTGGTCAGGAATATTCTCTGCGGATCAGAGACCAGAGCTGTCATACTTGAGACGTACGGCTCAGGAAACGCCCCATCAAAAGTGTGGTTCCTGGATATCGTAGCCGAGGCGTCAAAGATGGGTAAAATCCTGGTTAACGTCACACAGTGCCTCTCCGGCACCGTTAACATGGATCTCTACGCCACCGGGAAGGCCCTTGAAAACGAGGGAGTCGTGTCCGGGCTTGACATCACGACAGAGGGCGCGCTGTCGAAGCTTTTCTATCTGATGGGCAAGAGCGGAGACAACGAATGGGTCAAGGCGAGACTGGGGGAGAATCTTAGGGGAGAAATTTCAAAGTAACTCTTGCCTTTTGAAAATAAATTAGTAAATTGCAACGGTTTTTTGTGAGGTTTTTTGTCCAGGAAATCAAGAAGAAAGATATAACTATTTAATACTTTATTAATTAAAACACACGAAAACGGTTATGAAAAAGTTTTTCATGTTCTTGGCTGTAGCAGGTGCTCTCACCTTCTGCGCCAGTGTCGCGTCCGCTCAGGATCAGACCGCCCCTACCGAGCAGGCCACCCAGCTCACCGCTGAGGACCTCCTCAAGGGTACTGGTGAGGATGTTCCTTTCCACCAGCAGATCAAGTCCTACTTCATTCAGGGAGGTCCCGCCTTCATGTCCGCGATCATCCTCTGCTTGATCCTCGGTCTTGCTCTCGCTATCGAGAGGATCCTTTATCTGTCGTTCGCGAAGACTAACACCAAGAAGCTCATCAAGAAGGTCGAGGACGCTCTCGCCGAGGGTGGTGTCGAGAAGGCTAAGGATGTCTGCCGTGACACCAAGGGCCCTGTCGCCAGCATCTTCTATGACGGTCTGCTTCACTATGACGAGGGTCTTGATGTTGTTGAGAAGAGGATCGCCTCCGCCGGTGGCGTCCAGATGAGCCTTATGGAGAACAACCTCTCCTGGATCTCCCTCTTCATCGCCATCGCTCCTTCACTCGGATTCTTGGGAACTGTTATCGGTATGGTCAAGGCTTTCGACGCCATCGAGGCCGCCGGAGACATCTCCCCGAACATCGTCGCTGGAGGTATGAAGGTCGCCCTTATCACCACCGTCGGCGGTCTTATCGTCGCTATGATTCTCCAGGTTTTCTACAACTATATTCTTTCCAGGATTGACGCTCTCTCCATCGACATGGAGGAGGCTTCGATCAACCTCGTCGACGCCCTCGCGAAGAACGAGAAGAAATAATCATCATTAGTTGTAACAACCTTTAGAGTCTTATTGAAATGAAGAATATTTCCAAATTAATCGGCTGGGTGCTGGGAATAGTTGGCATCGTGCTGGGAATTTGGTGTCTCGCCAAGGGTGAGGCGTCAAATGAAGGCCCTGTCAACCTCCTCCTCAGGTACAGCTACTTCCTGCTCATAGCGGCGGTAGTTATCCTGTTGGGGCTCGCCATCATCCAGACCGCCAAGAACAATCCCAAGGGGCTTCTCAAAGCCCTGTGCGTGATTGTCGGAATAGCGGCGCTCGTGGCGGTCGCCTACGCGCTCGCTTCCGGCGACCCTATCGTCAGCCTCAAGAGCCAGCCTAGCGCTTCCACTCTGAAGTTGACCGACACCATCATGGTTCTGGTGTACATCCTCGGAGGAGCGGCTATCCTCTCCATCATTTTCGGTGTTATCAGAAACGCTATCAACAAATAATTTTCGGCTATGGCTAAAAAGAAAACTCCGGGTCTGAACACCCAATCAACAGCCGACATCGCTTTCCTTCTGTTGTGCTACTTCCTTATGGTTTCCACCATGGACCAGCAGTCCGGTCTTGTGCGCCGTCTGCCCCAGATGCCGGATCCGAAGCAGAAGCAAGAGGACACGAAGGTCAACAAGCGTAATATCATCATCGTGAAGATCAACTCTTCCGACAGGCTGTTCGCAGGTGACCAGCTCATGGATGTTAGCCAGCTCAAGGACAAGATCAAGGAGTTCATGACGAACCCCAACGACGATCCCAACCTCCCGGAGAGGGAGCCTAAGAACATCGAGGGATTCGGTGAATATCCGGTCACCAAAGGAGTCATATCCCTCCAGAATGACCGTGGAACAAGTTATCAGGCCTACATTGCCGTTCAGAACGAGCTTGTGAAGGCCATTAACGAGATCCGCGACGACTTCTGCCGCCAGAACTTCGGCAGGGTTTACAGCCTTGTCACAGAGGACCAGCAGAAGATCGCCAGGGAAGCCATTCCACAGAACATTTCGGAGGCTGAGCCTAAGGATGTGACCAAAAAGTAATTCAGGAGGACCAACACATGCCTATTTTCAAAAGAAGCGGTAAAAAAGACATGCCTGAGCTTGGAACAAGCTCCGACATCGTGTTCATGTTCCTGTTCTTCTTCATGGTGACAACGCAGATGCGTTCGAGTGAGGTCAAGGTCAAGGTTCATCTTCCTGAGGCTACCGAGGTCGCGAAACTTGAGAGGAAAGACCTGGCTTCCTACATTTACATCGGCTCCCCTACCGCCCAGTATCAGGGCCAGTACGGAACCGAGGCTAGGATCCAGCTCAACGATTCCTTCAAGACCACCAACGACATCCGTGACTTCATCGCCGCCGAGCGCGACGCTATGAGCGAGGCCGACAGACAGTTGATGCAGGTCGATATCAAAGCTGACGAAGACGTCAGGATGGGTATTGTGACGGACGTGAAGCAAGAGCTTAGGCGTTGCTCCGCCCTTAAGATCATGTACGCTGCCCGCAAGAAGGGACAGTAACCCGTCAGACGACTGACAATGGGAAAAAGAGGACGCATGGCGCCCTCTTTTTTTATGCTCCGCACTCTTTGTCTTGGCTGATTTTTATAGTATATTTGTGGGATTATGTAAAGTTTTGTAGGAAATGAGCGAATTGACTAGAACTAAGGTGAAAGACCTGCTTAAAGAGGCTCCTGGGAAGGAGGTCCTCGCCAAGGGCTGGGTCAGGACAAAAAGAGGCAACAAACAGATCAAATTCATCGCATTGAACGATGGATCGACGGTCCACAACATACAGGTCGTGGCCGACACGACCAAGTTTGACGAGAACCTTCTCGCTAAAGTGACAACCGGAGCCAGCCTCGCGGTAACAGGCACGCTTGTGGAGTCTGTCGGAAGCGGACAGGCGGTCGAGATACAGGCCAACGAAATCGAGGTTCTTGGCGAGTGCGACCCTATGAGGTATCCGCTCCAGAAGAAAGACACCTCCATGGAGTATCTCCGTACCGTGGCTCACATGCGTCCCAGGACCAACACCTTCGGCGCGATTCTCAGGATTCGTCACGCCATGGCTTTCGCCATCCATAAGTTCTTCAATGACAAGGGGTTTGTCTACCTCAACACTCCGCTCATCACCGAGTCTGACGCGGAGGGAGCAGGTGATATGTTCCAGGTCACAACCCTCAATCTTGAGAATGTCCCCAAGAAGGATAACGGCAAGGTTGATTTCAGCAAGGACTTCTTCGGCAAGAAGACCAGCCTTACCGTGAGCGGCCAGCTCGAAGGAGAGCTCGGAGCCACAGCGGTCGGAGAGATATATACCTTCGGACCGACCTTCCGGGCGGAGAACTCCAACACACCGAGGCATCTTGCCGAGTTCTGGATGATCGAGCCTGAGATGGCCTTCTACGACATCAACGATAATATGGTCCTCGCGGAGGAGTTCGTTAAATATCTCGTCCAATATGCCCTGGACAACTGCATGGATGACCTCACCTTCCTCAACAACAAATACGATGAAGGCCTGATCGAGAGGCTTCACAGCGTGCTCGGCATCGAGTTCCAGAGGCTGACCTACACAGAGGCCGTCGAAATCCTCGAAGAGGCTGTCAAGAACGGCACACAGTTTGAGTTCCCGGTCAGTTGGGGTACAGACTTCCAGAGCGAGCATGAGAGGTACCTGGTCGAGAAGCATTTTGGCAAGCCGGTGATTCTCACCGACTTCCCGATGGCTATCAAGGCCTTCTACATGAAGCAGAACGACGGTTGCGCCCCTGGAAGGGAGACCGTCAGGGGAATGGATGTGCTCTTCCCGAAGATCGGCGAGATTATCGGCGGATCCGAGAGGGAAGCTTCCCTGGAGAAGCTGGAGAGAAGGATTTCGGAGCTTGGAATGAGCCGCAAGAACCTTGAGTGGTACATAGACACCCGCCGTTTCGGAACAGTGCCCCACAGTGGTTTCGGGCTCGGATTCGAGAGGCTGCTTCTCTTTGTCACCGGCATGTCCAACATCCGTGACGTCATCCCCTTCCCGAGGACACCTAAGAACGCTGAATTCTAATAAACAACGATATGTTAGTCATAGGAATAGCCGGTGGTTCCGGCTCAGGAAAAACCACGGTGGTCAACGCGATCACAAGCAGGCTGAAGGAAAAAGTTGTCACCATCCCTCAGGACTCCTACTACAAAGACTCAAGCCATCTTCCCATGGAAGAGAGGCAGCAGATCAATTTCGACCATCCGGACGCCATCGACTTCAAGCTCCTTTGCCAGCAACTGGCGGAGCTTAAAGAGGGCAAGACCATCGACCAGCCGGTATATTCCTACATCACCTGCTCCCGTTCAAAGACGGAGACGGTCACTGTGGCGCCGGCCGATGTGATCATCATCGAAGGCATCTTGATTTTCACTTGCAAGGAGCTCAGGGACCAGATGGACATAAAGATATTCGTTGACGCTGACGACGACGACCGTCTCATGAGGGTCATGGCAAGAGACATCCTCGAGAGAGGAAAGACGGTGGAGACCGTCATCGAGCGCTACACAAAGACTGTAAAGCCGATGTACCTCCAGTTCATCGAGCCCAGCAAGCGTTACGCTGACATCATCATCCCTCAGGGCGGTCACAACAAGGTGGCGATCAACATGATCTCCGCGACAGTTGAGAAGTCGCTCAGGGACAAAAAGAAAGAAGAAAGCAAGTAAAGACCATCCGGCATGCGCGGCGAGGATAAAGCGGGACTTTATATCACGGTGATATTCCACTTGGTGATTATCATCATACTCCTCGCGTGCCAGATTGGTGCCGTGCTGAAGAGGGAGAACACCTTCGTCCTTGATTTCACCAAGCAGGAGGAAGTCGAGAAAAAGAAGGCTGAGGAGAATTTCAAAGAGGAGGTCAGCGACAGGCTCGACCAGCTCTTAGCCTCAGCCGCGGGGGTGCCGATCAGGAATATAGCGGTGGACCGGAGTTCCCTGCTGAAAGATGACCGCAACACCAACGCTGAGCAGCTCTACAAAGACGCCGAGAGACTTGCCCAGGAATTAAAGGATGGTTTCAAGGCCGACGAGCCTGATGATGACTATGTCGCCATCAATAAACCGACGGTGAAGAAAGAAGATCCCAAGAAACAGTCCTACAGCGGTCCATCTGTAGTCTCCTACGCACTGGATGGGAGGAAGGCCAGCAGGCTTTCCATTCCCGCGTACAGGTGCCTCGGAGCCGGTCATGTCACAGTTATCATTACGGTGGACCCGTCCGGAAACGTACTCAACGCCAAAGTTCAGGAAGACGCCTCATCTGATGACAGGTGTCTCAGGGAATTTGCCATCCGGGCCGCCAGATTGTCGAAGTTCTCCGCATCCACTTCCGCTCCTCCAAGGCAGATCGGTAATATCGTCTACATGTTCATAGCGCAATGAGGAAGAGCACCATATACATTTTGATCGCCCTCGTAGCTGTTCTCGTCGCTGGAATCGCAGTGGCCGTGAAGTCATTGTACTCCGGTTCCAGCAAGAGCAAGACAGCGGTGGACACTGGGCAGTTCGTAGAGCGCCATGAACTCATCGAAGCGGTACCTTCTGATGCTGCCATAGTGTTCTGTGTCAAGAACTTCGGCAGAGCGCTTGAGATGTTGGGAGACTCTACCGCTCTTTTCGGAAAGATCACTTCCGGGAAGTTTGACAATCTTGCCCGAGAGTCATTCGACGGCCTAAGGAAGGACCCGGCTATCATTTCTGTTCACTACAGCAAAGACATGCCCCCGCTCCTGGTCGTCAAGCCTAGTAAAGAGATATCGGACACCGTATGGAACGATTGCTCCAAGTTAAGGGCAGCGGCTGACTCGGCCGGGCTTTTCACCAGAGTCAGTGACGGTCTGATCCTTATCTCCTCCTCCGAGACTATCGCCAACTCCTCAGCCAGGCATTTATCTGAGGGCCATTCTATCATCGAGTCGAGCGGTTTCGCCGAGTTGGCCTCACAAGTGGCGGGAAGCGACATCGTGTTTGTCTCCAACGCATATTCCGATAATATCCTTGACACATATCTCGCGCGTAAGTACCGCAAAATGAGCGGTTTCTTCAAAGAGCTAGCCGGATGGACCGCCTTCAGCGCAACAAGGCACTCAACCTCTGGAGTCTCGATGGATGGCACCCTGCTTTACGGCAGCGATCACTCATTCTATATGAACGTTCTGCGCCATGCCGGAACCGGCCCTGTACATATCGCTGAGGTTATCCCTTCCAACACGGACTTCATCCTGGACCTTCCTATCGGCAATATAGGCTCCTACCTAAAGGCTTACCGCAACTACCTTGACTCAAAGGCAAGGCTTGACAAATACGAGACTCTTCTCTCAAAGCAGAAAAAAGAGACCGGACAGTCAGCTGAGGACTGGGCCAAATCCCTCGACATCAAGGAAGTGGCTTTAGTCGACCTTCACTTTGGAGGGAAGCTTCGCCAGATGATATTCCTTAGGCCGGGAAACAAACGTACCGGTGAGGGGATCAATGACTTCAGCCGCTTCGCCGGTTTCCCGAAAACCGTGTTCGGAGAAATATTCACCGGTGAGGATGAATACGCCTCCACTATTGTCAACGGATGGATTGTAGTAGGCTCCAGGGACTGTCTGGACGAGTTCTCGATGATGTCTTTCGAGACTCTCAAAGAGCGACTCTCTGCCGCCGGATTGTCCGACAGGATTCCTCAGAAGGGCTGCGGGTTCTGGATGTACCACTCGTTGACAGAGGATCCTAATTTGATCAGCGCCAACTTCAGTCCTCTTATCGCCGAAGGTCTGCGGAACATGATTACCGGTGTGAGTTACGTTCCCGTGACCCTAGCGGCAATGTCCAAAGGCGATAAAATGGGGCTTTCGCTGGATGTGACCAGAACCGAGATCCCGGGAGGCAGGATGCCTCTCCCGTCAGTCAGGGACACCACAGTGGCTGTTTCCAACGGGGAGTTCAAAGTGATGAACTCGGCGACCGGAAAGATCAACACCTTATATCAGAATTCCCATCTGTCGATCTGTCTCAAGGACGAGAACGGCAAGGACATGTGGGGTATTCCGTTCAAATTCCCCTTCTGCGGCTACGTGAAGGAGGTCGATTCCTTCAAGAACGGGAAGCTCCAATATCTCTTCGCGGCCGACAGCAAGCTCTACATGATCGACCGTCTTGGCCGATTTGTGGGTGGCACCCCAGTCGACCTCGGCAAGAAGATAGCCCTCGGCCCTGAGGTCTATGATTTCGAGAACAATAAGGAATATTCAGCCATGGTTCTCCTGAAAGACAATACAGTAGGCCTGTACGACTTGAAGGGGAAACCGGTCGGCACATGGAAAGGCATAACTTCTGAGGAGACCATCAAGACCCTACCTGAACTTCTTGAAAAGGATGGCAAACGGTATTGGATCGTCAGGACCTCAAGGCAAGCGTTCGTATGCCCCTTCGATGGCGGAGATCCCGTTATCAAGGGAGAAGGAAATAAAATGATAAGGCCCGACAGCGAGATTACCATAAACGACAAGGGCGCTTTCATGGCCAAGTGCCACGACGGCAAGGAAAGAACATTCAAGTTGGAAAAAGAAAAAAAATGATATCATGAACGAATTCAAGTTCCAATCAGTCAACAAGCTCATAGAGAAGAGCTTCCAGGATAACTGGGACAGGCTTGCCCTCTCCAATTACCAAGGAGTCAGCCTGTGTTACCGGGATGTCGCCAGGAGAATCGAGAAGCTTCACATCGCTTTTGAGAAATGCTTCCTCCACAAGGGTGACAAGGTCGCTATATGCGCCCGCAACCAGGTCAACTGGGCGGTAAGCTACCTGGCCACAATGACCTACGGCGCTGTAGTGGTGCCTATTCTCCATGAGTTCAAGCCCGGCAACATACATTACCTGGTGAACCACTCAGAGGCCAAGGTGCTATTCGTGGATGATGTCATCTGGGAAGGGCTCAGCCCCGAAGAGATGCCAGGAGTCTATGCTGTGGTCAGAATCAACACCTTCCAGCTACTGTACGCCAAGAATGATCGTATCGTTGAGGCCAGGGAGCACATGAATGAATATTTCGGCAAGCGTCACCCTAACACCTTCGGACCGGAGAACCTCAACTACTACAAGGACTCCCCCAACGAGTTGGCCATGATCAATTACACCTCGGGCACCTCCGGGTTCTCTAAAGGTGTCATGATTCCTTATAGGGCACTGTGCTCCAACATCCAGTTCGCGTCTCACGTGCTGCCTGAGCTTAACAACAGGTCAAATGTTGTTTCCATGCTTCCTACGGCTCACATGTACGGAATGATGTTCGAATTCCTGTTCGAGATGACCATCGGAATGCATGTCCACTTCCTCACCAGGATACCGAGTCCGAAAATCATCACCCAGGCACTCCAGGAGGTCAAGCCTAACATCATAATCGCTGTTCCGCTGATTATTGAGAAGGTCTACAAGTCCAAGATCCAGAAGACCATTGAGAAGGGCAGCATCAAGACTATGCTTAAGATCCCTGTCCTCAACGAGATGGTCCGCAAGAAGATCCGCACAGAGCTTGTGACCGCCTTCGGAGGCAGTTTCATAGAGATCATTATGGGAGGCGCCGCCTTCAATAAAGACATTGAGAAGTTCTTCTGGGACATCGACTTCCCTTACACGGTCGGCTACGGAATGACTGAATGCGCCCCGATCATCACATATGCCCACTTCAATAAGAAGAAGCTGTATTCCTGCGGCCAGGCCGCATATAACATGCAGATAAGGATCGACTCCGAGGATCCCGAGAGAATCGAGGGTGAGATCCAGTGCAAGGGCCCCAACAACTGCCTTGGCTATTACAAGAACGAGGAAGCCACCGCCAGCTTGTTCACTGAGGATGGCTGGATGAGGACAGGTGACATGGGTATCATCGACAAGGACGGATTCCTGTTCATCAGAGGCAGGAGCAAGTGCATGATCCTCGGGCCTAATGGCCAGAACATATATCCCGAGGAAATTGAGTCCGTTATCAATGCCGTTGCCTATGTGGTTGATTCCCTGGTGATTGAGGATAATGGAGGTCTAACCGCTCTTATTTATCCTGACTACCATCAGGCCGAATTGGACGGAATGACGAGGGATCAGTTGGAGAGCACTCTCAACGGTCTCCTTCCCGACATCAACAAGGAGATCCCCGGGTATGCCCAGATCCGCAAGATCGAGTTCATGCCTGAAGACTTCGAGAGGACTCCTAAACGTTCAATCAAGAGATATTTGTACCAAAGAAACGGCAAATAATGGAGAAATTCGATTCTAGATACCTTGAGATGGCCGAAGTCTGGGCCAAGAACTCCTACTGCAAAAGACGTCAAGTGGGAGCTTTGATAGTCAAGGACAGGATGATAATATCTGACGGTTACAACGGCACCCCTTCGGGATTCGAGAATATCTGCGAGGATGAGAACGGAGTGACAAAACCTTATGTCCTCCATGCCGAGGCGAATGCCATAACCAAAGTGGCGAAATCCGGTAACAGCAGCCAGGGCTCTACCCTTTATGTGACCGCGTCCCCTTGTCTGGAGTGCTCGAAACTGATCATCCAGTCAGGGATCAAGAGGGTCGTGTACCGGGACGAGTACCGCCTTACTGATGGTGTGGATCTCCTGCGCCGAGCCGGTATTGAGGTTGAGAAGGTAGACTGATAATGAAGAGAATATCCCCTATCCTTATAGCCGTGCTGGGCATCATTGTCGGTGCCCTGGCGGTCACGACATACAATACCTACAGGACTCGCAAGCACCTCTACAACGTCCAATACGGGCAATGGCGCAAGCTCAATCTGATTCTCGACCAGGTCGACCAGAACTATGTCGACACGGTTGACAACGAGGGCGTCACAGAGGCCGCTATCGTCGCCGCTCTGGCGAAACTGGATCCTCACTCGGTATACATGCCTCCTGTCGAGTTCAACGAGGCTGAAACTGACCTGGCCGGCAATTTCGACGGCATAGGCATCCAGTTCAATGTCCCGAACGACACCGCCACGGTTATTGAGGTCATCAAGGGAGGACCCTCAGAGAAGGCCGGACTGCAACAAGGTGACAGGATCTTGAAAGTCGACGATAAAGTCATCGCCGGAGTCGGGTTCCCCCAGGACAGCATGGTCCGCAGGATGAAAGGTCCAGCCGGGTCAAAAGTCAAGATTACGGTCGGCCGCGGAAAGGAGACCATCCCATTTGAGATCACCAGGGGGAAGATTCCTGTGCACTGTGTTGACGCCGCTTTCATGGCGAATGACACCACGGGCTATTTAAAGCTCTCAAAGTTCTCCAAGACAACGTACAATGAGGTCAGCATAGCAGCTTTAAAGCTACTTTCCCAAGGCATGAAGAAACTCATCCTTGACTTGAGGGACAACACCGGAGGCTATTTTGACCAGGCTCTGCTGCTCAGCAACATGTTCCTTGAGAAAGGGGATGAGATTGTCTACATGGAAGGCCTTCATCGCAAGAGAGATGAATACAAGGCTGACGGGAAGGGAATCCTCAAAAATATCGCCCTTACGGTGCTCATCAACGAGTCCAGCGCTTCATCCAGCGAGATATTCGCCGGGGCTATCCAGGACAATGACAGGGGCACGATCATCGGAAGGCGTTCGTTCGGGAAAGGACTTGTCCAGGAACCTCTGTATTTCAGCGACGGATCAGGGGTGAGGCTGACGGTGGCCAGGTTCTACACTCCTTCCGGAAGGTGCATCCAGAAGCCATATTCCGACGACTACAGGTACGATATATACAAGCGTTACTCCGGTGGGGAGATGTACGATGCCGACAGCATAAAGGTCGATTCCACAGCGGCTTACAAGACAATCAGCGGAAGGACGGTCTATGGCGGTGGAGGTATAATCCCGGACGTTTTCGTCCCGGTCGACACCACCAGGGCAACCAATTTTTACATTGCCTGCAACAGGAAGGCCACACAGATGCGATTCTCTTCCGCCATGTTTGACCGATATAAAGGCACCATAGCCGGAATTGAGGACTTCAATGAACTCAGCAAGGCCCTCGACGGTATGGATATTCCCGGCAAGTTCAAGGAATATGCCTCCAGAGTGGACGGCATCAACTGCACTCCCCAGGAATGGAAGGACACTGAGGAATATCTCGTCCCGCAACTGAGAGCCCTGATCGGGCGCTACTCAAAGCTAGGGGACAACGCTTTCTACAAGATGTATCTCGGGGTGGACACCACGATACGCAAGGCTATTGAACAGGAATGACGTACATCTTCACGTCTTCCGCGCTAATAGGATTGCCGCCGAAAATCAATAGCCTCTCAACGACATTGCACAACTCCCTTATATTTCCAGGCCATGACTTCTCTTGAAGAAGTTTGATGGCCTCGGGAGAGAATGGCCTTGAGAGCAAGCCTTTCTCCGTGCTGAGCTGCTCCACGAAATAATCCACCAACAGCGGAATGTCGTCTTTCCTCTCATCCAGGGAAGGCACCTTGATGACAATCACACTAAGACGATAATACAGGTCCTCCCTGAAATTACCCTTCTCAATCTCCTTGCGAAGGTCCTTGTTAGTGGCCGCGACGACCCTCACGTCCACGATGATGTCCTTGTCACTTCCGACTCTCGACAGCTTCTTCTCCTGAAGCACCCTCAGCACCTTGGCCTGGGCCGCGAGACTCATATCCCCTATCTCGTCGAGGAACAATGTCCCGCCATCAGCCTGCTCGAACTTACCCTTATGCTGTTTAATCGCTGAGGTGAAAGATCCTTTCTCGTGACCAAACAATTCACTCTCAATTAGTTCCGAGGGAATTGCGGCGCAGTTGACTTCAATGTAAGGCATCGCGCTCCTGGCACTCTGCTCGTAAAGGCTTCTGGCGACAAGCTCCTTTCCGGATCCGTTAGGACCCATTATCAGGACCCTCGAATCAGTAGGGGCGACCTTGGTGATCATATCCCTGATATGACGAATAGGCTCTGACTCACCAACCATCTTCTGGCCATAGACCTTTTTCTTGAGCTGACGGTTCTCCTTAACTATGCTAACCCTTTCGGTGGCATTCTTGATGGTGATAAGTATCCTATTGAGATCCAACGGCTTCTGGATAAAATCGAAGGCTCCTTTCTTGATGCACTCAACCGCGGTCTCAATGTCTCCGTGGCCGGAAATCATCACGATCGCCGAATCGATTCCGTCAGCGACCAACTTGTCAAGAACTTCAGTTCCGTCCATCCCCGGCATCTTGATGTCGCAGAAGATGACATCAAAACGCTCTTTGTCAACCTTGGCGAGAGCGGCAGGCCCATCCTCAGCGGTATCGACCTCATAACCTTCATCACCCAAAATCTCGCCCAGGGAGTTCCTGATGGCCTTCTCATCGTCTACTATAAGAATCTTCATATCCAGACTGCTTTTCTATCACAACTTTACGCGAATATCGGACTTTTTTCTCGGAATTTTGGTATTTTTGTTATTATGAATATTCCAGACATCATCATAGCCATCGACGGCTATTCCTCAACCGGCAAGAGCACGCTTGCCAAGCTGATAGCAGAACAGTACTTCTTTCTCTACCTCGACTCCGGTGCGATGTACCGGGGGGTCACTCTCCATGCGCTCGAGAACGGGATGATCGACGATTCCGGAGCTATTGATGAGGCCAGGCTCAAGGTCGCCCTTGAGACCCTCGACCTGGATTTCAGGATCGACGGGACTTATATCGGTGACCGCAGAGTCGAACAGGATATCCGTACCCTGGAGGTTTCGAGCCATGTCAGCCCTGTCTCAGCCATTCCATTTGTGAGGGTATTCGTGGATGAGAAACTCCACGCTTTCGGACAGCGCAAAAGGGTTGTCATGGACGGCCGAGACATCGGAACGACCGTATTCCCCAATGCTGAGGTTAAGATATTCATGACCGCCACGCCTGAGGTCAGGGCCCAGAGACGCTTTGACGAGATGAAATTGAAGGGCCAGGAACCTGTCATGGAGGAGGTCATGAAGAACCTTCTCGAGAGGGACTACATCGACTCTCACCGCGAGGTGTCTCCCCTCTCCAGGGCCGCTGACGCCTATGTCCTGGACAATTCAGACATGACTCTCCATGAGGAGACTGTATGGTTCCAGGGGCTTTGCCAAGGCAAGTTCGGCATCTTGGAATAATGGCTCTCACGGTCGAGATTGACAAGCGCTCGGGATTCTGTGGTGGAGTCATCCGGGCCATCAGCCGGGCCGAGAAGTTCCTCGAATCAGATCCCGGACGTAAACTGTATTCCCTAGGAGCGATAGTCCATAACGAAGCCGAACTTTCCAGACTCGGCTCAAAGGGACTTGTCACTATCGGCAAAGAGGACATTTCAAATATTCCCGACCCATCCTCTGAGACTCTTTTGATCCGCGCCCATGGCGAGCCTCCGGAGACCTATGAGCTTGCCGATCAGGTAGGCATCAATGTCATAGATTGCACCTGCCCGGTAGTGCTGCGCCTCCAGCAGAGCATCCGCGAAGCATATGACCAGAATAAGAATATCATTATTTTCGGGAAAATCGGGCACGCTGAGGTGTTGGGACTGCTGGGACAGGTTGGAGGCGATGCGGTTGTCATCGAAGACATGAATATGCTGCTCTCAGCGCTGGAGGACGGTTCCATCAGAGTCGATGTGCCGTTGGAGATATTCTCACAGACAACCAAAAGCCCGACCGAATACTCCGAGATATGCTCGGTGCTCTCCGAAAAGGCTCAAGCCGGACTGACTGTCCACAATACCATCTGCTCACAAGTGGCGTCGAGGCATGAGGAACTTTCATCTTTCGCCTCATCGCATGACGTTATCCTCTTTGTATCAGGAGCTTCCAGTTCCAATGGGAAAGTCCTTTGCGATCTTTGCCGTTCCAAGAATCCAAGGACATATCACATCTCCGGTCCCGAGGAGATCGACCCGGTATGGTTTGAGGCCGACGACCGGGTCGGAATATGCGGAGCTACCTCAACTCCTCGCTGGCTACTTGAGAAAGTCGCCTCCGCCGTCACCTCTATCAACCGATAAACAAGCCTATTTTATGAAGCACTTACAATTGATTATCACCTTTGCCACGCTTTTGTCTCTGCCCATCGCGACGCGGGCGGATCGGGTCCCCGAGCAGAAGGCAAGGCAGATAGCCGAATCATTCCTCCGGATGCAGGCCTTCCCAGTCACCACACCGTCGACCCGGGGACATGAAGCGCCCGAGTTCTACATTTACTCGGCGCCCTTGGCAAATAGTTTCGTCATCATCTCGGGTGATGATGTTCTCCCGCCAGTCCTCGCCTATTCGCGCGAATCCGCCTTTCCCGAGAAGGAATTGCCTGGCAACTTGCGGTGGTGGCTTGACGAGATGTCCAGAGGAATTGACCATCTCCGGAAAAAAGGAGAGAAAAAATCCCCGACAGTCGCCTCCAAGTGGACTCTCACCCGCTCCCTCTCCGTGGACCCCAAAGCCGTCCTGACAATTGAGACAGCCAAATGGGACCAGAGGAATCCATAC
>JAEEGI010000329.1_pt1 | contig 188906 bp, 154 predicted proteins | sample 8958751 | NCBI WGS metagenome assembly JAEEGI01 (sample SAMN16246545, study PRJNA631951) | gut metagenome | biome: gut microbiome; feature: rumen; material: KS-attached | host: Bos | place: Iran: Karaj | collected 2018-10 | reverse complement strand
ACGGTTGGGGTTGCCTGTCCGAGTGCTTCTGCACCAGTGGTCTTGCCCACCTGTACTGCTACCGTGCCACGGGCGACAAGAAATATCTTGAAGCAGCCCTCCAGAATGCCGATTATGTTTTAGGCCGTAATGCCACCGGATACTGCTATGTGACCGGCTATGGCCACAAGTCCCCCAAGAACATCCACCATCGCATTTCGTCGGCCGACGGCATTGAAGCCCCCATGCCCGGCCTGCTCGCCGGCGGCCCCAATCCTGGCCAACAGGACAATGGCGACGGCAGTCTGCCTTACCCGTCCAGGCAACCCGATGAGTCCTACATCGACGCTACGGGCTCCTATGCCAGCAACGAAATTGCCATCAACTGGAATGCCTCGTTGGTATCGCTTCTGGGCTGGATTGATGCCGAGATGAAATAACCCACCTCACGGCGCGACATGAGGACTAATGAAAAATAAAGACGGCAAAATTTTGCCGTCTTTATCGTTTGTGCTAACCGATGGCGTTTTCCCTACGGGGCCAATGCCAATTATGCAAAGCCTCTGGCTATTTCTTCTGATTCTCAGAGTTTATAGGATAAAGATTGGAGTTTATTGAATTGTTGTCACAAAAAAACCATCAATCACAAAAGTTGAGTTAAATTTGTTGTCAGTCTTCTAATTAAAATAGATGAAATATGAAGAAGTTCAACTCATTTTTTGTTTTATCATTGTTGATGTTGTCCTCTTTGATGTCCAATGCACAGGAGTATCTTCGTGGCGATGTGGATTATGATGGTCAAGTCAATATATCCGATGTGACCTGCTTAATAGATTACCTATTAGAAGGCTGTTGGCCTGATGCTGACAATCACGAGTACGTTGATCTGGGCTTGCCCAGTGGCACGCTGTGGGCGACATGTAACCTGGGTGCAAGTTGCCCTGAGGAATATGGTGACTACTTCGCCTGGTGTGAAACTGTTCCCAAGGATGAATATACCTATGAGAACTACAAGTGGTGGTACTTTGACGAGAACGGATATCGGTACATTTCAAAGTACAATACACGTAGCAACTTTGGCCCTATTGACAACAAAACGGAGATGGAACCTGAAGACGATGCAGCCCGTATGAACATAGGCACATCGTGGTGCATACCGTCGCTTGATCAGGTCGTCGAACTCGTCAATTCTTGTACCTGGCAGTGGACACAAAGAAACGGGGTGAATGGCCATTTGGTTACAGGACCCAACGGAAACACCATGTTCTTGCCTGCCGCAGGATACCGCGACGGCAGTTCACTTGAGTATGTGGGTACTTACGGCATCTATTGGTCGCGCTCGCTTTACTCATATCTCCCAGACCGTGCTTACTGCCTCTACTTCGATTCGCAGTACTGGGACTCGGAAGACTTCGGCCGCTTTTATGGCTATGTTATCCGCGCGGTGCGAGTCTCCTAAACACGGTAATCTATAGGCTCATCGGCTGTACACAAGTCACAAGAACTTACACATTAGCGATACTGTAGGTGATTGAAAAATCTTTCCCCCTGATGTTAAGCCGGTCGCTGAATCCTGGATTGGCGCTACCCACATCTGGTTATGTTACCCATTTCATTCACTGATTCTTGGGCAAAATGCTTGCATGCGCCAATAATTTTTGCGAAATTTGCGTACTTGTTGTTCATGGGTGAATGAATTTAATGTTTTGATCACCACAAATTTTTAAAATAGTAATCGTATGAAAAGAATCATCATGATGATGGCTCTTGCGGCAATGTGCTGCATGAGCGTCACGGCTCAAGAGAAACTGTTTGATCGTGCCAACGTCCAATCTCCAATCGTTAACTCTGACGGGACAGTGACTTTCAACCTTTTTGCCCCCAAGGCTGTCAAAGTAGAGGTGACCGGTGACTTCTTGCCCACACGCACCGTCGAGATACCAGGTCGCGGCAGTTATGATGCCCCTGGGGTGGCCGCGTTGACCGAGGGACCTGATGGCGTGTGGACTTACACCACCGGCAAATTAGCCCCTGAGCTGTACAGTTACACATTCAATATCGATGGCTTGACGGGAGTGAAAGATCCGGCCAACATCTATGTGAACCGCGATATTGTATCGTTTACCAACATTTTCATTGTCAGTGAGCAAAAGGGTGACAAGGGTGACCTCTACCGCGTGAACGAGGTGCCCCACGGTAATCTTTCCAAGGTGTGGTACAATAGCCCGACGCTAAAGATGCAGCGCCGCATGACCATATACACCCCGCCAGGCTATGACAAGGGCGGCAAGTACCCCGTGCTGTATCTGCTGCATGGGGCAGGCGGTGACGAGAATGCTTGGAGCGAACTTGGTCGCGCCGCACAGATTCTTGACAACCTTATTGCCATGGGCAAGGCAAAACCGATGATTGTTGTCATGCCCAATGGCAACCCCAACTGCCAGGCAGCACCGGGCGAGTGGTCTTGGGGCATGTACACCCCTGGCTTCGGGAACAGCGGCACAGGTCCCACTGAACCTGCCGTTGCGACGATCCCTGCAAGCTTCATGGATATTGTGAACTATGTCGATGCCAATTACCGCACCGTCAAGAAACGCGAAGGACGTGCTGTCTGCGGCTTGTCGATGGGTGGAGGCCACACCTTTGCTATCAGCCTGACCTACCCGACAACGTTCGACTACTATGGTCTGTTCTCAGCCGGTCTGCACCTGGGCAAAGACTTCCAAAGGAGCCAGCCCTTCTCCGAGCAGATCAAGAATGACCCGGACTTCGCACAGCAATCGGCACGGCTGTTTGGCAGCAAGCCCAAACTTTACTGGATGGGCATGGGTAAAACCGACTTTCTCTATCAGAGCACCGTCGATCTGCGCGATTACTGGGATTCCAAGGGCTACAAATATGAGTATGTGGAAACAGACGGCGGTCACATCTGGCGTAATTGGCGCATCTACTTGACCATGTTTGCCCAAAAGATATTCAAGTAAGCCACATTAAGAACTCTCATTATCAACGAGAGGGTGTGTCGAAGGATCTTCGGCACACCCGTCTGCTTTATTCTCTATGCCAATAACTTCTTTACATCGCCCAAAGCAACAGGCCGGCGCAGATAATGAAACCGGTGACGAGCAGGTCGATGAGGCAGTAGCCCATGATATCCTTCGCGTCAAGGCGAGCGATAGCCAGGGCTGGAAGTGCCCAAAATGGTTGTATGAGATTGGTCCATGCGTCGCCCCATGAAATGGCCATGCCCGTCAAGCCCGGGTCCACACCAAGGTTGGCACCGGCAGTGAACATGACGGGTGCTTGCACAGCCCAATGGCCGCCGCCACTCGGTACAAACATGTTGAGCACTGCGGCACAAAGGAAGGTGAGCAACGGATAGGTGACGGGATTACTGATTTGGATGCAAGCATCGGCCATGACTCCGCCCAGGCTGATGCCACTGTCGCCGATGCCAGTAATGATGCCCATGATGCCGGCATAGAAGGGAAACTGCAAGATGATGCCGGCAGCACCGGTGGTCGCTTTTCCGAAGGCACGCACATAATCAACTGGCGTGGAGTGCAGCACAAGTCCCAGAGCGAGGAATATCATGATTACACCGCCAAGGTCTAGGCCGGCACCGCGCATCGCAAGATGAATCACGAGATAGGCCGCGAGCATCAGCGCCACGAGCCATGAGAGTATTTTGCTGCGCTCGAGCCGCTGTGCCGGAGTCTTGTCCGGGGAGGAAACGATGGTCGTGATGTGTTCATCTTCCTTCAGGAGCATGGGGTCGATGGTGAGGATACCTTGCTTGGGGTGCATCAAAGTATTAGCTACAGTGATGCCGACGATTGCCAGCAGCACAGTCATCAGATTGTGCCAGTCAAAGACGGTTTGCGCCAAAGGCACAGGGTCAGTCAGCGCGCCATCGGTAGCCATTGCGAGCGCCTCGCCAGGTGTAGCCATGGTGAGGGGGATAGAACCTGAGATGCCGGCGTGCCACACAACGAAGCCACTGTAAGCCGATGCGATGAGCAGCCGATAGTCGACATCAGAACGCTGACGTGCGATTGCCTTGGCAAACACGACACCCACGATAAGACCAAAACCCCAGTTGAGCCAGCATGATAATGCTGACACAACAGTTACGAGAGCTATTGCAGCGGGGGCGCTTTGGGGCAAGCGGGCCATTGCATTGATGGCTCGTTTGACAACCGGTGCTGCAGCCAAGGTCGAGCCACATACAAGAACCAGAGACATCTGCATGGCAAACGCCAACAAATTCCATACGCCGCCACCCCAGTGCTCAACCACCTCGAGTGGGGTCTGGTGACACAATGGCATCGCTACCAATGCTGCCACAAAGGTGAGCAGTATGGCGAATATAAAAGGTTCTGGCAACCAACGTTGCACTAATCGCACACAGAATTTAATCATCTGAAATCATTTTAGTTTGGTGCCGCAAAAGTAACACTAATTTCCCGAATCTTATCCAGTCCGACTATGGTTTTCCCTGAAAAAGGCTGTCTTTTAGTGGATGGAACCATCATTCGGGTTCTGCCACAAACTCAAATCAGCAATAATATTGGCATCCGGCAACAATTGTGCAAGTGAAGGAAAGGCTGTGTCGCATTGGTCAATGCCTGCTGCGCTTGTACAGGGCATAGCCTCCGCCGCCAAGGACGATACCACCTAGAAATGTCAGCAGAATGGGAATCCAATTAGTGTTTTTGTCATTGATGGGGTCAGGTTCAGGTTCATTCACTTCTTGTATAGCAAGTTTGTACACTTCGTTGATTCCTGCCCATGCTCCGCCAACGTAGTCGTTCTCCTTGAAACGAGGTATCATATAATCATTGGCAATGCTTGTGCACCTGTCATTGCTAATCGTGTTCACCAAACCTGTGCCAGGGGAAATGAAAACCTCACCATTACTGTCTTGGGTCTTGGGCTTAATAAGGATTACAACACCGTTGTTCTTTTCAGCAGTGCCAACTCCCCATTCATTGCCGATGGCCTGCGCCATCACACCTGGGGACATGCCACCCAAGTCGGTCATTGTTACAACACATATCTGGTTGCTCGTATGCATGGCTATTCTTTCAAGAGAGTCTTCCATTTCTTGTGTGTCTCCCAGAATTCCTGCAAAGTCATTCACAAGTTTAAGAGGTTCGGGTTTGGCGGGAACCTGAGATTGAACCGACAATGTTACAAAACACAGTAAAAGAACAGTCGTAATAATTTTGATAGATCTGCACATAGTAAAAGGGTGATTTTCCAGTAGCAAAAATACGATTATATTCTAAATCCAACAAGAATGAAAGATTACTTTTAATGACATAGGGCGGCAGTTTTGTGGCTTTATGAGGGATTTTTCACAGAGTCCCTTTCGTCACTTGTCCTACAGTTGGCGGTGGGTTTTGGTGTTCGCGACGTATTGCTCAAAATACCATTCTTTGAATTCTTGTGCATACTTATCTTTTGAACCACCCATAAAACAGTTCCAATGCTCATAGCGATTGAACAGCAATGCTTTTAATCCCAATGGTGTTCCGTCGCTTTCAGGCAGGAGCGTCGGCAAGTCATAGACTTTGCTGTAGTGATCGATGTTTATTTGGAGCCTGTCACATCCCTCCAGGACCCATCCTGTCCACACCCGTTCATAGTCCCAAAATATGGCCTTTCCTTCGAGTAACGAGTATGGCACTTCGTCTTCGCCATTGTAATAGCGGCAATCTAATATCAATTCTTCTTTTGTCATAACAGGTGCAAATATACTACTTTTCCTCGAGAAAGCAGCAATTAAGAGAGCGCACTGCCAAACTTGTTTGAGTTTATCCGAGCGCGAGCGGATGATTAGAAGAAAACATCATATCCAGCAAATAATTACCATCCAATTGCATGAAATCCCTTGCGGTGCAAGCCATTGTTATACATGGGAGAGCAAATGATGGCGCTAAGGGGAATCTATCTGCAATAAATATTACACATTCAGCAGAATATTCGTGATAGTGCCCGCTCTCTCTCTTCTTGCCGTTTATCCCTTTTTGACTTTCTGATAATCACTGCCAATCAGTTGTCGTAAGGCGGCTCTTGAGGGATCTAAAGTGTGAAAAACCACTTTTTCTGCGACCAAATGGTTGTCCAATTGAAGGGATACCACTAATTTTGTGGTGTGAATTATTATGAGAATGCTACATAGACCTGAACTCATGCGAAGACAAATGAAAAATATAATCTCAATACTGCTTTTGTGTGTTATCTGCTTGCTGTCAACCTCATGCCAGCCAGAGGACCCTGATGCGCCTGTTACTCCAGTGAAACGCACAATACTGGTCTATATGGTAGCATCGAACAGTTTGGGAACCAACGGACGCGACCAGCTGGACCTCGACGAGATGGACCGTGCAGTTGAGTTTAATCAATTGAATGGTTGTCGCCTGTTGGTCTATCGCATTGGTACAGAGTCGGATATGCCCTTGCTTTTTGAAATTAAGAAAGGCAAACGTGGAGCAGTGGTTCATGAGACCCTTGAGACCTATGATGGCACCAGGGGTGCATCGGTGACAGCGGCACGCATGAGCCAGGTCATCGCCGATGCCAAGCTGCATGCACCGGCACAGGACTACGGTCTGATCCTGTGGTCGCATGGCACCGGATGGGCACCGTCGTTGACAACCCGTCCCAATGCTCCGCGCCGTGTCTTCGGCGAGGATAACGGGGCCACTATGGCACTTGACCAATTAGCTGCTGCTATCCCCATCGGGGCATTCTCTTGGATTTATGCCGACGTGTGCTACATGGGCGGAGTGGAGGTTGCCTACCAGCTGCGTAACCGATGCCGTTACTTTGTGGGCTATCCTACCGAGATTCCTGGTCGTGGCATGCCCTACGAGTTGACGTTACCCTATCTGTGTGCCGATCAGGTTCAGCTTGCCCAGGCATGTCAGGAGACATTTGACTACTATGACATCCAGACTGGTGCCAACCGCACCTTCTCGGCCGTGGTAGTGGATTGCTCCTATCTGGACCAACTGGCTGCTACCTGTCGACTCATTCAGGCGACGTCACCCGTTCAGCCCTCTTTGTCCTCCCTGCAGTGCTACAACCTCAACGGATACCACTTTCTGTTTGATTTTATGCAATATTATCTCGAGATGGCGGACGCGTCTTTGAGTGTTAATATACAAGATATCTATAACAAAGCTGTGCTTTACCATGTGTCTACTCCTATGATTTTCAGTCGCATCATGATTGACCCAGACCATTTCTCAGGTCTATCGACCTACGTATTGGGCGCGTCTCCAGGAGTGAATGATGACTATTACCGCACCCTTGATTGGTACAATGCGGTTTATTGACTTCTATATTCATTATTTTCATTATCTGTCATATTTTTTCTCAATAATTATTTTGTATTTTTAAAAATCTAAGTACCTTTGCGCATATAAAACTAATAAGGAAAAACAAATACCAATTAGTCTATCCTAATCATGTTTTTTGAAACTTGTAAATTGTTACAGGTCAATTTTTTAGCCGCAAGGTTTGGTGAAGATAGGAGGCCAAGTTATACTAAGCGCAGAAGATTCTGCCTCAATGGCAGCACCCTTTGCTGAATACTTATTTTATCACTTTTGATGTCATGTAAGGGTGGTGATGAGCCTGAACTCATGGGTTCGGCCCCCGTTGTTGTGTCGTTGCAACTCGATACCGCAATGGTTGACTGGCAGACCATCACCGACTCGCGTGCGATGGCATCGCATGACCTGCGTTGCCAGGTGGCTGCCTATCCCGTGACCTCGACAGGCTCGCTTGCCGGAGCCCCCGTCAATTGCCAGACGGTCATCTTTACTGCCGACGGTCAGCAAGGCGAGTGCCGCATGGTGCTGCCATCGGGCGATTATCGCTTGCTGGCTTGGGCTGACTGGGTGGACCATGGCACTCTCACCGACAAGTATTATACCACCAGTGACCTTGGCGACATTACCTTCAAGGGTCAGTATGTCGGGAATAACGACTACCGTAATGCCTACTCGGGCAGTGCGCCGGTTTCGTTCAAGGTCAAGCAGGGCGACACGACAACTGTCGTGCGCGAGCAACTTTCCCTGCGCTCCATCATGGGCAAGGTCAAGTTTGTCGCCACAGACTATAACGAGTATCTGGAAAAGGGACAGAATCTGCGCATTCTTGTTGCCTACACTGGCTTCCTTCCCAACCACTACAGCGTGCTGCGCGGTGTCCCCTTCGATGCCACGACGGGCGTTAACTACGTCTCTTCAATCACCGAGACTTCGACCGAGGGCAGCGGCACCGCTACTCTCGGTTGGGACTACGTTATGGTCAACGGTGACGAGTCCAGTGTCACGATGACCTTGGGTCTTTACAACGACGAGGGGCAGTTGGTTGGCAGGTCGTCATCGCTCAATGTCCCCATCAAGCGCGGTGGCATCACTGTAGTCAAGGACGAGTTCCTGACCAAGACCGCCGGTGGTGGCGGTGTCGGCATTGACCCCAGCTTTGAGGGTGACATCATCATCTATTTCTGAACATAACAATCACAACATAAAATCATATTGACAATGAAAACAAGAAAGATTCTTCACTTGATGACCCTGGTCTCAATGCTGCTTGTCGCAACGGCATGCCAGCAAGAGGATGACCCCACTGTGGGTAAGGCCAAGGTAACCTTTGTTGCCGAGTTACCCGATTTGCCTGAGCACCTGGACTCGCGTGCTATCGGTGACGGTGACTATGCTAACGAACTCTTCTTATGGGTCTATGACGATGAGGGACGTGAGATTCCAGGCTTGCGTCAGAACAATGTCAATTTCAGAGGCAAATATGCCTATGTGACTGTTTATCTGACACCTGGCCACACCTATGGTTTCGCCTTCTGGGCCCAGCACAAGGGCCTCTTGAGTTATGTGCCGGGCAATAGCTTGATTGAGATGTACTATGACGTGAATTGCAACGACGAGACACGTGATGCCTTCTGGAACTGGATTCCAAACCTTGCGGTGAATGAGGCTGGCGAGATTACCCAGAATATCGTCTTGGTGCGCCGTCTGTCACAGGTCAACTGCGGTATCACTCTTCTGGCCTATCAGGAAGCCAAGAGAGCCGGTGTTGACCTCAGGGACTATGACTCAGAACTGATTCTGGAAAGTAATAGCGCTGCGCCCATCGCCTATAACTGGTTCAATGTTGTGGATGGACAGCCTGTCACAAATGACTGGGATCGCATGACTTGGGAAATGGATTTTGCTGAGTCACCCATGCCCAATGAGCCTCTGCGCGTGGGCAATGACTCCTACATGTACCTGGCCCTGTCCTATTTCCAGCCTCTTGTAGACTCGTTCACGCTAGGTAATGCCACCCTGGTGTTGCATCACAAGTTGGGTCTTAAACCCGACATCACCTACACCTGGCCTAACTCCAGGTTCAAAGGTAATTACCGCACCAACCTGCTCATCAGGTCGCTGGCCGAAGATGTCAAGTTTGATGTCATCATTGACCAGAATTTTGCCAACCAGGAGAACAACGTTGACACCGACGGCAATCCCCTTTAGTCGTCAGCAATCACCAATGGAACTAGAGATCAAGGACTAGAAACTAAAAAACTGAAACAATGAACAAGACGTTAGTAAATATAGCAACAATGCTTGTCATGGTCCTGATGATGACTGCTTGCAGCAGCGAGGATGAACTCATCACCACTGGCGACGAGATGAACGTGACGTTCACGGCTACGCTCGACCAATATATCGATTCGCGCGCTATCAGTGACGGATCGATGGTGGACAAGCTGATTTTCATTGCCTATGACGAGAACGGCAACGAGATTGCCGGCCTGCGTCAAGAAAATGTCCCCGTCAGCGGCGGCCATGCCACGGTCAACACCCGAGTGGTCAAGGGTCACCGTTACACCTTTGCTTTTTGGGCGCAGAACAGCAACTGCACGGCTTACAGCTTTGGCGATGACTACAAGTCGCTGAATGTGGACTACAGCGGTCATGCCAACGACGAGTCGCGCGACGCTTTCTATGCTGTCAACACCGACTTTGCCGTGGATCCTGTCACCGAGCCTTTTGAGCGCAACGTGACGCTGCACCGCCCCTTTGCCCAGCTCAACTTCGGCACCACGACCGAGGACCTCGAAACGGCCAATGCTTATGCTCCTGCCACGGGTTCGCGCATCGTCATCAACGGAGGTGTCTGCTCGACGCTCAATCTGCTCAATGGAGTGGCCAGCAACCCTGTCAAGGTAGAGTTGAGCGCTGGTGCGTTCCCCAACGAGAAACTCACGGTCGAGGGTGAGCAATATGAGTACCTGTCGATGAACTACCTGCTCGTCAACAACGAGCGCAGCGACATCACGGGCATCACCATGACCACCATCATGAATCGCGAGGGCAACGATGCCTCCTATCCGCTCGAGCTCGAAACCCTGCCCGTGCAGCGCAACTTCCGCACCAACATCGTGGGACGCCTGATTACCAAGGCCGTGGACTTCCAGCTCGTGATCGACGCCAGCTTTATCGACGATTTCGTCTATTACGGTGACGAGGTCAACTGGAATTTTCAAGCGACTGAGCCGACTTACAGCGACGGCACCTACCTGATCGACACGCCGATGAAGTTGGCTTGGTTCCAGGACCATGCGCCTGTCGAGGGTAGCACCATCAAGCTCATGGCTTCGTTCAACATGAATCTGGGCACCCTCAAACCCCTGCTGTGCGGCGCCCGCAACATCACCATCGACGGCAATGGCAACACCATCCATGAGTTCTCCATCAATGCGGCAGGCAGTGCCGCCATGTTTGGCAACGCCGAGGGCCTCACAGTCAAGAACCTTACCCTTGACAGAGTCACCGTCACCGCCACGCCCGATGACCAGGGCAACGCCGTTGCTGCCGCCCTCGTGGCAACCGCTAGCGGCACGCTCACCATAGAGAACGTGACCGTGAGCTATCCCGTCATCAAGGGCACCTGCATGGTGAGCGGCATGGTCGGCCAGGTGGCCGCTGGAGCCAACATCGTGGCAACCGGCTGCCAAGTGGCAAATGCCATCATCGAGAACTCTGACGCAGCCTCACGTCAGGGACTGACTGGCGGCATGGTGGGTTACATCGCCAGCGGAGCCTCGGCCGAACAGGTAATTGCTTCGTGTGAGGTCTATAACACCGTGCTCAAGGCCCGCATGAGCGAGCCCTCGCTCACCAGCGGCAAACTCATCGGCGCCATCCAGGGTAGCAGTGACAGCGACGTCGTGCGCATCAGCGGCACTAACGTCATGGTCAACTTCCAAGGTCTTGATGAAGCTTCCGCAGCCCAGCAGTCGCCCTACGGGGCCGACCAACTCATCGGTGGCAACCAGCAGGGCCATGGCCATGTTTACATAAATAATGTGGAACAGCCACTCAATAACTAGAATTATTATCAATACTAATCAATAACAATCATTTTTATCACAACAATTGTATGAAGAAATATTTATTCTTTGCTGCTATGGTAGCGCTGCTGCTGGGCACCGCAGCTTGCTCTAGCGATATCGAGCCAGTATCTGGTGATGAAGCTTTGGTTACCTTTACGGTCAACCTAGGTGATGATATCGATAGCCGCACCATTAGTGACGGCACTGGAGCCAACATATTAAAGTTTGCTGTTTATACCGAAGATGGCCAACACGTTTCAGCACTTGACCAGACTGTTGCTGTCGAAAACAAGATGGCAACTATTCAGACTCGTCTGACCAGATATCATAATTTTAAGCTTGTCTTTTGGGCTCAAAACAGCTCATGCTCGGCCTACAACACCGATGACATGAGTGCCATCAAGGTGGATTACACCAGTGTGAACTGCAACGACGAGAGCCGTGACGCCTTCTACAAGATGGAAGAAGTGAGTGTTGCTAATGCCGATGTGAACCGATTAGTAGTGCTCACCCGTCCGTTTGCCCAAATCAACTTCTTGGCCAACGATGCAGCCGGCGTGGTCAATGTTAACCAGTACAAGAGCAAGGTGACTGTGACCGGTGTTCCCACCAAGTTGAATACTCTCGACGGAACTGTGGCTGACCCCACCGACGTGACTTTTGACTATGCCATCATCGTCAACGAGACGCTGGTCGGCTATGCAGACTACAGATATGTAGCCATGAACTACGTGCTTGCCGCCACCGACAAGGAAATGAAGAACGAGGTTGTGCTCACCGTTAAGGACGAGAATAATGCCGAGGTGAAGACCGTGACTGTAGCCAACTGCCCCGTGCAGCGCAACTACCGTACCAACATCTTCGGTGAACTCTTTACCATGGAAGGCAAGTTCAATATCGAAATAGACCCGATTTATGAAGGTGAATTCAACCTCCCCGAGAAGGTTTGGGACGGAACTCTCAAGGAGCCCGCAGATATCACTGGTGATGTCATTGAAATTAATGATGGTAGCGAACTTGCTTGGGTATTGGACAACGTAACAAATGGAACATCTTTGGCAGGCAAGACCTTTAAGCTTACCGATGACATCAACTTAGGCATGTTGGATTGGCCTTTTGTTAATGCCCAATGCGCTTTCACGCTTGATGGTGATGGAAAAACGATCAAGGGTTTGAAGTCAACCGGCGGAAATTATGGTGGATTAATTGGCAAGTCAAATAAGCCTATCGTGATTAGAAACCTCACGATTGCCGATTCTGAAATTGATGCATCAGGAAGAACTGGTGATGAGAATGCAGCTGGTGCTTTTATTGGATGGAGTGAGATGCACACTAACACGACTATTATTTTGGATAATTGCAAGTCTATGAATATTACATTTGGTAGAGCTCAATATAATGGAGGATTAGTTGGATATTCTTCTCATATGAGCATTACCAATTGTGTAGTGTCAAATGTCGAAGTCGTTTCAGATTATGCTGAGAGTGGAAATTATAAAGGACATTCTAGTTGTGTTGTCGGATACGGCAATGACAATACTAGTATTACCAACACAAGTGTTGCTGATAGCCAAATTACAGGCCGAAATGACAGGGGTCGCGTAGGCATATTCTATGGATCAGCTCAAGCATCGGTTACAATTGGCACTGGAAACAGCGTGAAGAATGTAACGATTTTAGGTGATGCAGCTACCAGCGCCAACTTAGTTGGCAGTGTGGATAATCGTTCCGACAAATCAAATGACGGTAGCGTAGTATTCGAATAATAACTAAATATTTAATATATCATTAATTCCTATTTAATTATGAAGAAAATTTTATTCTTTGGTATGTTGGCAGCAATGCTGCTGGGTACCGCGTCCTGCTCTAGCGAAATGGAGCAAGTGAAAGGTGACGGTGAGATGACTTTTACCGTTCAGTTGGGTGACGCTATTGATAGCCGTACTATTGCAGACGGTACAGGTGCCAATACGTTGTACTTTGCCGTCTATACTGCCGATGGCCAGCATCTGGACCTTGACCAGACGATTCCCGTTGTCAACAAGATGGCCACAGTGACCACCAAGTTGGCTAACAATCGTTCTTACAAACTTGTTTTCTGGGCTCAGAACAGTGAGTGTGATGCCTACACCTTTGACAAGAATGCAGGCACTATCACGGTGGACTACGAGAATGTGGATTGCGATGACGAAACCCGCGATGCCTTCTATAAGATGGAAGAAGTGACTGTAGGAACACAAGGGGTAGATCGACTGATTATTCTTACCCGTCCGTTCGCACAGATTAACTTCCTTGCCAGTGACAAGGGTAGCGTAGCAGACTTTAGTGACTACGAATACAGTGTCACTGTGACCGATGTACCCACTCAGCTGAACATGCTGGATGGTACCGTAGGTGGCGAGACTGTAGATGTGCTTGCTTTCAACAAGAAACCGGTTCTTGAAGAGGAACTTGCAGGCTATGATGCCTACAAGTATTTGGTGATGAACTACATCCTTGCTGCTCCCGAAAAGGAGCTCAAGACCGAGGTGACAATGACCGTTTATGACAACTCGGTTAATACCGAAAAGACCGTGAACGTTGAGAACTGCCCCGTACAGCGCAACTTCCGCACCAACATCATCGGTGACTTCCACTCGAACGAATCTCACTTCTATGTACAGGTACACCCGATGTTTGACGGCGACTTTTTCAAACCCAATGCCATTCCCGCTGAAGAAGTAGCTGCAGCTGTCACCGTTCCTGGTGCATATGTAGTGGTTGAGGAAGGCTCTGAGTTGAGCTTAGACCTGCGCACTATTGCCGAGGGTGTAACCCTTGACCTGAATGGCTCGACTCTTAAATATGATGGCACTAACACTGGTTTAAGGACTATCAATAAGAATCACGTAACAATCAAGAATGGTTTCATTTCAAATGACGAAATTTCCTCGGGTGGTGGTTATGCCCTTTATGTTAGCACGAAGAATGCTGTCATCAGCAACATCGATTTCGTGGGCGATACCAGGAGTTTGAGCGGTGAAATCCAGATTAATGGTAATGGTACTTCCGATGATGTAATTCTGATTGAGGATTGCAATTTCACGACTGAGAATGACTCATTTAAGGCCTTTATCATTTATGGAACGAGCACTGTTCGCCTGAACAGGTGTGCTATTGATGGTATCTATCCCTTCAACTGTGATGGTGCTAAGTGTGATATGATTGTCGAGAATAGCACTTTGACGGGTTGGACCTCATGGAATAATAATTACGATGGTCTTGGCCATACCATGACGTTCAACAATTGCAAGTTCGGTACAGGCCATAGGGGTTATGCTGTTGTTCGTCCTTATAATAACTCATTCTTTAACAACTGTATTTTCGAGGCTGGCATTGAATTGCTTCCCGTTAATGGAGGAGAGTGTGTCTTAACCCTCACTGACTGTACAATCCTGGACTTTGATACATTCATGTTTAGTCCTAATCATGATGATGATGGCATTGGCTGCATCATTATTATTGATGGTGAAGGATGGGCTTATGATCAGGAACAGGGTAAGTGGGTGCCTGCAACCATTGGTAGTGGAGAAGGCATGATTGATGACGGTGATGAGTAATTAATTGCTTCAGACAACTTGAACAGCCGTTGTATTAATGTTGTTCAACTGTTATTCAAGTTGTTTGATAAAACAAGAGATATTATTCAACTAAAAACTATAAACTTTAATAATTTTTATCATGAAGAAGATTTTGTTTTTTGGTGCATTGGTAGCCATGCTGCTGGGCACCGCAGCTTGCTCCAGTGACATGGAGCCGAGTATGGGCGACAACATGGTAAGGTTTACCATCGAGATGCCGGGTAACATCGACAGCCGTGCGATTGCCGATGGTAATACCGCCAACCAGCTGACCGTGGCCGTTTATGATCAGGACGGCAACGAATTGCCTGACATCCGCGTGAACAAGGAAATTCCTCACCAGACAACTGTTGAGTTTAAGCTCGTTAAGGGCCAGACCTACAGCTTCGCTTTCTGGGCACAGGCCGAGGGCGCTCCCTACACCTTTGATACCGCAAACAAGACCGTCAACGTAAGCTACGAGGGCGCTAAGAGTAACGACGAGAAGCGTGATGCTTTCTATGCCTACCGTGCTGACCTGACCGTAAACGGTCCTATTGAGGAGGTTGTTGTGCTGACTCGTCCGTTCTGCCAGCTGAACTACGGTGCCAGCGACTATGCTGACGCCATCAAGGCTGGTATTGAAGCCACCACAAGCGCTGTAACGGTTAACCACGCTGCTACCAGCTTCAACCTCTCCACTGGCGCTACCGATGGCGATGTTGAGGTAACCTTCACCCAGGAGGTTCTTCCCGCCGACCCCGAGACCCTGGTTGTTAATGAAACCGACTATCAGTGGATGGCTATGAACTACTTCCTCGTTCCTGACAACGAGGCTACCATCGAGACCTCGCTGCAGCTCTATGAGGATGATGCCACCGAGGCAGTTCGCGACATCACTGTTCCCAACGTTCCCGTTCAGAAGAACCACCGTACCAACATCGTTGGTAACCTCTTCACCGAGGACGTTAACTTCCTCGTGGTTATCGATGAGCGCTTTGACCAGCCCGACTACATCCGTGACCTGAACCGTCCCGAGGTAGCTGATGGCAAGCTGCTGGTGAACGGCTATGAGTTTGATGACCTGGCAACTGCTATCGCAGCAGCCAATGGCAATATCGTTTACATGGGTAAGGGTACTTATGACACCCAGATTACCGTGGGTGACGGCGAGACCGTTAAACTCGCTGCAGGAAAGGGCCTCAACCGTGACGAAGTTGTTATCAACAAGCAGATCAAGGCTACCGCTGGCGCAACCCTCGAACTCGATGGCATCACCGTTCATGGCAATAATTCAAGCGAAGCAGGTATCGATGCTGAAGGCGCTACCGTGAAACTGAACGCCGTTACTTCAACTGGTAACCGCGGTATGAATATCTTTGGCAACTGTAATGTAACCATTGAGAATTGCGAATTCAGTGCATCGGGCACATATGCACGTGGCTTGAACATTGGTAAGGGTAATAACACTGTGACCGTAAAGGGTTCGAAGATCAGTGCTCCTGACTACTATGCGCTTAATTTTATCAGTTCAGCAGATAATGAGAATGTCACCCTGACCAATTGTGATATTTTTGGTTGGGCGATTATTAACATGTGGGGTAAGAACAATACCATCAGTTTTGAGGGTTGCAAGTGCACCAGTATCAACAAATATTCTGGCGTATCTAACGCTTTCTCAGCTATTATGATGAATGATGGAGCAGATAGTAATTCGATGACTTTCAAGAACACTTCATTCTATGTAGAGGCTAAGGGTGACCAACCTCAGTGGTTCCTTTACCTGATGGGTTCGGGCAATGTGTTCAACTTTGAAAATGTCTTTGTCAAGGGTGTTCACACACTTTGGGCTAATCCTGTTGTAGCTGATAGCGATGAGGCTTCTGCTAACAACACGTATACCTTCAATGAGAATTGTGCAATCGATTGGAGTGAAGAGTAATTTCAATCATGCATGTTACTGGTGTGGGTAATTACACCAGTAACTATTGACTAACCATTGTGGGGGCGCGGTGCCCCGTGTAACGCGAGCGGTCGCGTCCCCACATTTTTATCTATAATTCGTGCAATTCGATGAATTCGCGAAATTAGCATTAAAAAAACGGCCATTCGGAGCCGTGAGGTGACTCAGACAAATCCGTGATTTATAAAAAAGACAACAACACGCCGGCCCGTAGTGCCGGCGACAATATATATCAAGATCGACTAGACACTTTAAATAATTATACTCATACAAAGAAATGAAGAAGTTTTACACTACGTTATTAATGATTGCTGCCCTGGCTGGCGTGGCCATTGCTCAAGATAATGTGCAGACCATGACCTTGAATGATATCATCACTACTGGCCAGTTAAGCGAGTTCTACACCATCGAGAATGACCTGATTGGTGTATATGCGCCGCCTCACTATCCGCGCGTCATCTTCGCTAAGGATGCCAATGAGTATGCTAACCCTTCGGAGCCTACCCAGGAGCAGTACAATGCCAACCCCAAAAGGCTCTATGACGAGGCTGACGGATATTTCGAGACCTACGTGGACGACTTCGGCTACACCGTGGAGCGTTGGGTGGGCTCGTTTGACCAGAGCAACTGGGTGAAAATCGCGTTGCCCGAGGGTGCCGATGCCAAGTATCTGGAAGGGAAAATCATCAAGGGCGGTACTGTAACAGGTCGCTCCAACTTGCAGAACTTCCCTAGCGACCCGATGGGCCTGACGATAACGCTCGAGGACGATGCAGAATTGCCTGAGGTTGGTGAGGCCGTGGAATATGAGCCCAACCTGTATTGCTGCGGAAACTTCGTGAAGCAGGACAGCTGGTATTTCGTTAAGCCGCAGAATCAAGAGTATGCCAACATCCGCTGGGCTGTGTGGCATGCCGCCGACACGATGTTCTATGCACCGAAGAACAACTCAGGCCTTCCCGGCAGTTTCCATATCAAAATGAGCTTGTGGGAGCCTCAACCCGACATCAGCCCGTTTGAGGTGTTTGAGGACGGTTTGCAGTATGAGTTCCCTGCCATGATTGAGTTCAGGCTTGGTGTGAACTTTGGCCTGATCATCGACCCGGGCTTTGACGGCGACATCATCATCTGGGGCGATGAAGGCAAAAAAATGGGAGGCCCCCGCCGCATGGAGGTAACCGACATGCCAGGAGAGAAGCCCACGTTCACCGATGCTGAGGGTCATGTGTATGTCTACACCGTGTGCGTTTATCCTTTGCGCTTGTCGTCACCCGGTGTCGCCACCGGAATTGACGAGAGTGTAATGAATGTGAAGGAATTAATCAGCACTCAGTATGTGGACTTGCAGGGCCGTGTGAGCGACAAGCCATTTGATGGCCTGAACATTGTTCGCAAGACTTTCAGCGATGGTTCGGTTATCACGATGAAAGCCCTTAAGAACAGTTGATTAGCCAAGGATTAAGAAATAAAAACGGATAACTGAAAAAGCACGATGAATCGGATTATTAAATCATTGGCATTGACATGCCTGTTGGCTGCTGGGCCGCTGCAAATGGCTGCTCAGGAACTATTGGAAGCCTATGAGGAAAGCTTCAACGGTGCCAAATTTGAGCAGCTGTGGAAGAGTGACGAAGTGCTGGAGACTCCTTCTCTGGGTATGCAGGGCTTCGGCGCGAATGACAAGATTATCGTCCATGTCAATATCGAGGGTAAACTGAAGTACCATGACCGTAACGGCTGGACCGGTGAGGAAGTGGTAACCCAGCCAAGGAGCGGCAAGGGTATCTCCTATGATGATGCCGGCAACTGGATTTTCAGGCCGATGAACCAGCAAAACAAGTTGCAACGCACCAAGCCTGAGCTGATTTTGCTCAGTGCCGACGGTACACGGCGCAGCGAGATTTACTTTCCCGAGAGCATCTTGCCCGATAGCCACATCATGACGGGTAACGCCTATAGCTATATGGGAACAGCTGTGGGAGATGTCTTCTCGGAGGAGGGTGGACAGTTCGTGTTCACCGCAGCCAAGGAGAATACCACCGACGGTCTGTATGTGCTGCGTTTCCGCAATGGCCAGTTGGTGGAAGATGAGAGTTTCAGGGCTGGATTTGTGAAAGTGGCAGGTGGCAGTGAAATTGACCAGATGGTGTTCACCACCGAGGTCTATATCCACACCTGGCACGCTTCGGACGGGCAGCTACACTACTTGTATATCTCGCGCCACGAGAACCCCATTGACATGGTGCTGGATGAGGAGAACCATTTGTTCAAGGGCACGATTATCGACGTCGAGAACAATATGCCAGAGGGTTACCGTCGTGGACAGAGCAACGGCTACAGTATGTTCTCGATGGGCGGCAGGGACTATATGGTGCTGCCTTCACTGCCTAACTGGGAGGACGCCTTCCATGTGATTCAAGTGAATCTGGAGGATGGCAGCTTCGTTCACAAGGCCTATCACAGCAACGTGTATCCCAAGTTGCCCGGCCAGCAGCAGTATGAATATGAGTTCATTAGCAGCAACTGGCTCAATGGTGAGGTCATTAACGACTCAACGGCCTACATCTACCAGTATTTCCCTTGGGGCTACATGGCCAAGTATAAGTTTGTGGATCCCATACAGGAGACTACACTGGCCTACATCGCTAATGAAGGTCAGGAAGAAAACACCTATACTATCGCCGACGATATCATCGCCGTCTATATTGCTGAGAAAGAGCCCAACCGTTTGTATGCCAAGGATCTGGGTAAACATCGTTACCCGTCGGTAAAGGGTGAGGGTGAAACAGATTACGTCAAGGACAGAGCCGGTCTTCAGACCAAGGATTGGGACCAAAGTAACTGGGTGCTGCTCGACTTTGCCACCGAGGCCGAGGCCCGTCAGTTCCTGACTTCGTCAAAGGGAGTCATTAGGGGCGGTACTTTGACAGGTGTACTCACCAACAAATTGAACCCAACGATGACAGTGACCAGCTACAGTGTGCCCGATCAGTGGACAGGGTATGACGAGAACCAGCATGTGACAGCCAACTATATGGACCCGCTGGTGCAGACCGGTAATTCAGGCGGCAAATACTTCTTTGTAGAGCCCAAGGCCCAAGAGTATGTTATGATTAACTGGGCAACCTATGACGGCCATGACAGCTATCACTTCAGAGTGCCCGACAATCAACAAAACAGCAACCTTGATCAGCTTGCAGGCGGTTTCAAAGTGGACTGGTCGCTCTATCCCGGCAACTATCTGGAAGACTTTATTCAGGACCACACCTATAATTTCCATGCCATCATCCGCTACACAGCCGATCATCATGGTGTCCTCGGTGGTGGCGATTTCCCCAGCGGTGCCCCCCTTCGTGACGGTGAAGGCGTGCGCGAGGGCGACTACATGGTCTATCCGCTCGAGGGTGGTGACGACTCTATGACAGCGATTGACGAGTTGAGGAGTGACGTGAAGCCTGTCGATGTCACCTACGTCAACGTGATGGGTATGACATCTGCCACGCCCTTTGATGGAGTGAATATCGTCTTGACCCGTTACAGCAATGGCAAGGTAGAGGCTAGCAAGGTCGTCTATTGACGCACAGCATTTATTGTACATTTTTATCAATTGCACAAATAATCTTGATAAAAAATGCGACAGAAAGAGGGTGGGTTCACACCCTCTTTCCGTGTTTTTATTCACCTTGTAGTGGCTTGTCTGACAGCAACCTTGATGCGTCATTCTGACCAGTGGGCGATGAGAAGGAGTGAAAACTCAGGCTCTCGTTCCAGTGACCTACTCATTTTTCATTGTTATTTAGGACAATATTGCCATCCCTTAACGATTTATTTGCAAATATCATTAATTGTAATTACATTTGTGGTGGATTACTGAGCCCGTCCGGCAATGATGTTTCAATGATTATTTGTGTTTAAGTATATATGTTTATTATTTAATGAGATTATTATGCAGAAAATTTTTTCTCTATTCGCTCTTGCCATGCTGACCATGTCGGCATGGGCCGCTAACTCCTATGTGAAGATGGCCAGCGTTGACCAGCTGGAAATCGGCAAGAAGTACATCCTCGTCAACGAGGAAGCCAGCGTGGGCATGGGTGCCCTGAGCACCACCAGCACCGTGTATGGCACTATCGCACCCATTACCATCGCGGGCGATGCAGTTGACATCGAGGGTACTGACGTTATGGTACTGACGGCTCACAAAGCCAACGGCAATCAAGGCGGCTGGATCTTTGAGTTCAGCGAGAACCATTATCTTGCCTGGGTAACTGGCAATTCGCTGACTTCCACCCACAACACCACGGGCGTTCCTTCACTTAACGAACAGTGGTACGCTACAGCTACCGACAACGGTGTTATCCTGAAGAACAGGAACGATCAGAGCCGCATTCTTCAGTACAACGCCAGCTCTCCCCGCTTCGCTTGCTACACCAGCAACCAGAAGCCTGCCGTCCTCTATGTAGAGGGTGCTCCCGAGGAAGAAGGAATCACCAACCTGAGCCAGGCCAACGCACTGGATAATGAAGAGAACTTTACCTTTAACGGCAATGCTGTCGTTACCCTCTTCAAGGGTGGCTACCTGTTCTTGCGCGACGAGAGCGGCTACGGCCAGATTAAAGACGTCACCGAAGGCCAGTTTGAGAACGGCCAGGTGCTGAACCTGGGCTGGGAAGGCGTCAAGACCAGCAATGATTACGGTTGGACATGGTACTACAATCCTGCAAACCTCAGCGTCAGCGATGAGACCAATGCTGAACTGGCTGCTGCCCAAAAACTCACCGGCACCCCCGACGAGAGCATGGCCAACGCCTATGTCTATGTCGAGAACGTGACCATTAGCGGAGGTCCTTTCCCTGGTATGCCGATGCGCTCATTGCCTCTGCCTGACGGTAACTCCATCGTAATAACCTCCACCTTGTGGGGCACCAATTGGCCCGCCAGTGGCACTAAGAATGTCTATGGTATCCTTTGCAAGACTGGCGACGCTTTGACGATCAATATCGCTTCCTTCGAGAATTATGTTGAGCCTCAGGGTCTGCGTGGTGATGTTGATGACGATAAAACTGTCGATATCAACGATGTGACCGCATTGATCGATTACCTGTTGGGAACCAATCCCAATATCAACATGGATAATGCTGACTGCGATCTTGACAATGCAATCTTGATTGATGACGTGACCGCTCTCATCGACTTCCTGTTGACGGGTGTTTGGCCTGCTGAGTAAGCCGAAGTGGCTGACTTAGCACTAGATGCAAAATAAAGGGCGGGCTTCCCAATATCGGGGGCCCGCCTTTTTTAGATTTGAAAAGATGCTCTAATAACCTAGAAATTAAAAAATGCTGGATATCTAGTTTTTTATAATTCACCTTGCGGGTGAATTATCATATAATGTATAACGTAGTGAAGAAGAACTTACAATCATTCGGTCTATTGAGCGATTAACGGATCGATAAAACCAGCCTCCTTGCTCACTGCGTCGAGCACTGTAATCAATCATCATTTGTTTCTTCAAAATATTTGCGTAATTTTGCAAGTGCAATTAACAACACTTAATACCTGAAACAAAGATGAAAAACCTGTTCAAAACCGCACTCATGCTGGCGCTGCTGATGCCAGCCACTGCCGCCCTTGCCCACGATTTCGAGGTGGATGGCATCTGTTACAACATCAACGATGGCGAAGCCACAGTGACCTATAGAGGACACAACAACGTGCACAATGGCCGCTATACAGGCGATGTTACCATTCCCGAGACCGTCACCTATGATGGTGTGACCTATGCGGTCACCGCCATCGGCACGGATGCGTTCTGGCAATGTGGAAACATGACAAGCGTGGCTATTCCCAACTCGGTAACCGAGATTGGCTACCTTGCATTCTTTGGCTGTAGTGGCTTGACGAGCATCACGGTGGATAGCAGTAACCCGAAGTTTGATTCCCGTGACAATTGCAATGCCATCATCGAGACGGCAAATAATGAACTGATCACTGGCTGCCAGAACACTGTAATCCCCAATTCTGTCACGGCCATCGGCAACGGAGCGTTCATTGGCTGCAGCAGCCTGACGAGTGTGACGATTCCGGGCTCCGTCACTAGAATCGACCAACAAGCGTTCGCCTATTGCAACGGTCTGACGACCTTGACGATTCCCGACCCTGTGACCTATATCGGCGCTCATGCGTTCTATGAGTGCAGTGGCCTGACGAGCGTGACCATCCCCGGCTGCGTGACCTTTATAGGCGAAAATGCGTTTTTCAAATGCATGAATCTAGCGAGTATCGTTGTGGCAAGTGAAAATACGACCTACGATTCCCGCGACAATTGCAATGCACTTATCGAGACTGAAAGCAACAAGTTGATTGTGGGCTGCCAGAACACGGTCATCCCCGGCACGGTCACCGCCATCGGCAATTATGCGTTCTACGGCTGCAGCGGCCTAACAAGTGTGACCATCCCGAGTTCTGTCACATCAATCGGCCTCATGGCGTTTGTTTATTGTGAAAACCTGGAGAATATTGTTGTGGCAAGCGGCAATCCGAAGTATGATTCCCGCGACAATTGCAATGCTATTATCGAGACGGAGAGCAATTGGTTGATTGCGGGTTGCCAGAACACGGTCATCCCCGGCTCGGTCACTTCAGTCGACAGATGGTCGTTCGCCGGCTGCCGTAGTCTGACGAGCATGATCTTCCCCAGCTCTGTTACTGACATTGGCTACAACGCGTTTGCTGACTGCGTTAATCTGGTGAGCGTGACCATCCCGGGCTCCGTTACCACCATCGAAGACGATGCATTCTATAATTGCAACAGCTTGAATGATGTGTATTGTTATATACTTGACCCGTCTGCAATCTCAATGGGGCAGGGGGTGTTCTATCGGGCGCCCTATAACGCTCCAAGCCGCACGCTGCATGTGCCGCAAGGGACATCCGAGGCCTACCAGGCCGACGACAACTGGCGCACCTACTTCGGGCGGATTGTGGAGGACCTGGTGCCTGAAGACTGCCCGCGTGGTGACGTGAACCTTGACGGCGAGGTCAATATCGCCGATGTGAACGCCCTGCTCGACATCATTCTGCAAGGCAGTGGTTACAGTCCTGCCGCCGACGTGAACGGCGACTGCGAGGTCAATATCGCCGACATTAACGCCGTCATCGACATCATCCTTGGCGGTGGCGCTCCCTCACAGCCCGAACACGAGTGGGTTGACCTGGGCTTGCCCAGCGGCACGCTGTGGGCAACGTGTAACGTGGGAGCCAACAAACCTGAGGAGTACGGCCACTATTTCGCCTGGGGCGAGACCGAGCCCAAAGATGACTATCAGTGGAGCACCTACAAGTGGTATGATTACATGGAATTCAGGCTGACGAAGTACTGTCATGATGACGACAAGACGGAATTAGATCTCGAAGATGATGCTGCCTATGTGAACTGGGGCCCGTCGTGGCGCATGCCGTCGCTGGAGCAGATTAATGAACTTGTCAATAATTGCACATGGCAGAGGACTACGGTGAACGGTGTGGACGGAATGCTGGTCACCGGTCAAAATGCGAACACCATGTTCTTGCCCGCCACAGGCTATCGCTACTACAGTTCACTCGAACAGGCCGGAGCGCTCGGCTGCTACTGGACACGCACACTCTACACACGAAATCCGAATGTCGCTAATTCCTTGGACTTCTATTCTGGTAACGTAGGCTGGGGTAACTCCGATCGCTGTAGCGGTGTCACCGTACGTGCAGTTCGTGTTCCAAACAATTAGCCCCAATCAGAGCTAAGAAGCACGCAATCAGAATCAGCAATGCGAGGGTGAATTGAGAGAAGGACAGCATCTTATTCTCCATTCACCCTCATATCGTCTTGTGTTGTGAGTTTAGCGGTTGAAAGGCTTGTTTGTAATCATAATTATACCTAATTTTGCAAGTGCAATTAACAACACTCAATACCTGAACTATGATGAAAAATCTAATCACATCCACACTCCTGCTGCTGGCCCTGCTGTTGCCAGCCAGTGCCGCTGCCTTCGACTTTGCGGTCGACGGCATCTACTACAACCACTGTAATAAACCAGGCACTGTCGAAGTCGCACCCCCTCCCTCTTCAAATAAGTACTCTGGCGCCGTGGACATTCCCGCTACTGTCACATACAACGGCACCACCTACACCGTCACAGCCATCAGCAAGGAGGCATTCTACCTCTGCTTTGGGCTGACGAGCGTCAACCTGCCCAACACCATCACCACTATCGGCGACAAGGCGTTCAAGAGCTGTAGCAAGCTGACCAGTGTGACCATTCCTAACTCCGTCACCTCTATCGGAGAAAGTGCCTTCCACAGCTGTAGCGCGCTGACAAGCATTGACATCCCCAATTCAGTCACTGCCATCAGTCACCACACATTTTTGTTCTGCAGCAACTTGACCAGTGTGACCATCGGCAACTCCGTCACCTCTATCGGCGGCCAGGCCTTCGCTTTCTGCTACGAACTGAGGAGCGTGAACATTCCCAATTCGGTGACATCCATCGGCCACCACGTCTTCGAAGACTGCGCCGAGTTGACAAGCCTAACCATCCCTGGCTCCGTCACCTCTATCGACGAGGGAGCTTTCAAGGGGTGCAAGAAACTGACTAGCATGACCATTCCCCGTTCAGTCACCTTCATCAGCGTGGGCGTATTCAGTTACTGCAGCGACTTGACAAGCCTCACCGTCGAAAACGGCAACCCGAGATACGACTCCCGTGGCAATTGCAATGCCATCTTTGAGACGAGAAGCAATACCTTGATTGCAGGTTGCCAAAACACGGTCTTCCCCAGCTCTGTGAACGCCATCGGCACGTATGCCTTCGCTGGGTGCACCGGGCTGACCAGCGCGACCATCCCGAGCACGGTAGCGTCCATCGGCAAAGGGGCATATATGAGCTGCAGCCGTCTGCAGGGTGTGACCATCCCCAGCTCTGTCGCCAACATCGGCCCAATGGCGTTCGCCTACTGCGACAGCATGGCCGACATCGTTGTTGAAATCGGCAACCCCACCTACGATTCCCGCAACAATTGCAATGCCATCATCGAGACGGCAAGCAGCACGTTGATCGCAGGCAGTCAAAACACGGTCATTCCAACTTCGGTGAAAGCCATCGGCGATTATGCGTTCTCCAGCCGCAAGGGGCTGAACAGCGTGACTATCCCCGGTTCCGTCATTTCTATCGGCCAAAACGCTTTCTATGATTGTACCGGGTTGACCAGCATCAACATCCCTGGCTCGGTCACTTCAATCGGTACCCAGGCGTTCTATGACTGCATCTGCTTGGCGAGCGTGACTATCCCTGGCTCCGTGACCGCCATTGGCGAGGGTGCGTTCGTCAACTGTGACTTGAGCAACGTGTACAGTTACATTACCGACGTCACAAGCGTGCCGGTCCAGTATGTCTTTTTAAGATCGGATGGCATGTATTCAGACCGCACGCTGCATGTGCTGCAGGGGACGGCCGAGGCCTACCGGGCTGACGGGAATTGGGGCCCCTATTTCGGGCAGATTGTGGACGACTTAATGCCGCAGGACTCCACGCAGGGTGACGTGAATCTTGACGGCGAGGTGAACATCGCCGACGTGAATGCCGCCGTCGATATCATCCTGGGTGGAAACGGTGATTTCCATGCCGCAGACGTGAACGGCGACGGAGAGGTTACTATTGCCGACATCAATGCTATCATGGACATCATCCTGGGCGGCGGCTCTCCCTCCCAGGATGACCACGAGTATGTTGACCTGGGCCTGCCCAGCGGCACGCTGTGGGCAACGTGCAATGTAGGCGCCAATGCTCCCGAGGAGTACGGCCACTATTTCGCCTGGGGCGAGACAGAACTCAAGGGGGACTTTACTTGGGAAACCTACAAGTGGTGCAACGGCACTTCCCGGTCAATGACGAAATACTGTACCAAGAGCAGTTACGGCACGATTGACAACAAGACGGAGCTGGAACCCGAGGACGATGCCGCCCAGGTGAACTGGGGCCCGTCATGGCGCATGCCGTCCCAGGAACAGATTAATGAGCTGATGAATAACTGCAGCCGTGAGATGACGACAGTGAACGGTGTGAACGGAATGCGCCTCACCGGTCTCAACGGGAACTCCATTTTCCTGCCTGCCGCCGGTTGCATCGAGGGCAACACGCGTCAGGAAGCAGGTTTGTATGGCACCTATTGGTCACGCACGCTCGACACCAACTCAAACTTCTTTGCCTACATCATGATGACCATTCCTGATGGTGAGACCGTCTACTGTGGCATGCGTGACCACGGTTTCAGTGTACGTGCCGTGCGCGTCACAAATCGTTAGTTCCCTGCCTCTTGTCCCCAGACCAGATTGCCGGGGTGAAAATGTCCCTCAAGGGCAGTTCGCTATCCCTGCAATGTACTAACGAAAGTTAAAGTAAGAGGGGCAAAGCATTCTATGCTCTAAAAGATTGTAGCTTTGTGAAATGAATAAGGAGCCTGACCAGAGGGTTAACGGGTTCTGCTCTCGCTTCGGCTCTGGATAAAATCTATTGAACCTACCTAACGTAACCAAAATGAAACGGTATTTTACATTTCTCTCGGTCTGTTTGTTGGCGGTTTCTGTGCTGGCACAGACACAGTTCACTTCAGGAAAATTCAAGTATGAAGTGATTGACGGCACCAACTGGGTGCAGATTATTCCCAAGAGTAACTCTGAGAGTGGTGCGGGCTACAGCAACCTTGTCTCGGCGGATTTCAAGACTCAGGTGACCTATGACGGCGTGACCTATGATGTGGTGGGCATCGGCGCCAATGCGTTCTACCGGTGCAAACTCAACGAGCAAGCCATCCTGCAATTGCCCGAGGGCTACTTCTTCATCGATGCGGGCGCATTCTCCTACACCGAGATGGGCTCGTTGAAGTTGCCCACGACCATGGAGTTGATTAACCCAAGGGCTTTCGACAACAACAAATTGGCAGGCGTGACCGTGCTGGCAGACAATCCCTACTTTGCCCACTTGGCTTCGTCGCAAGGCAATGTGACCTACACCATGCTCACCAATAAGGAAAAGACCAAGATCATCTTCGCACCGGGAGCCAAGCCCACGCAGTTCAGTTCCGGCGGCACGACCTACCTCACCTCAATCACCATTCCTGACCAGATTACCGAGATTGGCGACTACGCTTTCTATGGCAATCCCACGCTCAAGACGGTGAATTTCCATGCCGGCATCACGCGCATCGGCATGGGCGCCTTCTACGAGACGTTACTCACTCGGGTCAACATTCCCAACCCCGACTGTGAGATTGGCAACAGTTGCTTCAGCAACAGCCAGGTGAGCAGTGTCACCTTACCCCAGGGCATGAAGAAACTGGGCCGCCACGTGTTCTTCTACTGTGTCAATCTCACCAGCCTCACTCTGCCCGAGGGCATGGAGGAGATTGGCCTGATGTGCTTTGCCAGCTGCAACCTCACTAGCGTGAATCTGCCCAGCACAATGGTCAAACTCGACAGTTGCGCGCTCCAGGACAACCCGTTCACCAGCATTAACCTCAAGAATGTGAAATTCGTGGGACGCCAGGCCTTCAGCCAGTGCCTCAACCTCACGTCGGTCACCAGCAACGGTATGCTCGAGGAAATTGACGGTGCCGCCTTTACCCGTTGCCCCCTCACCACGGCTTATCTGCCCGAGGGTATGCTGACCATCATCATGAATGCCTACTTCCGCTGCACCAACTTGACCTCGTTCACCGTTCCCACGACGGTGACCACTATCACCGGCAACCCCTGTGTGGGAGCAACATCACTGAGGGCATTCAACGTGGCCGAGGGCAGTGAATATTTCGCAGCCCTTGACGGTTGCCTCTATGCTACCGCCGGCAATACGGTCAAGCCGAAGACGAATCGTGGAGAAAGCGATGTGCCCGCTGGTTTGACGGCCCTGGTGGGTGTTCCCACCGGCTGGCAGCAAAGTGTGCTCAGTGTGCCCGAGGGCGTGATGGTCATCGCCAATCAGGCGGCGCGTGAAGCCACGTCCATCACCGAGGTCGAACTGCCCTCGACACTCACCGAAGTCCGTCCCAGCGCATTCAGCGGCATCACCGGCATTACCAAGGTGACCTGCCTTGCCACCACTCCGCCCGAATGCCCCGATGAAAACGGCAACGACTTCACCAGTGAGGTTTACCAGAATGCCACCCTGTATGTGCCCATGCGTAGTCTGGAACTCTACCAGAACACACCGGTGTGGAGCAACTTCCAGCACATTGAGGGTATTGATACCGGCGAAGAAGGATTGTTAGGCGATGTTGACTGCGACAATTCTGTTGACATCAACGATGTGACCGCCTTGATCGACTACCTGTTGAGCGGAGACGATACGGGCCTCAGTCTCACTAATGCCGATGTGGAAATTGACGGCATCGTTGACATTAATGACGTGACCACCCTGATCGACTATCTGCTGACTGGCAGCTGGAATTAAAGAAAATAGGTAATGAGTCATAGCCGAAGGCTGGCTCTGTGACCTGATTTGTGCCACTGATTTTAATCGGCCTGACGGCCGGGAAATAGCACAAAAAAATAAACGAACTTGGCTGAAAACCAGCTGAGTTCGTTTAATATGATGGATGATTGTGTCAATAGGATGATGATACGGTCACATCAATGCCGCATCATTATCAAGTGTTCTGAACCGTTTCGGCGGCCTCGGTTGAATTGATGTCGGCCGTGCGGTGCTTGCGGGCGAGACGTTTCTGGTAGCTGTAGACCACGCATGCCAAGCCCAGATAGGCGGCCGCTTGAATCCAAAGGATACGTATTTCGGGCAGAATCTGGCTGATTGTGGCCCCCATGGAGTTGACCCGGATGAAAGCCCGTACGCCAAAGGTGCTGGGGAATAGCCAGGACACACCCTGCCAGGCTCCGGGGATGCTTGACTGCGGCCACGACACGCCAGTTAGGAAAAGCAGCGGAACTGAAACGAAGACCATGAGCAACATGACGTTCTCACGGTAGCGCACGAGGCAAGAAACACTCATACCGAAAAAGATGCTGGCCAACGTGTAGGGCATCAACATGAGGAACAGCGTCCAGCCATCGGCCAGTTGCGGGAACGAGAACATGCGGGGAACGGCCATCGAGAGATAGGCGGCTGCCACAGCTCCCATCATGCCATAGCACAAGGCCTTGCCCCAGACGACACGATAGGCACCCTTGTAGTGGGGATCATCATCGGGGATGAGTTGGCCGTTGCGATGCCGCTCACGGGCCGTACCGGCCGACATGCCGATGCCTAGGGCGAGCGCCTGCTGCAGCAGAATCATGAGCACGGCGGGCAGGACACAGGAACCGTAGCCGCCCGAGGGGTTGAACAACGCCACGTCATGAGCGACTAGAGGCTGTGCCGTGATGGCATCCTCGTGCTCGGTGAAGTTGCCGGCTTTCTTGATTTTCAAGCCAGCGCTGAGACGCGCCGCCTCGACCATGGCCGTCTGATAAACCGCCTTGTATGCGAGCATAAGCGACATGTCGCAATAGACGCTGACGGTAGCCTGTTCTCCGCGGTTGATGCGAGTGGCGAAGTCTGACGGGATGAGATAGATGCCCTTGACAATCTGGCGGCTTACGAGTGAACGGGCCTCGTCAATGTCATCGGCATAATATTTCACATCGACGTCAGGGGTGGCGTCACAGTCACTGATGAACTGCCGCGAAAGTGCCGAGTGTGACTGGTCAACGACCACCACAGGAGTCTCGTGCAGCGTCTCGTTATTGTAGATCCAGGAGTAGAGCAACGGGTAGCCCAACGGCACGACGACGAGGAACATGAGCACGCCCTCGTCCCTGATGACCTGCTTCATCTCCTGCCGCCAGACGTAGAGCACGTCGGTCAGGTGTTCCTTCAATTTACGGAATATAGACATAGTTGAGCATTGCGTTTTTGACTTTGCGGAGTACGAACCAGGGCAGCAGCGTGAAGCCCACGAGTGCCACGAGATGGAACCACACGTCGATGACGGGGAAGCCGTTGAGCACGGTTGCCTGATAGAGCATCCAGTAGTGGCGCATGGGGAATAGCCACGACATGGCCTGCAACGGGGGATCCATGCCCGCGATGGGGAATGCCGAGCCGCACATCGACAGGCCGAGCACCATCCACAACGAACTGATGCTCATCGACATGCGCAGCGAGGGCATCAGGCCGAAAGCGAAGATGCCGAAGCCGATCGAGGCGGCAACCTGCAAGAGGGTGAGCCGCACGATGTTCCACACGCCGCCCAGCCGCGGGAAGTGCAGCACGTTGAAGATGTAATACTGGTAAATGAATATCACGAGCAGGAACACCAGCGCGTGGATGACATATTTGCCCAGGATGGCGACGAGGATGTTGCCGTCGGCTCGTGCGAGCCATTCCTTGCCCGTGTCGAACTTCATCTCCATGCCGAGCGCGTAGGCCGACAGCAGCGCCATGAAGAGCATCAGGATGCCCGGCACAAAGACTGTGGTCAGGCTGTAGTTGTAACTGCTCTGGGGGTTGGCTATCATGTGCGCGTCGATTGTCACCGGCTGCAGTGCTGCCCGGATTTGCTCTGCCGATGCGCCCTTGGCGCTCAGCATTGCCTGGCCCACCGCTGCCGAGCCCAGCATGCTGATGGTTTTCAGGTCCTTGGATGCCATCGAGCCGGCTGTCATGCACGTCATCGTGTAGTAGTACGAGATGTCGGGCTGACGGCCTGACAGCAGTTGCGCCGCTGTGCCCTCAGGAATGTACAGATAGGCGAAGACCTTGCCTTCCTGCATGGCATTGCGGGCCTCGGTGACCGAAGCAAAGCGATACTTCACTCGCGAACTCTGCATGGCGTCGAGGGTGCGGATGAGCCCTCGTGACATGGAACTATTGTCCTGGTCCACTACACCGATGGGCAGGTCCTGGGGAAGTCCGTCGTCGAGCATCGTGGTGAAAAATGTCACTAGCAGCACGGGGAACACCACCATGCAGAAGCCGTAGATGCGGTTCTTGCGCACGATGATGTTGAGCTCGCGCAGCGCGATGTCGAAGAATTGAGAAATATACTTCATAATTTATGTTCGCAAGTTGAGAACTTGCTCACTGTTTAGAGGTTAAAGGTTAGAGGAAAAATCTCTAATCTCTAACCACTAATCACTTGTTCTTAAGAACTACCGACATGCCGGGGCGGATGCCGTCAATCGCCTCGGATGGACGGGCTTTCACCTCGAAGGTCTTCTGGTCATACTGGCCGCTGGCCTTCGTCGATTTCCACACGGCAAACGAACCCTTGTCCTTCATCGATGTTACCTTCATCTTCACCTCGATGTCGAGTGCGGGAACACGGACGGTGATTTCCTGGCCCACCTTCATTCCCTTCAACTGATCCTCGCGGATGTTGAATGTGGCCCACTGGTCTTCTATCATGGCGATGCTCATGATGGGCGTGCCGGTGCCCACGAGCTCACCCACCTTGGGATAGACGTCGGTGACCTCGCCTGCCATCTGTGCCGTCTGCACGGTCTCGCGCATGTAGCCTCGCACCTCCTGCACAGCTCCGCGGGCCTGACCTGCAGCGGCGGCAGCGGCGCGGCGCTCCTCTTCTCGGGCGCCGTTCACGGCCATGTCATAGTTGCTCTGCGCGGTCTTGACCTGGGCTTGGGCCGACTTGTACACGGCCTCGGCTTCGTCAAACTTCTGGGTGCTGATGACCTGCTCGTCGTGCAGTTGCTTCATGCGACGGTATGACTTCTCGGCAATCTCCAGTCCCGCCTTTGCCTGCTCCAGAATCTGTCTGGCAGCTTGTATCTGTTCTTTGCGGGCACCATTGTTTGCCATCTGCGCCATGGCCGTTGCAGCGTCGGCAGCACTTTGGGCTTGTACCATCTTGGCCTGTACCTCGGGGGCCTCGATGATGGCCAGTGTGTCGCCCGCGTTCACGTGGTCGCCTTCCTTGGCCAGCAGTGCGAGGATGCGTCCCGGCACCTTGCCCGACACGCGGTATTCCTCGACCTCCATCTCGCCTTGGATTTCCTCGGGCTCACGTTGCAGGGCCAGATGTCCGATGAGGGCGACAATCAGGACCACGGCAGTGAATCCGGCAATGGCTAACAGGATGTTAGTGTGTTGACTTTTTGCTGACATAACTATATGATTTTGATTTTGATGTTTTTATTGTTGTAACGGGGTTTTATTACAGCAGACCTAGCGACTTGAGTAGGTCGGTGTGGCTGAGTTGCAGTTCGATTTCGGCATCAATCTTCTGGGTCTGTGCCTGTAGCCATGCCGTCTGGGCCTCCATCACGGTGGTGGGGGTGATGACGCCTTCCTCAAAGCCTCGTTTGGCCATTCGCAGGTTTTCCTCGGCATTAGCGATGTTCGACTTGGCCAGAGCCAGGTTTTTGTTGGCCTCGCTCACGCGGAAGCGGTTCTGGCTCACCTGCAGCTCGATTTTCTCGCGGGCATCCTGCAGTTCAAGGTTGGCGACAGTGGTTGCCTCGTTGGCCGCCTGCACCTTGTATTTCACGTCGCCCCAGTTCCACAGCGGTATGCGCACTTGCAGTCCCACGTGCCATAGGCCGCCGAACTGGCGGTGGAAGCCGTTCAAGGCATTGGGATTGGTCACGGCATATCCGCCCATGAGCGACACCTGCGGACGCTTCTCGGCCTTGAGCAGGTTCACCTCTTGACGGGTCAGGTCAACGGTGTTTTGCAGCAGGCGCAGCTCGGGACGGTTGTCGACGGTGGCACCGGCTCCTGCAGCGGAAAGTGCCGCCGGTGCTGCAATCTCGTCGGCGGTCTCATCGACCAGTTCGATGGGTTGGTCCACCGGCAGACCGCAAAGCTGGCACAGCAGCATGCGGGTCAATGACAGGCCGTCAGTCACCTTGGCAAGGGCCATCTCGGCCTCGTTGACGCGCACCTGCACGCTCAGCCTGTCGCTGCGTGTGGTCAGGCCCGCCTGGGTCATCTTCTCGACGTCATGGTCCAGCTTCTTGACCAGCTCCAGGTAGGACTCAGCCAGGCGCTGCTTGTGCCGCAGCGACACCACCTGCCAGTACACGTTGTCGATGTCGTAGAGTGTGGCTTGCCTGCGGGCTTCAAGCGTGTTGGCGGCAATCTCCTCCTGAATGTCGGCCATGCGGTTCATCGTCTTGATGGCTCCGCCCATGTACAGCGGCTGTGTCACTTGAATCGCCCCGGCAAACGCATTGCGCGTGTCGGTGCGCAGGGCCTCGGCGAGCGACTGACCCAGGTGGTCGATGGTTCCCTGGGCGGCGCTGACGTAGGGGGCCGCCATCTGTGACAGTTCCTGGATTTGGGCGGGGTCCAGAGGCAATTTGCTCACTTCGCTTGCAATGGCGTTGCCGAAGATTTCGCCCAGACCGTTGAGCATCGCCTTCTGATCTTTGTTAAGGATGGATATCTCGCGGCTGGTGAACTCATAGGCTCCGATGGCGCTCACCCGCGGTAGGTACTTCGTGCGGGCCGACTTGCGCAGATTCTCGGCAATCGACTGTTTCACCCGCGACACCTGCAACTGCTTGTTGCCGTCAAGGGCCAGGGCTCGGCACTCGTCCAGGGTCAGCACCCGCTGGGCTCGTCCTGGCAATGCTGGTAACAGTAAACTCAGCACCAGCACACATTTAATCAACACTGACTCAAGTTTCATTCGATCCTTTGCTTTATAAAGGGGGTTAGGTGATTACTTTGAAAAAAATGGTTATTCTCATGCTCGCTGCCGTGGCAGCAGGCAGCATGTTGCAGTAAATAATCGGCGAATGTAGTAAGAATTAGGGCAAGTCAAACACAAAAGCGCCGATTTTTTGTTTTTTGCCACAACGTTTGATGATCAAACTACCGTTTTCAACTGCCGGAAACGGTGGTTGTGTTTTTATTCCGGTTCATTTTTTATGGTCTTTTGGGGTGTTATTTGTACATTTGCGAATGATACCCGCCTGTTCTTGTTTTAACATCAAGTCCGGGAACGAATCTGTTTGTTGTTCACATCGTTAACTTTTAATTCCTTTTTGTGATGAAGAAATTGTTATCTCTCTTGATTGTTACTGCGCTGGCCTTGACGTCCCAGGCGCAGTTCATCGATTGGATCGAGGTGGGAGACTATTACAACCCTACCCAGGTTTACAACGGCTCCTACTTCGACATGGCGCCCACCAACTTCTATCTGGCTCACACCGGTGTCCAGATGATTTACACGCCCGACATGTTTACCGACATGAAAGGTAAGCTGGGTGTGCAGATCAAATATTTGAATTTCAAGTTCTATTGTGAATCATTCGAAGAGATTATCCGCAATGCGAGAATTTATCTTCAGCAAATCGATGGCACCGAGTTTGCCGTCAACGACGATGGCGTGAAACAATTCTTCGACTTTGGCGAACTGGTTGCCGAGGGTCGTTATGACATTGATTTACTGGATAGCTATGGCGAGGACCAGGTGCTCGCCATGGAAATGGAAGAATCGTTTGCCCTTGCTCAGGGTAAGAGCCTGCTTGTGACCATTGTGTTTGATGCCGAGGATGATGACAACTGCACCATGGGCAGTGACTACGCACCTTTCTACACGTCGGGCATTCGCGGCAAGGCAATGACCTACACGAGCAACTGGACAAGCTTCGTGGATTATGCCATGGGACCGGACTTCCCCGACGCCACTGCGATGCTGGGCTGCGGTACCAACGTCGAGCTGCCACTGACCGAGGTGGGGTACACCTATGAGCAGATGCCGGGCGATGTCGATGGCGACCACCATGTGACCATCGACGACGTGACGGCACTCATCGACTATCTTCTGGGCAACGTTCCCGCTGATTTCTATGAAGTGAATGCCCGTGTGGATGCCGACGAGAGCATCAGCATCGATGACGTGACCTCGCTCATCGACATGCTCTTGAGCGGCGAGTGAGTCAGATTTGGCGACGGCACGGCTGCTCGCCCTGACGGCAATGATAGTGAGGAAAAGCTGCAGAACTCAAGCGAAGACCATGAGCGACATGACGCCCTCATGCATGCCCACGCCACAAACATCTTTGCGTGCATCTTGGGCGTCATGTCCCGGAAACTGGGGGCTTGCACTACGGTCTGCGCGCCCACGGTTTCACTGTCCGTGCGGTGCGCACCGCACGCCTGAATCAACCTCCCTCACACTGGATCGCGATTGTCCTGACGCCGTTTGACATCTTTATCAAACCGTTTAGGGCGATAGGTTTATCAAAGAAATTGCGGTTTTTTGTGGCGACTATTGAAAAAAAGATTACTTTTGCAATGCGGTAATAACGTTGTTTGTGCTATGTTCCAAGCAATTAACATCTTTGCAGAAATTCAGACAAGTTGCGCCTGCGTTATAACTTTCTGAGAGATAGCTTGTTGTTGTGGATGAAGTGATGTCCGCCTGTGATTCAGAGAATAGCTCAAGAAAGATGATGAGTGTTTCCTGCAGCCACTGAATCATTGATGTGTACATTTCTTAATGAATTCATAGTTAAAAATAATAGTAATGCGCATTCAAACAAGTATAAAACATATTTTATTGTATTGTTTTCTGTCGGCAATCGCTCTATTGCCGCTCTCGTCATGTGAGCACGACGAGCCAGTCAACCCCATCAAGCCGCTTGAGGACCGCACGGTGCTCGTGCTTTCCACCGAGGGCGAGATTTTTGACCACACGGGTAAGCTGGTGAAGGTACTGCCGGACTGCTCATCAGCCTCGGAGATCATTAGCGAAGGCGATGACTATTTTGTTTCCGGCGTGTCGTCCAAGGGCCGTGTGGGCTATTGGAAAAACGGCAAGTGGAACACGTTGCACGTGGACTTCATCGACGATGTGGACCACTGGATCTACGGTATCGGCAAGTGGGACTCCTACATCTATCTGCTGGACATGCCCAATGTGCTCAGGAACAGTGGCATATTCCCGCTGCGGGACTCAGAATTATTCATCGCTCCTGAACATGCGCTGAAGGTGAGCGAAGGCAAGTGCTATGTCGTCGGCTATGAGTTGACCGACGATGAGACCGTATTCCGCCCCATATTGTACAGCAGTTACAAGGGCTATTACCAAAAGGAATACCTGCCGTTACCTCCAGGATACATTACAGGTGAGTGCCGTGCCCTGTATGCCAGCAACAGCAATCACACCGTCATCGGAGGCACCATCGGCCGTCAGCCTGGTGTATGGATCGATAAACAATGCCAGGTTTATCAAGTCAGTTGCCCTGAAATGCTGGAAGAGGGCTCTTACCCGGTTGGGCGCATCGAGGACATCACCGAGTGCAACGGCCACATCTATGCCGCCGGCTATGAATACGATGCCAATATGGAACTTTCTGCCACGATGTGGGTTGATGGCGTTCCGACCCATTACAAGTGTAATCCCGACTACAACGGCACGTCGCAAGCCCTTTGCATCTGCAGCTATGGCGATGACGTGTATTTGCTCACGACCGAGTATGACCCGGTGGTGAGCGATTTCATGACCCACGTGTGGCTGAACGGGAAAATCTTAATGTCCTATCAGGGTATCCAACCAGTGGGATTCACAGTATTGTAAGTGATTATGAAACATCTATTTTTATATCAAATATTAGTAATCTGTGCGTTGGCGTCGCTCTCGTCATGTGAGCACGACGAGCCGGGTAATCCCATCAAGCCGGTTGACGAGCGCTCGGTGCTGGTGATGACCTACGGAGGCGATATCTATGACCAAAACGGCGATCTGGTCGCGCAGTTGCCCAACTGCAATTATGCAGCCGAAATCATCTCGGACGGTGACGACTACTTCGTGTCGGGTGTCCACTCCAAGGGCCGTGTGGGCTATTGGAAAAACGGCAAGTGGAACACCCTGCATGTCGACTTTATCGATGATGTGGACCACTGGACCTACGGCATCGGCAAATGGGATTATTATATTTATTTACTTGACGCTCCCAACGTGCTGAAGAACAGCGGTATTTTCCCGCTTGAGAACAGTCAAGGCTTTATGCCAGCCAGTCATGCGCTCGCTGTGAGCGAGGGCAAATGCTATGTCGTCGGGTATGGGTTTGGTGACGATCCAGGTTTTGTTCGTTATCTGCCGGTGCTGTACACCAATTACAAGAAAGAGTTTCTCCCAATGCCCGCGGGTGCCGAGACAGGAGAATGTCATGCTATCTATGCCTATGACCGCGACCATACCGTTGTCGGCGGCATGATCGACGCCATGCCTGCCGTATGGGACGATAAGCAATACGAGATTTATCCTGTTACCTATCCCAGGGATACACTTACTCAAGATGATTACTTGATTGGACGCGTGCAGTCGGTGACAAAGTGTAACGGCCACATCTATGCGGCAGGCTTGGAATTGGATTATGACAAAAATATGGTCGCCACCCTGTGGACTGATGGTGTCCTCGTGCATTATCTGTCGGGATTGGAATGCTCCAGTTCACAAGCCATCTCAATCCTCTCTTATGGTGATGATGTGTATATGATCACCGAAGAATATAACAACGTCACTGACGAGACCCGGACCCACCTGTGGATGAACGGCAAACTCATCAGGACCTATAATCACATCCAAGCATCCAGCTTCACGGTACTATAGGCTACTGAAACCCAAGGATTAGAAACTTAAAACATAAAAACTCAAAACGTTAAAAATATGAACTATACGAGAGCATTATATCTTGCCCTGATGGCACTGGTTGGCTTGCCGTTAATGGCTCAGATTGTTACATCAAGACAAGGCGCGGAGCATAAAATCGATGTGGACAGCATCATCAATGACTTTGACAGCCGACCGGCCTTTGGCATCTACAAGGACACCTACTTTGTCGGTGGTACGGCATTGAACACCAAGCCCACCGAGTTCAACAGTGACGTGAAGTTTCAAATCAGTTTCCGCCACAGGCTCACCAAGTCCATTCTGCCCTTGCACAGCCACCTGTTCTTGCAATACTCACAAAAGGCGATTTGGAACGTGTTTGAGGAATCATTGCCCTTCCACGACCTGAACTTCAATCCCGGCATCGGTGTGCAGAATCTGGTTGTGTACAACGGCAGGCTTGTGGGTAATGGCACGATCATGCTCGAGCATGAGTCCAACGGGCGTGACGGCGAGGCATCGCGCAGTTGGAACAAGGTTTCAGTCAGCTATGCTGCGGTTATCGACCCTCGACTGGAGGTGTATGGCAAGACATGGATTCCCATCATCGACGGTCAGCAGAACAAGGACATCCTCAAGTACTGCGGTATCTTCCAGGTTGGTTCACAGTTTATCTCGGCCAACAGGCGTTGGGTGGCCGATGTCACCTTTGTGAAACGCCAGGGCTGGAACCTCAACTTCAATACAATCCTGAATGTGGGATTCCGCTTCAGCAAGAGGGATAACCAGTACCTGATGTTGCACTTCTATGACGGCTACGGCGAGAACCTGCTGGACTACAATAAGTACCACTGCCGCCTGCGCATCGGATTGTTGATTCGCCCGAATTTCTTCAGCGACTTCTAATTATTCTATCATTGCAGTAGAAAATGAAATACTGTTATCTGGTGCTGATGTTCATGCTTTGCGTGCCGACGCTGTCATGGGGACAGACGTCGGAGCCGCTTGTTGTCCTGCAGCAAGACAGCCTGCAGCAAGCGGTAGATACCGTTCAGCACCAGAGCAAGATCCAGAAGGCCAAGGAACGAATTCATCAACGTATTGAGGACAAGCTCAACGAACCCTACGACACCACGCGCAACAGTGGCTACTGGTGGCGTGCCCTCAAGCACGGTAAGGTGAATTTCAATGACAGCACGATGGGCTATCCCAAATTCGTGATGTTCTGTTACAAGACCTACATCTGGGGTGACCGCACATTCAACAGCTACGATACCGCCTATGTGCAGTCCACCGGCAAGAACTGGAAACTCATCCTTAAGAGCGACAACTGGGTGGACTCCTACATTGGCCGTCCCTTCAAGGACGTGAAAATGGTGATGAACAGCAATCTGGTGTCCAACATCGGTTTGTCGCTGTCGTTCATGGCTGTGAGTGTGGGCTATTCGGTGAATGTGAGCAACTTGCTCCATGGCAGCAAGCAGTCGAACAAAGTCGATTTCTCGTTCACCTGCGCCCGCTTTACCGCCGATGCCTATTATTGGGAAAACAGTAACGAGACCAATGTCATCTATACTGATCAAACCCACGACCGCTACAAGTTCAAGCAGTCGGGAATGACTCGCAAGGCGATGGGCTTGACGGCCTATTACTTCTTCAATAATCGCCGCTATGCCCAGGCAGCGGCCTACTGTTTCTCGAAATATCAGAAACGCAGCGCCGGCTCGTGGTTGGCTGGTGTCAGTTTGCAACATTTCGATGTGAAATTTGATGAGGAACAGTTACCTGAAACGTCGCGTGAGGCTCTGGACAAGTATGGGTCACAAGGGTACTTGACACGTGTGCTCTATAATGACTATTGCCTGCTCTTTGGCTACGGCCACAACTGGGTGCTGGGCCGCAAGTGGTTGCTGAACACCACGGTGACCCCTTATCTGGGTTACCGCTACAACCATTTCCACGACAATGACAACATGTCGAGTGCCGTGTCGCTCAATTTGCGTGTCCGTACGGCAGCCGTTTACAACCACAAGAATTTCTTCTTGGGAATACAAGGATTTGCCGACCATCATCGCTACAAGAGCAAGAACAGCCGTCTGGTCAATTCCACGATTGATTTCACGGCACTGGTGGGCATCCGGTTTTAAATTTTCCCTCGAGGAATGTTATCTTAAATATTATGATAAACAACCAATTATTCAAGTAGCGGCACAAGCGAGCGAAGTTTATACTATCGACCGTAATAAAATTGAATATTCACAAAATACTTTTAAAGATATGATTAAGAACAAAGCTTTGATGTGGGCAGTGGTAATTGGCGCAGCAGTCAGTGTGCTGACGTCATGCAAACTGGATATGCCCAAGGAAACGGAGTCCTCGTTTGAGACGATGGTGGTGGATACGACCAACATCGAGGTCCCCTTCAAGTACAGCGCGAAGATGAAAGGTCAGTCCGATGTGACGATTTCGCCCCAGGTGAGCGGACAGTTGACGAAAATTTGCGTGACCGAGGGTCAGCAAGTTAGAAAAGGTCAGACCCTTTTCGTCATCGATTCTCGCAATGCCCAGCATGAGGTGGAGGCCGCCAGGGCTAATCTCCAAGCCGCCCAAGCCAATCTCCAGGCAGCCAATGCACAAGCAAACAGTGCCAAACTGGAGTATGAAAGCAATAAAAACTTGTTCGATAAGAAAATTGTGAGCAGCTATATGCTTGAGAACTCTTTGAACAATTATAAGCAGGCTCAAGCTGCTGTCAGTCAGGCCAAGGCATCTGTCACTCAAGCGCAGTCTGCTTTGAACCGCGCCAGGGTGAATCTCGGTTTCTGCACGCTCACATCACCTGTGTCGGGTGTCATCGGCGAGATTTCTGTCTTTGCCGGTGACTTGGTTTCGCCGGGCACCCAGTTGACCATCGTCAGCGGCAACCAGAAGATGGAGGCGGAGTTCTCGCTTCCCGAGTCTGTCCTCGAGGCGGGTGTGTCGTCGGGATACACCCAGAGTGACAAGGCCAGAAACCTTGCCAACCTGCCCGACGTGACGTTCGTCATGAAAAACGGTACCGAGTACCAACACAAAGGCCGCATCTCCAGCGTGACCGGAGTGGTAAACGCCGCCACAGGTTCGCTGGCCTGCAAAGCCACATTCCCCAACCCTGACGGTGTCCTGTACTCGGGCATTCAGGGCACGGTGGTAGTGCCTTTTAGCCGTAATAATGTAATTGTGATTCCGCAGGCCGCTGTGGTGCGTTTGCAAGACAAGTCCTTGGTGTACAAAGTGAAAGCCGACAGCACCGCTACTGCTGTTCCTGTGAAGACAACTGATGCAGGTAATGGCAAGGACGTCATCGTGACCGAAGGCCTGAATATTGGAGACCGCATCGTGACCGTGGGCGCTAACAACGTGCAGGAAGGACTGCGCGTCTTGTACCCGACCGCCAATAAAAAGAAATGAAATAGTCAGTTGTCAGCGGCATCCGCTCCGCACCCAACTGACAACTGAAGACTGACAACTGACAACTGAAGACTGAAAAACTATGAAGAATAACATCTTCATCAACCGATATGTGATGGCGTGCGCGATAGCGATCGTCATCACGCTGGTGGGCGTGATCTGCATGAGCACACTGCCCATCGAGCAATACCCGAACATTGCGCCGCCAACGGTGCGCGTCTCCACCTCCTACACCGGTGCCGACGCCAACACCATCATGAAAGCGGTGGTACAGCCCCTCGAGGAGAACATCAACGGCGTGCCGGGCATGACCTATATCACCAGCTCGGCTTCGGCATCGGGCGATGTCTCAATTCAGGTCTATTTTGAGCAGGGCACCGACCCCGATCTTGCCGCTGTTAACGTGCAGAACCGTGTCAGCCGTGCCACGGCCCTGCTGCCGTCTGAGGTGACCAAGGTGGGCGTGCAGGTGATGAAGCAGCAGAGTAACATCCTGCACATCGGCGCTTTGAAGAGTGCAGACGGCAAGTATGATACCGACTTCATCGCTAACTACATTGACATTAATGTAAGGCCCCGATTGATGCGTATCACCGGTGTGGGCGATGTGATGGCACTGGGTAACACCTATGCCCTGCGCATCTGGCTCAAGCCCGATGTGATGGCTCAGTATGGCCTTGAACCCAACGACGTGTTCACTGCCATCGGCGGCCAGAGTTTCGTCGCTGCCACGGGTTCATTGGGTGAGCAGTCCGAGAACGCCTACCAGTACTCGATGGAGTACAAGGGCACCTTGAAGACCGTTGAGGAATTCAATGATATCGTATTGCGCACTAGCGAGGGTGGACACATGTTGCACCTGAGCGACGTCGCCGATGTGGAAATCGGTGCAGTGAGCTATAACTTTACGTCAAACATCGACGGTAACCCCGGTGCCATCTACATGGTGTTCCAGGCTCCCGGTGCCAACGCAACCGAGGTGAACGCCCGCATCCAGAAGTTGTACGATGAGTTGAAACCCACAATGCCTGCCGGCCTTGAGTTTGAGATTTTGGAAACCAGCGATGACTTCCTCTTCGCCGCCATCCACAATGTAGTGGAGACCCTGATTATCGCCATCATCCTCGTGATCCTGGTGGTTTACTTCTTCTTGCAGAACTTCAAGGCGACGGTGATTCCCTCACTGTCGATTATCGTGTCGTTGCTGGGAACGTTTGCCATTGTTTCGCTTGCAGGATTCTCGCTAAACATCCTGACACTATTTGCACTGGTGCTTGCCATCGGTACAGTCGTCGATGACGCCATTGTGGTGGTCGAGGCCGTCATGGCCAAGATGGAGAGTGGCATTTCCGATGCCCGCCAAGCCACTCGCGAGGCGATGAGCGACGTGTCGGTGGCCGTTATTTCGTGTACCCTCGTATTCATGGCGGTATTCATCCCCGTGGCCTTTATGCCGGGCACATCGGGCTCGTTCTTCACGCAGTTCGGTGTCACGCTGGCTTCGGCGGTGGGTCTGTCGTGCGTGTCGGCGCTGACGCTGTGTCCCGCCCTGTGCGCCATCATGCTGAGGTACTCCGATGCCAAGGAGGAGCGCAAGAACCTGAACTATTACGTCAAGAAGGCTTATACAGTCAGCTACAACGCCATCCTCAAGAAATACAAGAAGAGCGTCAGCAAGTTCATCAAGCGTCCGAAGTTGGCATGGATTCTGCTTGCCATCACGGCTGTGTTGCTGATCATCTTCATGCGCGGTCTGCCTTCAGGCCTTGTGCCTCAGGAGGACCAAGGCGTGTTCTTCGCCGAGGTGCGTGCCCCCGAGGGCTGCACCCTGCATGAGACCCAGGAGATTGTGAAGAAGGTGGAAGAGAAAGTGAAGAAGATTCCCGAGTTGGAAAGCTACGCCGTGGTCAGCGGCTACGGTATGATGGCAGGACGTTCGGGTAGCTGCTACGCCACGCTCATCATCCGCCTGAAAAACTGGGACGACCGCTCGGGTATGAACCACAATATCATGCTTGTCTATGGCCGCTTTGCCATGAACTGCACGGACATCAAGAATGCCAAGATCATTCCGTTCCAGATGCCACAGGTGCCTGGATATGGTAGCAATAGCAGTGTGAACCTAGTCTTGCAGGACTTGAACGACCGCAACATGTCGGAGTTCAATGCCGATGCTAACAAATTCCTGGCTCAGTTGAATGAACGGCCTGAAATCATGATGGCGATGTCCACCTACTCGGAGCGTTTCCCGAAATATCAGGTCGATGTTGATGCGACGCAGTGTGACCGTGCGGGTGTAACGCCATCTGCCGTGCTGCGTACGCTGGGCGCTTATTGCGGTGGTTCCTATGTGGGCAACTTCAACCAGTTCGGTAAGGTCTATCGTATCATGGCCAATGCCGCTCCTGAATACCGTCTCGACCCCTCGTCGTTGAACAACATATTCGTGCGCGTGCGAGGCGGCAAGATGGCGCCCATTTCAGAGTTCGTCACTTTGAAAGAAATCGTCGGTTCGGCATCGGTTGACCACTTCAACCTGTTCCAGAGCATCACTTGCGGTGTTATGACCGCCAACGGATACTCCGAGGGCGATGCCCACAATGCCATTGCCGAGGAATTTAAAGCAACGATGCCCAACGGATACGGTTACGAGTACGGCGGCATGTCACGCGAGGTGGAGGAGGCTGCTGGCTCCAATACCACGGCCCTGATCTATGTCATCTGTGTTATCCTCATCTATCTCATTCTGGCTTCGCTCTATAACTCGTGGTTCACGCCGTGGGCTGTGTTGCTGAGCGTGCCTTTCGGACTCATGGGCTCCTTCGGTGTCATCTGGTTGGTATCGCTGCTCCACTTGCCCGGTATGGAGAACAACATCTATCTGCAGACGGGTGTCATCATGCTTATCGGTCTGTTGGCCAAGACGGCGATCCTGATTACCGAGTTCGCCTCCGAGCGCCGTGCACAGGGCTTGTCTATCCGCGATGCGGCCTTTGCCGCTTGCGAGGAGCGTCTGCGTCCTATCCTGATGACCGTTGTCACGATGATTGCAGGTATGATTCCTCTGATTATTGCGGGCGGTGCCGGAGCCAATGGTAACCGTGTGCTTGCCCTTGGTGTGGTAGCTGGTATGGCTGTAGGTACCCTTGCACTGCTCTTTGTGGTTCCTGTGTTCTTCATCGTGTTCCAGAAATTGCACGAGCGTTTCCAGGGAAAGGAAGTTGCCGTTGAACCTGTGGCAGCAGCCGAGGAAACTAAAAACGTAACAACATCAACAACAAAATGAGAAAGATTATCATTCTTACCTTTGCCGTTGGCCTGATGCTCACGAGCTGCGGCCTGCATAATGAATACGTGCCAAAGACCATGGTATCGACGGCCGACGTCTTCGGCACAACACAGGATGTCCTGATGGCCAGAGGCGACTCATCGATGGCCCAGATGTCGTGGCGTGAGTTCTTTACCGATCCGTTGCTGCAACATCTCATCGAGCAGGTACTGGCCAGCAACACTGACCTGAACTCCGCCCGCATTGCCGTGGAGAAGAGTAAGGCATCGTTGGAAGCCGCCAAGAAGGCCTACCTGCCTTCGGTTAATTTCTCGCCCTCAGGCACGCTGTCAAGTTACGACTTTGGCAAAGTGAGCAAAACATATAATGTGCCGCTTCAAATCAACATGGACTTTGATGCATTCGGTTCCATCACCAATAAGAAGCGTGCTGCCAATGCCGTGCTTCTCCAGTCTCAAATGCGTGAGGAAGCCATGCGTGCCAACCTCATCTCTGTCGTGGCACAACAGTATTACATGTTGCAGTTGCTCGACCGACAGCTGGAGATTCTCACCGCGACCGACAGCTTGTGGAGCGCTTCATTAGAGACTGAAAAGACATTGTGGGAAAACGGTAAGATTTACTCCACCGCCGTCAACCAGATGGAGTCGTCATGCCTGAACGTTAAAGCACAGATTGTTGACACGCGTCGTAACATACTGAGCGTGGAGAATGCCATCTGCAGCTTGCTGGCGAGCATCCCTCAGCACATCGAGCGCAATCGGTGGGGCAGTTCAGCCCTGCCGGAGCATCCCGACTACTCTACTGGACAAAGGATGTTTGACACGAAGTTCATCCAGACAGGTGTCCCCGCCACCATGCTTGAACTTCGCCCTGACATCCGCCTGGCCAACTTCGCTATGGAGGAAGCCTTCTACAACACCCAAGCTGCCCGATCGGCATTCTATCCCAGCATTACCTTGCAAGGTGTCATGGGCTGGACCAACAATGGCGGCGGCATGGTGTCGAATCCAGGCAAGATATTGCTTAACGCAGTGGCTTCGCTCACACAACCCATCTATGCTCGCGGTCAACTCAAGGCAAGACATAAGATTGCCCAACTCACCGAGGAAGATCTGCAACGCAAGTACGTTCAGACCGTCATCGATGCCGGTAACCAAGTCAATGAAGCGCTAGCCGACTGCCAAGTGGCCCGCGATAAATATGCTTATTACCACCGTCAAATCGAGGTGCTGTACCAAGCCTATTTAGGCACCCACGAGCTGATGGATAACGGCAAGTCCAACTACCTCGAGGTGCTCACCGCTCAGGAGACGCTTCTCAATGCCCAGCTCAGTGAAGCCGTGAACATGTACGATGGCGCACAAGCCGTCATCGCCCTGTACATTGCCCTTGGCGGCGGCACGAAATAAGCGATATCATTCAAATCTTTTGTTTGATACGGTTGCAAGCCCAATAGTTTATTTGGGCTTGCAGCCATTTGAAAGAACTATTATTGGTGTCCAGCGAGACTTTTTTGTGATAGAAAATATTAGGCTGAATCCCGTTACCGAGGTTCAGCTTTTCTGTTACCTTTGTTTTAGCTGCAAATCATAAATAACATGAACAATAGGTCACATTCTATCGAACAGCCCGTATAGGACTGTCTGAAGATACTGGAAGAACTTGAGTTGAACCTCTGGAACGTACACTTTTTCCCAATCTTTGCGATTAGGGGGGCTTTCTTTTTAGAAAAAAAACATCTACAATGCCTGTTTATCTGCATTGCGGACGGGTCATTTATCGCTTTTTCGATTTTAGGGGACACTAATAATATAATATAATGTGTGAGGTGTAGAATCTTACCGAATATGATGAATAATTGGTGGATAATGACGAAAATACTGAATTTTCATTGAAAAATTTCTATAAATATGTTGTGATTTCTGCAAAAGTTATTATCTTTGCAACTCAAACCAATTTTTAAGTATATAGTTCAAATGGAGACAACAACATTAACCAAGAAACCTAGAAAAAAGAAAGTACTAGTGAAAAGAAAACGTGACCGCTTACAATTGATCACTGACCTGATCAAGACTAATTGCATCGGTAGCCAGAGTGAGTTAGCCGACATGTTGCGTGAGCACAACATCAATGTGACTCAGGCCACATTGTCTCGTGACTTGAAGGCCTTGAAGATTTCCAAGGTGGCTACAGACCGTAACACATACATGTACATCATCCCCGACAGCAACCAGTTGCAGGACAGATTGTTGAGTATGCGTCAGACCGATGCCCATGCCGCTAAGCAGGTGGGTCTGGTGTCTGTTACCTTCTCGGGCAATCTGGCTGTCATCAAGACGCGCAACGGCTATGCTCCGGGTTTGGCATATGACATCGACATGATTCGTCCGCCTGAAATCCTGGGTACTATTGCCGGTGCCGATACGGTGGTGGCGATCCTTGCCGAGGGTGTGACGCATGAGCAGGCGCGTGCTGTGTTCCAGCAGTTCATGCCTGAGAACTCGCCAATCACCATTGTTTCGACTCAATCCCTTCTCAACGAATGATAAGAGTCGGTGTCATTGGATGTGATACCCTGCCTGCCGCTGAACTGATTCGCCTGCTCATCAACCATCCTGATGTTGAGTTGAAGTGGGTGACAGATGCTCATGTTGCCGGGGCGCAATTGCAACATGTTGTGCCGGGCATTATCGGTGAGTGTGACTTGGTGGTCAGCGCTGATGTGTCATGCAATGATGTGGACCTTATTTTCCTTAGTGGCAGTCGCGGAGAGGTGTCCTCACGGCTCTTGTCGCTCAACCCTCCTGACAATGTTCGGCTCATTGACTTGAGTGGAAGCCATAATCTGGATAATGGTCTTGATAAGCCCTGGAAATATGGCATGAGCGAGATGCAGCGTCGGGTCCTCGTGCATGATGTTCTTTTGGCAACTATTCCTGGAAATGCTGCCGCAGCATCGATGCTGGCTTTGATGCCATTGGCACGTAACTTGTTGCTCAACAATCCGATAGAATTGCATGTGGCTTTGGGAACCAGTGTCCTGTCGAGCGACGGCTTGACCCTTGACGGCATGACTCTTGACGCATGGTCGCGTGAACAGTGCCGCGAAGTGGAATTTGCCTTGAGGCAGTGCCAGTCAAGTTTCATTCAGCCCGTGACATTGACAGCTACGGCTCTGGATGAGCGCCGCACGCTTGCAGTGACCGCATGTCTCAAATGTGGCCTGGACGAATTGGCGATACGTCAACTCTACGAGCAGTACTACGATGATCACAACTTTGTGTTCATGGTTGACCGCGTCCCTCTCACCGTAGATATCGAGAACACCAACAAATGTCTCATTCACCTTGATAAGGACGAGCGAAGCGGACTGCTCACTGTGCACGCGGTGATGGATGTATTGCTAAAGGGGAGTGCGGGAAATGCGGTGCATGTGATGAACCTGTTGTTCGGCCTGCATGAGCGCGCTGGGCTTGCCCTGAAGGGTTCCGGTTGTTAACAAACATAATCATTAATATACAACAAATCAGATAAATACCATTAATCATGTCAGTTAACAAAGTTATTTTGCTGGGCCGAGTCGGCAAGGATCCCGACGTGCGCTATGTGGCCCAGAATCAGCCAGTAGCGTCATTCACACTGGCAACAACCGATCGCGCCTTTACAAACGCCAATGGTGTCCAGGTTCCTGAACGCACCGAGTGGCACAACATTGTCATGTGGGGCAAGAATGCCGAGGTGGCCGAGCGCTATATTCGCAAGGGCACCCAGATTTATCTTGAAGGACGTTTGCGCACCCGCGCATGGGAAGATCGCAATCAGGTGAAGCGTTACACAACCGAGATTTATGTTGACAACTTTGAGTTGCTGGCACGTCCGGCCACCGCTTCGCAACAGCCCGCTCAGCAGCCTGAGGACGATCAATGACAGTAACGGCAATACGCCCTTCAGATAAGGCGTGCTGGAAACAAGTGTAAAACAATCGGGGGACTTTACCGCATGGTATCGTCTCCCGATTGTCGTCTTATTTAATGATATCTGTCAGGTTATAGAAATTTATCTCCAAATTTAGATTTCACTTCATTGACATAAAGCTTGATCTTCTGTTCCTCCTCCATGGGAACGATTAGAAGGGCGTCGTCCACGTCAGCAACAATGTAACCCTCAAGACTAGACGCAACTACAAGTTTATCTCCCTTGACAGCCACAATGTTATTATGACTGTTGAACATCAAGGCCTTGCAGTTCTGAGTGACGTTGCCGTCCTTGTTCTTGGGTGAGTGTTCATACAGCGAGCGCCACGTTCCCAAGTCATTCCAACCGAAGTCCACTGTTTCGACACAGACGTTGGGGGCTTTTTCCATGACGGCAAAGTCGATGCTGATGCTGGGGCATGCTTCGAAGTTGGCATTGATATAAGTCCTTTCTTGGTCGGTCCCGAAAAACTGTTTCCCTTGCTCAAAAACGGCGTTGACTTCAGGTGCGCAGTGGTTGAGCGCGTTCAGGATGCTGTCGGCACTCCAGAAGAACATGCCGGAATTCCAGAAGAACTCTCCCGACCTCAGGAACTCTCGGGCGAGGTCCTCGTCGGGCTTCTCGGTGAAGGTCTTGACCGATGAGAAGTTGCCCTCGATGGCTTCACCCACTTGGATATAGCCGTAGCCGGTTTCAGGCCTGCTGGGTTTAATGCCCATGGTCACCAGGGCATCGTGCTTCTCGATGAATTCAAAAGCACTGATGACACTTGCCCTGAATTTTTCCACGTTGATAATCAGGTGGTCGCTGGGAGCGACCATCATTTTGGCGTCAGGATTGATTGCCTTGATGTGATGGGCAGCCCATGCGATGCACGGCGCTGTGTTGCGTCGCGCTGGCTCTAGCAAGATCTGGTGGTCTTTGATTTCAGGGAGTTGTTCCTTGATGAGCGGCTCGTAGTTCTCGTTGGTCACCAGGATGATGTTGTCAACGGGAACAATCCCTTGAATACGGTCAAAAGCCATCTGCAGCAAGCTGCGTCCTGTGCCAAAGAAATCGATGAACTGTTTGGGCATGGCTGCCTTGCTGAAGGGCCAGAACCTGCTGCCCACACCACCGCACAGGATCACGTAATATCTGTTATCGTTCATGATAATCGACAGTTGTTATTGCAGTTTGGGACAAAGATACAAAGAAATCAGAAAAATATGGCAATATCATGAGAATATTACCATAATCGATATGAGCACATCATCTGATCGGGGCTCAATCATTATAGTAGATAGGCAAGGTGCGGCTGATACTCTGCTCAAGTGATATCAGCGTCTCGGTTGCTGCCACGCCCTCGATGTGCTGAATGCGGTCGTTAACGAGCGACATCAGGTGCTCATTGTCGCGGGCATACACTTTAATCATCATGGTATAATGGCCCGTAGTGAAATGACATTCAACGACTTCCTTGATTTTGAGCAATTCTGGAACAACCGTGCGGTACATGGAGCCGCGTTCAAGCGTCAAGCCGATGAAAGTGCACGTCGAGTAACCCAGCAACTTGGGGTTAACCGTATAACCCGACCCGGTGATGACACCATCGTCGATGAGGCGCTGGATGCGCTGATGAACAGCGGCACGTGACACACCGCACACTTGAGCAACATCCTTGCTGGGTATGCGTGCATTATTCATCACAATTTCCAGAATCTTCTTGTCTAGAGTATCAATTTTTTCCATGAGAATTAGTCTTTTGATAACTTCTTGCAAATTTAATTGTTTTTTTTGAGGTTGCTATAGGTTTCGGTAATTATTTTTTGTTTTTTTTTAATTGATTGCTCTATCTCGCTGGTTTATAGCGATATAATACTCTTGAGAATCGCCTCAACAATTCCTCATAAACATGTCATGTCAGTGAAAAACAGGTCTTTGCACAATCTTCTTGAGAACCCAAAAATCACTTGGATTTTGCACTTGTAAATTTTTATTATAAGTAACTGATATCCAAAGTGATTAGAGTTATTAACAGGGCCTGTTAACAATTTTTATTTTCAAAAATGTAAATTTATGGTTTGTGATTGCAAATTATCCAAAAAAAAGTTGTACCTTTGAAGTCCCTAAAAAATGGGGCTTAGGAAACCCCATTAATACCAAAGGCAAAAGTCATGGAACAGACTGTTTATCACATACCTGCATTGCTCGAGCAGAGCATTGACGGACTTGCTGTCAAGCCCGATGGCACCTATGTTGACGTGACTTTCGGTGGCGGCGGTCACAGTCGTGCGATTCTTGCCAAGCTTGGCCCCGAGGGTCGTCTCATCGGAATGGACCAGGACATGGATGCTTGGCAGAACCGCTTGAATGATGACAGGTTTACATTTGCACACGGTAATTTTGCTTACCTCAAAAACTTTCTGCGCTATTATGGCTGCTCTGGTGTTGATGGTATCCTGGCTGATTTAGGCGTGTCGTTTCATCATTTTGATGATGTGGAGCGGGGATTCACATTCCGTGCCGATGCTCCGCTGGACATGCGCATGAACCGCAACGCCTCGTTCGCTGCACGTGAGTTGCTGAATGATTACAGCGAGGAGCGGCTTGCCGATATCCTCTACCTGTATGGTGAGCTGAAGCAGTCGCGCCGTCTGGCATCGGCAATTGTCAAATCTCGCCCGCTCACGACGACGGGCGACCTGGTCAAAGCCGTGCGTCCCCTGATTAAAGCCACGCAGGAGAAAAAAGAGCTGTCGATGGTTTTCCAGGCTTTGCGCATCGAGGTAAATGGCGAGCTCAACGCCCTGCGCAAGCTGTTGGCGCAATCGCTTGAAGTGCTCAATCCCAACGGGCGTCTGGCAGTGATTACCTATCACTCCCTGGAAGACCGCCTGGTGAAGAATTTCATGCGAACGGGCAATGTGGAGGGGCGCCTGCAAAAGGATTTCTTTGGCCGTGTCGACACACCGTGGCGTGTTGTTACGGGTAAGGTGATAGCGCCCAGTGCCGACGAGGTTGCCCGCAATCCCCGCTCTCGCAGTGCCAAGTTGCGAGTGGCCGAGCTGCTGCCGCGTTCCGGCGAAAAACAATAAAAAAGAATCAGAACAATAAAAAAGAATCAATAAGAACCGATGAGTGAGAAAAAGAAAAACAGGTCATCTAACAGGAAAAAGGCGGGAAAGGACATCATCCAGGGCCGCTTCTTTTCGCTGGACTTTTTTAAGCGCAACGCCAAGTACATCGTCCTGCTGGTGGTGATGGCTCTTGCCTATATCGCTAACAAGTTTGAGTGTCAGCGGAGCATGCAGGAATTGCTGTCGCTCAAGACCGATCTTGCCGATGCGCAGACCGACCTTGTGAACTCCAGCGCCAAGTATAACTCGATGATTCTCGAGAGCGAGATGAGCAAACTCATGCGTGAAAAACACTTGGGATTGGGCGCCCCGCTTGAGCCCCCCTACGAATTGAGTTCCAAATAATCTTTCTCACCCGGTTACTTTTGTCAACAAGTTGAATAGAGAATCATGAAGCAGACCAACAAACGACATATCCTTGTCCGCTATGCGATTGTAGTGGGTATCATGTTGACCTTCTCGGCAGTCATTGTCTGGGACCTGTTCAAGACGACCGTTGTGCAGGCACCCCAATGGAACAAGAAGGCCGACTCGGTGCTCACGACTATCGTGCCCATTGAGCCCGAGCGAGGGAAACTGCTTGCCGACAACGGAACCGTGTTGGCGGCTAATCTGCAGTACTATGTCCTGCGCATCGACTGGTTTACCGAGGGCATCAAAGAAGATACACTGATGAAGGATATCGGTCCGTTGTGCGACAGCCTCGCGGCATTTGACAACTCAAAGAGTGCTGCCGAGTGGAGGCAGCAGATACTGCAAGACCGCAAGCAGATTCTTGATGCTCCCAAGCGGGTGGGGCCTGATGGAAAAAAAGGCCGCAAGAACCATGCCTACAAGTTGTTCTCCTACATGTTGACTCACAACGAGTATGAACGGGTACGGCAGTTCCCGTTCCTGCGTCGTGCCAAGAACAAGAACGGCTTCTACTTTGAGAAGCACAACCGCCGCATCAAGCCCTACGGCAACATGGCGGCGCGAAGCATTGGCAATGTCGGTCAAGACTCACTGAGTTCCAGCATTCATGGCCGTTCAGGACTGGAAATGGCGTTAGACTCGTTGCTTTATGGTGAGTCGGGCAAAGCTCAGAGCATTCAGCTCACCAACAGTATCGTCAAGGCCGAGAGTGTTCCCGCCATCAAGGGTTATGACATCACCACGACAATTAACGTGCAGCTGCAAGACCTTGTCGAGAACGAACTTAACGACATGTGCGCCAAGACCGGCGCTAGATGGGGCACCTGCGTGCTCATGGAGGTGGCAACTGGCGAAATCAAGGCCATCAGCAACCTTGAGTGGAACGATGCGGCAGGAGGCTATGTCGAAGGTCGCAATCATGCCGTGTTGGGCTATGAGCCCGGTTCGGTTGTGAAGACCATTTCGATGATGGTCGCTTTGGAGGACGGCATCGTGAGCAACATCGATGCTCCCATCGCAACGGGTTCGTCCTGGACATATGCCGGTGGTAACCCCATTACGGATCATCCCGGAGGTGCCACGCGAACACCGCGCCAGATCATCGAGATGTCATCAAACATCGGTATGGCCAAACTGATTGTCAAGAAGTATGGCGACAATCCTGAGGGATTTGCAAAACGACTTGAAGAGATGGGCTTCTTTGAACCATTCAATCTGGGTATTGCGGGCGAAACCACGCCGTGGTTCCAGAATGCTAAAATCGCCTATGGTGGCCGCGTGGTCTTGTCACGTCAGGCTTTCGGCTACGGCTCTCGTATTCCGCCGTTGTGCACTCTGGCCATGTACAATGCCATTGCCAACGACGGCAAATATGTGCGTCCCCACTTGCTCAAGAAACTGTCGCGTGAGGGTGAGCCCGATTCCATCATCCCCGTGACCTACATCCGTGACCAAGTGTGTTCACCCGAGAATGCCCGCAAATTGCGCATCATGCTTCACGACGTGGTGTGGGGCAGTCATGGCACGGCACGAAAAAGTGTTCAGGACGACAAGGTGGAGATTGCCGGCAAGACGGGTACAGCCTTTACCACATCGGGAGGACAGTATGGCGCACAGAAACGTCTGGCCTTCTGCGGTTTCTTCCCCTATGACAAGCCCAAGTATTCATGCATCGTGCTCATGTTGGGGGCGAACCTTGGCGCCGCCGCCAGCAGCGGTGTGGTTGTCAAGAACATCGCCCGCAAGATGTATGCCCGCGGATTGTTGGGCACGGCTCCCGACTATGCGCTCGAGAAAGACGACAAGGACTCCAAGCTTTATCCCACGCTGTATGCATCGATGAACAACTATGCCGCCAACAACATCAAGCGGGGCTTGGGTGTCCAGACGTCGCATCACTATGCGCGGCCCCAAAAGGTTGAGAAAGGTGTGCCCAATGTCGTTGGCCTGAATGTGCGTGAAGCCATCAAGATGCTGGAGGATGCCGGACTCATAGTGCACTTCACGGGCTCGGGCATGGTGACAGGCCAGGACTTGCCGGCGGGGTCCGCTTACAAGCGCGGCCAGCGCATCAATCTGAGATTAAGAAATTCCTAAAAAACAAATACAATTGATTATCATGAAGAAATTATCACAATTGCTCACGTCCATCAAGCCACTGCAGGTGGTTGGGGACACCGATGTTAGTATCACTGACCTGATAAATGACTCGCGCCAGGCGCGCCAGGGAGTCATGTTTGTCGCCGTCAAGGGTGTCGCAGTGGATTCCCACCGCTTCATCGGTGACGTGGTGGCTGCAGGTGCACGTGCCATCGTGTGTGAGGAGATGCCTCAGACGTTGAGCGATAAGACAACATATATTCAAGTCGAGAACAGTGTCATAGCTCTGGCACATCTTGCCGACGAGTGGTTTGACCATCCCTCCAGGACCTTGCGTCTGGTGGGTGTCACCGGTACCAACGGCAAGACGACAACGGCCACGCTACTCTATGAGATGGCGCGGCTGATGGGTCACAAGGCCGGTCTGCTGTCCACTGTTAAGAACATTGTCGACACCCGAGAGGAAACCGCCAAGCAGACGACTCCCGATCACTTGACTCTCAACCGCTTGTTGCATGAGATGGTGCAGGCTGGTTGCGAGTATGCTTTCATGGAGGTGAGCTCCCATGCGTGTGTTCAACGCCGCATCGAGGGCATCACTTTTGCTGGTGGCATTTTCACCAACCTGACGCGCGACCACATGGACTTCCACAAAACGGTGGACAACTATATCGCCGCCAAGAAGATGTTCTTTGACGCTTTGCCCGCAGGGGCCTTCGCGCTGGTGAATGCTGATGACAAAGTGGGTGAAGTCATGCTGCAGAACACCCGTGCCGATAAGTACCGTTACTCGTTGCGCGCCATTGCCGATTTCAAGGGCCGCATCGTGGAGTCACGCTTGGACGGCACGACGCTGGAACTCAACGGCAACGTGGTGGAAGTGCTGTTCACGGGACGTTTCAATGCCTATAACCTGTTGTCGGTCTATGGTGCATCGCTGCTCCTGGGATTTGACCCGCAAGAGGTGCTCGTGAAGATGAGTCTTCTTGAGCCGGTTGCCGGTCGCTTCCAGACACTGCGTTCGCCACGAGGCTACACCGCCATTGTGGACTATGCGCACACGCCCGATGCCCTGGTCAACGTGCTTGACACCATCAGGGAAGTGGTGGGAAAGACGGGTAATATCATTACAGTGTGCGGCTGCGGTGGTGACCGTGATGCCGGCAAGCGCCCCATCATGGCGCGTGAGGCCGCTGTGCGCAGTGACCGTGTCGTGCTCACCAGCGACAACCCCCGCACCGAGGACCCCGACGAGATTCTGCGACAGATGGAAGTCGGCCTGCCCGAAGAGAAGCGTCCCGTCACCCTGACCATCACCGACCGCCGTCAGGCCATCCGCACGGCCTGCCAGTTGGCACAGGCTGGTGATGTGGTGCTTATCGCCGGCAAGGGCCACGAGGACTATCAGGAGATTAACCACGTCAAGCATCATTTTGATGACCGCGAACAAGTTTTGGAAGTCTTCGCTGGCGAATCCAATTGATTATTAACAACCTCAACCGAACAAAGATATGTTATACCATCTTTTCCATTACCTGGAGCAGTACCACCATGTGAGTGGTGCCCGATTGTTTGAGTACATCACTTTCAGGTCGGGCTTTGCCTTCATCCTGTCGTTGTTCATCGGCATCGTGATAGGCCGTCGCATCATCTTCAAGCTCAAGTCAAAGCAGATGTGCGACAAGGAACGAGAGGAGAAACTGGGAGGCAATTCCGCCAAGCAGGGCACACCGACAATGGGTGGCATCATCATTATCATCTCGATTCTGGTGCCGTGCCTGCTGCTGGGAAAACTCAACAACGTTTACATGCTGCTCATGCTCGTGTCCACGCTGTGGTGCGGTGCCCTGGGTTTTGCCGATGACTACATCAAGGTGTTCCATCACAACAAGGAAGGTCTCAAAGGCAAGTTCAAGATTGTGGGCCAAGTGGGTTTGGGCATCATTGTGGGACTGACCATGTATCTCAGTCCGGCTATCGTGATGAACGAGAACGTCCACGTCACCAACCGTAACGAGACGCCCGAGCTGGTGGAGATTCACAAGTCTCAGGCCGTGAAGGCGACCAAGACAACTCTGCCCTTTGTCAAGAACCACAACTTTGATTATGCCTATTTCACCAAGTGGATGGGCAAGTACAAGCAATTGGGTGGTTGGATTCTGTTCATTCTGGTGACCATCTTTGTCATCACTGCCGTGAGCAACGGCGCCAACCTGACTGACGGCGTTGACGGACTGGCGACAGGCACTTCGGCAATCATCGGTGTCGCCCTGGCCATCATGTGCTATCTGGGGGGTAATGTCATCTATTCATCCTACCTGAATATCATGTACATCCCGGATAGCAGTGAATTGGTAGTGTATGCGGCGGCATTCATCGGTGCCACAATCGGTTTCCTGTGGTATAACTCCTATCCCGCACAGGTATTCATGGGTGACACGGGCAGTTTGTGCCTTGGAGGCATCATCGCTGTGTTTGCGGTCCTCATCCGCAAGGAGTGGCTCATTCCCGTGTTGTGTGGCATCTTCCTCGTCGAGGAACTCTCGGTTATCATGCAGGTGTGGTATGTCAAGCGTCACAAGGGCAAGAACATGCGCCTGTTCAAGATGACCCCTCTGCATCATCATTTCACTGCCGACCCCGCCAAACTCACGTGGGACTATAAGATCAAGACCCCTGACCACCGCATCCCCGAAGCCAAGATTGTGATGCGCTTCTTCTTGGTTAGCATCCTGTTGGCGGCATTGACGTTTGTAACACTCAAGATACGTTAAACTCAAGACAAATCAACAACAAAACAAGATATGGCAAAACGATTAGTAGTATTGGGCGGCGGCGAGAGCGGCACAGGATCTGCAGTGCTCGCCAAGGTGAAAGGCATGGACGTCTGGCTCAGCGATGCCGGGCCGATTGGACAGGCCCATAAAGAACTGCTTGACAAGTACGGTATCGAGTGGGAGGAAGGTGGACACACACCCGAGAAAATCCTCAATGCCGATGAGATTGTCAAGAGCCCGGGAATTCCCGACACCGCTCCCATGGTAGCGCAAGCCATCGAGAAAAAAATCCCGATTGTGAGCGAGATTGAGTTTGCCGGACGCTATACCGACGCCAGAATGGTCTGCATCACCGGCAGCAACGGCAAGACGACCACAACCAAGCTCACTTACCATATCTTCAAGAAGGCAGGTTTGAATGTGGGGTTGGCAGGTAATGTCGGTCGCAGCCTGGCATTGCAGGTGGCTACCGAGCATCATGATGTTTACATCATCGAACTGAGCAGTTTCCAACTCGACAACATGTATGAGTTCAAGGCAAATGTCGCTGTCCTGCTCAACATCACTCCCGACCATCTTGACCGTTATGATTACAAGATGGAGAACTATGCTGCCGCCAAGTTCCGCATCACCCGCAATCAGACCGAGAAGGACTCTTTCATCTTCTGGCAGAATGATCCCATCATCACCACCCAGTTGCACCAGCATCATCTCGAGTCGCGCCTGCTGAGTTTCACCGGCGAGGACGATGACCGTAATGCCGCTTGGATGCATGACGGCGTGCTCAACTTCAATGTGGACGGTGACAAGTGGGATATCCCGCGCGATGAGTTGTCCCTCAAAGGCTTGCACAATGTCTATAACACGATGGCTGCCGGCTTGTCGGCCCAGGTGTTTGATATCCGCAAGGATGTCATCCGTGAGGCTCTGTGCGATTTTGAGGCAGTACCTCATCGTCTGGAATATGTCGATACTGTTGACGGCGTGCGCTATATCAACGACAGCAAGGCCACCAACGTCGATGCCTGCTGGTATGCGCTCGAGAGTGTGAACGAACCGTGTGTGCTCATTCTTGGCGGCATAGACAAGGGCAATGACTACAGCCAGATTGAGCCGCTGGTCAAGAAGAAAGTGTCGGCTATCGTCTGCTTGGGCAAGGACAACGCCAAGCTGCACGAGTTCTTTGACGGCAAGGTGCCTGTTGTGACCGATGCTTCCAGCATGCCTGAGTGCATGGACAAGTGCCGTAACTTGGCAAAGCCTGGACACACCGTGCTGCTGTCGCCGTGTTGCGCTAGCTTTGACCTGTTCAACGGAATGGCCGATCGCGGCAATCAGTTCAAGGAGTGTGTAAAGAAATTCAAAACCAAATAATCACGCATTAAGACACGATATTTTCTCTATGTCTCCCAGCGAAAAGACAAATAGATTTAACGAACTGTCCCAGAAGTATGGTGACCCTTGGATTTGGGGCATTTACATCATGCTCATCATCATCTCCATCATCGAGAGCTACAGTGCCTCGAGCCGTGAGATTGCTGCACAGGGCCTGTATGTGCCCATTGTCAAGCAGTGCATCTTCCTGGGTGCCGGTGCTGTGATCGTGTTCTTGCTGCATCGATATGATTACAACAAGCCGCGATTCCTCTACCTGATGATACCGGGACTGGCGGTGTTCACCGTGCTCAGCCTCATCTATGTGATGTTCTTTGGTGAGGTGATCAACGGTGCCCGTCGTGCCATGACAATTATTCCTGGATTGCTCACCTTGCAGCCAGCCGAGTTGGCTAAACTGTCGATTGTCACGTTGTTGTCCTACATCTTCGCCAAGTCGCAGAAGAATCAGGACATCAGCAATGCGGGCCTCATTTGGTCAGCGTTCGCGGTGGCTTTCTATGGCGGCTTGATGATCAAGAGCGGCTTGACCAACACATTGCTGCTTGTCGCCATCAGTGGCTCGATGCTGCTCATTGGTGGAGCAAAGCTCAAGAAGATAGGCTTCCTGATGATTTTCTTTTGTGTTCTGGTAGGTGTATTCTTCATCATCAAGAGTAATAATGACAAGAAAGCCGAGGTCATGCAAGAGATGCAGGTGGATGTGCCTAGTGTGGGTGTGATTGTCGAGAATCAGTCAGCAGGGGAGAGTAAAGGGCTGGTTGAACGTGATGTCACATGGAAGAACCGCCTAAAGCGTTGGTGGAATAGTGATTCGCTGGTCAATGATCCCATCACGCCCAAGAACCAGCAGGAGATGTTCTCCCGCATGGCACAGGCTCATGGCGGCCCTATTGGTGTGGGTATCGGCAAATCGCGTGAGTGCAGTCGCTTGCCATTGGCGTTCAGCGACTACATCTATTCGATTATTGTTGAGGAAACTGGTTTCGTGGGAGGGCTCTTTGTGTTGCTGCTCTACCTGTCACTGCTGGGACGAGCCGCGATGATTGTGCGCCGCAGCAAGCGTGTGCTGCCATCACTGCTCATCATCGGTATGGCATCGTTCATCACTTTCCAGGCCCTCTTCCACATGGCAATCAATGTGGGCATGTTCCCCGTGTCGGGGCAGCCCCTGCCGCTCATCTCCAAGGGAGGTACATCGATTATCGTTATCAGTGTGGCGTTTGGCGTGATGTTGAGTGTCAGCCGCACGATAGCTAACTACGGAAACAAGAAAAACAAGGTTGAAGAGGCTCCCATCATCGAGGGTCTTGATGCCATAAACCCAACTGAAATACCTGTTAGAAATGTCTGGAGATAAGAAACAACTTAATGTACTGGTGAGCGGTGGCGGTACTGGCGGCCACATTTTCCCCGCCCTGTCCATCGCCAACGAGGTGCGCCGTCGCCACCCCGATGCCAGAATCCTGTTCGTCGGTGCCGAAGGACGCATGGAAATGGAGAAAGTGCCTGCTGCAGGCTACAATATCATCGGACTGCCGGTGAGCGGATTTGACCGCAAGAACCTGCTGCGCAATTTCAAGGTTATGGCCCGCTTGCTCAAGAGCATGCGCCTTGCCAAGAAGATTCTCAAGGATTTCAAGCCCGACATCGCTATCGGTGTGGGCGGTTATGCCAGCGGTCCCATGCTCAAGGAAGCCCAGAAACAGGGCATTCCCACCTTGCTGCAAGAGCAAAATTCCTATGCAGGAGTGACCAACAAGCTGCTTGCCGCAAAGGCCGACTGCATCTGTGTGGCCTATGAGGGCATGGAACGTTTCTTCCCCGAGGAACGGATTGTGCTTACCGGGAATCCCGTAAGGCGCAATCTGCTCGAGTGCGGTGCTTCGCCCGAACAGGCCCGACAGGCGATGGGTGCTGATCCTAACAAGAAGACTGTTCTTGTCGTTGGCGGTAGCCTTGGGGCCCGCACCATCAACAATGCCATCATCCAGGGCTTGAAGCAGATAGGCGACACCTATGGTGTGCAAGTCATCTGGCAGACAGGCAAGAACTATGACCAAGCCTGCAGTGAGGCATTGAAGGCATCGGGTGTGAAAAATGTGATTCAGATGCCGTTCATCAGCAACATGGATATGGCATACCGTGCCGCTGACCTTGTTGTATCACGAGCCGGTGCAAGTTCCATCTCGGAATTGCAGTTGCTGGGTAAGCCTGTTATCCTGGTGCCTTCACCTAATGTGGCCGAGGACCACCAGACCAAAAACGCGTTGGCGCTTGTCAAGCGTGGAGCTGCTATTATGGTCACTGATGCCGATGCACCAGCAAATCTGGTAAGTACGATGCTTGACACCGTGGTTGACGACGGAAAAACGAGCACCCTGGGCCGCAACGTGCAGCAGATGGCTTTGCGTGATGCTGCCGAGCGCATCGTTGATGAAGTGGAGAAAATCATCGAGAAAAACCGCTCTTAACGGTTGTTTTCAGATAAACAGAATAAAACATCAAGATAGATGAAAGACTTTGATTCACTGTATTTTGTGGGTGCCGGTGGAATCGGCATGGCTGCTCTCGAACGCTATTTCCTCGCTAAGGGGAAACGGATAGCTGGCTATGACCGCACACCAAGCGACTTGACCGATGCTTTGCAACAGGAAGGTGTGCATCTAGACTTCGACGAGGAACCGTCGCTCATTCCCGACTATTGCCGAGACCCCGAGCGCACGCTCGTGGTCTATACCCCTGCAGTTCCCGATAGCCACAAGGGGTTGTCATACTTCCGCCAGCAGGGCTTTAACGTGATCAAGCGCGCAGCCTTGTTGGGAGTGATTACATCCCACAGTAAGGGCCTGTGTTTCGCAGGCACTCACGGCAAGACCACGACCTCGAGCATGGCGGCGCATATCCTACACACTTCGGAATTGGGGTGTAATGCCTTTTTGGGCGGTGTGTTGCGCAACTATAACAGCAACTTCTTGTTATCGCCCACCAGCCCATATTCGGTGATTGAAGCCGATGAGTTTGACCGCTCTTTCCATCACTTGAGACCCTATATCGCCGTGGTCACCTCGACCGACCCCGACCACTTGGACATCTATGGCACCCCAGAAAACTACTTGGAAGGTTTTGCCCATTTCACTGAGCTTATCCAGCCTGGTGGTGCGCTCATCGTTCATACCGGTTTGGCATTGAAGCCGCGCGTGGCTGATGGTGTGAAAACCTATACCTACAGTCGCGACGATGGTGATTTCCATGCTGTGAACATCCGCAAGGGAGACGGCGAAATCACGTTTGACCTAGTTACACCTTGGGAAACCATTCCCGACATCAGTCTGGGAGTGCCAGTGGACATCAATATTGAGAATGCTGTCGCCGCAATGGCAGCCTGCCGTTTAGTGGATGCACCATTTGACGGCATGCGTGAGGCAATCGCGTCATTCCAGGGAGCCAAACGCCGTTTTGAGTTCTGGATCAAGGAGCCAGGCGAGCGGGGCAAGGTGATGATTGACGACTATGCCCATCATCCCGATGAGTTGCGGGCAAGCATCTCTTCGGTACGTGATCTGTATCCCAACCGCTGCTTGACGGTGATTTTCCAGCCGCATCTGTACACGCGCACTCGTGATTTCGCACCAGGCTTTGCAGCAGCGTTGTCTCTCGCCGATGAGGTCATTTTACTTCCCATCTATCCGGCACGCGAGGCACCCATCCCTGGGGTGACGAGTGAAATGATACTGGAACAGGTCACTTGCACAAAAAAATGCATTTACTCAAAAGAAAATTTGATTAGGTCAATAGAATTGAGTAATTTTGACGTCCTATTGACAGCGGGTGCTGGTGATATCGCCAATCTGCTGCCTCAAATATGCGATAACTTCAAGAAACAACAGCATTGAAACGACTGATACAGAATACTATCCTGCTCCTGCTCGCGGTGGCGTTGGCTTCAGGAATCCTGTGGGCCCGCAACAAGTCGCGTGGAGAGGTGTGCACCAATGTTGAAGTTGAAGTCGTGAATGTTGACAGCACGTCGTTTGTCACTCCGGAGGGTGTATTAAGCGACCTCAAGGGACAAGGCATCACACTTGTGGGTAAGCGCATGGGTGACATCGATGCCTCGGATATTGAAGAAGCCCTCAAGCTGTCACCCTATCTTGAGAATGCCGACATTATCAAGGGGCAGAATGGCCACTTGCTCATCCGCGTATATCAGCTGGTGCCGGTCATCAGAGTGTTTGACGGCGATGAGTCTTACTATGTCAACAGGGCAGGCAAGCACATGGCTGTGACGAGTTACTATCACAGTGATGTGCCTGTAGTGCAAGGTCACTTCACGCGCAAGTATCCTGCAACTCGCCTGCTGCCGCTCATTGATTATGTCGAGAGTGACTCATTGCTGAGGTCGCTGGTGACCATGTATTGCATGCGTGACACCAACAACATCCTCATCATTCCCGCATTCAGCGGGCATGTGGTAAATATCGGACAGGCCGATGGCTTCGAGAACAAGTTTGAGAAACTCAAGCTGTTCTATCGCAAGGTTCTGCCCAAGAAAGGTTGGCAAACCTATGACACCATCTCGGTTAAGTGGGATCATCAGGTTGTCGCTACCCGTCGTGTCAAGGCTGTGGAGCCGACCATCGAGTATGACCCCGAGGAGGACGAGCAGGACCCGGATATCGGAACAATGACAATGAGCACGGTTTCCAGCGCCCCAAAAACTGATTCTCCAAAGCCTGAAGACAATAAGAAGCAGGAGAAGAAAGAAACGTCTAACAACGATAACAAGAAGAAAAAATAAAAACCAAAATATATTATTATCACATTTATGGAAAAGAACCAATACATTGTAGCACTTGAAATCGGTAGCTCCAAGATTGTTGGAGCCATCGCCGAAAAGTCATCGAGAGGATTCTTGAGTGTAAGGCATCTGCAAGAAGAGAAGCACTTGAATAGCGTGCGCTATGGTATCGTTCAGAATGTCGAGAATATCAAGAACAGCATCAACCGCATCCTGCGCAATCTTGAGGGAATGGTTGACGGACGCATCACGCAGGTTTATATGGGTGTCAGCGGTCGCTCACTTCATAGTATCGTCAGTGAAGTGAACCGCAGTGTGGGCTCGACCGAGGCCATTACCAGGGAACTCATCGACCGCATCATTCGTGAAGCGACCAGCACACCGATCCGTAACCACGACACGATAGATATAGTGCCAAGAACTTATTATGTGGACAAGGTTGAGACCCCTGACCCCGTAGGCCAGTTTGGTTCGTCCATAAAGATCAAGGTCAACCTGATTGTCGCTAAGCCTGGACTTAAGCTTAATCTCAACAGGTTAATGACCTTCGGTGTGCCCACCAAGGATTATATCGTCACTCCGCTGGCCGTTGCTGAACAGATTCTCAGTGACAGCGACCGTGAACTCGGCTGCATGCTCGTGGATATGGGTGCCGAGACCACAACGGTAGCCATCTACAAGAACAAGGCTCTGATTTATCTGAACACATTGCCTATGGGTGGCCGCAACCTTACCCGTGACATCATGAACGGCCTGAATGTGCTTGAGGAAACCGCCGAGAATGTGAAGAAAAACATCAACAATCCGCTTGATCCCGAAAATGTGAGTCCTGTTGTGATTGAGGGTGTTCCTGCTCCCGAGGCTGCCAATTACATTAATGCGCGCGTCGGCGAAATCCTTGCCAATATTAACCAGCAATTCACCTACGCAGGAGTCTCGCCAGACGAGATCAAGAACATTATCCTTATCGGTGGCTCCGCTCATCTGGGCGGATTGCAACAGAAGCTCACCGAGACGCTCAACGTGCCCGTGCGCATGGGCCAGAATCCGCCTACGCTGAACATTCTTAATCCTGACATTAATCGCATGGAGTACATTGAGATTTTCTCATTGTTGGCCAAGGCAGCTGAACAGATTGAGTATGAAAGCACTTGTGTGGAACTTAACAAATATGGAGACGGCCCCGTGTTCGGAGGCGGATATTCCGTTAAGCTAGACCAAGAAGACGAAGACGCCCAAGAAACAGTACCTAAGAATACGGGTAAGAATACTCGTACCAAAAAGAACAAGACTAGTGCTTTCGGACGACTGGCAGATAAACTCAAGGGTTGGATGACCGAGGATGAGGATCTGGAAGAAGACCAGTAATCATCGCACGAGAGAACTCAAATACCCGTTCAATCAGAAATTAATCACACTCAATCATGGATAATAATAAAATCAACTTCAGTGGGAATAACCACGGTTCGCATGAGCCGGGTGAAGACTTCATGTCAAGGCTGGAACAGAACTCCGGCTTCCAAGATAAGGAAAAAGCGCGCACCATCATCAAAGTGATGGGCGTTGGTGGCGGTGGTAACAATGCCATTAACCACATGTATATGCAAAATATCGAGGGCGTATCCTTCGTCGTTCTCAATACCGACAGGCAGCAACTTAACGAGTCGCCGGTTCCTAACCGCGTGCTTCTCGGCCCCAATACCACGCACGGACTGGGTGCCGGTAACGTTCCCGAGACGGCAAGGCGTGCCGCTGAGGAGAGCGAGGCCGAGATTGCTCAACTCTTTGACGATGACACCAAGATGGTCTTTATCACTGCCGGTATGGGTGGTGGCACCGGTACGGGTGCTGCGCCTGTTGTGGCACGCATTGCCCACGAGAGGGGCGTGCTCACTATCGGTATCGTGACCATCCCGTTCTTGTTCGAGGGTCCCAAGAAGATTCTCAAGGCACTTGCCGGTGCCGAAGAGATGGGTAAGTATGTCGATGCCCTGCTCATCATCAACAACCAGAGTCTTACCGAGATCTATAGCGACTTGGACTTCACCAATGCCTTTGGCAAGGCCGATGACACGCTCACCATTGCAGCTCGCAGCATCAGCGACCTGATCACTATTAACGGTGTCATCAACCTTGACTTCAATGATGTGAACACAACATTGCGCAATGGTGGCGCCGCCATCATCAGTTCGGGTTACGGCAAGGGTGAGCGTCGCGTGGCTAAGGCTATCGAGGACGCGCTTGAGTCACCGTTGCTCAAGAACCGTGACGTGTATGGTGCCAAGAAGATTCTGATGAACTTCTATTTCAATCCCAACAGTGAGGCTCCCCTCATCATGGAAGAGATGAACGAGATTCAGGAGTTCATGGCCAACTTTGTTGATCCCGATATTGACGTGATTTGGGGTACCGCCTACGATTACTCGCTCGAGGACCAAATCAAGGTGACCGTGCTTGCCGCCGGTTTCAATGTCTCGCTTGACAAGGAAGCTCCAGTGCCATCAGTATCTTTGCGTCGGGAGTCATCGACTGTTGCTAATTCTCCCGCCAGGAGTGAAGACGAAGTGCTCAAGGGTGCTTATGGAGATGAAGCAATCAATAAACTCAGAGGTAAGCAGCTCAGCTCTCGTTACATTGTACTCACGGCCGACCAGATGGATGACGATGACATCATTGACATGATGGAAAAGACCCCCACGTACAAGCGCAAACCTGATTTCCTTCGCAATCAGATGAAAGAGCGTCAGCAAGCGATGACTCAAGAAAGGCCCGTGGAAGTGCCTAGGACTAATTTGAGGCGCGGTTCAAGCGACTCGCAAACCATCGATTTTGGGGAGAATTAATCAGCAGAATCTTATGAGCATTTTTGATCAAGTCAACAATGGCATCAAGGAAGCCATGAAGGCTCATGACAAGGAACGACTTGAAGCCCTGCGTGGCATCAAGGCCGAATTCCTTCTCATCAAGACAGCCCCTGGCAATAATGGTGAAGTGACCGATGAGAATGCCTTGAAGGTGCTAGTCCGTATGGCCAAGCAGCGCAAAGAAAGCGCGCAAATCTACACTGACCAAAACCGTCAGGATTTGGCCGATGTGGAATTGTCTCAGGCTGCCGTCATCGAGGAATTCCTGCCCAAGCAGATGAATGACGAGGAACTCACTGCCCACGTCAAGTTCATCATTGAGCAGACAGGTGCCACGAGCATGAAGGACATGGGCAAGGTGATGGGCGTGGCTACCAAGCAGCTTGCTGGACGCGCCGAGGGTCGAGCCATCAATGCTAAAGTCAAGGAACTCTTATCATAAAGGAATCAGACAACTGAAATACTATAAACTTAACAATGCTGACATTACAACTCATAAACCAGGATCCAGAGGATGTGATTCGCCGTCTTGCCGTCAAGCAATTTGATGGCCGTGAACCGATTATGCGTATCGTGGACCTGGACAAACAACGCCGTGCACTGCAGAAACAGCGTGACGATAATGCTGCCGTTCTTAATAAAATGGCCGCACAGATCGGAGCCCTCATGAAGCAGGGAAACCGAGATGAAGCAGAGAACGTCAAAGCTCAAGTAGCCGATCTCAAGACCGCCAACAAGGAGATTGACGACAACCTTACAGCTGCCCAGAACGAGATAACCGAAATCCTGCTGAGCATACCCAATGTGCCCTATAGTGGTGTGCCTGAGGGCAAGACTGCCGAGGACAACGTGGTCGAGAAAACGGGTGGCAAGATGCCCGAGTTGCCCGAAGGTGCCTTGCCTCATTGGGATTTGGCCAAGAAATATAACCTCATCGACTTCGACCTGGGTGTGAAAATCACCGGTGCCGGCTTCCCGGTCTATGTGGGCAAGGGCGCACGTTTGCAGCGTGCACTTGTCCAGTTCTTCCTGGATGAGGCCGGTAAGGCTGGCTATGTGGAGATTGAGCCTCCCTTCGTGGTGAACGAGGCATCGGGTTTGGGCACAGGTCAGTTGCCCGATAAAGAGGGTCAGATGTACCACTGCCAAGTAGACAATTTCTACCTGATTCCCACTGCCGAGGTACCCGTCACCAACATGTATCGGGACGTCATCATTCCTCAGGAAGAACTGCCTAAGAAGAATTGCGCTTTCTCGGCATGTTTCCGCCGTGAAGCCGGTTCCTATGGCAAGGACGTGCGCGGCTTGAACCGTCTTCATCAGTTTGATAAGGTCGAGATTGTGCGCATTGAGAAGCCCGAGGATTCCTATGCTGCACTCGAGGAAATGAAGGATCATGTGCAAGGCCTGCTCGAGAAATTGGAACTGCCGTGGCACATCTTGCGCCTGTGCGGTGGTGACATGAGCTTCACCAGCGCCATTACCTTCGATTTCGAGGTTTGGTCGGCAGCACAGGAGCGCTGGCTCGAGGTGAGCAGTGTCTCCAACTTTGAGACCTATCAGGCAAACCGTCTCAAGTGCCGCTATCGTGGTGACGACAAGAAGACTCACCTGTGTCATACCCTCAACGGTTCGGCATTGGCATTGCCTCGCATTGTTGCCGCTCTGCTGGAGAATAACCAGACGCCCGAGGGAATCCGCATTCCCGCCGCCCTGCAGCGTTACACGGGCTTCAACATTATCGACTAAGTAAACACATAGTCTCACGCTAAGGCGCTAAGCCGCGAAGTTTTATTCTTGATAGAATCTCAGCGACTTAGCGTCTTGGCGTGAGTTGAAATTGACAAGTGAATGAAGCGTAAGGCCTGGCTCGATTACATCAAGTTCATTGCGATGTTCCTTGTGGTGGTTTATCACACGCCTCCGCGTTATGATAATGCCCACGAGGCAGCGCTTTTTAACATGGGCGCTCCCGTGTTTTTCTTTACTGCGGGCTATCTGTTCAGTATCGCCAAGCAGAAGGGCTTTTTGACTTTCCTGCGCCATCGTGCCCGTCAGATTCTGGTGCCATACACCACATTCTTCATCATTTTTTATGCTTTGTGGCTTGTTGTCGGGCGACGAATGGCTGGCCCCGACGAGATGGCTATCGACACGATGACCCCATTATGGCAGTTCCTTCAAGGCGTGCCTGATGTCGTGTTGGGGCCATTCTGGTTCCTTGCGGCACTGTTTACCATGCAGGTCATCTATTATCCTATCAATAAGTATTTGAAAGGCTACTGGCCTCTAGTGGTGTCCTTGGTGCTGAGCTTGTCCCTCTTTGTCTTGCCTGATGTGCCCTGTTTGCGCTATTGGAACCTTGACAAGGCTTTGCTTTACATGCCCATCTATGCTTTGGGAAACTGTTGCAGAACGTTAGTTGATAAATTTGAATTCACGACTCCCTTGCGGACGTTTCTGTGGATTCTCCTTGCGGCTGCAGGTCTTGGTTTCCTCATTGTGGCACCTTTGACAATCAACCGTGATGTGGCCTATGTCCTCGCTCCAGAGGCCGTCATCCTTGTACTTCCATTTTACACAGCCGTGTGCAAGTGGTTGGAGCAGCGCCATGGCTCCAGCCGCATTGCCCAGACTGTGGCTATCACAGGCATCACTTACCTGGCCCTACAGAATTATCTGATTGGTGTTATCAAGATGCTGGTGGCACGTTTCGCTGGTGCTGATGTGTTTGATGACAACATTTTGCTCAAAGTGGTGATTGCCGTTATCGTCATGATGATACTCTATCCGCTCGCCCTCTTGATTGAGCGTTATCTTCCCTTCCTGTTGGGCAAGTCCTACAAAAAAACAGAAGGCTAATGTCCGAAAGCTAAAAGCTTTTTACTACCTTTGCAGGTCAAAGCAGAACAATATTTTATAAAAGGCATAATATGAATGTACTGGAATTAAGCGAACAAGAGATTATCCGCCGTAATAGTTTGGAACAGCTCAAGGAGATGGGAATTAATCCCTATCCTGCCGATGAGTATGTTGTCAACGCCTATAGTGATGACATAATCGCCAACTTCAGCGATGAGGATGAACCGCGTCAGGTGAGCATCGCAGGACGCATGATGAACCGTCGCATTATGGGCAAGGCCTCGTTCTTTGAATTGCAGGATTCTCGTGGCCGCGTGCAGGTGTACGTGAGTCGTGATGACCTGTGCCCCGGCGAGAACAAGGACCTGTATAATGTTGTTTTCAAGAAATTGCTCGACATGGGCGACTTCGTGGGTGTGCAGGGCTATGTTTTCCGCACGCAGACTGGCGAAATCAGCGTCCACGCACAGTCCCTCAAGCTGTTGAGCAAGTCATTGAAACCTCTGCCCGTGGTTAAGCAGAAGGATGGCGTGACCTATGATGCCTTTGAGGATCCCGAACTGCGGTATCGTCAGCGCTATGTTGACCTGGTAGTCAATGCAGGCGTGAAGGAGACGTTCTTGAAACGCGCCCTGGTTGTGAAGACCATGCGTCAAGTGCTTGATGATGCAGGCTATACCGAGGTTGAGACACCAACGCTGCAGGCCATTGCCGGTGGTGCCACCGCGCGCCCGTTCATTACTCATTTTAATGCCTTGAACATTCCCATGTACATGCGCATTGCCACCGAGCTCTACCTTAAGCGACTGATTGTAGGCGGTTTCGAGGGTGTCTACGAGATTGGCAAGAATTTCCGCAACGAGGGTATGGACCGCAACCACAATCCCGAGTTCACCTGCATGGAGCTGTATGTTCAGTATAAGGACTACAACTGGATGATGTCGTTCACCGAGCATCTGCTCGAGACAATCTGCATTGCTGTCAACGGAAAGCCCGAGACCGAGATTGATGGCCAGGTCATCAGTTTCAAGGCTCCCTATCGCCGTTTGCCCATCCTCGAGGCTATCAAGGAGAAAACTGGCTACGACCTTGAGGGCAAGAACGAGGACGAGATTCGTGCCGTCTGCAAGGAGCTGAAACTTGAGATCGACGACACCATGGGTAAAGGCAAGCTGATTGACGAGATCTTCGGTGAATTTTGCGAGGGCACATTCATCCAGCCCACTTTCATCATCGATTATCCTGTCGAGATGTCCCCGCTGACCAAGATGCACCGCAGCAAGCCCGGCTTGACAGAACGCTTTGAGCTGATGGTCAACGGCAAGGAGGTTGCCAATGCCTATAGCGAGTTGAACGACCCGATTGACCAAGAAGAGCGCTTCATGGAACAGATGCGTTTGGCCGACAAGGGAGATGATGAGGCGATGGTTATCGATAGGGACTTCCTGCGTGCTCTGCAGTATGGCATGCCGCCCACAAGCGGAATCGGAATCGGTATCGACCGTCTGGTTATGCTCATGACAGGCAACAGCTACATTCAGGACGTGCTGCTCTTCCCGCAAATGCGTCCCGAGAAGGTGCCTGCTCGCGATAAGGTTGAGGCTTTCACAGCCTTGGGCATTCCTGAGGAATGGGTGGCTCCTATCCAAAAGGCCGGTTTCCTCACGGTTGCCGCACTTGGGGCTCTCGAAAAACCGGGTAAACTTTTCCAGGATTTGCTCGACATCAACAAGAAATATAAGTTAGGCTATAAGGTGCCTGTTGTTGATGAGGTCAAGAAGTGGGTCGAGGCAGCTGCTGCGACCATAAAGGAATAAGGCAATTTAGATTAGTTCCAAATACAGGAATCCGGAAAGCGCTTTTCTCAAGTGGTTTTCGGATTCGTTGTTTTTTTGCATTTACAATTTTTAAGAAGTTTTTTCGGCCTAAATAGATTAAAAAAGGTCGTTGTCTCGTTAATATTTTATATCTTTGGCATTTGATTCAGTGGGGTTTTGTGTGAACTTTTCACACATTCCGCTGTTAATGAGTGTGTTATATATCAATTGAGCAAAAATATTAAACTATCTAGATATGTTAAAAAAACATCTTCTTTTCCTGATGCTCTTGGTGATGGCAACTGCCACTGTAAGTGCCAGCACATGGAAAATGCATAACTACTATGTGTCGTCCAAGATTCAGAATGTCTTTGACATGGGTGATAAGGTGTATTATCTGAACAGTAATTACCTTTTCCAGTTCGACAAGACGACAACAGAGACAGTTGCATTGAGCAAGCAGAATGTCTTATCTGAGAATACCGTTTCTCAGATATACTACGATTGGGAGAACAAGCTCCTGTTTGTTGCTTATCCTAATTCTAATATTGATGTGATTGACAGCAACGGAAAGGTCACGAACATCAGTAACTTGAAGAATATTGTCACTCATGTCAGGAGCTACACGCTCTCGAGTGGTGATATCGCATCCTACGTGGATAAGTCAATTAACGACATCACGTTTGCCGATGGAACCGCCTACGTTGCTTATGGCATCGGTTATCTTGCTATCGATGAATCAACCTTGAGTGTTACCGAAAGCCATGAATTGGTAGGCCAGACCCTGAAAATCAACTCGGTTGTCAAAATGGGTGATTTGTTGCTGATTTTCTCGAACGCTAACTGTTATTATGGTGCTCCTGGTGATGAGGATCCCATGCACAATTATACTAAGGTTTCTGGCACTTTCACCGGTGTGAAGACCTATCCGATTAATGATCATTCGGTATTTATTCTGGCACCATCAAAACTTTATAACTATGATTTTGCTAGCGGAACCCCCGCACTGACCTCTCTGGTTTCAGCGGAAGCCACTTGTGTGCAGAAGACGAGCACAGGCTTTATCGCTAACTTTGCCGGTCAGAAGTATTACTACACGATAGATCCTACTGGTAAGACCGCTACTAAGGTGGGAACTACTATCAGTTTTGCTTCCTCTGATCCTCTTGGTGATGGCTCTGTTTGGATTAATGATGCCAATGGTCTGCACATGAGCGGCAGTTCAACGAATTACAAGATGAATTCGATGACTACCGACCTTCCTCACTGGCTGAAGTACAATGCCGCCATGAATAAATTATATGTGGCTACGCCTGCTCCTAACTTGCTGGATGCGCTGACCATTTTTACAAATGTCATTAATACGTATGACGGCAATCGTTGGGCTGACGCAACCGCTTATTCCACTGGCCATTGTGTCGGTTATGAGTTCGTCTTTGACCCGATGGATCCAACTACCTATGTTCGTGCATCTTGGTTAAGAGGTATATATAAAGTTACCAATGATGTGATGAAAACTAATTACACGAAGAGTAATGCATTGATTGGTGATTACAAGGCTCATCCTGCTTTCGACAATTATGGTAACATGTGGGTTGTAAGTTCATATGGTAATGCTTCTTGTCCTGTTGCGGTTCTCCCGAGAGCAGGTTATTTAAAGACCACTCCGGCTAAGACCGATTGGTTCCAGCCCAGTGGCCTTTTGAGCGTCAACACCGGCAACATGCAGCGTTCGAGTTTCGTCATTGCAAGCAAGAACAACATGAAGCTTTACACTGATGGTGACTATCCCGTTGCGGGAGATGCCATGAAGGGCCGAATCCTGTGTTGGGACAACGATAATGAAGATCCTAAGGTTGACCAGTACCGCTTCACCTCGATCAGCCACTTTGCCGATCAGAATAACAAGCAGATTGACTTCTTGTATATCAACCGCATGAAGGAGGATCAGAACGGTTTCATCTGGGTTGGTCACAATTCAGGTTTGTTCTACTTCGATCCTACTACCGTCTTTGACGAGTATCCCAAGGCAATCCGTCCCTTTGCCGAGAAGTTCAGCGAGGGCAAGGGCTACCTGTGTGAGGGTTACACCGTTTATGATTTCGGTATCGATAGCGACAACAACAAGTGGATTGCAACCAACAATGGTCTCTACTTCGTTTCTCCCGATGCCACCGAGGTCTATAACCACTTCACGACCGACAACAGCGACATCCCCAGCAATACGATTTACAGTGTAGAGTGTGACACGGTCAACAACCGCGTTTACATCTACACCACCAACGGCTTTGCTGAGTATGTGGCAAATGGTGACGCCGCATCGCTCAACTTTGACGATGCCTATGCCTTCCCCAATCCTGTTGAGCCTGATTTCACCGGCATGATCAAGATTGCCAATCTGATGGACAAGACCTATGTGGTGGTAACTGACCACGACGGCAACGTTGTCATGCAGATGGGTCCCGTGATGGGTAGCGCGCTGTGGGACGGCTGTGGCCCCGATGGCGAGCGAGTTCCGACAGGTGTTTACAACATCTATCTGGGTCAGGGTGCTCAGCCTGTCACAACAGGCACACCTCAAGCCACAATCATGATTATCAAGTGATGGCTTGGTGATGTTTTCATGAATGATACTCCCAGGAGGGCATGTTGTATTATCTGCATGCCCTCTTGTGGTAATATGTAATCCACGTTTTTGTTGCCTCAGGCTCTGAATCATGCTTTTCAACTCCTTCACGTTCATGATATTCCTGCCGGTAGTGTTTTTGCTCTACTGGTTTGTGTTCAAGCGCTTGAAATGGCAGAACTTGTTCATCCTGGTGGCAAGCTATGTCTTCTATGGCTGGTGGGACTGGCGTTTCCTGATCCTGATTGCCATCACCTCGCTCAGCAGTTTTGTCAGCGGATTGCTGATTGAGCGCTATGAGGGCAACCGCCGCTTGCAGAAGACCGTCAGTGCCGTCAACATTGTCATCAACTTGGGCATACTGGCGGTGTTCAAGTATTTTGGCTTTTTCATGGACAGTCTGAACGACCTGATGGCGCTTTTCGGCATCACGTTGGATTGGCCCACTGTCAACATCATTCTTCCTGTGGGCATCAGCTTCTATACGTTCCAGGCTCTGAGCTATTCCATCGACGTCTACAGCCGCAGGATTCAGCCCACCAAGGATGTCATTGCCTTTTTCTCCTACATCAGTTTCTTCCCGCAGCTGGTAGCTGGTCCCATCGAGCGTGCCACCAACCTGTTGCCGCAGATTTTGAACAAGCGCACCTTCGACTATGCTCAGGGTGTTGACGGCCTGCGGCAGATTCTATGGGGCTTTTTCAAGAAGCTCATCATAGCCGACACGTGTGCCGAGGTGGTGAATCCCATCTGGGCGGACATGAGCGGTCAGACGGGTTTGAATCTGCTCATCAGTGTAGCGCTGTTCGCATTCCAGATCTATGCCGACTTCTCGGGTTACAGCGACATTGCCATCGGCAGTGCCAAGCTGTTCGGCATCCAGCTGTCCGACAACTTCAGGGTGCCTTTCTTCTCGCGCAACATGCGAGAGTTCTGGCGTCGCTGGCACATCTCGCTCATCGGCTGGTTCACGCAGTATGTGTTTTTCCCACTGGGCGGCAGCCGGTGCTCGCGTTCACGGACTATATTCAATATCCTGGTCGTTTTCACGTTGAGCGGCTTGTGGCATGGTGCCAATTGGACCTATGTGCTGTGGGGCCTCTACAACGGCCTGTTGTTCATCCCCCTCATCCTGTTGCCCTCCCAACGCTATCATGACACGGTTGCCCATGGCCGCAGCCTGCCCACCGTCAAGGAGTTCTTCGGCATGGCGCTCACTTTCCTGCTGTTCATTCTGGGCCTGATCATGTTCCGTGCTCCTGATGTCCAGCACATTGTCGAATGCACCCGCCGCGTGTTCTCGCTGTCACTGTTCAACTACCATGGCCTGACGATGAAGATGGCCACCACGCTGCTGTGGTGCCTGGGCCTGATTGTCGTGGAGTGGATCCAGCGCGAGCGACAGCATGTGCTGCAGATCGATGGCTACAGGCTGTTCTCATTCAGTGCCGTCAGATTGGCCCTGTATGCCGGTCTGGTCTTCCTCATCTTCTATTTTGCGGGCAAGGTGCAGACGTTTATCTATTTCCAGTTCTAAGGCTTTCGTTATGAGAAAATTCCTCATCAAGATATCATACACCGTGTTGCCGATGTGGCTGTTCTTCGTCGGGATGGCCGCTTATCTGTGGCTGACCAATGACAATTCCGGTGACCTGATGCGGCTCGGCCTGATCAACGGCGGCTCGGAGTACACCGACTCCATCCGTGCCACGCTCATGCCCCAGGTCTATTACACCGGCCAGGAAGCGGATAGCCTGATGCGTGCCGACACCTGCGACGTGGTGGTCATCGGCGACTCGTTCTCGCATGGCGGCGGAGTGGGCAAGGAGGGCGATTATGTCAACTACCTGGCTCATGACAGCGGCCGCAAGGTGGTAGTCTTCACTCCGATGGATCCTGCGACTGCCAATCCCATGCAGGTGGCCTATGACGCGATGAAGCTGGGCGTGCTCGACTCGGTCAACGCCCCCAATCTGGTTGTCCAGGAGGGCGAGCGTTACCTGGTCACCCGTCATTCCCAGTTCGTGACCACCGACACCGCCGTGCCTCATTCCCAGCCTCGCAAGGAGTCCGCTGCCGAGGGCAAGCGTGAGGCCAGCCCGCTGCTGCGTGTCAAGGACTTTTTCTTCTACCACCTGTTCGGCGCTAATCCCATCTACACTGCCCAACTGAGCCAGCCGATGTTTGGCGGCACCGAGCCAGGCACCCTCTACTTCTACAACGAGGATGTCAAGTACGGCTTCGATATCACGGCCCAGCAGCAGGAGGACATTATGCGCTGTTTTGACCAGGTGCTGGCGATGGCCCGTGAGAAGGGCATCAACCTCATCATCCTCGTCGCCTGTGACAAGTATGACCTCTACCAGGACCTCATCGTCGATAACAGCTATCCTCGCAAGACTCTTGTTGACGACGTCGAGCGGTGGACGGCTGCCGACAGCGACCACTACGTCTATGCCAAGCGGGTGCTCAAGCCTCAGGTCGAGCAGGGCGTGAGGGACGTGTTCCTGTTCAACGACACCCACTGGTCTCCCGCCTCGTCGCGCCTCATCGCTGCCGAGGTCATCAAGAAACTCAAGTAATCCTCCTCACCTGTGACCTGATGGACATCAACTCGGTCGAATTCTACACAATCGCCTTTGTCGTGGCGATGGCGCTGGTGGCCCTGCTCATGGGACGCACCGAGAAGAAGCCGCCCAGCACCTACATCGTCCAGCTCATGACCGCTCCCGGCGATGAGGATGCCGAGAACACACTGACGCTGGAGCCCGCGAGCGGGGGGCAGATTATGATCAGCCGCTCGGCATTGGGCCTCGGCGAGGGCGAGACCGTCAACCTGGTCATCACCGTCCAGGACGACCAGTGCACCATCGTCGAGAAGAAGGGAGTCAAGAAGCGCGGCACCATGCCCCAGCCTGTCACAGGCCAGGCCATGCTCAAGTGCCTGAAGCCCGGCCGGAAATACCAGATCCGCTACGAGAGCCAGCTGACCAGCTCGTGGGCCAAATTCACCTTCGACACGTCGTCGCCGTCGTCCAAGCAGGTGGCCTTGCGCTACTAGAGCGCCGTTGCCGCCACGTTGCGGGTCAAACTCTCTTGCCGGCCGATACAATTTAATGGCCTGTCTCACGTTAATTAATTACTAGCGTTATTGAATATTAGATTAGTCATGAAGAAGATATTATTGCTGTTTGCAATGTGGTTGTCGCTGAGTGCCGCAGGGCAGAATGCCGTCGGTGACTGGCTCATCCACACGTCGTTTGTCGGCGACAAGGTGTCCACAGTGATCGAGACCCGCCAGTGGGTCTATTATCAGGCCGGTGGGAGCCTGTTCCGTCTTGACAAGTCCACGGGCGAGAACGAGGCGATGACCATGGTGGGCGACTTGAGCGACATGGGCGTCTCGAGCGTTCACTACAACACCGACAAGGACTATGTCGTGGTTGTGTACAGCAATTCCAACATCGACATCATCGACGGCGACGGCTCGGTGACCAATATGCCCGAGGTCAAGGATGCCGTCATGACCTCCAGCAAGCATGTCAACGACGTGACCTTTGCCCCGGGGCAGATCTATCTGGCGACCGACTTTGGCTACGTGGTCATCGACGATGTCAAGCGGGTGGTCAAGGAGTCCCACATCTACCGCACGCCGTTGGTCTCGGTGGCCCGTGTGGGTGACGTGCTGCTCCTGTCGACGACCGATGCCGCCTACTATGGCGATGCCGACGAGTATCACGAGCAGTTGTCCTCGTTTGTCCAGGGCGGTCCCAAGGTCAATTGCCACTATGTGCCCATCGACCAGAGCCGCTTCTTCTGCGTGACGACGGGCAGCACCTATGTCTGCTCCGTGACCCCTGCAGCCGGCGGCATGGCCAGCTTCACCGCCGACAAGCTGTTCGGTGGCGTGAGCGCCTCGATTCAGCCCACCCATGGCGGTGGCTACCTGTTCAACGTCCCCACGCAGAACAAATACTACACCTGTGACAGCGAACTGGGCAACCTGACCGAGGTGGCGCTCCCCGACGAGGTGTGCAGCTGCCATCCTGACGGCGAAGGCAACGTTTGGGCCGCAGGCGTCAAAGGTCTGCATCTGTTGAACAGCGACAGCTACTACCTGCCCAACGCCTTGTCGTTTGCCAACCCCTTCTGGATGACCTATAACAAGTCCCAGGACAAACTCTACGTCTCCACACCGACGGCCAACGCCTTCTTCCAGGTTACCATCCCCACCGCCGTGAACACCTACGACGGCATCACCTGGACCGATGTCACCCCCGAGGGCGCTCCCGTCGAGGGCTCTTACTGGATTGACTTCCTGCCCGGCGCCCCCGACACCTACTTGATGGGCACCTGGCGCGAAGGCCTGCTCAAGGTCGTTGACGGCGAGATCACGATGGCCTACGACACCACCAACAGCCCGATTGCCGCGCGTTGGTCGATGCACCCCATCACCACCATTGACCGCAACGGCAACGTGTGGGTGGTGCAGTCCTTAGAGAACCCCGACCATCCCGTGATGGTCTTGCCTGCAGCCAAGGCCAAGCTCGATAACACCACTGCTGCCGACTGGGCAACCCCCACTATCGACGGCATCCACACGGGACACACCCAGCGCGCCAGCTTCATCTCCACCCGGCAGGGCAGCAACGACATCAAGATCTTCAGCGACGGTGATTTCCAGTCGCCCATCTTCTTCTGGAACTCGGGCGGCGAGATCTCCTCGCGTCCCCCGCAGGCCCACTACGACCGCCTCTACGACCAGGACGGCGAGGCCATTTCCTGGACCAATGTGATGTGTTTCACCGAGGACCTGAACGGCTACGTCTGGGTGGGCACCACCGAGGGCATCTTCATGCTCAACCCCGCGCAAGCGATCAACAACGCCAGCTTCTCGGTCATTCGTCCCAAGGTGCCCCGTTCCGACGGCACCGGCATGGCTGACCGCCTGCTCGATGGCATTCAGGTCAACGATGTTGCTGTGGACGGTGCCAACCGCAAGTGGATTGCCACCCAGTCGGCAGGCCTCTTCATCGTCAGCGCCAACGGCGACCAGGTTATCCAGAAGTTCAACACCACCAACAGCCCGCTGGCTTCCAACACCGTCTATCGCGTGTGCTGCAACCCCAACAGCAACTCGGTCTATGTCACCACCCCTGCGGGCCTGTATGAGTACTTCAGCGACTCGAGCCCAGCCGAGCCCACCTACGACGACATCTACGCCTATCCCAACCCCGTCCGTCCCGACTACGGCAACAACGTCACCATCATGGGCCTGATGGATGGTTCGCTCGTCAAGATCGCCGATGCCGGCGGCAATGTTATCCGCCAGCTCAAGTCCACGGGCGGCATGACCACCTGGGACTGCTGTGACCAGCACGGCAACGAGGTCAAGACCGGAGTCTATTTCGTCATCTGCTCACGTTCCAACGGCAGCGAGTCCGTCGTCACCAAGATCGCCGTCATCAGGTAGGATGCTTGCTGGCGCTTGCAGTTTAGAGGTTTTTGTTTTTCGCACACGAGGCTGTCGCAAAACTGTCGCCTTGAATTTTAATCGCGCTGCGCGCGAGAAATTAAGCAAAATTATAAATAAAATTTAAATAAAATTTTTGTTTAATTTGGCTTCGCTGCTAAAGGTTCTCGGCCGTCAGGGCGATTATAACTGTGTCGATTGGAGTTTTGCAACAGCTCCACTCTTGCTACAAACTTTGTCGAACTAAAGGTTAAAGGGGTATCCGCGTTCGTTTTTGAGCTGCTGATGCATCTGATGTTTCTGAGGCTTTTGTGTCCACGTTTTTGTCGAAAAGCAATGGGCACTTTTTTGTGCCATCTGTTAAGTTGTTGGTTTCCAGCCTCCTTTTTGTTTGACATGTTTCAAACAGGGTGGTGCGGGATTGATAAAAGATGTTAAAACGTCTTTTTTGTCCTTTCTCGCTACAAAGATAATTCGATGAGTTTAGCTTGTCAAGGTCAAAAAGCGGGGTCTTTAGGTTTTAGCAGGGGGTATTTAAAACTACAACTTACGATTTTTTTATTACTTTTGCAGTGATGAAGCATCTGTTGGTCGTAATATGGGCTGTGGTGGTGCTCGTGGCTGTGGTCACGGGCTGCAGCGGTTTGCACTATGACCAGAGGCTTGTGGCGGCAGACAGCCTGATGGCCGGCCATCCCGACAGCGCCCTGGCACTCGTGGAGGGCATCGACACGGCCAGCCTTACCACCGCAGGCGACAGGGCTTACCGCGACCTGCTGCTGACGCAGGCCCGCTACAAGTGCTATATCACTGCCACCAGCGACAGCGACATCAACCGCGCCCTGAACTACTACCGCAGCCACAGCGGCGAGCGGGAAAAACTCACCCGCGCCTACATCTACAAGGGTGCCGTTATGGAAGAGTTAGGCCACCCCGACAGCGCCATGTTGTACTACAAAACCGCTGAGGCAACCGCCGATGATAAAGATTATGCCAACCTGGGACAAATCAATACCCGGATAGGCTATTTATTCAAGATTTATTTCGCTGACAAACAGACTTGTTATGACAAGTATGAGCAAGCGTTGAAATACTACAGATTAACAGGCGATAAAAGCAAGCAACTTAACTGCTTGTTTAATATGGGTGGGTGTATTGGTATCACGCATATCGGCAAAAGAAATGGGCTGTTGGAACAAGCAAGCCAACTTGCTATTGAACTCAATGACAGTGCAGAGTACTACAAATGCCAAGAGATGCTTTGCCGGCAGTTGTACTATCAAGAAGAAACACTACCCAAAGCCAAAATGATAGCGCTGCATTGCTTGGACAGTTATCGTCACTATGCTAACAACGACCTTTTTCTTGATCTTGCAGATATTTATATCCGAATCGGAATGTCCGATTCGGCCAAGTATTATTTGGGTTTTATTAATTCTCCAAAGGTACCTTCTCAAATCAGTCAAATAAAAACAAGAAAGCACCTGATTCTATCCCGAATCGCATTATTTGAAGGCGATACAGCCTTGAGCAATTACCATGATATGATTGCTCATCAGGTGTCGGATTCCATCAGTAACAATAAGAACAAGTACCTCATCCAGCAAATAGAGGATAATTATAACCGCAATCAATTCAGCAACACCCTATCTAGCATAAGTCGTCTCCACGGGACGATCATTGCAATACTTCTCATAGTTGTTCTGCTTGCGACTATGTTCACGGCAATACATATCCGCAAAACACGAAATACCAAGGCTATCATCAATGAGCTGATGAGTGAAAAACATGGAGATCATGCATACTATATCAATCAGCTTGACGCCAAAAACAGTGTCATCGAGCGGCAACTCAACAATATTGTTGAACTCATTAAACAATGCGCTTCTAATACAGAAATGCGAGATTCCTCTTCAAAGGTGGCACAACAAATCAAAGAGACAATTATTAATGCGACCAATGATGATTTCTGGATTGAGCTGCGTACCCATTTGGACAAAGCCTATCATGGCATGATGACAGAATTATCTCATCATCCCAGTATTACCAGGAAAGACCTTCGTTTTATTAGTCTATGCTGTTGTGGCTTTTCCAATTCAGAAATTGCCCTTATCATGAATTATTCACTCAAGTATATCAGTAACAAACGCAAAAACATCATCCAAAAATTAGGTTTAGATACATCGCTTCAAGACTATTTGCACCACTTAATGGCCGAAAAGAGAGGAACACACCTACCAAAAACAATAGTTTTTTAATCCACATTTTTGTGATTTATGATATTCTTACAGCACTAAAAGTCCATTTTAGGGTTTGAATTGTGGCATTTTTGAGCATCTCTCCATGAAGATAAACTGATATTAATTTGACTATCAGGCTTTAAATAGAATGTGGATTTTGTGGTTTTTATTTTGCAATCATTTTTGGTGTTTTCAACTATTTTTTTACTTTATTTTTGCACACTTTCAAAAATCTCACTTTCTATTCACATAAAAAACATTTCAATCATGAAAAATTATTTAATCTTCTTGTTTTTAGCGGTATCTCTTTTCTCTTATGCAGATCCTGACGAAATTATTTTAACTCCTACTAGTCCAGATAAGGACCACTTTAACTACCCTGCTCCTGTCGATGCACCTGACGTGTATTATAACAGTACTACACAGCAGGTTATCATAGATGGGACTGGGTTTGTTAACTACTATGATGTGGAGATTTGCTCGGCAACTTCATGGAACGTAGTAGTATCCACTCAGGTTAATGGGTCTTATGATACCATCGACATCTCGTCGCTGCCAACAGGTGAATACTACATCACCATCGACAGTCCAACAGGCAATACCTACGAGGGCTTCTTCGACACCTACTAAACGCATCAAGTTTCCAAAATCTTCGATGAAATGGGCATTTTTATAAAAAGTATTATTTTCATATTAACTCTTAATTATTGCAATCATGAAAAAGATTAAAATCATGGCAGTATTGTTCTGCCTTCTGGCCAGCGCCAGCCAAGTGAGTGCCCAACTCATTATCCGCAACAACGGCCATGCCGAAGTGGGCACAAATCCCAGCACAAATGATCAGGACACGTTGACAGTCCTGAAAATCTTCGGCAGCGACGGGGAGACTGCAGCAGCAGCCCGCACCGCCTACGGTAACAATCAAGGTGTCATCGTTGGTGAACTCGGCACCACCGGTACCGACAGATTGTGGCTTCATGGAAAAGATGGGGTGTACATGTCTGTAACCGGGAACCAGAATCAGATCGACACGGTGATGTATTTTGACCCATCACGTTCACAGACACCTGCTTTCCATTTTGCTTATGACGTGAATACAAGTGGAGTGTTCCTTCAGTCCGACGAACGTTTCAAGGAGAATGTGGAACCGGTTGAGAATGTGCTTGCTCCGCTCATGAATCTTGAGGCCGTCACCTATAACCTGAAAAGTGTGCGTGCCGCAAGCCACCGCAAGGGTGCACCTGGTGCAGTACAATCCGATGGCAGTGAGCGCTATGGCTTCCTCGCCCAGAATGTCATGGAAGTGTTTCCTCAATTGGTGCACACAGATGAAGCGGGATACATGTATGTCGATTACATCGGCCTGATTCCCATTTTGGTGCAGTCCATTAATGAATTACAGGCTAAGTTAGACGCACTGGAAAAAGAAAAAGAGGATGAGGGTGTTCCATCATTGATGGGCATCCAATCTGCAAACCAAGATGAACTCAGTGTCAGTGCGCCCAAACTATACCAGAATGCACCCAACCCGTGGAACAACGAGACAGTTATCCGCTACAGTTTACCGCAGAGTGTCGCCAGCGCCGATATCTTCATCTATGACATGCAGGGCACGCAGCTCAAGCGCATCCCAGCTCAAGGCCGTGGCGAAAGTCAAGTGACACTAACAGCCCACGATCTCAAGGCTGGCATGTACCTCTATGCCCTGGTTGCCGATGGTGCCCTGGTTGACAGTAAGCAGATGATACTTACCAAGTAAAACACGCAGCCATGAAAAAGATAACATTCTTATTCCTGATGGTGGTGGCAATGGCCTTGTCCCCATTGCTGACGATGGCGGTCAACACTGTCACCCACACCATTACCTACAGCAATAATCTGACTGTCGGGACCGACACGCTGGGTGGTGTTACCTACTCGACAGTGACCTATGGGGCGTTGCGAAATTTTGGCATGGCAGGAATGCCGTCACTGCCAGTGGACTACATCAGTTTCTCGGTGCCGTATAATGCCACCAATTTCACCGTCACAACCACTGTAACGCGCTGGGTCAACTACAACCTTGACTATCTGCTGTATCCATGTCAGCAGCCTCGATTAATGAATGACACCACTCCCCTCGTGATCACACTGCCCGACAGTGCCGCTTATTTTTCAGGAGTGACCTATCCAGGTCATCAGGCCTGGGTGGAGGATGAGGGATTCGTGGCGGGAGAGAACCATGTCGTCACAGTTGCTGTGCAGCCCTGCACCTACACTCACACTTCAAATTCAAACATTGTCAGGAAACCCCGCAGTTTGACCGTTAGGGTGAATTACGAACTAAGTGACTCACTCAACATGTATCCCATCGTCAGAGAAGACAGTGCGCTAAGGCAAGAGGGGTATGAATTAGCCAAAAGTATTGTAGTCAATCCCTCAGCGGTTGTTTCTAACGTCCCAACTTCTACTCTGATAGATACTACAGGATTAATCATAAATCCAATCATCAATGGCGGAGGAGCGACCACACAAGGAGACTCTGGAGGAGGATGGACATTTGATCCTCCTGAAAATGATTCTACCTATGTCAATCCTAATCCAGGTGCAATCTACGATGGAGAATATCCATATCTTATTGTGACAACACCTGAGCTTGTCAAGAGTGTGCGCCGTATTGCGGCTCTGAAGAAGCAGATGGGGTATAATGTGGCGGTCGTGACGATGAATCAGGTCATGAGCGATGAATATGCTCAGCAAGGAGACTTTTTCAGGAAAGCCGACGGAACAATTCAAGTGGCATACAATGACAGTGCAGGTGTGCTCAGGCAATTCCTAAAAAAGTATTATGTCTCTCATGGGATTAAGTATGTGCTGTTTGTGGGTGATATACCCTATCGTTGTCTGGATGCATTTGATTTTGAATCAATTGCTGGTATGGACTCAGCCACAATAGAAAAATATTACAATAACGGTATTTTGACAGACAGTTATTATACCGATTTAAATTCAGACTGGTCTAACATGAAGAAAGAACGCCAACCTGAATTGTTTGTAGGTCGAATACCCGCTTCAATTTGCAAGCAAGTGGATAATTATACTGATAAATTCTTTTGGTATTCTCTTAACCCAGGAAACGGGGATGTCTCTTACCTTCAAAATGCTTTTTTCTCAGAAGGTCGCGATTTTTATAAATATCAATCTGGATTAAAAGAATCTCTTTTGCAGATTTTCCCGAACCAGATTATCATCAATGACCCGCCAAATAATAATTCTGCTCATCCAAACGGAAAGGATATCATTGATGCACTTAATGCAAATCCTGTAGGTTTCATCAGCATCTTCAATCATGGTGGGAAATACGACATAATGGTTCATGGGTCAAATTACGACCGTTCTGTTCCTCGTTTTTATGTATCTCATTTAGAAAGTAAGGATACCATTACGGGAAATGGACTTGATTGTCTCCAGAACAAGTTCAAACCAATGGTTTTCTACTCTACCTCATGCCATACAATACCTTTTGACATCAAAAATACTATGAATTTTGGGGAATCGTTCATAACAGGAAAAGACTATGGCGGACCTGTTTATATTGGTTACACAAGGGATGTTGATGGTTTTCGTATAAGGTGGATTGCAGAGGCTTTTGCAAATCGAATAAATGATGGATATCATAGGTTAGGGGAAGCTTTCACTCTCACTAAGATAGATGGACAATATACATTAGAATCTTTTTTGCAGGCATTTTTTGGCGACCCGGAGTTAGAGATGTGGACGAACATTCCACAGGAATACAATACAGTACAGGTCTCAAGAACTGACAGTGTTGTAACCATCAGCGGAATTGACATTTTACCGAGTTACGTGTCATATATGACAAGATCAAATCTGATGACCTCCAGACTGGTTAATTCACCGACAGTGCGATTGAGTAATGCTTCTCCCAATAGCACCATCATGCTATATAAACACAACTGCATTCCGTATATCGCACCATTACTGTTGCAGAACACCAATATCAATACATCACAGTATGTAATTGTTAAAGATGCCTCTGTCGGGTATAGCGTTGACAGCAATCGATTATCGGGATATGTCACTATAAAAAATGGTACGCAATATGAGATTGAAGCCCAAGGCAACGTTACGCTTCATGGTGGTTTCACGGTGGAGAAAGGGGCGACATTTGCTGTTTATCCATCAAGTTTTTAAGCAAATAATTGCTTATCTTTAACGAATATCGTATTTTTGCACAACACTAATAAATAATAAATTATGAAAAAGGCGATTTTAATTATATTGCTTGCTGTGCTGGGCATGACCCAGGCGGTGGCGCAGGAAGACGGATACCTCCCGCTGGTTCGTGAGGGAGTGAAGTGGGTCAACGAGAAGGTGATTGTTGATCATGGTGACACGACTTGCTATTACTACAACTATGAGTTCTCGGGAAAATACTATTTTTGGTATGATCTGGATGAAGAATACCTCATCAGAGATGCGTGCTATTATTACATTGGAGATCGGTTGGATGTAGAAAAGGATAGCCTGATTACAGGCATGAGAGATGTAGATGGCACTGTTTTATGTTTCGGTAATCCCGCATACTATGAAATGTATGTAGCCTTTCGCACAATGGTTAGTTATCCTTTTTTCGGTCCTGAGAGTATACTATATTGTTTTGAAAACTACTATCCAGATTACATCGGGGTTGGCTTATATATAAAATGTCAGAATACGCCTGAGCCATTCCTGACGACAGAGAATTTTTTTGAGGTGGAGCCATTGACCATTGAGGGTGAGACTTGCAGCCGTTATGCCTATATCGGTGAGGACGGCGACACGCTGGCCTATGTTGTGGAGGGCATCGGCTTTGACAGCCGTGACCTGGGCGACATGCTCACACCGTTCATCCGCAAGCCCGACCCTGCTGACGAACACCAGGAGTGGTGCGGGTTGAGCCATGTGGTGAAGGACGGCCAGATCATCTACAAGGGCATGCGCTACCGCGAGGGGGTTCATGTGAGTGTTGACGAGGTGGTTGCTGACCGCAGTGCCCGTCCGCTTGACCCGAACTACTACAACCTGATGGGCCAGCCCGTGGGCAAGGAGGTTCCGACCGTCCCCGGCATCTACATCCACCAGGGCAAGAAGATTCTCATCGGTAACTAGACACACGTCAGGAGATAACCCTTGGCTTTTGGTGCTGCGCCTGGCACCTCTGCCCCGGACACGCAGGGAACAAAGATCGCGCTGCGCGCGAGAAATTGAGCAAAAATTATAAATACAATTAAACACGCTTTTTGCTGTTTTTTTTTAAATCAATTTTCGTTTAATTTCTCCGCGCTTGCGCGGATATAGATAAAGTGACAGGCGGACAGGTGGCGGCAGGCGTTCGGGTGGGGGATGATTATTTGGGCGACATTTGCTGTTTATCCTTCATGTTTTTAACCACAATGTTGCATAGAATTAAATAATGAGCTATATTTGCAATGATCTAAAACTAATAGTATTATGAAAAAGACGATTTTAATTATAGTGCTTGCTGTGCTGGGCATGACCCAGGCGGTGGCGCAGGAAGACGGATACCTCCCGCTGGTTCGTGAGGGAGTGAAGTGGGTCAATGAAAAGGTCATCGTGAACCATGGTGATACAACTTGCTACTATTATAACTATGAGTTCTCGGGAAAATACTATTTTTGGTATGATCTGGAAGAAGAATACCTCATCAGAGATGCGTGCTATTATTACATTGGAGATCAGTTGGATGTGGAAAAGGATAGCCTGATAGCAGGCATGAGAGATTCAGGTGTTGTTTTAAGTTTATATAATTACGCATACGGTGAAATGTTCAGTTCCTTTCGCACAATGATTAATTATCCAATAATTGGTGCAGAATCTATACTGTATTGTTTTGTAAACTTTTATAATTACTCTGGTGCTGGTTTATATATAAATTGTCAGGACCATCAGAACCCACCTGAGCCATTCATGAGCACGGAGAATTTCTTTGAGGTGGAGCCCTTGACGATTGAGGGTGAGTCTTGCAGCCGTTATGCTTATATCGGTGAGGACGGTGACACGTTAGCCTATGTGGTGGAGGGTATCGGCTTCGACAGTCGCGACTTGGGCGACCTGCTCACGCCGTTCACCCGCAAGCCTGACCCCGATGCCGACTATCAGGAGTGGTGTGGCTTGAGTCACGTGGTCAAGGACGGCCAAATCATCTACAAGGGCATGCGCTACCGCGAGGGGGTTCACGTTGGCGTTGACGAGGTGGTTGCCGACCGCAACGATCGTCCGCTTGACCCGAACTACTATAACCTGATGGGCCAGCCCGTGGGCAAGGAAGTGCCGACCGCGCCCGGCATCTACATCCACCAGGGCAAGAAGATTCTCATCGGTAACTAGACACACGTCAGGAGATAACCCTTGGCTTTTGGTGCTGCGCCAGGAACGCAGGGAACAAGGATCGCGCTGCGCGCGAGAAATTGAGCAAAAATTATAAATAAAATTAAACACGCTTTTTGCTGTTTTTTAAAAATCAATTTTCGTTTAATTTCTCCGCGCTTGCGCGGATATAAATAAAGTGACAGGCGGACAGGTGGCGGTAGGCGTTCGGGTGGGGGGATGATTATTTGGGCGGCATTTGCTTGGGAAAACGATTTTTTTTGTTTATTTTTGCGGAAAATCTGGCGGTGTGTCATAATTCTCGCCTAGAACTTTGATCGGCCTGGCGGCCGAGAAATTAAACAAAAATTTATATAAAAATCAAACAAGACCATATTTTTATTTAATTTTACTAATAATTTTGTTTGATTTGGCTTCGCCGAGCTAAAGGTTCTCGCGCGAAGCGCGACATAAAATGCGACGAATGAATTATGACACAGCGGTTTGTGGCATCGAACAAAACAAGGAGAAGAAGATGAGAAAGAAGATTACATTCACGTTATTGCTGCTGGTGACGGTGCTGCTCACGTCGTGCGGCACGGGCAGCGGGCTGACCAAGGCCGAGCGCGAGGCGGCGGTGACGCGCCAGGTGCAAGAGGGGCTGGACACGCGGCACTACACCATCGCCGTGGACTGGATGAAACCGCTGGGCGGCATGTCACGCCACGTGAGTTCGAACTATGAGCTCAAGGTCAACGGTGACCAGGTGGACTGCTATCTGCCCTACGTGGGCGAGGCCTACCGCTTGCCCTATGGCGGCGGCAAGGGGTTGAACTTCAAGGGGGATATCGAGGACTACTCCATCAACTACCCGACGAGCAACCGCTCACACATCGAGTTCAGGGTGAACAACGGCGAGGACGTTTACCGCTTCCGCATCGATGTGTTCAACAACGGCAAGTCGATCATCGACATCATCGCCCAGGACCGCGACGCCATCTCGTTTGACGGCGAGATGGTCTTTTGACGCGTTCCGGCCGTGTGATGACAACATTTTGTGCACCTCATGATTAAACGCAGGGGGCGATTTCAGGTCTTGATAATATAAGGACGATGATCATAACTCTAAAAAACATCAACGATATGAAGAAGATTTTGTTACTATCGGCAGTATTGGTGGCTGTGCTGCTCACGTCGTGCGGCACGGGCAACCAGGTTGTTGACCAGCAGCGGGCCGAGGCCATCAGGTCGCTGCTCGAGTCACGCCAGTTTGTGGTGATGGTCGGGTCGATGCGCCCGTTGACGGCCCCCACGACGCCGGTGAGCCAGGGCCACAAGATGATCTTGCGCGACGGCATGGTGACGTGCTACTTGCCCTATGCCGGCTCGGGACAGAATGTGGGCTACGGCGCCAGCGGCTACAAGGCGATGAACTTCTCGAGCCGCATACTGGACTACAAGGTGGAGTATCCCAAGGCCGACCGTGCGCGCGTGACCTTCAGGGTCGACAACGGTGACGACAACTACAGGTTCCACGTCGAGGTGTTCATGAACGGCAAGACGACCATCGACGTTGACCCGCGCGGCCGCGACGCGATCTCCTACAGCGGCATGATTCACGGCATGGAAGTCCTCGGCGACTGACCCCCGCTGCCAACACGCCCGTGCCAACACCCATTCGCTGGTAGCTTTTATCGAGCTTCGCTCGAGAAATTAAGCAAAAATTTTCATTTAATTTTATTTATAATTTTTGTTCAATTTCTTGGCCGTCAGGCCAATCAAAAGTTCCAGGCGTGGTGTTGGCACGGGTTGTTGTGTGCGGTCAGCGGGTAACTTCGACTAGGCTGACGGTGTTGTTGACGGGTGAGCGGAAGACCTTGATCTGGGTGGGCACCCGCTCCTTGAGCATCTCGACATGGCTGATGATGCCCACACGCCGCCCGCCGATGTCGTACAGCCGGTTCAGCGTCTCGGTGACGTTGTCCAGGTAAATCGGGCTGAGCGAGCCGAAGCCCTCGTCGATGAACAGGGTGTCCACGCTGAAGACCTTGCCGCTCATGTTGGACAAGGCGAGCGCCAGGGCCAGCGCCACCATGAAACTCTCGCCGCCCGACAGCGTGTTGACCGAGGTGCGGTCGCCATGCACCAGGTCATGGACCAGGATGAGCAGCGTGCCCGGCTTGGAGACGAGCTCGTAGTGGTTGTTGAACTGCCGCAGATAGCCGTTGGCGCTCGCCAGCAGCTCGCCCAGAATGTAGCTCTGCGCTATCTTACGGAACTTGGCGCCGTCGGCACCGCCCAGGGCCTCGTTGAGCTGCTGCCACAGGCGGAATTCTGCCTCGGCCTTCTCCAACTCTTGCTTGCGGTCACCCAGTCGGCGGACGTTGTTCTCGTCGGTGGTGAGCTGCGCCTTGAGCTCGGCCATGCGCGTGTTCAACGCTTCGGCAAGGCCCTTCTTCTCGCTGATGATTTCCTCCAGCCGTTCGGGATTTTCTTCGATGAAATCGGGCTTTTTGCCTTTCAGGTCCTCGAGTTGGCCCGTCAACGTAGTGATGGCAGCCCTCATGGCCAGGATGCCCTCGTTGAGCGTCTTGTGCTCCAGCTTGATGGCGCTGATCTCGTCCTGATTGTGGCTGTTGAGCTCGTCGAGGCGCCCGATGGTGATGTCCGGCAGACGGGAGAGGTGGGCGTTGAGAGCCTGCTGAGCCTTGTCGGCGGCCTTTCGCGCACCCTCGAGCTGCGTGTTCAGCTCCACTTGGCGTTTCTCCAGGTCGCTCCAGCGTGAGCCCAGGTCCTCGGGCACCGTGTCGGTCGTGAGGCCGTTGTCGGTGAGCCCGTGCAGGTTCTCCTTGCTGCGCTGCATGGCAGGGATGGCGGTGCTGCTCAGTTCCACCTGGCGCGTCAAGGCGTCGCGTGTGCCGACGGCCTGCTGATAGCGGTCGGTGGCCTCTTGCAGCTGCGTGAGGAACTCCTCCCCGGCACGTGCCTGCCAGTCCTTCATCACGATCAGCCCGTCCAGGTCGTGCGTCAGCGACTCGTTCTCCTGTCGGATTCTGTCGATGAGTTCGCTTTGGCTCTGGATGCTCTTCTTGAGGGTGTTCAGCCTCAGGTCGGCCCTGTGGTGGGCCTTGTTGGCGGTCATGAGCTTGTCCTGCTCGTCCTTGATGCTCTTGCGCACTGCTGCAGCCTTTTCAAGCTTGTCGTTGAGCAGACGCGTCTGCGCCTCGATGTCGGCGATGAGGGCATCGGCCATGGCAGAATCCGCCATTTCATCGACTTTTTTGCCGCACTTGGCCAGCAGCTGGCGGGTGCCGTCCCAATGGGCTGAAATATCGTCCTGTCTCTTGTCCAGCAGATCGAGGTTGTCCTGAATCTGCTTATCATAATCGCCGATGCGCAACTCGCTGACGCGGATGTTCCCCTCGTTCTCGCGCAACACCGCCTCGGCATGGTCCAGGGCCTGCCGCAACTGTCCCAGCTCGCTCTCGGACTTGGGCACAAGCAAACGGGTGATGGGGTTGCCGCACACGGGGCAGGTGTCGCCCTCGTGCACCGACTTCTGGGCCTGGATGAGCAGTTCGTTCCAGCCGGTCTGCCGGTCAAGGTGCTCCTTGGCCTGGTCCCGCAGAGCACGGTTGCCGTCCAGTGTGGCCTTGTGGCGCTCAAGGGTGGTCTGCTCGTTGGCGCGGTCGGTTTTGAGCCCGTTGATGGCCTTCTGGGTTTCGGTGATGGCATCGAGCTTGGACTTGAAGGACACCAGGGCTTGGGCCGTCTCGCTCAAGTTGTCCTTGTCTTTGCTGATTTGGGTGGTGTTCAGGGCGTCATACTGGTTTTGCAGCACTTCGATGGCATTTTCCAGTTTCTTGGATTCGGCCAGCAAGCCGTCGGCCTGTTGCTGCGCCTCGGGCAGCTGCTGCTTGTCCTTGTCCAGGTCGCGGGAGTAGTCGGCCATGTTCTTGTTATTCTTCAGCCATTGCTGCAGCAGGGCCTTGATGCGCTCCATTGCCTCGTACATGGCCCTGTTGGGCTCTTCTTGACGGATAGCGGCGGTCAGGTCCTGAATCTGGCGGCGTTTGTCGTCGATATCGGCAACAGCGGCGCGCAGGGCGGCGCACAGGCGGTCAAACTCCTCCTGAATGGCGGGCTGCTGCTCTTGCAGCTTGGCCATCAACTCCTGGGCAGCCTGGCTCTCCTTGAGCTGGTGACGGGCATCGGCCGTGTTGTCCCAGTCGTTGACCAGTTGCTGCTGCTCACGGTGGGTCTGGCTCTCGGTTTGCGCCACCTGCTGCTGGAGCAATCCTGTCCTCTTGTCAATCTCTTGCCCGATGCTGGCACGGTCATTCACCCATTGGGCCATGGCCGTGGCCTGCTTGAGCTGGGAATCCACGGCGGCATACTCATGGCCGCAACGGGTCAACTCGTCGTTGATGATGGCCTTCTGCTCCTCGCTGAGGGTGACGATGTTCTCCATCTGCCCGCGGATGATGGCGCACTGGTTGCCCTTCTCCTTGCAGGTCTCGTGGATTTTGGCGCCCACTTGTGAGTATATCTCGGTGCCGGTCATCTTCTCGAGTAGGTCCGATTTCTCCTTGTCGTCGCTGTTGAGGAACTCGGCAAATTTGCCTTGGGCAAGCACGACGGTGCGGAAGAACTGGGTGGAGTCGAGCCCGATGAGCTGTTGGATGAAGGGGTCGATTTCCTTGGGGCCGCTCTTGGTGACGGCAGGCTCGTAACCGTCGGCAGTCTTCAGGCAGCGCTTGATGCCCTGCAACGCGCCGTCGGCCTTGTCACGTGAACGGCGCACCTCCCACGTGGCGACATAGGGAACCCCCTCGTTGTCATCAAAGGTGAGGCAGATGTCGGCCTGACCGCTGCCGCGCCGCAGCAGTTGCCTGGGGTCGGAGATGCCGACTTTCTTGTCCTGGCCGTTGCTGTAGTTGTCCTGGCTGCGTGTTTTCAGGCGTGGGGTGCTGCCATACAAGGCCAGGCACAGGCAGTCGATGATGGTGGACTTGCCCGAGCCGGTCTCACCGGTGATGAGGAACAGGCGCTCGTCGCTCAGCGGAGCCTGGTCGAAGTTGATTTCGGCGTGTTCAATCGACGCGATATTGTTGATGGTGAGTTTCTTCAGTTTCATTGTCTATTCTCCTCCTGGACTAATTGGAAAACATGGTTGAACATCTCTTTTTCTTTGTCGGTCATCCCGCGTTTGAACTCATCGAGGAAGAATTGGTTGGCCACCTCGATGGGCTGCATCAGGTTGAACTGCTCGAGCGTCATTTGCGGCCTGGGACCGCTGGCAACGGCAAGGGAGGTCTTCTTGATTTCGCAGAAACGCCCCTGCTTGCCGCTCACGATGGTTGCTGCCTGCTCTTGGGCCCCGTTCGGCAGGTATTGATCCACGAGCACATTCAGGCGGATGTAAGCCCCCTCGACCTGCTTGCTGTCCTCGACCAGAGTAAGCGCCTCTTCGAGTTTCACGGGCATTTTGGCGGGGATGGTGTGCAACGGCTTGAGGTTCTTGATGGTGGCCTTGCGGACGTCAGGCAGGTCATCATGCTGCCCGATCTCGACAATGTTCACCGAGTGCTCGCACTGCTCGTCAAAGCTCACGGGAATGGGTGTGCCGCAATAGTAGGCCCTGTGGCTGACCTGCTGCGGACGGTGGATATGGCCCAGCGCCGCATAGTCGTAACCCGATCCCAGCGCGTCCATCTCGACACACTCCATCGTCATGTTGCGGTCATGCCCGGTGAAGTCGCTGTTGTTAACGGCCAGGTGAGCCATCAGGGCAACGGGAAGCCGGTGCTCGTTCATCTGGTCAACACGCTGGAGCAGTGCTTCGAAATAGTTGCGTTGGCGTTCTGCCGTGTCGGTGTTCTCGGCTGTTACCTTGGGGAAACTCGACGGGTAGGCGAACGGCACGGCAGCGACAAATCCTTTGTCACCCACTTTGATGATGTGGCGGTCCAAGTCTGCCAGGCCTTCCCCGTTGCGGGCGATTCCTCCCAGCACCCTCACTCCCGCCAGTTTCCACAGCCGCTTGTCGCTGTCAAGGCGTGAAGCGCTGTCGTGGTTGCCCGCAATGACGATGATGGCCATCGTGGGGCATGCCTGATGAATGGCTAGCAGGCCGTCAACATAGGTGTTCACGGCAGTGCTCGACGGGGCTGCCGTGTGGTAGTTGTCACCGCTCACGAGCAAGGCGTCAGGCTGCTCTTCCCCGACGATGGCGGCTAGCTGCCTCAGGAAGTCGCGTTGTTCCTCGCTGCGGTCATAGCCGTAGAAGTTCTGGCCCAGATGCCAGTCGCTGGAATGAATGAATTTAAACATGAACAATTACTGAATTAACGATTTGACAAATTTCATACTTTTTCTCCTGCTTGGATTTTTCTTTGGACAAATATAAGAAAAAAGGTTGAGATACGCAATTTTTGACCGTTAATAGATGTTAGCGGTCAAATCAGGTTCTAGTGTGTATAGGTCAGTGGGCGCTTCGGGTGGCGATTTTCTTGCCGTTCTTGTCCCAAGTGTAGATCCAACCACTCTTGCGGCTGGTGAAAGTGTCGCCGGCTGCCGACAGAACTTCGCCGATGGAACTCTCAGAGAAGGTGTGAAGTTTCCGGCCCTTAGCGTCGCAGGTGTAATACCAGCCGCTTTTTTTCAGGATATAGAACGACTCGCTGTAGGCCACTACTTCGCCCTGGCTTGCGCTGAAGGTGTAGACCTTCTTTCCTTGATCGTCATAGACGTAGGTCCACGAGCTCTTGGTCTCGATATAGCTGATCTTCTGGGCCTGCATGGCAACGAAGGCCATGAGCATGATGAGGGTGATGAGAATTCGTTTCATGATGATATGGTTTTATTTGATGAGTTTCATGATTTGTTGCTCGCTGGCTCGGGGCAGGATGCCCTTGAGGTGGGCGAGGATGCGTTCCAGCGAAGCCTCGGGGCTGCGGTCGCATTGGCAGGCTTCCTTGCCCAGCAGTTGCTCAGGCGTCGTCAGCAGGGCCCAGCCCCAGCCGTATTCCTGCCCGTGTTTGTCGCGGGGATAGATGAAGTCTTGGGTGACGATGCGGCATGCCATCTGCAGGCGGGTCACATAGCCGTCGAAGCGGCTGCGCATCTTGGGGCCGTTGAAACCGCATGCGGCCCGCAGTTCTCGTGTGATGAGGCTGCCGTGCTCGCGCAGGGTCAGCACGATGGTCTCCTCGATGGAGCCTGGAGCCGGGGCAGGGTAGGCATGGCGGCGCCAGTTCATGAAGTCGGGCCACCAGTCCATGCTGATGTAGCCCGCCTTTTTGTCAAAGAACTTGCCATACACGCAGCCGCCCTCGGTCACGATGGGGCCTTTCCACTTCCACATGGGCCAATCCCAGCCGTCGTCATAGACCACATAGCGGCAATCGCTGTCCACGACCTCCTCGGCCGAGAAGCCGCTGATGCCACTATACAGCAACGGTAGGAACCCCACTTCCTGGATGAGGCCCATCATCTCGTTAGCACTATGTATCTCACCCCGCCTGATCATCCTTCTTTGACTTGTTTTGGGTTAGTGCACGTCGATGCCGTCGAAGATGAAGTCGGCGATCACGCAGTCGTTATATCTCTTGCCGGGATAGACTTCACGGATTTCAAATTTGAGGGTCCACCTCGGGGCATTCTCCACACCTGGACCGTAGCCCAAGGTGTCAAGCTCAAAGTGCTGCAACGAGCGGCTGTCTTCCAGTTCCAGCAGTCGGTATGGCTTGTCGTTGTAATACAACATCAATGATTTCACCCTTGAATTGTTGCGCCATGCTTGGTCGGTCTTGACATGGCCGTTGAGGATGGCAACCGACGTGATGCGTGGACAATTGCCGGCAAACGTGAATGTCAGATACTGGCCCACACCGTTCCCGTTGGTGGCCCACACGCTCTCGTGGTCGAAATCGTGGGCATTATTGGCATCATAGGTGAAACCGCCTTGGGGCGCAAGATGGCCCGAATCGGTAATTGTATCAACCCAACCGCCGCAATACCAACTGCAGCCCTCAAAATACAATGAGGAAAAAACGGGTATACTGTAAAAGCTCTCGTCATCAATTTTCCCTTGGTCCGCCAGTTCACCCATTCGGTTGTACTCCTCCATGGTGATGTCAGGCATTATCTCTACCGAGGTCGGCTTGATTCTCAGGATGCCATCAATCGAAGTCCCACGAGCTGCGGCTTTTTCTCCTGGACTCAGGCTCGCGTTTGCGCCCAAAGCCAGGACTCCTGCAATAACAATAAAGATTAAAGATCTAGTCATAGTACTTCAGTTTATTTGTTACATGAAAGAGTATATGATGTGCAAAGTTACCAATAAATTGGCACAAATCAAAACAAATCAAGTAATTAATGATTGAGTATCTGGTCCAGCACTGGGTAGATTTCTTCCTCCAGCTCGTAAGGATGAATATGGAAATAGGGGTCGCCGGTAAGCATCGCGGACAGCTGCGTTTTGGTCTTGTCATAGAAGATGTGGCAAGGAATGCCATGGGCCTCGGCATAGGCCAGTTCGTAGCCCACGCCCAGCGAGGGGCACGTGCATTCACCGATGAGCACGTCGCTCTCGCGCAGCCATGTCGTGTCCTGGTCATAGATGCGCGCATCGCGCTCACGTCCTTGCTCTGTCAGACTCAGGTTGCTCTTGCCCACATGCTCGGTGAGCACAATGTCGGTGCGCTGGATATAACTGATGATGCGGTTATACAGGTCGGCATCCACGCGCCCGCCACGGATCGACCCCGCAAAATAAACCTTCTTTGCCATAGTCATGTCATGTGATTCAACCCCCAAAAATAAGCAAATCAACTCAGAAAAGCAATTTTTTCGCTCAAATTCGGGATATAACAGGTGAATTGGTTGTTCGCTCAAGTGACAGCCTGCTGCGGAATCTCCAGTCTAGTCAGCGCGTCTGATGATACGGCCATCGTAGAAGTTTGTGCTGCAGTAGAGACAAGAGTAGGTTCCGTCAACCAGCAACTTGGCCGACATGCAGCCGCATCGAGGGCATTTGCTGCGAATCGGTATGTAATCCGAACCATCGTCGTAGTCATCATCGTCGTCGAATTTAACGTCTTCGTCATCGTCGAATTCGATATCTTCGTCATCAAAATACTCAGGCAGTTCACCCGTGTTTTGGTGATAATCATAATCCTGCCACATTTCTTCGTCGTGAGTCATGTCTTCTTGAATCTTGGTTAGTATGAGAATAATTGCTTTACAAGCGGATGAGGGCGACGCCGGCGAGCATCATCAGGATGCCGACAATCGGGAACCAGGTGATGCGTTTGCGCGGGGCTCCCAGCCAGCCGTTGTGCTCCATGAGCATGCTCAGGGCCAACTGGCCGACGAGCAACGACATGGAGAAGACCCCGACACCGACTTTCGGGACAAGCCAGGCATTGCCGAAGACGATAATGGCACCACACAAACCTCCTGTCCACATCCACCACGGGTAGTCACGGCTGAAGGCTTTGCCCACCAGTTGAGTCTTCCCCAAGCAGGTGCAAAACAGCAGCAGCGCCATCATGGCAACGAAGAACGCTACTGTTGTGGCTTGAACGGGATTGCCGACAATGCTCGACAACTGAGCGTATGCACCGGTGATGCTGGCTGACAAGCAGCCTGAAAGGACGGCCATCAGTTGCCAAAAAGTCTGCCGCGAGCCGGAATTGGCAACAGCCGTTTGTTGCTTGGTTTTCAATCGAGGCAACACAACCACCAATGTAACGCCGATGATGAGTAACAGCGCTCCGATGATGCGATTGGTCCCCAATGGGATGACCTTGGCCCCGAACCACCCGAAGTGGTCAATCAGCAGGCTGAAAATCAGTTGGCTGAACATGGGGATAATCAGGGCCTGCAATTGCCCGATCTCCTTGAACAGATGGATGGCGATGGTGATGGTCACCACGGCGACAATGCCGACGAACCAACTCCACCAGGGAGCCGTTGCGAGCATCTCGCTAGTCGGCATGATGGGGATTCCTGCCACCAGTGATACCAGCAGCAAGGCCAATGTGGAAACCGAGAAGGATACCAGCGTCGAGACGTAGGCGGGACCCACGACCCCGCGCAGCCTGGAATTGGCTGCAGTCTGGAAAGGCATCAACAGGCCTATGGCCAGCGCTATGATTACATAAAACATATCGTCAATCTTATAAATTAGACCACAAAGTTATCTAAATTCCACAACTTTGGTGAATAGAGCAGTTATTTCTCGTACATCTCAAGGGGTTGACCGTCGGGATCGTCGAAGAAGACGAAACGTTTGCCTGTTGTCGCGTCGGTTCTGATGTCTTCGTGAGCGACACCCATGCGGTCCAGTTCAGCAACTTGACCCACGATGTCATCGACCTCAAAGGCCAAATGACGCAGACCGGCTGCCTCTGGGTAGGACTGGCGTTGCGGCGGAGAAGGGAACGAGAATAATTCGATGATATAGTCACCGTTCAGTGATAGTTTAGTCAAGTAGGACTGTTGTTCCTCGCGCCAATGCTCTGCAATGACCTGGCAGCCTATCACGCGGGTATAGAAATCGAGACTCCGCTGGTAGTCGGAGCAAATCAGTGCAATGTGGTGTACTTTATTAAGTCGCAACATAATTCAAATGATTTAGTTAGTTCAAAAGACACAAAGACTAAGGTATACAGCTATTGATTAGTCTGGTTAATCAGATTCACCACCACCTTTACCATCACGTCTTTTTCCTCGGTTTTACTCTCGGCAATCATCAGCGTGAGGGCAACGAGCGTGTTGTCGGCCAACCGCTTGGAACCGTCCTCACGATAGAGTATGCCGTTGTTGTTGAGGAACCAGAGGAAAAGCGTGGCGGCAATGCGCTTGTTTCCGTCGCTAAAGGAGTGGTTCTTTGTGACAAGGTAAAGCAGCATGGCGGCTTTTTCCTCTACGCTCGGATAGAGTTCCTTACCTCCGAAGGTCTGGTAAATCTGTCCGATACTGCTCTTGAAGGAATCATCCTTCTCGTTTCCGAACAGGCTGCTGCCGCCGAATTTCTCACGCAGCCCCTCGATGGCGCTAACGGCGTTATTGTAGGTGGCATGGAACCGCTCCTCTTGGGTGGTCTTCTCAATGGTCAATCGCTCATAATCATAATTGTCGAGCGTGTCTAATGCGTAAGCATAATCGGTAACGACATCAAACAAGGCCTGGCTGTCTTCCGATGGCATTAACGGCTGGCTTTGGATGGTGCGCCCCAATATGCCAACGAGCTGTCGAAGCTCCCCTATCTGCTCATGGCGAATGCGCTCATTGACCGCATAGCCCTTAATGAGGTAGTCTTTAAGAATCTTATTTGCCCAGATACGGAAAGCAGTACCACGTTTGCTTTTCACGCGATAACCGACAGAAATGATAACGTCGAGGTCATAGAATTTCTGTATTCGTGTCACCTGACGTGTCCCTTCGGTTTGAACTTGTAAGAATTCCTTACATGTTGATTCCTTCTCCAATTCACCTTCATTATATGCATTACGGATGTGCATTGTAATATTTTGAGGTGTTTTCTGGAACAGTTCGGCCATTTGGGCTTGTGTCAACCAAACCGTGTCGTTCTCCAGACGGACATCTATCTTCGTCTGTCCGTCCTCACTTTGGTATATGATGATTTTTTTCTCTTCCATAAACCATCGATGAGGTGCTACGCGATTTCCTCGAGGGCACCGGTCACCGAGTCGATGATGAAGCCGCGCACGGTGATGTCACGGGGTATCAGCGGATGGGTTTTGATGGTCTCGACGGTATTGCGGACAGACTCATGTGTGTCTTTGAATCCCTCGAGCCAGTGATTGAGGTCGATGCCGCAGCGGCGAATGGTGTCGAGCGTCTCGTCGGTCACGCCACGCTGTAGCATTTCGTGGTGGAAGTGGTCGTAGCTCATGTGGCAGGCACCGCAGTTGGAGTGAGCCACCACCATGATTTCCTCCACACCCAATTCATAGATGGCAACGACAAGGCTGCGCATTGCCGAGTCAAAGGGTGAAATCACCAGTCCACCGGCGTTCTTGATAACCTTGGCGTCGCCGTTTTTCAAGCCCAAGGCAGCGGGCAACAACTCGGTCAACCGTGTGTCCATGCAAGACAAGACAGCCAGCTTCTTGTTGGGAAATTTGTCGGTCACATATTGTTCGTAGCTTTTATTAGCGACGAACTGTCGGTTGAATTCAATAATCTCGTTAATCATGATTTCTTCTTTTTCTTGGGTTTAGGTTCTGGCAAGGCCTTGCAGGTCTCACGCACAAGGGCAGTGAGGTAGTCGCGGTCGTCCACGTCGGCAATCAGGAAATAGTCCTTGCTGCCGTCATAGGGTGGACGCAGTTCAACGATGCGCAGTAGCGGCCGCACAGCCTCGGTGGGCTTGAGGTAGAAACAGTCGTCACAGATAAGTCCGAAGATCTTGCCGTCGCAGTAGATGCCGTAGTCCCCAAACATCTTTTTTGTCAAGATCTCTCCGGCTCCAGCGCATTGGTCGGCGATGTATTGCACGAAGTCTGGATTACTTGCCATGGCCTTTTGCTTAAAGAATTATTCTTCCCGAACGGCTTTCGGCGTCCAATTCTGGAAAAACCGCAGGACTTTTTCCTTGTTATATCCCTTGCCTTCCTCAAGGAAACTTGAATCTTGGATGTGCAGCACGTTACCCTGCTCGTCAAGCACGACAAACACGGGGAAACCGAAACGTCCTGGGTTGTTCAGTCGTTTCATCATTGCCGAAGACCACTCGGTTGCCTTGCGGGGATGATAGTTCACATGGATATAGATGAAGTTCTGTTCAATGACTGCATTGATAGTGCTGTCGTTGGTGATGAAATCGGCAAAGCGCAGGCACCACGGGCACCAGTTGCCGCCCACTTGGCAGATGACGAACTTTCCCTCGGCCTGAGCCCGCGAAAGGGCCTGGTCAATCTGCTCCAGTGGATTGATCTCCTCGTTATACACTTTTTTGAGGGGTGTCTGTTCCTGCTCTTGCGCCGCCATTGAGAAAAGTGCTGCGGCCAGCACGACGAGTGTAAATATCTTTTTCATAATCTTGACATGAATTTATTACGTTCAACGATGAAACGAAGGTGGGTGCCTTCGCCGAGCAGCGTGTCGCCACAACGGGCTTCCACTTTGAATTCGATTTTCTTGCCCTCGGCATGCGTGACCGTGGCTGTTGCTGTGACGATGTCGCCCAATTTCGACGGTTTGAGGTGGGACGAGGCGATGTGTCCGCCCACAGTGGTGCAACCCTCAGGCAGGTGGTTGGCAACGGCCAGCATGGCCGCATTTTCCATGAGTGCCATCATCGCTGGTGTGGCTAGTACGGGCATATCGCCTGAACCCATCTTGGCTGCTGTGACGGCCTCAGTCACTGTCAGTTGGCTGGTATGTTGTAATCCTTCGGTAATCATAATGGTCAATTTGCTTGCGTTAGCAGGATGTCAATGAGTTTGGTCACGTCGTTTATGGTGATGGAGCCGTCTTGGTTACAGTCGGCTGCTTCTGTCACGATGTTGACGTTTTCGGTCAACAGGTAGTCGATAAGAAGCGAGACATCATCAATGTTGACCTGGCCATCGTTATTAACGTCTCCGAGGATGTACACGGGAGGAGTGTAACCCAGTTTGCTGTCCATCCATTGAAGACGATTGTTAATCCAGGTTTTAATATAAGCGATCTCGGATTGGTAATTGGGTGCAACATATTGGTTGGGCCATACCCACACACCCCAACGGGGCCAGGCCTGGCTGTTGCGGTCCATGGCCCCGCAAGAGGTCAGTACCAATGTCAGCGAGTCCACTGTGGCCATAATGCGTTCGTTCCGCATGTTGCTGTTGCGGCATTGCGCCCAACGCTGTTTGAACAGGTTAGTGAAGTAGGAGTCTCGATTCAGCTGATACCACCAGAATGGAATCAGGTATTTGTCACCGCTGCTGTACAACAGGTTGTTGCTGTTGTACATCCAGGTGTCGGTGCGGTAAGACTGATTCTTGGCACTGTTGCCATAGGACAGGTTCATGTCCCACAACACCATCTTGAATCTTTCATCCTCGCTGTCGCGGCGCTTGAAAAACTTGCCGCTCAAGCGGTAAGCGTCAGGATTATGCGCAAATTCCATGAACAATTGGTAGTCAACGAAATTCTGCACATCCAGGTACTTGCGGTAACCGTTAACAGAATCCGTATAGTTGTTGGATGCCAGCACGTTCTCCATCGTGTTCACACGCTGGATGATGTAGTTGCGTTGCTGGCTGGTCATGTCGGTGTAATCGGGTGACCTGAACTGGTAATAGCAATGACGGTTGGTGTAGGGAGTTCCCGTGTTGCTCACAGGGAAATGACTGGATGTCATGTGTGGCTCGTTCTCGCGGTCCACCTCAAGCAGATATCCGCCGGTCAATTCATCACCTTCTTCACCAGGATCGGGCAGATTCAATCGATGTTTGCCAGCCGAGACCACCTCGGTCATGATATAGATGCCGTAGTAGATGCCATCAAGATACACTTCACAAAATTTGCATACAGGTGTGTATTCCATCCAAGGCCGTGCCAGTTCAAATGACAGCACATCGCGAATCATGCTCTTGTCGGCATAAGGGGCAAGCAAGGCCCAGTTGTTGTCCTTGCCCATACCCAGGATGCTCACCTTTTTCTTCTCTCCTCCTTGCTCCAATGGTTTGTCAAGCGTTCTGAAAGAGTAGGGCTTCCGGTCGCTCTGTGAGAATGAGGTGTTACCGCGGTAGCGCAGTGCGATATAACCCTCATAGTCGATGTGCTGTCCCGGGTGGGCCACTGTGTCACCATAATTGAGGTTCCCGTCACCGTTGTGGATGATTTTCATGTGTGCAGTGATGCGCTCTTCAGTATCTATCTGAGCACCGTCTACGTCAATCCACACAATGGGCAGATTGGTCGATGTGATGTTGACAGTCATGTCATCGGGCGGGTAGTTGTCAGCCCTTTGTCCCCAGACAGATAATGATAAAGCGAATAATGTTATGAGTATGAGAAGCCTATTGCTCATGTTTGCTTGGATAGTGGTTCTTGTTTGAAGATTGCAAAAGTACTATTTTATTTCTATTTGATGGCCAGGAAACAGGTTAATTTTGGCGCTTTGCTTAAGTATGGCTAGTGTGGTGGCGTTATCGGCCACAGTCAGGGGGCGGTACTATTTGGTTATTTTTTCTTTTTTTCTCGCGCTTGGCTGCTAATTCGAAAAAAAATGCTAAATTTGCCATATTAAAACTGCTATTCATTATACGTCAATAAGGTGGACGTTCCCGAACGGTGTTTATCAAAGATAAAACTCAGGACAGCATCCTCACGTCCGTCTCATCAATAACCCTAAAAAACATGTCGCTGTTGAGGAGGAACCACAGTTGACGAGACAATGAGATGAAACAAGTATCACTTACACTTCGCACAATCATGCTGTTGACCACAATGGCTTGTGCGCTTATTCTTCAGGGCCATGATATTGAGGTTGATGGCATTTACTATGACCTCCATGGCGAAGAGGCGACAGTCACTTACCGCACATCTTACTGGTCACAGACCTATTCGGGAGATGTCGTTATCCCCGAGACGGTGACCTATGATGGGCACACTTATACCGTAACTGCTATCAACACCTTAGCATTCAGGGATAATAACCAAATGACCCACATCGAGTTGCCTAACACTATCAAGCACATTGGTGACTCGGCATTCATGTACTGCTACAGCCTCAAGAGTTTACACATTCCCAAGTCGGTCACTCACATTGGGCAAGGTGCGCTCATCCAGTGTGATGCGTTGGAGTCTCTCACGGTGGACCCGGAGAATCCTGTGTATGACTCAAGAGACAGTTGCAATGCTATCATTGAAACTGCTACCGACAGGTTGACGCACGGATGCCCCATTACAGTTATCCCCAACACTGTGAAGATTATCGGACGACAGGCTTTCGCTTATTCGCATAAACTGAGCAAGGTGGTCATGCCCAACTCGGTAAAGGTCATTGAGCGGGCCGCTTTTCAACTGAGTTCCTCTATCAGATCGATTGAGTTTTCTGACTCACTGGAGCGCATTGAGCCATACGCCTTTGTCACCTGCGCCGGACTTTCTCGCGTTAACCTCCCAAAGACGGTGAAATACATTGGTGAGTGGGCATTTGCCATGACCTATTTGGACTACATCAACATCGAGGCTGGCGATGTTTATTATTCAGTGGGTTCCAATTGTATTATTGAGAGAGCGACTAAGACTATCATTGCCGGAAGCAAGCATTCCTACATCCCATATGGTGTGACGGTGGAGAGGATTGGCCCCGCTGCGTTTGCGGGATGTGTGACAATGACCGACCTTGTGCTTCCAAGAACTTTAAAGGAAATCGGTCCCTATGCCTTCTATTTGTGCTATAGCGCATATGAAATCAACATCCCTGACGGAGTGACATCAATCGGCGACTACGCTTTCTATAATTGCCATACCGCTTGGACGCTCAAAATCGGAAAATCGCTCAAGAGCATCGGACGAGGCGTGTTCCAGGGCTGTTCAGGTGCTACCACGGTAGTCATCCCCGACTCGGTCGAGTCAATCGGTTACCAAGCGTTTCAGAATTGTCTGAAGTTAAAGGATTTGACTATCGGTAGCGGTGTGAAGACCATTGATGAAGAAGCCTTCATGAATTGCAACGCACTCACATCGGTCACCTGCATGGCTCCTGAGCCCCCGGTGATGGCAAGTGAAAACTGTTTCTCGGATTCGACCTATATTAAGGCTATTCTGCATGTGCCAAGTTCCACGGTAAGCGCATATAAGACTGCAGATTACTGGTACCTGTTTGACCGCACTCTTGGCAACACCGTCTGCGATGTTGACGGTGACGGTAATATCGACATTGGCGATGTGACCAGTTTGATTGACTCGCTCTTGGGGCTTGACAACGGCACCTATGTGATGACAAATGCTGACGTCAATGGTGATGGTGTAGTTAATATCAACGATGTAACAGACCTTATTGACATATTGTTGGGGGTAAATACCCAATAGGTGGGTCTAAAAAAGTCATGATTCGATAAAATTACCACAAAAAGTTGCATAATACCACTTTTTGTGGTAATTTTGCCGCAACAACACATCAAAACGACAACACAATGGATTCGCAACAGAATGCTGAAATCATCGGAAGAATCAAATATTTGATGAAAGAGATGGGGGTGCGCCAGGTCCAGTTTGCCGAGCGCATTGGAGTGGACACTTCCAACCTGTCGAAGTATCTTAATGCCCACATGCCCCTCAGCGACTCGTTCCTGAACCGGATTGTAGTCAATCTGGGTGTAAACAAGGAATGGTTGCTCACCGGTACAGATCTGCCTTTTGGCAAGGCGATTGTGAGAATGGACTCCGGAGACGCGTTGCAAGGTAATGTCGGCGAGCGGGGTGGTGGCACACCTGTCTATGACGTCGATGCCACTGCTGGGGTCTCCTCAGGCCGTTCGGAATTGTTTTCCAGCGAAAACATCGTGGGTTGGGTGAACCTGCCCAACTTGAGTCCCCATTGCCGCATCGTGCGGGTGAGTGGCGATTCTATGGCTCCTGTTATCATGGACGGCGATTTCATTGCTGTGCGCGAGTTGAGCAATCCCAGTCAGATTTTTTGGGGACAGATTTATGTCGTGCAGCTTGACGATTTCAGGATGGTGAAGTACGTTCGCCGTCACACCGACCCCAATATGGTGGTCCTTCGCAGCGAGAATCCCAATTATGATGATATGGACGTGCGCCGCACCGACATCCACGAGATGCTGCTTGTCCAGCATGTCCTTCACCTGAATTCCAGACTGTAGCCGTTTTTTAGGGGTAATCCCATAACTGAAACTAAAGACTAACGAATAAAGTGACAATATCCTATCATACCCTTACCAACGGTTTGCGCATGGTTCACGTCTCCACCACCTCACAAGTGGCATGGTGTGGACTGGCCATCAATGCAGGCAGCCGTGATGAACGTGAGGGATACTATGGCTTGGCCCACTTTGTGGAGCACACCATCTTCAAGGGTACCACTCATCGCCGCGCTTGGCATATCCTCAACCGCATGGAACGCGTGGGTGGCGAACTCAATGCTTATACGACCAAAGAGGGTACGATGCTCTATTCCGTCTTCCCTCATCAGCACCTGGGCCGTGCGATAGACCTGTTGGCCGACTTGGTGCAATGGTCCGTTTTTCCGCAGGAAGAACTGGACCGTGAGCGGGACGTGGTGCTCGAGGAGGCTGCCAGCTACCGTGACACGCCCAGCGATGCCGTCTATGACGATTTCGAGGACCTGTTGTTTGCGGGCAGTGAATTGGGACACAATATCTTGGGCCGTAAAGAGGACCTGGAGCGGCTAACACGTGAAGATTGCATGCGTTACCTCAAGACGTTGTATGTGCCCACCAACATGGCTTTCTTCTCGGTGGGGCCCGAGCGTCCCGAGCAGGTGTTCCGCAGGGCTGAAAAAGCGTTTTCAACGATGAGTCATGAGATGGCTCCTCGTCATCGGTGTGTGCCTCAAGAGGCTGTTCATTTCAAGCGCACGATACAAATCGGTACTCACCAGGCCCATACGATTGTTGGTGCACGAGTGCCCGACATGAATCATCCCTTGCGACACGCCTTGATGCTGCTCAACAATATCTTGGGCGGTCCAGGCATGAACTCCTTGCTCAATGTGGAGTTGCGTGAACGTCGTGGCTATGTATATACCGTCGAATCCACATTGACGCTCTTGAGCGATTGCGGCTGGATGGAGATTTATCTGGGGTGTGACCCGGATGACGTCCGCTCCAGCCTGCGGGTGATAGAGCGCATCACCAGTCGCCTGTGTCAGGAATTGTTGCCTGAGCGACGTCTTGAGACCTATAAAAAGCAATATTGCGGACAACTGGTAGTGGCTGCCGACAGCACCGAATTCATGGCTATGCGTGCTGGCCGAGGCTTGCTCTATCATGGCCGAATGGCGACAATAGATGAGACCATCGCAAGCATCCAGGCTGTCACGCCCGAGCAATTGGCTCAGGCTGCGGCCTATCTTCACGGCGAGCGTCTCTCATCGCTCACGTTCCAGTAGTCTCAACATTATCAGAGTAATAAAAAACACGATATGCAATGAAGAAGATATCAATTCTCATCCCATGCTATAACGAGGAACAGTCGCTGCCGCTGCTGTATCCCGAGTTGGTAAAACTCATGGATGGCAACACCGCCTATGAGTGGGAACTCATGTTTGTCAACGACGGCAGCCGTGACGGCACGCTGCAGGCGCTCCGCCGGTTGCGCCAGCAGGACAAGCGCGTGAATTATGTGGATTTGTCGCGCAACTTCGGCAAGGAGGCTGCAATGCTGGCGGGTTTTGATTATGTGACAGGAGATTGCATGGTCATCATCGATGCTGACTTGCAGGACCCGCCGTCGCTCATCCCTGAGATGATTCACTGGTGGGAACAGGGCTATGATGACGTGTATGCCCGCCGCAAGTCGCGTGGCCGTGAGAGCTGGTTGCGCAAGCGGTTGTCGCTGCTGTTCTATAGAATCCTTCAAAGTTCTTCTCGCTTCGATGTGCTGCAGAACGTGGGTGATTTCCGTCTGCTGGACCGTCGTTGCATCAACGCGCTGAAGCGGATGCGCGAGAGTGAACGTTACACCAAGGGCATCTTCGGCTGGATCGGTTTCAAGAAGAAGGAGGTTCAGTTTGACCGTGGTGACCGGGTCGCCGGCAGTTCCTCATGGAATTTCAGGCAGTTGTTCTCGTTGGCTGTCGATGGACTCACATCCTTTACCAACGTGCCGCTGCGCATTTCCACCACGATAGGCTTCATCGTCTCGATGTTCGCTTTTATCTACATGATTTATGTTTTCATCAAGGCCCTCATTTGGGGCGACCCGGTGCAAGGTTATCCCACGTTGGTGATTTTAATCCTTTTCTTGGGCGGTATCCAGCTGTTGTCGTTGGGTGTTATCGGCGAATACATCGGTCGCATCTATAATGAAACCAAGAACCGTCCTGATTATTTCGTCCGCGAGTTTAATGACGAGCAAGTGCAGTGACCGAACGCGAATACATATTCCCTGTAAAAGATTCCCTCAAGCGACCGATGGGCCGTTTGGCTAATGTCGTGTACTGGTTGCTGCTGATAGCCGGCTGTGTGGTGTTCTTCCTGATGAACGTGTACACCACCCTCAAGGAGGATGATTTTTTCCATTCAGTCATCCAGGGCTCGGGAGAACCTATCACCAATTTAGCCGATGTCGTGCGTGCGTGGTTCGCCTACATGTGTTTTGACACCCGCACGTCCAATTTGGCTGATTTCCTGTTCAACGGCTTGTTGGGCAAGGCAGCCTTCAACGTTTGCAACACGCTGGTCTTCGGTGTGATGGCCCATCTGTTGAGCCGTTTGACTACAGGCCGCAATTCAGTGATGGCGTTAACGTTGCTCTACGCTTTTATTGTGACGTTCATGCCATTTCCTGGCGAAACCTTGTTGTGGGTGGCCGGCAGTTGCAATTACCTGTGGGCCATGACGGCATCACTGTTGTTTGTCGCCTATCTCATGTGGCACCGCAATCCGCATCTCTCTTGGTGGCTATCCATTTTATTGGTGCTGCTGTCATTTTTGGCGGGCGGCAGCAACGAGGGAACCACTTTCGGCATCTTTGGCGGCTTGGTGCTGTATTACCTTTTCAACCGTGATAAGGTTGACCGGGTTGTCGTCTTGTCAATGACGGGGTATCTGTTGGGAGTAATATTGCTCCTCAGTTGCCCCGGGGCATGGCAGAGAGCATCTCTGGAGGTGAGCCATGACGCGGGTTTTGTGCAACTGCTCACCGAGCGAGCCTCGGTTGTCGCTCGGATGTCTTTGCGCTATGTCGTGCCAGTGGCTGCATTCGTTATCCTGCTGTTTTCTCTTTTCAGGTGGGGCTTTAAAAAGACGTTTAATTCCACCCCGTGGCCGTGGGTATTCCTGGTCTCGTTCGCCTTTGTCTTTGTGCTCGGCAAGCCTCAGGAGCGCCTGTATTTCCCGATGGCGTTTTTCGCCTTCATGATTGTGGTGATGGCGGTGCATGCGCTGTTGCGCAAGTGGCTGTGGGCGCGCGTGGCCATTGTCGTGCTCGGCTTGGCACTGTGCTGTTACAAGTATCCGTCCCACGTCAGCACGTTGCAGCGTTACCAGTCTTTCATGGCGCAGGTCGATCGCGAAATTGCCGAAACATCAGACAGTCAGGTTATTCTCGGACAGCGATACTTTAACGGTGACACTCGTTTCATCAAGTGTTTGAATCTGGACTCATGGTTTTTCTACATTCGTGGCGAATCGTTATGTCGTCATTATGGCAAGGGCAATATCCAGTTTGTGGATGACTCCATTTGTGCTCGCTATCACGAGGGCCGTTTGCTCGATGGCGCCCAAGAGATGCCGTTTACCGCTTCGATGCCAAGTAAAGTCGAGTCCGTTATGGCCTTCCCCGATCAGGATTACATGGCTGTGAAAATGAGTCAGGACACCCTTTCCTATACCTATCAGTATGCTCAGGTGACGCTTGATGACGGCACACTTGCTTTGCCGGCTTTCTATATCCCGATACTCTATCAGGGGCGAGAGTACTTTTTCTTCAAACTGCCTGACAACAAGGTGGTTAAGTTGACGTTTGCTCCCTTTGAATTTGACGGCGAGGCCATCGATCTTATCCGCACAGCACCGAACCCGGCTTGGGCGCATAGTCAAAAATGAGGCGACTTGTACAATTTTTAATTAAATTGGCTGCGTCTCAGTCATTGATGCAAGCATCATGGCGTTCGACTTGCACAATTTTTGGCAAAAAATTTGCAGGGTTGTGGCAAATGGTGTACTTTCGTGACCAATAAATCAAACAAAACAAGTAAAAACAATAAAAAACGTAAGACTTATGAACGACGTGAAATTCTATCTCGACGCAGCCGAGAAAAAGATGCAGGAAGCCGTGGATTTCCTCGATGACACCCTGGCACACATCCGTGCAGGCAAGGCCAACGTGAAGATCCTTGACGGAATCCGTGTAAACTATTATGGCAGCCCCGTGCCCATCGACAACGTGGCCAACGTGAGCACTCCTGACCAGCGCACCATCGCTATCATGCCGTGGGAACGCAACATGATCGGGACCATCGAGAAGGCCATCATCGACAGCAACGTGGGCATCATGCCCGTGAACAATGGCGAGGTCATCCGCTTGAACATTCCTCCCTTGACCGAGGAGCGCCGCAAACTGCTGGTGAAGGATTCCAAGGCCGAGAGCGAGAAAGCCCGCGTGAGCATCCGCAACGCTCGCCGCGAAGCCATCGAGGGCCTGAAAAAGGCTGTAAAGGAAGGCATGAGCGAAGACATCAGCAAGGATGGTGAGGAGAAGGTGCAGAAGATTCATGACAAGTTCATGAAGAAAATCGACGAAATCTTTGCCGCTAAGGAGAAGGAAATCCTGACCGTATAATTCGGCTTGCCGAAGATGAGAGATTAGCGGTTAGAGGGTTAGTGATTGCACTGCATCATTGTCCTCTAACCGCTTGTTTAACAGGGATACTGTCGAATGAGTTTGACGAGAGATATGTCTTCGTCCGCATGCAGTCGTTGGCATGATGCCGCCTATTGGGGATTGCTGGCGATTGCTTGTCTGGTGATGCTGGTGATGAATGTCTGGACTCCTTTCAAGGAGGATGACATGGCATTCACGCTCATTGCCGGCGGTTCTCTGCATGACATTTGGCAGTCCCAGGTGGACCACTTCATGACGGCCAACGGCCGCTTTGCCGATGTGGTGGCCACTTTGTTCTGTGCATTTCTGGGCAAGACGACCTTCAATGTGGTGAACACATTGGTTTTCGGTCTGATGGCCCATTTGGTGACAGTCCTTGCCACTGGCCGCCGTTCGGTGATGGTGCTGGCGATGTTTTTGGCGCTTGTGGGTTGCTGTTTCCCTGTCCCGGGACAGACCATGTTGTTTGTCGCAGGCAGTTGCAACTACCTGTGGGCCATTACGGCATCATTGTTGCTGGTGCGTTATCTGCAGTCACGGCACGAGGGCCCCTTATCATGGTGGCGAGGGGCATTATTGCTGCTCGGCGCCTTTATCGTGGGTAACTTCAACGAAGCCGCTTCGTTCGGTTTTTTCGCTGGCCTTTGCCTTTACTATGTGTTCAACCGTCACGAGGTGAACCGTCGCGTGATTGTGGCCTTGGCGGGTTATCTGTTGGGTATCTTGCTCATCGTGGCCTCACCTGGAGCATGGGAGCGTGCCGCTCAGGGCGACATTGTCGTCAATTTGGGCTTTACTGACCTGTTGTCAAGCCGTTGGCACATTTTCAGTGACAAGATATGGCGTTTCGTCACGCCGTTGCTGGCTTTTGCTGTTGGCTTAGTGGCATTGTTCTGGAAGGGCTTTGGCTCGTTGCGTCGCAACGTGTGGACTTGGATTTTCCTGTTGCTGGCACTGGTGATGTTTGCTTTAGGTGTCCTGCATGAGCGGGCTTATGCGGCCTTGACGACTGTGGGGTTCATTGTCGTGGCGTTGGCAGCGGATAAACTCTTGTCACGATACCGTTGGGCGCGTGTGGTGGTGACCCTTGTCGCTTTGTCGTTGGCCACCTTTACCATGGCCCGTGGCATGAAACAGGTGAGGGCTTACAAGGCCTATGAGGACAACGTTGTCAATGCCATCCGTGAGGCTCCGCGCGAGGCAATCCTCCAAGAAAGCCGTTTCAACGGATACAGCCGTTTTGTCACGGCTTTGCGCTATGTGTCATCGGAGTATTTCGTGCGCGAGGACATTTATCGTGCCTACTATGACAAAGACAACGTGCAGTTTGTCAGCGACTCGGTCTATGAACGCTACCACGAGGGCCGCCTGCTGGACGGAGCGATGGAACTGCCTCTGTCCACCGACCATCCTGAGCTTTTTGGCACTGCCTTCGGTTTCCCTGACCAGGACTACATGGTGTTGGAGGCTAAGGTGGACACGTTGCCCGTTACCGCTCAATTGGCCCGTTACAACCATTGGGCCGGTGGCGAAAAAATGAGTGCCGAAGAGAAGGACTACCGCCGCAAGTATGGCTTGTCGACTGAATACACGCCTCATGGCTTTTATCCGCTTCGTTATCAAGGGCGCCAGTTATTGGTGTTCGCTGTGATGGATAGCACCGTGAGCGACATCGTCTTTCCTGTGGACACCCGCTGTGAACCGCCAATCCAATGTACAATCAGCCGCACGGCTCCGAGATAAATAGATTTCCCGATGAAGTCACACATCACATCATCCCTTGGCCCTGTTTCTCCCCGATGGCATTCCATAGCCTATTGGGCCTTGTTGGCAGTGGCTTGTGTCGTGATGTTTGTGATGAACACCCTCACCACGCTTAAGGAGGACGACCTGGCCTACAGCCTTGTCGAGGGGCCGTGGACACCGGTGCACACCTTGGGTGATGTGCTGAAGTCATTCTGGTATCACTATTTTAATAGCAATGGGCGTATTGCCGACCTGCTGGCAATGCTCTTCAGCGGCTTGCTGGGCAAGACTGCATTCAACGTGTGCAACGCATTGGTCTTCGGTCTGATGCTGCATCTGCTCAGTCTCTTGACCACTGGGCGCCGCTCGTTATTGGCCGTGTCGATGTTTCTCGCCGTTGTGGGCACTTGCTATCCCGTGCCCGGTGAGACGCTGTTGTGGATGGCTGGCAGTTTCAACTACATGTGGGCCATCACGGCATCGCTGGCGCTCATGGCCGTCGTGAGCCGCATCAAGGAACCCTTGGGGTGGGGTAGAGGCTTGCTTCTGCTGCTTGGCGCTTTTGTCGCCGGCGCGATGAACGAGGCGACCTCGTTTGGCTTCCTTGCTGGATGCTGCCTGTACTGCATCTTTAACCGAGGACATTTCACCCATGCCGTGCGACTTTCTTTGCTGGGTTATCTGGCTGGAGTGGCGTTCATCGTGGCTTCGCCTGGAGCGTGGGCACGTGCCGCAGCGGGTGACATTGTCGTCAATTTGCCCATGTCGGATTTGTTGTCGAGCCGTTGGCATATCTTTGTTGAGAAGATGTGGCGTTTCTATCTGCCTGTCGGGGCACTTGTTTGTGGCTTGGCGCTGTTGCTCATCGGCAGGGCAAAAATGGTCGTGCGCAGCGTGTGGACTTGGATATTCTTGTGTCTTGCTTTGGTGATGTTTGCATTGGGTATTAACCATGAGCGGGCTTATGCTCCCCTGGCAACTGTGGCGTTCATTATCATTGCGGCGGTTGTTAACGCTTTGCTGCGGTGGAGATGGGCGCGCCTGGCGGTGGTGGCATTGTCACTGGCCCTTGCGGTCTTCACCTTTGCGCGTGGAGTGAAGGCGCTCGACACTTACAAGGCTTTTGACACCCAGACGGTGGATGAAATCGTCGCTTCACCCGATCAGGCCATCCTGCAAGAGCGGCAGTTCGAGTCCTACAACCGCTTTATCAAGCCCGTGAACTTTATTTCGACCAATTTCTTTACACACGAGATTATTTATCGTGCCTATTACGGCAAGCGCAATGTGCAGTTTGTTTCTGATTCAGTCTATGTGCGTTACCATGAGGGGCGCCTGTTGGATGGGGCTCAGATGAGTGCTCTTCGCAGTGAGGCTCCTGATGTGTTAGGCCCCGTTTATGCTTTCCCCGACCAAGCCTATATCGCGATTCGGGTCATGGACGACACGCTGCCATGCACATTCCAGACTGCGCGCTATTATCGTCGTGATGCAGCCGCGACATCGCTTGATGCTGCTGAGGCAACCCGTCGCAAGCAATACGGCATAGCCACCGACAACGACCCGCACGGATTTTATCCGCTGGAATATCAAGGTCATTGCTATCTGATTGCTGAACGCCCCACTGCAGACGTAGCCATGATGACATTCCCCATGGCCCTGCCACCCGAGGAACATGAGGTCAACATCACCCTGCCTTAATCAATCATGAAAAACGCCGCTCTGTAGAGGACAGGGTGTGCCTGACAAAGAGTGCGATACCGGTAAGGAGAATGGAGAAAGTGCGCCAGGTGAAGTGGAGATGATGCCAGGTGTGCTCAAGCAGGACGAAGGCCCAGACGAAACTCGATGCGGCGATGAGCAGCATCCAGCCGTGTTGTCTGACAGCTTTTCGTCGGTTGGCATTCGGGGCAATATAGAGTGTGATTGCCAGGATTACAGCCAAGAGGGCTGTGGCGGTCCACTTGAGGCACCATTGCATGTAGTCTTGTTCGCCGTGGCCCAAAGTGCGTTGTGTGACGGCTCCCAAGGCATCGCTGAAAGCATCATGCCCGGTAACGATTGCGGCGAGCAGCCACTTGGTGGCCCATAACGAGGCATATCCTAACAGCCATGCCAATGCCAGCAAGATGACGGCGCGACATGGCCGCTCGGGACGGCGATAGAGCATATAGACCGTGAGCGGTACTGCCATAGCCACCATGGGTGTGGTGAGCAGGTCAAAAAAGGTGGTTAAGGCCCCGATGATAAAGAATGTCAACACCGTGTTATTCCAACTTGAGGTGCATCGTTTCCACAGCAGGATGAGCAGGGAGGCAATCAGTGCGATGTAGAAAGTGGGCACATAATTCATGCACAAGGGCACGCTGGGAATCATGACCGCAGCGAGGATGAGCATGACGATGAGTGTGCTGGCATGGTCAACACGTCGCCACATGGCCAGTAGCATGGCGAGCCATAACAGGGAGAGTAAGATGAAGTTGATGATCTGGATGCCATGAACGGTGGTGATGCACAATAGGGGCTTGACAATCTCCTGATTGCCATGCCAATAGCGGCAATAAACGACAGATTGCAAGCCTTGATCGCTGTCATCATCGAACATGAGCCTTGCCCCTTGAATGGCGGAACCGTCCTGCATCATGAACCTGGCGCTCATCGCCGATTGCAACGGATGGTCATCGTCGGCGCACCAAGCAATGCCCAATATCACACAATCGCTGAAGTCACCCAACTTCCACGGCTGTAGCATCCCTAATTCGCAGTCCAACCGGTTCCCATCGTCAATGACCTGTTGCACCGATAAACGCGTGTTTTTGTCGATGGCTGCTTTGGGAATAGCAAAAACAGCGGCCAGCGCTCCCGTGAACAGGAGTGTGAGCAGCAGCCAGGTCAGTATGATGCGAACGGTCAATTTCATTATTTGGATGTTGCAAAGATACTCATTGAAGATGAGAATCTCTTCTCGGTGGAAAGATATAATGCGAAAAAATCTCATGTGTGCCACTTTTTGGCAAAATTCTAGTACATATTATTGATTTTTTAATGTAAAAACTCTAATTTTGCCCGTCAAAGAAACATCATAAAAATCTGAAGAAAATGACTAAGAATTATTTACTGATGCTCGTGGCATGGTTGTCGCTCACATCGATGACCACTTTGAATGCCTGCAGCAATCGGGTGAACCAGCCATCGTTAACCAGCCAGTCTGCGGCCAACGGTCAGCAGCAACAGTCCGCAGTGACTGTCGGCAATGGTGAGGTGATGATGGGCGCTGCATGCACAAGCGAGTATGTCCCGCTGCTTAAGGGCAAGCGTGTGGCTTTGTTAAGCAATCAGACGGGTATGGTGGGCGACAAGCACACCCTGGACCTGATGATAGAAAACGGCGTGAATGTGGTGACCATCTTCTCGCCCGAGCATGGTTTTCGCGGTAATGCCGACGCTGGCGAACATGTGTCGAGCAGCATTGACGAGAAGACAGGCATCCCCATCGCATCGCTCTATGACGGCAACTCCCCCATGCCCAGCAAGCAAGTGATGGACAGTATCGATGTCATTGTGACCGATATTCAAGATGTGGGCCTCAGGTTCTATACCTACTATGTGACGATGATCAACCTGATGGATGCTGCAGTGACCTACGGCAAGCAGTTCATGGTGCTGGACCGACCCAACCCCAACGGCATGTATGTTGACGGTCCCATCTTGGACATGACGCTCAAGTCGGGTGTGGGCCGATTGCCCATTCCCACCGTCCACGGCATGACGTTGGGCGAGTTGGCTCAGATGGCAAACGGCGAGGGTTGGCTCAAGGACGGCAAGAAATGCGACCTCACAGTCATCCCCTGCAAGAACTACACCCACCAGACACGCTACAGCCTGCCCATTGCTCCGAGCCCCAATTTGCCTAACATGCTCAGCATCTACCTCTATCCGTCGATGTGCTATTTCGAGGGCACGACGGTGAGTCTGGGTCGTGGCACCGACTGGCCGTTCCAGGTCTATGGCCATCCTGACATGACAGGCTATGACTTTGAATTCACCCCCACCAGCCGCTTTGGGGCCAAGACTCCTCCACAGATGGACAAATTGTGCCACGGTGTGGATCTGCACAATCTGAATGCCGAGGAGGTCATTGCCAAGGGCATCAACTTGGAGTATGTCATCGATGCCTACCGCAACTTGACCAAGAACGGCCACCAGTTCTACTTGAAGAGCAACTTTTTTGACAAACTCATGGGCACCACCCGCGTGCGTGAAATGATTGCTGAGGGCAAGAGCGCCGATGAAATCAAGGCCTCGTGGCAGACCGATGTCGAACTCTTCAAGGCCCAACGCCGTCCTTATCTCCTCTATGCTGAATAAGCCTTAACTCCTAACTGCTAACTCCTAACTGAATCATGACTCCCTGGATAGTACTTGCCACGATAGTTGGCTATTTCATTCTTCTGTTTATCATCTCGTGGGCCGCTTCGCGCAAAAGTGACACAGCCACCGCCTTGAGTGGCGGTCGTCAGGCCCCGTGGTTCATTGTTGCCATTGCCATGCTGGGAGCACCCATTTCGGGTGTGACCTTCATCTCGGTGCCTGGTATGGTAGTCACCAAAGGTTTCAGCTATCTGCAGATGGCGCTGGGTTTCATCGTGGGCTACTTTGTCATCGCCTATGTGCTCATCCCGCTGTTTTATAAGCGCAACCTGGTGTCGATTTACGGCTATTTGGAGCAGCGCTTCGGCGGCAGCACTCATAAGAGCGGCGCTTGGTTCTTCTTCATCAGCAAGATGCTGGGAGCGGCTGTGCGCTTCTATGTGGTGTGCGTGACTCTGCAATTGCTGGTGTTCTCGCCGCTTCACATCCCCTTTGTCATCAACGTCATTGTCACCATTGCCCTCATCTTCCTTTATACGTTGCAGGGTGGCGTGAAGACCGTCATCTGGACCGACACGCTGAAGAGTTTCTGCCTCATCCTGTCGGTGGTGCTGAGTATCTACTTTGTCGCTAAGGGCTTGGGCTATGATCTGGCAGAACTGTGCAAGGCTGTTGCTGATGATGATACGTCGCGCGTCTTCTTCTTTGACAAACCTAAAGAAGGCACCTACTTCTGGAAACAGTTCATTGCGGGCATCTTCATGGTCATCGCCACCACAGGTCTTGACCAGGACCTGATGCAGCGCAGCCTGGCCTGCAAGAATGCCAGCGAGTCAGCCAAGAACCTCATCGTGAGCGTCTTCCTGCAAGTCATCGTCATTGCCCTGTTCCTGATTTTGGGTACCTTGCTCGCTATGCATGTGAAGGCTAACGGTATTGCCATGCCCGAGAAAACCGATGAACTGTTCGGTACGGTGGCCTTCAGCGAGGGCATGCCCGTGCTGCTTGGCGTCGTGTTCATCATCGGACTGATTGCTGCGGCCTACTCGGCTGCCGGTTCGGCATTGACGTCACTCACCACCTCGTTCACAGTAGATATTCTCGAGGCCGATAAAAAGCAGGACGATGCCGCGTTGGGACGCACTCGTCGCATGGTTCACATTGCAATGGCAGCTGGCATGGGCCTGGTTATCTTGATTTTCTATGCCATCAGCAACAGTGACGCCATCAGTGCGGTTTATACTCTTGCCAGTTATACCTATGGTCCCATCTTGGGCCTGTTTGCCTTCGGCATGATGTGCAAGAAGCCCGTGCGCGACAAACTGGTTCCCGTGGTGTGCATCGCAGCACCGGTTATCAGCTTCTTTATCCAGATGTGGCTGAAGAATCAGTACGATTACACTCTCGGTTTCGAGTTGTTGCTGTTGAATGCCGCCTTGACCATGATAGGCTTGGCACTGCTCATCAAGAAGGATTAGTTGTTAGCATCAATTTCTAATTCCTGATTCCTGATTCATTCAAGAACAATGGCCCGTAATCTAATCAACCGCTACGTCTGGCTGGTGGATACCATCAGCCGCTATGGGCGTATTTCTTTGAAAGACCTGAACGAGGCTTGGCTGAGAAGCGACATCAGCGAGGGCAAACCATTGGCGCGCCGCACGTTCTTTCATTACCGTGACGCGGTGGAGGAGATGTTCGACATTAATATCCAGTGCGACAAGTCCACCTTTGAATACTATATCAGCGACACGGGAGGCGAGAGCAATGCGCGCTTGCGTTCGTGGGTGGTGGACTCGGTATCGATGAGCGGCACGCTGAGCAATGCTCATGATGTGAGCAGTCGCATCATGCTCGAGAATGTGCCATCGGCGCGTGAGCACCTGCCCATCATCATCGACGCCATGAAACAGAACCGCCGCATTTGTTTCTCCTACAAGAGTTACATGCGCTCTAATCCCACCGACGGCATCGTGCTGGAGCCTTATTTTGTGAAGATATTCAAGCAATTGTGGTATGTCATTGGTCTCAATGTCAAGGATGGGGTCATCAAGACCTATGCGCTGGACCGCATGAGCAACTTGATTTTGCAGCAGGAAACATTCACCATGCCTGAGGGCATCAACCCGTCGGAATTTTTCAAGGACTGTTTCGGCATTATCACCAACCAGAACAGCGCCAAGCGCATCGTCCTGCGTGTGGAACCGACTCAGGCAAAGTATCTGCGTGCACTGCCCTTGCATCATTCACAACAGGAAGCGGTGCATGACAACTATTCCATCTTCTCCTACAAGATGCGCATCACCTATGACCTGAAGGAGGAAATCATGTCCCATGGCGCTAGCATCGAGGTATTGGAACCCAAAGAATTGAAAGCCCTCATCCGCACAGAACTCAAACAGGCATTAAAAAACTATCAATAGCATTATCAATATGAAACGTCAACTTATCATATTATTGGCCCTGCTGCCGCTATTGCTGGCGGCGCAGACGGGCGACCTGCCCCGCAGCGCGCCTGCTGCCGAGGGCGTGAGCACCCAGGCGGTCATCAACATGATGGACTCGCTGATGGCACTGCCCAATTGTGACATCCATCATGTGATGGTCGTGCGCCACGGCAAGGTGATTGCTGAACTGCATCCCGCACCCTTCCGTGCCGAGGATGCCCACACGCTCTACAGTGCCAGCAAGACGTTCACCTCATTGGCTGTGGGCATTGCCATCGATGAGAACTTATTGCGCCTCGATGACCGTGTGGTGACCTTCTTCCCCGACAAGCGGCCCAACACCATCAGCGACAACCTGGCGGCAATGAGCGTGCGCGACTTGCTGATGATGGCTGCCGGCATCAAGCCCGACTGGGCCATGCGTGACTTGGAAGGCGCCGACTGGATTAAGGACTGGCTGGCCAAATCCTGTGACGAGCAGCCCGGAACACACTTCCAGTATGACTCGATGTGCACCTTCATGCTCAGTGCCATCGTGCAGCGAGTAACGGGGCGCACCCTGTTGGACTATTTGAATCAGAAACTTTTCGGCCCCATGCACATTACCCAGGTCGATTGGGAAATGAGCCCCGATGGCATCTGTACTGGCGGCTGGGGCCTGCGCGTTCAGGCCGAGACGATGGCCAAGTTGGGCCTGCTGCTCATGAATAAGGGCAAGTGGGAGGGCAAGCAACTCGTGAGTGCCGACTACATTGAAGAGGCCTGCTCGCCGCTCATTTACTATAAGGACAAGAAAGAGACCGATGCGCCCACCGACGGCAATCAGGGATACGGCTACCAGATTTGGCAATGCAAGTGGCCCGGAGCCATTCGTGCCGACGGCGCCTTTGGCCAGTACTCGATTGTCGTGCCTCAAGAGGAACTTGTTGTGGTCATTTTGGGTATGACCCCCAACGGCCACCCCGAACTGGCCTGCATTTGGAACCAGTTGATGCCGGGCATCAAGAGTGATGAGCCCTTGCAGCCCGAGAAGAAACTGCAGGAGCGCCTGAACAAAATGTACCATACCGCATCGCTGCCGCTCCCCAAGGGCAAACAACAGACCCAAAAGGGAGAGCAGATTGCTGGCATGATCATGCAGTTGGACAACAATCAGCACGGCTACAAGCATCTGACCATTACCTATGACGGCTCATTGATAATTACCTATAACGATGGCACCCAAGACCTCTTGAGCAGTGGCTACGGCCAATGGCGTTATACCAAGATGAGGGGCTTCCCGCCCTATTCCATCAACGCAGTGAACCGCATGCGCGACCTCAAGCATGATTTTGTGGCGGCATCGGCCTATGCTTGGACGTCGCCCACCACGCTCGAGATGCGTGTCCACTATGTCAACTGGATCAGCGGCACGACCTTTACCTTCGACTTCGAGAAGAATGAGGTGACCATCCGCGACAATTTCCCCAACTCCAAACCTGAGACCGTACATTTCGTTGGCTTAAGAGGAATGTGATGAGAATTCGGCTGTTAATTTTGAGTGTGCTTTTAGGTGTATGCCTGGCCTCGTGGGCCCAGACGGGCGAGCTGCCGCGTTCCACACCTGAGGAACAGGGTGTGAGCAGCGAGCTGCTCAACTCTTTTATCGACTCGTTGATTAGCTTGCCCGACGTTGACGTGCACCACCTGATGATTCTGCGCCATGGCAAGGTCATCAGTGAGCACCATGCCGCACCCTACCGAGCCACCGACCTGCACACGCTCTACAGTGCCAGCAAGACGGTCACGGGCTTGGCGGTGGGTCTCGCGGTCGATGACGGCTTGCTCACGGTCGATGACAAGGTGTCCAAATTCCTGCGCGACAAGATGCCCGCCAAGTTGTCGCCTGCATTGGATAGCCTGACGGTGCGCGACTTGCTCATCATGGCTTCGGGACGTAAGGAGGATTTGTCCATCTTTGCCGGGGACAAGGACTGGCTAACCACTTGGTTTGCGGGTGATTTCGACACCCCGGGTGAGCAGTTCTCCTATGACTCGATGTGCACCCATGCCCTGGCGACCATTGTCACACGATTGACCGGGAAACCGATGCTCGAATACGTCAGGGAACGCATTTTCACCCCGTTGCACATCACCCAAGCCGACTGGGAACTGGCACCCGACAGCATTGAGGCGGCAGGGTGGGGACTGCGTCTGCACACTGAGAGTGAGGCCAAACTGGGCCAGCTCATGCTGCAAGGTGGCCAGTGGAACGGCCGGCAATTGATCAGCCAAGAATGGATTGATGCCTTGTCACAACACCAGATATCCACCTCGTCTGCCAAGGAGCCTGAACTGTCGCTGTGGCAACGGTTCGTGAAGTGGCTGCGCTCTCTCTGGCATGCCCTGCGTGCCGTGTTCACGGGATATAATATCGACGACTATTATTTGGGCTACGGCTATCAGACCAAGGCCATCCAGCATCCGCGTGCCGAGTCTTATTTTGCCGCAGGCTATGGTGGGCAACTCATTTATGTGGTGCCCAAGTTGGATCTCGTGGTCGTCATTAATGGCCGTGCCGCCAACTACGGTGACGAGCTCAACACGATTTATTATGAGTTTATCGAGCCTCTGCTCGATGAGGATGTCTTGGAAGCGGCCCCGGTCAATCTGGCTATCGAGATGCCGCGGGGCGAGGCATCCAGCCCACTCGAGAATCAACTGTTAGAAATTAACTTCGGCTTTTACGATGACGAAGAAAACCTGCTGGGGCTGCGTTTACTCAGAATCACCCGCTCGGGCGATGACCTCGTCTTCACCATGACCGATCATCGTGGCCCTCTGCGGGCTGTCGCCGCATGTGGGCAGTGGCGCATGACAACCAGTGATGAACGCCCTATCTACATCATGGAAAGCTATGAGCAACTGGTTGGCACCCAGCGGCCCTTTACGACAGTGGCAGCCTATGCCTGGCAGGGAGATACCCTGGCCATGCGCATGGACTGGCTGGACGGGGGCGACAACCGCCGCCTGAAGATTATCCCTGAGGGCGCCCACATCACAGTGATCGCCAATGACAACTTCGACCCGCTGTTGACCGACACCATCCGCGGGGAAATCGTTGAAATTGACTAGATGTGCTAATGCGTGATATTACCGACATAGCAGACGTTAAACGACGTTTCCTGGGACACTTGACGCTTGAGAAGGGCATGAGTGCCAACACTGCTGCGGCCTACGGTGATGACGTGGACAAACTGGTCCGCTATTTGGCCGATGCGGGAGTGGGCATTGAACGAGCCACAACCGATGACCTGGAACGCTTTGTCTGCACTCTGCAGGATGTGGGCATTCAGCCGCGTTCTCAGGCACGCATCATCAGTGGTGTTAAAGGCTTTTACAAGTTCTTGCGTTTGGAGGGCTACATGGACACTGACCCCACCGAACTGCTGTTGACTCCTAAAATAGGCCGTCACTTGCCCGAAGTGCTCACTGTTGCCGAGATTGATGCCATGATTGACGTCATCGACATGTCCAAGCCCGAAGGACAGCGCAACCGTGCCATCATCGAGACCCTCTACGGCTGCGGCCTGCGTGTCAGTGAACTGGTGACCTTGAAGCTCTCGCAACTCTATATCGAGGAGCGCTATGTCATCATTCAGGGCAAAGGCAACAAGCAGCGCTTGGTACCCATCTCGCCCGTTGCCATCGAGCAGATCAACCTCTACCTTGAGCAGACGCGTTCTCATCAGGTTGCTCAACGCGGCAGCGAGGATATCCTGTTCCTGAACCGTCGCGGGGCGATGCTCACACGCCAGATGATATTTCACATTGTCAAGCAACTGTTTGAATTGGCGGGCATCCGCAAGGTCATCAGCCCTCACACCCTGCGTCACAGTTTTGCCACCCATCTGCTTGAGGGCGGCGCCAACCTGCGCGCCATCCAACAGATGCTCGGTCACGAGAGCATCACAACGACCGAAATCTACGTCCACATCGACCGTTCCCGTTTGCGAGACGAAATCTTGCGTTACCATCCCCGCAACAACATTTCAAAACATCAAAATAGTCTGGAATAGTTCCTTAACGGAACAGTCTGCAGCAATATCGTTGTAATATTGCATTGTTTATACTATCTTTGCAGCAACTATCTAATAGATGAGTCGATGAAACGATTATTGTTATTGCTTGTTGCCGGGTTGCTGTTGTGCCCTGTGTCTTATGGCCAGCGCGCCGACAATTATCCGCCGAACAACACGTCGGTGAGCATCACGCACACCAATCTGCCCATCGTGTGGATTGAGGTGGGTGGCGCGATGATTCTGCGTGACGAGCGCATCACGGCGCGCATGAAGATCATCCACAACGGTGACGGGCAGCTCAACTATGCCGACACGATCGCCCATCCGGGACAGCATATCGACTATGAGGGTTATATTGCCCTGCGTTATCGCGGGCACTCCTCGTTCTACCGCAGCCGCAAACCCGATTCCTTCCGTCCCCTGGACAAGCCACTTGAGGAGGGTGGCGAGAAAAAGAAGGTGAATATCCTGGGCATGGGCAAGGACAACAACTGGGCCTTGCTGGCCCCCTACTCCGATCAGAGCCTGTTGCGCAATCCGCTGGCCTTTGAGTTGGCGCGCCCCTGGATGGAGTACTCGCCCCGAAGCCGCTTCTGCGAGATGTACCTCGACGGCATCTACTATGGCGTGTTCATCCTCACCGAGGTGGTTTCCAAGGGCAAGCAACGCTTGAATCTTCCCGACCCTGATGAGAGCGGTGACGACATCACCGGCGGATATATTGTGGAAGTGGACCGGTATGAAGAAAACTGTTACACGTCACGTTATCGTCCCGTGAGCTCAACCGGCTCGCCCTACAGCAACAAAAGAGTGTATTTCCAGTACAGTTGGCCAGATTATGAGGACATGACCGGGGACCAACTGGCGTATATCAATGGCCAGGTTGACCAGATGGAGACTGCGCTATGGAACTACAACCCCGGTGGCGAACCCACCTATCGGCAATACCTTGATGTGGATAATTTCATCGATTACCAGTTGGCCGAGGAATTGGGTCACAATGTGGATGCTTACCGCCTGAGTGGCAAATTGTACAAGCGCCGCGACAGTGAGGACCCGCGTTTCAAGATGGTGGTGTGGGACATGGATTTGGCCTATGGTGTGCCTTATTATCATGAGGCATGGAGTCCTGAAAAGTGGAGCTATGAGCTTAATGATACGCTCTATAATTCGGGAGAAACCTATCTGGTGCCCTTCTGGTGGTACCGGCTCAACCAGGATCCTGATTATGTCGCACGACTCAAAGCCCGATGGGCGCAATACCGCCGCAATAACGTCAGGGAAGACCGTGTCATGGCTCTGGTTGACTCGTTGTACCAGGTACTCACGGCCGACGGTGCCGTGAATCGCAACAGTCAGGCATGGCCGCGCTGGGGACTGTATGTATGGCCCAATCACTATACGGCGCAAAATTACGATGATGCCATTGCCTATCTCAAGCAATGGCTGAGGGAACGTATCGCCTGGATGGATGAGCAATTGGGCTATGACCCCAGTGCCGTTATCCTTGGCGATGTGGATGATGATGGCGAAGTGACGATAAATGATGTTACGGCTTTGATAGATGAACTGTTGAGCGTTAATGCCCAAAGCATCAATCTGGCAGCAGCTGATGTAAATCAGGACAGGAACGTGACCATCGATGATGTCACAGAACTCATCGACATGTTGTTGGGAAATTGATATCAATAATTCAAATTAGATGATGAAACGACTATTTCTGTTTGTGATGGTGGTTTTGACCTTGGCTGGAACAGCAAGGGCTAATTCCTGGTGGGACAACTATGCGCCCGACAACAGGAATGTGAGACTCACTTCCACCAACCTGCCCATTGTTTGGATTGATGTGGACGGTCAGTACATCGACCGTGACGAGCGCATCACGGCACAAATGAAAATCATCCACAATGGTGACGGGCAGCTGAACTATGCCGACACGGTGGCCCACCCTGGCCAGCGCATCGACTATGAGGGCTATGTGGCGCTGCGTTACCGTGGCAGTTCTTCTTACTCGATGAGTGACAAAAAGCCTTACTCTTTCCGCCCGTTGACTGCACCGCTTGAAGAGGGCGGTGAGAAGAAAAAGGTGAACATCCTGGGCATGGGCAAGGACAACAACTGGGCATTGCTTGCCCCCTATGCCGACAAGAGCATGATGCGCGATTTGCTGGCCTTTGAGGTGTCGCGTCCGTGGATGGAATACACCCCTCAGGGCCGTTTCTGTGAGGTTTATCTTGACGGCATTTACTATGGTGTGTACATTCTCAGCGAGGTGGTCACAGCGGGCAAGCATCGAGTGAATCTGCCTGATCCGGGCATCGAGGGTGATGAACTCACCGGCGGATACATCATGGAGGTGAACCGCACCGACGGAGAAGTGACCCACTTGTCCAAGTATCACCCCGTGACCAACACAGGCACCCGCATCATGAACCAATATATCAATTTCCAGTACAAGTCGCCTGACTATGAAGACATGACACAGGAGCAGGTGAACTACATCGACGGGCGCATCGACGAGATGGAAGCCGCATTGTGGAATTACCGCCCAATGGGGTCAACCGAATATAGGGAATACATTGATATGATGAACTTCGTCGACTACCAGATAGCAATGGAACTGGGCCACAATGTCGACGGTTATCGCTTGAGCGGCAAGTTCTTCAAGCGCCGCGACAGCGAGGACCCGCGGTTCAAGATGGTGGTGTGGGACAACAACTTGTCCTATGGCAATGCCGATTACTACGGCGGTTGGCGCAAGGACACGTGGATCTATAAGAACAACAACACGCTCAACAGTGAGGGTGACACGCAGCTGATTCCCTTCTGGTGGTATAAACTCAATACCGATCCCGAATACACTGAAGCCCTCAAACAGCGTTGGGCACAATACCGCCGCAGCAATCTGCGCAGCGACCGCATCATGGCAACGGTGGACTCGCTGGCCTCTGTTCTGACGTCGAATGGTGCAGAGAGCCGCAACAGCCGTGCCTGGCCACGTTGGGGGCAGTATGTGTGGCCCAACTATTATATTGCCGATAATTTCAACGATGAGGTGAACTACCTCAAGCAATGGATTACCGACCGCATCGCTTGGATGGACACCCAATTGGGCTTTGACCCCAATGCTGTGCTGCGTGGTGATGTGAATGGCGACGGCGAGGTTTCCATCGATGATGTGACCTGCTTGATTGATTACCTGTTGAGCGGTGATGGCGTGAACATCGACACAGAAGCCGCCGATGTGAATGAAAGCGGTAATGTGAGCATTGACGATGTGACAGCGCTCATTGACCTGTTGCTGAATGCTTCTTGATGATGAAAAAGTTGCTGGCCATATCGCTCCTGTTATTGATATTCCTCCTAACGGGGTGTGTCAAGTCATCGGCCAATTTTCCGCCTGATGACAAGAGCGTGCGGCTGGATTCCACCAACTTGCCCATTGTGTGGATTGACGTGGACGGTGACAGTATCATGCGGGACCAGCGCATTCAGGCCCGTATGAAGATTATCCACAACGGCGATGGACGGCTCAACTATGCCGATACGGTGGCTCATCCGGGTCAGCGGGTCGATTATCTCGGGTTTGTCGCGCTGCGTTACCGTGGCAACTCCACCTATAATGACAGCCCCAAGAAACCTTACTCTTTCCGCACCCTTGACGAGCCGCTGAAGAAAGGTGGCAGTAAGAGGAAAGTCAAGCTGCTGGGAATGGGCAAGGACGACAACTGGGCCCTTTTGGCACCTTATGCCGACAAGAGCATGATACGCGACCAGCTCACCCGCGAATTGGCACGACCATGGATGGAATTTGTGCCGCATGGCCGTTTTTGTGAACTTTTCCTTGACGGCACCTACTATGGCGTGTATGTGCTCTCGGAGGTCATTTCCAATGGCAAATCACGCCTTAACCTGAAGAGTCCCGGAAATAAAGGCGACAAACTCACGGGTGACTACCTGATGGAAATTGACAGTGATGACGACATCACCTTTGCGTCTAAGTTCCATCCGCTCACCGCAGACGGTCGCATTCTTCAGGACCGTCAGGTGCTGTTCCAGTACAAGTGGCCTGACTATGATGAATTGTCTAGGGGGCAGCGCGGTTACATTGCTCGTCGCATCAATGAGATGGAGCGTGCGTTGGATGCGGGCGATTACTCGCGTCACATCGATGTGATGTCGTTTGTCGATTATCAGCTGATGATGGAGATGTGTCACAATGTGGATGCCTATCGATTGAGTGGCAAGTTCTACAAACGTCGCGACAGTGTGGATCCGCGTTTCAAGATGGTGCTGTGGGACACAGACTTGGCATACGGGAATTCTCGGTTTCATGAAAGTTGGCGCACCGACACCTGGATGTATCTCAACAACGATGTCCTTTATCGAGAAAACAACCGCTATCTGGTGCCCTTCTGGTGGTACCGGCTCAACGCCGACCCGCAATACACTGCACTGCTCAAGCAACGTTGGGCACAATACCGCAACAGCAATCTGAGCGATGACCGCCTGGTGGCAACAGTGGATTCGTTGGCCGGAGTGCTCACTGCCTGTGGTGCCATGCAGCGCAACAGCCAGGCTTGGCCGCGCTGGGGCGTGAAAGTTTGGCCCAATTATTATGTGTCTTCCGACTTCGATGATGAGTTGAATTACCTCAAGCGATGGCTCGCTGACAGGCTGCGTTGGATGGATGAACAACTGGATTATTTGCCACCGCGATGATAAAATTGTGCCTTTCGTATGTCAGTTCTTGTTTTTTGATTAATTTTGTGGCCTTAAAAGTACTGTAAAACAAAATGATGAAGCGACTTAAAGCAATAGTATTATTGACGATGCTGTTGATGTTTTCGGACATCACAATAGCTTATGCCGCCACCAATTTTCCTCCTGTAGATACCACTGTAACCATCACATCCACCAATCTGCCCATCGTGTGGATTGAGGTGGGAGGCGATAGCATCATGCGTGACCAGCGCATCACGGCATACATGAAAATCATCTATAACGGGAAGGGAGTGCTCAATTATGCCGATACGGTGGCATTTCCCGGGCAGCGCGTGGATTACGAGGGCTATATTGCCCTGCGTCACCGTGGAAATTCATCTTATGCTTGTCCCAAAAAGCCTTATTTATTCCACACGATGGAAGGTCCCTTGGAGCAGACCGATAAAAAGAAAAAGGTCTCGTTGCTGGGCATGGGTAAGGACAACAAGTGGGCCTTGCTTGCACCCTATCAAGACAAGAGCATGATTCGAGACCTGCTGGCTTATGAGATATCTGGCCCATGGATGGAATACACACCACAGGGACGATTCTGCGAAGTGTATCTTGACGGCATCTACTACGGTGTGTTTATCCTCACCGAAGTGGTGTCTCAGGGCAAAAACCGCTTGAATCTTCCCGATCCAGGTGACAGTGACGATGCTCTCACCGGTGGATATATCATGGAGGTGGATTGTGACGATGAACCCTATCATCTCTCGAAGTATGCTCCCACCAACAGCAATGGCTATAGCTTCTCTGGCAGGAGCATCTATTTCCAGTACAAGTGGCCCGACTATGAGGACATGACCCAAGAACAAATCGACTATATTGACAATGCAATCGACGAGATGGAAGATGCATTCGCCTCGCCCAGGTATAAAGACCCGGAAGTTGGGTATGCTAAATACATCGATGTGCAGAATTTTGTTGATTATCAGTTAGCAGAGGAGTTGGCACACAACGTGGATGCTTATCGGTTGAGCGGCAAGTTTTTCAAGCGCCGCGATAGCGTTGATAACCGCTTCAAGATGGTGATTTGGGACATGAATCTGGCCTACGGCAATGCTAAGCATCTGTTCGCATGGAAAAACGACAACTGGAGATATCGTGACAATGCCAACATGTATTATCAGGGCGAGATGAACCTCATTCCGTTCTGGTGGATAAGGCTAAACAATGATAATGCCTATAAGGAGAGGCTCAAGGAGCGTTGGGCGCAATACCGTGAGTCTAACGTCAGTGACCGCAACATCATGGCTACTATCGACTCCCTAACCCGTGTGGTCACCTCGTATGGCGCAATGGACCGTAACAGCAGGGCATGGCCCACTTGGGGCGAATATGTTTGGCCCAACTACTACGTCTCCACCGACTATGAAGACGAGATAGCCTATCTCAAGCAGTGGCTCACCGAACGCATTGCCTGGATGGATTCCAAGTTAGGTTATGTGGCACCCGAGCCACCAGATCCTCCCGAACCCCAATTTGTTGTTGGTGACTGTAATGGCGATGGCCAAGTGACGATTGGCGATGTCAATTTTCTCATCGATGTTCTGCTGACAGGAGAAACCCTCGACGAGCAGACTTTCACGCGTTGTGACGTGAATTCTGACGGTGAAATATCCATTGCCGATGTCACGTCACTTATCGAGATTTTATTATATCTGTAACGACAGATTTTTAGAAGCTTTTACGGCATGAAACGAAAATCATTCTTCATCATCTTTGCCTGTTTTGCGATGGCTTTGGTGGCACAGGATGCAATCCGAGTGAACTATAAAGGCCTACACCCCACCATCAGCGACTTTGTGTCGGCTTACGTCTCATCGCGTGACAGTGAAGATGAGGAAGTCTGCGTTGATGAGTCATTCAATGCCATGGGCTATGCTTGGAAACGGCACCAAAAGGGCCTTCAACTCGATGACGGGGTAACGCTCACTGTCGATGAGAAAAACGGCTACGTGGTTTATGAATACAGGCCAGAGTATGAATCCGAAGGATTCGTTTTGAGGATTGAAATGTGCTATTGGAACGAGGCCGACCGAAGGCACAAACTGTTTGCCTATAATGTGTCATGCTTTCAGAATGGCCAGTATTCCCCTGGCCAGTTTGACGGCATCACTTTCTTCCGTTATGACAATGTCACTAAAAAGATGACCTATTGTGAAGCGCCAGGCTTCGAGGAGTTTTATGGTATAGAAGACGGTGCCAGGGGATACAGCTACACTTTGCCGCGTGTTGGTAAGGACATCATTGTCACATTGTGGTATGAGAACGGAAAGAAGGAGCGGACACTCAAGTGGAATGGCCACCGTTTCGGTCTTTGAACCGTCTGAGTTCTCGCCCCTGAGGTGATATTCTTCATGACGTGAATATGCAGCAAGCCAGACTTGTTATCTTCTCATAATGCCTGCGAGGTTTTTTCCTCGCAGGTATTGTTTAATCATGATATATGTATTATCTTCGCCGCATGGAACATCCCAAGTTCATCATAACCAATGGCGGCTTCCTGCGTCTAGGCATGGTCACTTTGCATCGCGACCTGCTCATGGCGCATGAGCAGTGTTTGGGTGGCGGGTTCTATGAGTTTGATTATGCTGGAGGTCGGCTGATTCTTTCAGGTAAGTCGTTTGACTACGGCCCTCCACGATGGAACAAGATAGAAACGCTCAAGGTCTCGGAGGCTTTTGCCGGCATGGCGATTCTATATCGGGATTATTCGGGCGATGAACACAATCTCAATAGTGCCTTCGCCATTGAGTACTATTGACATGAATAGCCATAATAACAAGGAATATGAATCAGTTCTTGAATGAAATAAAGGCTTTGTTGCCTGAGGATAGGGTTTACACCGACGAGTTGCGCACCTTGGCTTGGGGCACAGATGCGAGTTTCTATCGCATGACACCCAAAGTCGTCATCCGTGCCAAGAATGAGGACGAAGTGGCGATGATTGTCAAGACGGCCAATAAATTTGGACTGCCGTTCACGTTCCGTGCTGCGGGAACATCGCTTTCAGGACAAAGCCTGAGCGATAGCATCCTGATTGTGGCAGGGAAGAATTGGGAGGAATTTAGCGTTGCTGCTGATGCCGAGAGCATCACCTTGCAACCTGGCATAGTGGGCGCGAGGGTGAATCAAATCCTAAAGCCGCTGGGCCGCGTGTTCCCGCCTGATCCTGCCAGCATCGGCTCGGCGATGGTAGGTGGCATCGTCGCTAATAACGCTTCGGGCATGAATTGCGGCACTCATGCCAACAGCGACCGAATGCTTCTGTCGGCACGCTTGGTGCTGCCCGATGGCACCGTACTTGACACGGGCGACGCTGCAAGTCGTGAGGCATTCAGGCACTCACATCCCGAATTCATCGCCAAAATCGAGGCTCTGCGCGATCGCATCTGTGCCAACGGACCACTAGCTGAACGCATCCGCAAGAAATACAGCATCAAGAATGTCACGGGCTTGAATCTACGGCCCTTTGTCGCCTACGATGACCCGTTTGACATCATCGCCCACTGCGTGGTGGGCAGCGAGGGCACTTTGGCATTTATCAGCCGGGTGACGATGCGCACCCTGCACGACTATCCCTGCAAGGCTTCAGCGATGCTCTACTTCTTCACCATGCGTGAGAGTTGCGAGGCGGTAGTCGCTCTCAAGAAACTGAAGTCGAGCGACGAGGACATCTCCATGAGCGAGGAGAACCTGATGGTCAAAAGTGCCGAGATGCTCGACTACCTGTCGCTGGCATCGGTCGATGACCCGGTCAATCTGCAATATAAACGCGATGTGGATGCAGGCAAAATCGATGGTGTGGAGCCCGGTGATTACCATAACCTGACGGCTATCCTCACCGAGACCAAGGCGATGACACCCGACGACCTGCTGCAGCGCATCGAAACGATTACCGACTGCCTGTCGCAGTTCAAGACATATATCCCTGTCGAATTCACTACCGACCCTGCCATCTATGGCAAGTATTGGGCTATCCGCTCGGGCATCTTCCCCAGTGTGGGCGGTGCGCGTCCCGTGGGCACTTCGTGTCTCATCGAGGACGTGGCTTTTGCCGTCGAGGACTTACCCGAGGCAACCGTCAAGTTACAAAAGCTCATTGCTGACCACGGCTACAAGGATGCCTGCATCTATGGCCATGCTTTCGAGGGCAACTACCATTTTATCATCAATCAGCTCTTCAGTGACGAGAGCGAGGTGCAGCGTTATGCCGCCATGATGCGCGACGTGGCACGTCTCGTGGTAGAGGAATATGACGGCTCACTCAAGGCCGAGCATGGTACTGGCCGCAACATGGCGCCCTTTGTCAAGTATGAGTGGGGTGAGGAGGCTTTTGCCGCCATGCGTGAACTGAAGGAGATTTTCGACCCGCCTCATCTACTCAACCCGGGTGTCATTTTCAACGATGACCCCGAGTGTTTCATCAAGCACTTCAAGCCTCTGCCTGAACTCAAGATGAAAGGACTTGGCACGCCGATGGCTCCTGAAGGTGACCATCACGATAGCACACGCGAGACCGTCAAGGGTGTGCTCAAGGCCAACAAGTGCATCGAGTGCGGATTTTGTGAGGTGAACTGCGTGACCTGCGGCTTCACGCTCTCGTCGCGCCAGCGCATTGTCATCCAACGCGAGATTTCCCATCTGCGTGAGACAGGTAGCGACCCCAAGCGTCTGGCAACGCTCGTCAAGCAATACCGCTACCAGGGTGACCAGACCTGTGCCGGTGATGGCTTGTGTGCCACCTCCTGCCCGATGAAAATCAATGTGGCTGACCTTACGCACCTTGTGCGTCAAGAGAATTTACCCGTTACTGGTATGGGTTATAAGGCGGGCGACTTTGCAGCGCGTCATTTCACGGGCGTCAAGAACGGCTTGCGCTTCGTCCTAGATACAGCGCGACTGAGCCACAACGTACTTGGTACTTCAGCCATGAAGGGCGTTACCAATGTCATGCACAAGGCTGGACTGCCCTTGTGGACACCCGCCATGCCTGGTAAAGCCCGTCAACCTCGTGCCAGCCATGTGGGCGATAGAGACCTCAAAGTGGTTTATTTCCCCTCGTGCATCAACCAGACGATGGGACTGTCTAAAGGCGCACCTGTCAAGAACACACTCGTCGATGAGATGGTGCAGTTGTGCCGCAAGGCAGGCTACGAGGTCATCTTCCCCGATGGGTTGGAAAGGATGTGCTGCGGCACCATTTGGGAATCCAAGGGAATGCTCGACATTGCTGACCGTAAAACTGCCGAACTCGATGAGGCGTTGTGGCAGGCGAGCAAACAGGGCAAGTACCCTGTTGTGTGTGACCAGAGCCCCTGTCTGCACCGCATGCGCAAGTGCATCTCGCGCATGAAACTCTACGAGCCCGTTGAGTTCATTTGGGAATATCTGCGTGATCGTTTGGAGTTCGCTCCCATTGACCGCCATATCGCTCTGCACTTCACCTGCTCGACACGTGAGATGGGACTGGTGGACAAGATGACACAGTTGGCACGATTGTGCAGTAACAACGTCTTCCTGCCCGAAGGCGTCGGTTGCTGTGGCTTTGCCGGTGACCGCGGCTGGACCTACCCTGAGGTCAACTGCTGGGCATTGCGCAAACTGCGCAAGCAATTACAGGACAACTGCATCGAGATGGGTTACAGCAACAGCCGCACCTGCGAGGTGGGTCTGGAAACCAACGGCGGCATCCCCTACCAGAGCATCGTCTATCTCGTCAACGAAGTCACAATAGCGAAGATGAGGTAAAGTCTAACAATCGTCACAGCGATAAACAGCATAGTTTTTATAGTAATAGTGTCAGTGTGAGTTTTTTTCTGGAATATTGTGTTGTTTTTGATGTGATTTTGCGTCTAATGAACAAATGACAATTATCCACAAAACGTTATACCATTATGAAAGCTGCATTTAAATATATCTTAATCTGGCTGCTCTTGACAGTGGTCGTATTCGTAATGTTTTACTCTGTCGGCGCTGTTGTGCTGGGCGTTTCGGGCGTTAACGATGTCGCTGAAATTGCTATGAACCCATGGCTCTTGGCTGGCGCTTTGACCTGTGCCGATTTACTGCTCCTGTTGCTGTTTTGGAAAAGAAGATATACACGCAACTGGGTCAAATACGGCTTTACGTATGGTGAAGATTTCTCAACAGCCAATTTGTGTCTGTGGACTGTGCTGGGAGCCTTCGGCTGCCTGTTGTTGGAGATTTCGCTTCATCAGTATGTGCCTGTTCCTGTTGATCCGGAAGTAGAAGAATGGTTGGGATTATTGCTGTCGAATCCTCTCGGTATCGTGTCTGCTTGCTTGATTGGACCGCTTGCCGAGGAGGCCATCTTTAGGGGTGCCATCCTGCGTCGGCTGTTGGAGAAGAAATGGAATCCCTGGATTGCCATCGTGATTTCGGCTGTTTTCTTTGCCCTTGCCCATGGTAATTATGAGCAGGGCATGACAGCGATCATCATGGGTTGCTTTATGGGTTGGATTTATTACCGCACCCGCAGCATCATGCCCTGTTTCTTGGTACATGCCGTCAACAATACGACAGCTACCGTCGTGGCCTATGCATTGCCTGAGTCGATGGCTGAAAATCTTGGCACGCCCTTGTCGATAGGTATCCCATTGATTGTGTTGAGCCTTATTCTTATTTATGTTGCCGGAAGGCGCATCGGCAAGATGACCGATGACCGGACCCCGGTACCGGTCCCCGCTGACGAAGTGTTGCCACCTCTGCCCCCCATGAATCCAGGCACTCCTTTGCCTCCTGAATTTGAACAGCAGGACTAACCACGATTATAGGTGTTTGTGATAATTGAATGCCAAGTGGTTGTCACTTATCACCGTAGTGCCCCTTTAGAGAGACGACAAAGACAGTGATGATATCATCCTCAATTTTATAAATCATCCGTGAACTTTTGTTGATTCGTCGGCTCCAATATCCTTCAAGGTTGCCCTTCAATTGCTCTACCTTGCCAGTGCCGGTTGTAGGGTGTTCACACAACTCCTCAAACAAAGCGGCAATCTTTAGCAACATTTTCTTTTGACCCGATTTGCGCCATTCATCGAGATGGCGCTCTGCTTCGGACGTGAGAACAATTTGGTAACTCATACGCCTAACCTCTTGCGGATGTCATCCATGGTATAAGCCTTTCCTTGTCCTTCGTTCATTTCTTGTATGCCACGATTGACAGACTCCATATTTTCGGGGTCTTCAAACCATTTGTCGCCTGATGGTGAAGGGTTTTCATGCACTTCGACCGAGATGCTGTTAGCCTTGGCTATCAGTATCTGCTCGATGTAAGCTTTCAAACTGCGTCCTTGAGCCACCGCCATCAGTGAGAGTTTCTGCAATACTTCCACGGGCAGATCAATATTTTTCCTCTTAATTGTCGTTTCCATAACATCAATTCATTTTAATCACCGCAAAGATATATAATATATTTAATATACACAATATATCTCAGTAAAAAACAATGATTGTGGTGCCTAAGTCCTAAAGATCACTCTGTCAGTTAGCGACCTGAATTGCACCCTACGGTGTCATTGCCCACGGCCTGTAATTCCTTTCGTAATTCTAATAACAGGGCGTTTTGAACAAAACAGGATAGATTATTTACACGACAGGATTAATCTTGACTTTGATAAATTGTGAGCAATTATATTGGGCTATGAATTGTCATACTCCGTTTTTCTGCTTCATAATCCTTGGGTTTTGTATGAGTTGTGGGGAAAAAATGTATCTTTGCAGAGATATTACTTAACTAAACAACTATACAATTATGAATGGAAATTTCTGTTATTACAACCCCACGAAGCTTTATTTTGGCGAAGATTCGCTGAACTTTCTGAGTGACGAACTCAAGAATTTTGGACCTGTGGTGCTGCTTAACTATGGGAGTGGCAGCGTGAAGCGCAACGGCATCTATGATCAGGTGACGGCTGTCCTGAAAGCTGCAGGTAAGACTGTTGTCGAGAACCCTGGCGTGATGTCCAATCCCACGCTCGAGAAACTGCGCGAGGGCATTCTGATTGCCCGTGACAACAATGTGGACCTGATTCTCGCATTGGGCGGTGGCAGCGTCTGCGACTACTCCAAGGCCGTAGCTGCCTAGGTGTACTGCGAGGGTGATTATTGGGACAAATTCTATCTCAAGCAGCAACAACCCGATGTCGACCAGCGTATCTTGCCCGTTGGCTGCGTCTTGACAATGGCTGGCACTGGCTCGGAAATGAATGCAGGCACCGTGATTACCGATGCCGAGAACACCTTCAAGGTGGGCCATGTGTTTGACTCCCGCCTGATGCCCAAGTTCTCTATCCTGAATCCGCGGTTCACGATGACTGTCCCGTTAGATCAGATGAAGGCGGGCATCTATGACATCATGAACCACATCATGGAGCAATACTTCTCAGACTTTGACGACAACACCAGCGACTACCTCTCCGAGGGATTGATGCGCGGCCTCATCGTGGCATCGCGCAAGGCGGTGAAGGATCCTCAGGACTATGAGGCTCGTTCCAACATCATGTGGACCGCGACCTGGGCGCTGAACACACTTTTGGGCCTGGGTAAACGCGAAGACTGGATGGTGCACATGATTGGCCACTCGGTGGGCGCATGGACCCATGCTCCTCACGGCTATTGCCTGGCCTCGGTTTCGATGGCCTACTACAAGCGCGCCATGCAGCCAGGTATGTCCAAGTTCGCCCGCTTTGCCCGCAACGTATGGGGCATCAACACCGAGGGCATGACCGACGAGCAGGCAGCAACCGCAGGCCTTGAAGCGCTCAAGGCATGGATGCTTGAGATTGGACTGCCTCTGACTATCGGTGAACTGGGCGCAACGGCCGAGATGATTCCTGGTATCACCAAGGGCACCATCGTCTATCCTGCCGGTTACTTGGATTTGAAGCCCGAAGACATCACCGCCATTTTGCAGGAGAGCCTGTAATCAATCAGTCGAGGTCAGGAATGTTGCCAATTGGGCAGTCAAAGAATCATTTGAACGAGAATGAGGAACTGCTGCCATTGGAGCTCTTGAATTGACCCTCGTAAACGCCATTCCTGTAGGTGCCATCCAGATTTCCTGTCTTGGCACCTGCTTTTTGCACTTGCAGCACCAGTTTGCCGGATTCTTTGTCGTAGCTGATGAGGGTCAAGGAGCGTTTCTCGGCATTGTTGCCAAAGTCGAGCGATGTGCTGGTCGGGTTGTAAAGCATGGTACCCTCAGAGCCGTTCAACTGGATTCTTGTGCCGCAATTTCCCATCAATCCTTTCAAATCAAGCGTGAGATTTGACGTGATGGACTTGGGAGCGCCATTTTCCTTGATGAATTGCTCGTATTCGTTTCCGATGGGAGTGTACATGCGCATGAAGTCCTGAGTGCTGACGCCCATGACTTTGATGTTGTAGTCATCGCTGCTCTCCATGTTTGGCCCCATTTTGGAGCTTCTCAGTTTAACTGAAGAACCTGCTGCAACATTCTGTCCTTGAATGATTTCGGTCTGGCGAGGGCCTCCACCCCAGTAGCCCGAAGTATAGATGACCTGATAGGCGCTTCCCGGTATGTTGAAATTAGTCTTGTTGGTAACGGTGAAAACGTAGCCATCGGCCGAAACCCATTCACCCTCATAGTAATCATCTCCATAGGTGTCTGCATCCGATATGATGATGCCGCCTTTGAGCTTTGTGTTGAATGTCGTGACCAGATGATCAACAAATCGATAGTCCTTCATGCGCAACGCATTGGCCGCATCGTCCAGGTCAGGCTTGAATTGACCGGTTGCAGTCGCGAATTTCAACCGTTCGGGCGGGTAGGCGAAGAGGCCGTGGCTGCGGATGATGTGAAATGCTCCCTTATCTTCTTTGCTCATTACCATATCAACATTCTGGCTGATTTTCACGTTGTAAGTGCTTTCATCCACTTGCTCGATAGTGAGAGAACCGGGGTTGAGGACAAAGGCGATGGAGTCGGCATGAGCCGCATCGCTATAGAACTCAGCCATCTTGTTCTTGTCACCTTTTTGGACGGCTTCGGCAAACTGTACCAGAAAGTCTTTAATCTCTTTCTCGGTGTTATCGCATGCGGTCAGGCCTGTCACGATGGCCAACACGCTAATGGTCTGTAAAAAGAGTTTTTTCATTTTCGTCGAGGTTAATGGGTTGTATAATCGGATACAAAATAACACAAATTTTCGCTAAAACAGTCAGCCTGTGACCGATTATTTGTTGCCGGGGATGCTCATCCAGTGCTTGCGCTCGTCATCAGCCATCTGCTCAATGGCATAACGCAGGGCGGTGCGGGGCATCTCGTGGGCATGCTGTTCTAGGAACTGTCGCAGCAGGTCCATACTGCAGCGCTTGCCCACCTCGCGCAACATCCAGCCCACGGCCTTGTGCATCAGGTCATGCGGGTGATGCAGGTGCCACTCGGCGTAGCGCAGGCACCATGACGGGTCGCCCTGCTGCGTTGTCTTCCAGGTGCTCACCATGCTCATGCGTTGCTTCCACAGGCAGGGACTGCCTGCCAACTCATCCATGACGGCCCGTTTGTCGCCCAGATGAGTGGGCAACAGCAACCAATGGCCCAGAATCTTGGGTGCCGACAAATCAACCAGGTCCCAGTTGTTGGCTTGCTCGGCATGTTGCAGGTACAGCCTGACAATATCATCTCTTTCTCGGATGGCCATCTCGTCATTCTCAAGCCGCATTTTCGACAGTTTTTCAAACTGTGCAACCAGGATGAGCAGTCCGCACAGCCTCACCTCGTGCCACCGCGATATCAGCAGTTCGGGCAGTTCCTCAAGGGGCGTATCATTGGCCACCAGTTTCACGACTTGGCGCGTCTGTGGCACCTTCAACCCCAGGAACTCGTCGCCTTCGCCATATTCACCCGGTCCTGTCTTGAAGAACCCCATCAGCACCTGTCGCTGCTTGTCATTCTGCAACGACTCCATATATCCGATAATCTCTTTAGCCGTCATCATGCCACAAAGATACGTCATATTTGTTTTTTTGTATCTGCTGCTTGCCGTAAAAATGAAAAGTGTTGTATCTTTGTGTCGGAATTTAATCAATGAGTTCATGAGTAACACCATCGAAAACGCTAATCTATCCACCACCCGCAAGACGATTGTGGGAATTCAGTTCTTGTTTGTGGCCTTCGGCTCTACTGTCCTCGTCCCGTTACTTGTGGGACTTGACCCGGCCACCGCTTTATTCACCGCCGGTATCGGCACTTTTATTTTTCACATGGTCACCAAAGGTAAGGTGCCCATTTTTTTAGGCTCTAGTTTTGCCTTTATCGCGCCCATCATTTCGGCCTCCAAGCAGTGGGGCATGCCGGGTACGATAGCCGGCATAGCGGGCGTCGCATTGGTTTATTTCATCATGTCGGCGCTGATCAAGTGGCAAGGGCGGCGATTGCTCGAGCGCTTGTTCCCGCCTGTCGTCATCGGGCCAGTCATCATTTGCATTGGTCTGTCGCTTGCACCCGCTGCCGTCAATATGGCTCAGGAAAACTGGCTGCTGGCCTTCATCTCGCTGTTGACCGCCATTGTTGTGCTTGTTTTGGGCAGGGGCCTCCTCAAGTTGGTGCCGGTTGTGTGCGGTATCATCGTGGGTTATGTTGTGGCGTGGATGATGGGTCTGGTGGACTTCACTGCAGTGGGTAGCGCCCCATGGTTTGCCCTGCCGCATAGCATCACCCACTTCCAGCTGCCGCAGTTCGCATGGGAACCGTTCCTGTTCATGATACCTGTAGCTGTTGCCCCTGTGATTGAACACGTTGGAGATGTCTATGTGGTGAGCGCTGTGGCTGATAAGGATTTTGTCAAGGATCCTGGGCTGCACCGCACGATGTTGGGTGATGGATTGGCTTGTCTGGTGGCTTCACTCTTTGGCGGCCCTCCCGTGACCACCTACAGCGAGGTGACTGGCGCCATGCAGATCACGCGCATCACCGCTCCCGCAGTCATCCGCATCGCTGCAGGAACGGCCATTGTCTTCTCGGTCATCGGCAAGATGAGTGCCCTGTTGCAGAGCATCCCCTCCGCGGTCTTGGGTGGCATCATGCTCATGTTGTTTGGTTCCATCGCTGCGGTGGGTATTCAGAATTTGGTGAATAATAAGGTGGACTTGAACCTGACGCGTAACATTATCATTGTGAGCGTGGTGCTGACATTGGGTATTGGGGGTGCCATCATCCCGATGGGTTCGTTCTCGCTGAGCGGCATTGGCCTGGCTGCAGTTGCCGGTGTCATTCTCAACCTTGTTATCCCACAATCCCGTGAAGCATGAAAGCGAAGATTCAATAAAATGATATAACGATTAGTGGCTTTAATTAGCTTTTCGTATATTTGCCGACGATAATCAAAATAATAAGGATGATGAGACGACTTTTGACATTAATGATGGTGCTGGCCATTGCGACCGATGTTTGGGCATGGCAACCGCTGTTTGTGGGCCATCGTGGCTGCAACATCGGTGTGGAGAATACTGCCGAGGCTTTCCGCAATGGCGTTGACGTGTACGGCTATGACGGGCTGGAGTGTGACGTGCGAGTGACCAAGGACGGCTTCTATGTCATCAGCCACGACGAGACGACCAACCGCTTGGGCGGTAACCTCACCGTCGCCGATGCCACCCTTGCCGAACTGCTTGCCGAGCAATATACCCAGACGCGTGGCGGCGTGACCTACACGGGCCACATCTGCACCGTGGCCGAGTACCTGGCCATCTGTGTCGAGAAGGGTGTCTTCCCCGTCATCGAGCTCAAGTGGACCACCGGCATTAACAATAATGACATGAGCAACTTCGATGGGTTGGCCCGTTTGGTCATTGAAATGGGGCTGACCGACAAGGTCATCTTCCTCACGTCGATGAAAAAATCTCAGGAGTATATTGCCACCAACTATCCCCAGTTCACCCGCCAGTGGCTGTGCAATGCTAATTGGGAGGGCAACGAGGAGTGGTGCCGCCAATACGGCCTCAACCCCAGCATCTCGATCGGTAACTTCGATGCCAACACAGTCAAGACCTTCCGCAACATGGGTTTGCATGTGGCCATGTGGACAGTGGACACCGAGGAAGATTACTTGAAATATGGCAACATGGGTGTCACCATGATGACGTGCAACTCACTCAAGCCCAACGAGATGCCTGTGCTTGAAGATAAATGATGCGGCAATTGAATCTTGAATTAAAGTTCTCTCGCACCAAGTTTCTCGAGTGACTGTTTGCGCAATTTAGTCCACTTTTCGGTGGTTGGTATCGTCTCGTCAAAGACGTTTGACTTGACTTCCTGGCGTTTCCATGTCAGGTAGTTCTCGCTGATGACGATGTTCTCGCCGGTGTTGCGTTGCATTTCCTCACTGTCCTTGCCGATGAGGTAGAAATCGCCTTTCTGGTAGCGGTAGATGTAGGTGTCGGTCGAGGTACCGTAACTGCCCGCGCTGCACCACACGCCAACGGCGATGCGCAGCGTGCCGCGCTCGGTGACCGTTAATGCGATGTCATGGCGGCAATACTCGTTATCATCAGCTGGAATCACATTGTCATACTGCCGCCACTGGCTGAACAGGCCCTGAGCGTCGCCGAAGTAGATGGCGAGGATGGGCTGGTTGAAGTTGTAGACGTAGCCGTCGTCGCGCCGCTTCAGGTTCTCCTCGTAGTCGGGTGTTGCTATCACGACGAGGTCAGCGATACCGTCCTTGTTCAAGTCACCTTGTGACTCCTGATGCAGCCAGCCGGCGGGAACAATGTCCTCGACCGACGTGCCCTGCCGCTTCAACTCCACGGCCTGGACGCTATGACAGGTTACTGCCATCAGCACGAAGGCTGCAATGCTCTGTATGATTTTGAATCGTCTCATTGTCTCTAACTCCTAACTCCTGACTCCTAACTCCTAACTCCATTACTGTCGCTTGAAGCGCATGCCGTCCCACACGAGGCGTATCCCCGTCTTTTTCAAAGAACCTTTGTAAATATCCACGGTGATGTCCTTGCCCTGTTGCGGCAGATGGTACAAGACAACAGTCTCATCATATTTCGTCATCTCATCACCCTTCTCTAGACTGGACTTATAGTCCTCCAAATCAATGTGAGCGCCGAGTAGTTCGTCTTCGGCGGTATATATCTTGCGAGTGGCGTTGTCGTAGATGTAAAACGTGGTGCCGCAGTATTGGCCGAGGTAATACTTACCGCCCGACATCGACACGACGTTCTCGGCTATGATTTTGTGCTTGCCGTCGGCGCAGTTCCAATAACACATCTCGTAATAGAAATAATCGTCCTCATCGCCATAGTCACCACACAGGTTGGAATCAAACGTGTATCGTATATACCCGTTTTTCTCGTCTACCGTAAATTGAACACATGGATCTTGGGGCTCACCCAGCAAATAATGGTTCCAGCATTGAGAGAGGAGCCACAAGACCTCACTCGTCTCGTCTTGAGCGAGGAATGCCTCAAGAAAGTCGGTGATTTTGGGAGCCTTGCCCTTATAGGTCACCACGGAGTCCAACTCGTAGATGAATATGTCCGCGGGATAACTCTTCTGGCCGTAGGCGCTGATGCTGCCCAGCGACAGCAGCGCCGTGAAGATGATAGCAATTACCTTTTTCATAATCTTAGTTATTTGCTGATGGCCAACGATGGCATCGCAACAAAGATACATCATTTTTCTATAAATAGACAAATATCATGCCGAAAAAATCACCTGACCACCCATTGGTCACAAAACGGCGCAGAATGTCCTAAATATTTGCTGCAATGAAGGGGAATGCCTATCTTTGGCACCTTGCCCAAGATAGGCTTCGCTTCGGGATAAAAAACAAAAAACTGCGTTTTTCGTTTTGTTCTCCCCTCGGCTTGCACTATCTTTGCACACATGACCAATCCAGTTGCCATCAGGCTGCTCAACCAGCAACTCATCTGCCCGCAGTTCAGTGATCCTGCCGCGGTGGTCAGCCACATGGGTGCTGTCCAGGCGCAGGAGTACCGCATGATGCGGTGGGCCGTGGAGATGCGCACCCGCAAGCCGTCGGTACGGGCGTTCAAGCGCGCCTTCGACAGCGGGCAGGTCATCCGCCTGCACCTGATGCGCGGGACTTGGCACCTGGTCGCGCGCGATGACTATTGGGCTTTGCTTGACCTGTGCTGCCCCAAAGCCATTGCTGTCATCCGCGGATGGATGCACAGCAATGGAATCAACATCCCTGAGCAAGAGCAACGGACCATCCAAGACGTCCTTGCCCTAACGGCAGCCGATGAGGGGAGCGTGACAAAAGAGGATTTCGTCCAGGCATTTGTCGAGCGGGATATCCGCATGGATGCACATCGGCTGTCTTATCACATCCGCATGGCCGAGATGTCGGGAGTGCTGTGCAGTGGCGACTTGTTGCCCATGAAGGCTACCTATGCGCTGGCAGCAGATAAACTGGGGCCGAGAAACACTGTCGACCGCGACGAGGCTCTGTTGCTATTGACCCGCAAATACTTCCAGAGCCATCAGCCCGCCACACTCGAGGATTTCGTCTGGTGGTCAGGCTTGAACATCGGTGATTGCCGCAGGGGCATCGCCCTGTTAGGAAACACCCTCCATTTGATGAAATGGCAAGGCCGGGAGTTCTTCCTCACCGATGACTGCCGCACACGAGGATTCCGCAAAGGCCGTTACTTGCTGATTCCCCCCTACGATGAATACCTCATCGGCTACAAGAGCCGCGACATCGTCCTTGCGCCTGAGCACATGCATCGCGCTCACAACAACAGTGGCATCTTTCAGCCCGTCATCGCCCGTGACGGCATCATCTGCGGAAACTGGGTGCCCTTCAAGAACGGCAGCCAGGTCGATTTCTTCATCGGGGACCACGATGACGGCATCCAGGCCGAGTGGGTAAGATACCAACGATTCCAAGACAAATGAGTGATAACAGAAATGGGCCAACACGAAGGTAACCCCGACAAGCAGCCCGAGACCAAGACTCAAGACAAGTACAACATGAAATCAATAGAATAGCAAGATGAATCAAGACAACAAACAGCAGATTGCACGCATCCGCACGATGGAGCAGCGGATGAACCGTGTTACAACAGCAGTGAAGCGCCTCTCGGTTGCCCTTGACAAGTGGGAAGCCGCACAGGAGGACATCACCGCACTCGGTGAATACTATGGCAGCGACATGTGGCGACAGGACTTTGCCGATGATGAGGCTGGCCTCTTGCCTGCCGACCTGAAACGCGGAGTCCTCAGCGAGGATGGCCTGTGGAACCTCCTTGTCGATGTCCGTGAACTCAACATCCTCCTGAAAGCCGCAACCAAAAAGAAAAAATGATGACACTATTAGAAGCGATTCAAGCCCGTCACAGCGTGAGGGCCTATAAAGAGCAGCCGCTGACCGATGCCGATGCCCGTGCGCTGCAAGACAAGATTGACCAAGTCAACCGCGAAGGTCGGCTGCACATCCAACTGATTCGCAACGAGCCGAAGGCTTTCCTGGGGCCGTTCGCGCGCTACGGCAAGTTCCGCAACGTGACCGACTACCTGGTCATGATTGGCGAGAAAGCCGAAGACCTGGACGAGCGCATCGGCTACTACGGCGAACAGCTGGTTTTATATGCCCAGACACTTGGGATGAACACCTGCTGGGTGGGCCTCAGTTACACCAAGATACCTGGGACCTATGTCCTCAACGAGGGTGAGGTCATCCAGGCCTACATTTCCATCGGCTACGGCGAGACGCAAGGCGTGACGCACAAGATCAAGCGTATTGACCAGGTGAGCAACATCAGCGACGATTCTCCTGAGTGGTTCCGCCGCGGTGTAGAGGCTGCCCTGCTTGCCCCAACCGCCATCAATCAACAGAAGTTCTCCTTCGAACTGCTGCCCACCGAGGATGGTCAACTGCCCCGCGTCATCGCCAAGCGCCACTTCTCCCTTGTCGGCTACACACAGATGGACCTGGGCATCGCCAAATACCACTTCGAACTCGCCGCCGGCCCCGAAAACTTCCACTGGGCATAATACAACAATAAAAAAGAAGACAACACGCATTCTTAATAAAAGGAAAACAATAAGTACAATAAATACAATGGCATCCGCATTCTTGTATTTATTGTACTTATTGTTTTCTGTTTTGTTCGTTGTCGTTGTGGGGGTTATAAGGATAAGTGTTGATGTTTGAGGGATTGGCGCATGGTCATGAGTTCTTGGATATTGCCGATGAATGAGATGATGCCAACGGTCATCAGCAACGAGATGACAGTGACGGTGAACAATCGGGAGTTGTCGCATAGCCATTCCAGGAAAAAGATGTGATGAGTATCGAATTTAAAGACTGGAACATTTGTGGGCGACAAGAGGAGATAGGAGATGGCTCCACCACCAACAATAAGTCCTGCAAGAAACGCAACTACCATTGCCATCTTGTAACGACGCAGGGTCGCTTCCTGATGCTGCTTGATGTACTCCACGGCGTCCAGGCGCTTGGTTAGCGAGGCCATGAAGGCGTCGCTGTCGTCGAAGTGCGGTTTCTGGGCGAGGAAAAGTTCCTCTAGGGCTTTATCTTTGTTCATAACTGTAGCTTTGCTTTAAGTTTGTCACGTCCTCGTGAGAGTTGTTGCTTAACCGCATCCTGCGATGCATCGGTAATTGCAGCAATCTCTTTGATGCTATAGCCGTTCAGGTAGAATAGTGTGATGGCCGAACGTTCCTTGGGCGGCAGGGTGCGCAAGGCAAGGTAGAGGTCCTGATGTTCAAACGAAGCATCGGCCTCGGTGCTGCCGATGAATGTCCGCGCCTCGTCGATGCTGTCCATCGTGCGGCAACTCGCTTTGTGGTTGAGGAAAGTATTATGGGCTATCTTGAAGAGCCAGGAGCGGAACTTGCCCTCGTCACGATAACCCGCCAGCGAGAGGTAGGCCTTGACCAGGGCATCCTGTGCCAGGTCATCGGCGTCGTCCTTCTTGCCGCAGCACAGGGCGAGCAAGAAACCTCGCAGGGCCTCTTGCTCACGCTCGACATGCGTTATGAAGACTTCGCGCGTCACAAGTTATTCTTGTGTCGTCACTCTTTTCTCCTCGGCCTCTAGTTCCTTGGCAAGCATCTTCTTGCCAACGAAATAATTCACAAGAAATGCAATGCCCACACCGAGGGAAATCAAACCGAAACAGCAGGCTGCCATGGGGTCATCGACGCCGCCACCTCCCACATAACCAAGCCATGCTCCAAAGCCTATCAATCCGATGCCGAGCAGAATGGCCAGGGTACCCCACAACAGTTTAGTGAGCAGTTTCTCCTTCAACAGTTTCCCATTGCGGGAAATCTTCTTCATTAATTCTTCGATATCCATATCAGGATTCTTCTCGATAGCGGCCAGCACGATTTGTGTGCGTTGGTTGGTCTCATTCATCTTCTTACGGACGCCCGATAAAATAGCAACGATGGGAAGAACGCAACCACATGCAATCGGCACTAATATTTCAGCCAGATGATCCATTTTTTTATTGAATTTGAATTGTTAAACTTCAGTTTTTTGAACCAGTTCACCAATAAAACAAGCCCGGACGCCAAAAGGTGACATCCATCGTTGTTTTTTTCAAAATATTTACCCAAAAACTTCTATAGCAGTGTGTGGATGAAGTCGGTCATCATTTGATCGTGGCGGCGGACGTCGTGGTAGAGGGCTAGTTGGTTGCGGGCGCGATCCAGGTTGTGGGTCGGGTACTTGATTTTATAATAGGTGTCGCCGTTGATGTAGTCGGCGAGAAAGCGCACGCACTGCATGAAGGGGAACAGCGCCACGGCATAAGGTAGCATTTCCATCTCGATAGGCATGAGGAACTCGCGAGCCGACTCCAAATAACCCTTTGTAAAGGCCTTGAAAATCTCCTCGTTGAAGCCCACACGGGACAGGTCTGGATCATCCTCGGCGGTGAAATTGGCCCCGGTGCGTAGGAAGTCGCCGTAGTCCGAGAAGATGAACGACGGCATCACGGTGTCGAGGTCGATGACGCACAGCACCTGACCATCCTGGTCAAAGAGCATGTTGTTGACCTTGGTGTCGCAGTGGCAGATGCGCTTGGGCAGACGGCCCTCACGATAGAGGCGTTCGGCCTGGCACATCTCATCGGCATCGTGTTCCAGTTCGTCAACCATGTCGCGCACCTCGTCGAGATGGCCTGCAGCATCGTTGGCGACGGCTTCGCGCAGCTGGCTCATGCGCAGTTCCATGTTGTGGAAGTCAGGGATGGTCTCGCCTAACTGCTCGGGCACATCGACCAGCATCTTCTCGAAGTTGCCGAAAGCCTTGCCGCAGTCATAAGCGCTCTCGGGCGTGACAGCCTCGCGGGTAATGGTGTTGGAGATATACACCATCACGCGCCAGTAGCGGGCGGCCTCGTCGCAGTAGTAGGTCTTGCCGCTGTGGGCTTTGACAAACTGCAGCACTTTGCGGTCAATGTCGTCGGTATTGCAGGCTTCCAACTTGCAACGGATGTGGGCCGTCACCACCTCGATGTTGTGCTGCAGTAGGTCCACGTCCTGGAAGATGGCGTTGTTGATGCGCTGGAGCACATAATCGGGTGCATCGCCGTCAGTAACAACGTGGTACGTGTCGTTAATGAGTCCGTTACCCAGAGGTTTGACCTCCTTGACCATTCCTGTTATCTCAAATTGTGCCAGTATCCCGATAGTATCGATTGCTTCCATAAATACAGCATTATTACCCATTATTATTAAATGCGAATTTCACAAATTCAACTAATTTCGCTAAAAGAATTATTATTTCGTGAAATATGCCTAATTAGCGAAATTAGCATTAGCCCCGCAGGGCATAAGCCATTGGTTAATTCTTCTTGGCTGCTTTGGCTTCTTTCTTGGCAACCTTTTCCCAATACTTGGCGCCACGGGCTTTCAGTTGCTTGGTGAATTCCATTGCGGCGGCACGTGTGGCGGCCTCATCCTCGGGCTTGGCCCAAGCATGGCGGTATCCACGGAATCTGCTCCACTCGCCGCGGGTGAAATCGGGCACCTGTACAGGCTTGTTTCCGTTGTTCATCGAGAGGCTGCCCAGTTCGGCCAGGCAGCACCACTCGGCCAGGTCATACACGTCGATGTCGAGCGGCAGTCCGTTCTGCAGGCAATAGACCAACCTTGAGTCCATGATGAAGTCCATGCCGCCGTGTCCACCCACCTCTTTGGCCTCCTCGCCGTAGCGTTTCACGAGTGGCGAGGTGAAGGATTGCAGCAGCACTTCGGTGTCTTCCTTGCTCAGGTAGGAATGGCCTGTATAGTCCTTGCTGACGTTGACGCCAGCCTTTTCCAACACGTCCTTGGCCAGAGCAAAGCCCTCAACGGGATACTTGTTGACAAAGCCCTTGGTACCAGTGAGCTGATACATGCGGTTATAGGGTTGCGGCGTCATCACGTTGTGGTGGATTTCGATGACCTTGCCTTTCTCGGTTGAGATGAGTGTAGTGGTGTGGTCACCGTTCTTGAAGTCGGGGCAATACTTGCCTGTGCGATCCTTGAACAGTTCCTGGCCGTTAAAAGAGCGGGTATCCATGGCCACGAGCGTTCTCATGCGGTCGCCGCGGTGCAGATTCAGCACTTGCGCAATGGGCCCCAGACCATGGGTGGGATAAACGTCACCGCGGAACTTGCTGTTATAGTCCAGGCGCCACCCCAACTTGTCATCGGCACCGTTTTTCCAGTATTCGTCCCAATAGGGCGACAACTCGTGGCGATAGGCCCCTTGAACATAGATGACTTCGCCCAGCAGACGCCTCTGAGCCATGTAGAGCGAGTTGAGTTCAAAGAAGTCGTAGCAGCAGTTCTCGAGCATCATCACGTGCAGACGCTTGCTCTCGCTCAGGTTAATCAGCGACCAGATTTCGTTCAGGTTCATTGCTGAAGGCACTTCGATGGCCACATGATAGCCGTGTTCCAGCGCCTCGCGGGCTACCAGATAGTGGTGCAGCCAGTCAGTGGCAATATACACCAGGTCAATGTCGGTGCGTTTGCACAGGTCCTTGTAACCGTCCTCGCCGTAATAGACGTCGGCAGCAGGCATCGACGCCTTACGCAGGATGTCCTGGCACGCTTCGGCGCGCTCGCGTTCATGGTCACACAGCGCCTTGACTTCAATGCCGGGGATATGTGTCCAGCGCTCCACCGCATCAGGACCGCGCATGCCCAGCCCCACGAAGGCTACCCTCACGACAGGTATTTTCTCGACTGTAAGTCCCAGCGCCGACTGCTGGCCGGCGGGCCTTTCAGGTACCTCGGTGACAATCGTCCCGTCCTTGATGCTATAAGGCCAGTTGAACTGTGCCCATGCGCCAGTCGGCAGCAGAGCGGCAACTGCCAACACAAGTGCGATGAAATATCTAAGTCTCATAATTCTTTTTTGGGATGTTTGGTTAAAGGCCTCAAATATAGACATAAAAAATGAAAACGCAAAACAAAATGGCAAAATGCAAGACTTGACTGCACATTGCCATTCTATACCTTCAGTGGCGGTTTACCCCGCTTACTGGTGTCTGATTATTCGACACGCGTTATCTTTGCCCCGATAGCATTCAAGCGCTCTTCTATCTTGCTGTAACCACGGTCAATTTGTTCGATGTGGCCGATGCGGCTCACACCATCGGCACTCATGGCGGCAATCAGCATGGCGATACCTGCTCGGATGTCGGGCGAGACCATGTGGTTGGCTCGCAGACGGATGCGGTGATCGTGACCGATGACCACAGCGCGGTGCGGATCACACAGGATAATCTGTGCGCCCATATCAATGAGTTTGTCCACAAAGAAGAGACGGCTCTCAAACATCTTTTGATGAATCAGGATGCTGCCGTTAGCCTGTGTGGCTACGACAAGCAGCACGCTCAGCAAGTCAGGGGTGAGGCCTGGCCAAATCGCATCGGCCAACGTCAGGATTGACCCGTCAAGGAATCGCTCTACCTCGTAGTGCTCCTGTTGCGGGATGAACATGTCATCTCCGCGTTTCTCCAACCGTAGACCCAACCGGCGGAAGCTGTCGGGGATGATGCCCAAATCTTTCCAGGAAACGTCTTTGATGGTGAGTTCGCTGCCAGTCATTGCAGCAATGCCGATAAAACTGCCCACCTCAATCATGTCGGGAAGAATGCGGTGATGTGCCCCATGCAGAGCATCCACACCCTCGATGGTCAGCAGATTGGATGCGATGCCGGAGATTCTCGCGCCCATCTGGTTCAGCATCTTGCACAGTTGCTGGATGTAGGGCTCGCATGCGGCATTATAGATGGTTGTTGTGCCCTGAGCCATGACGGCGGCCATCACGATGTTGGCCGTACCGGTCACTGAAGCCTCGTCAAGCAGCATGTAGGTGCCTTGCAGATGACTGGATGTTTCAAATCGATAGGCTCTCTTTGCTTTGTCAAATGTATAGGTGGCCCCCAGGTTGCAGATGCCTCGGAAGTGGGTGTCCAGGCGGCGGCGACCAATCTTGTCGCCACCCGGGTTGGCAAAATACATTTTACCTAAACGGCTCAATAGCGGTCCGATTAACATGACTGAACCGCGCAATCGGGCACATTTGTCCATGAAGTCCTGACTCTCAATAAATTCGGTGTCAATGTGCTCAGCCTTGAAACTATAGGTGTTGTTTCCCTGATGCTTGACGATGACCCCCATATCGCTGAGCAGATGGATGAGGTTGTTCACGTCCAGGATGTCGGGGACGTTCTCGATGACTACCTCATCGGTTGTCAGCAGGGTTGCACAGATGACTTCCAACGCTTCGTTTTTAGCGCCTTGTGGTATGATTTCACCGTTCAAGCGGTGGTTTCCTTCTACGATAAATGATGCCATGATATTTAGATATTTTGTGTATTAGATGTAATTTACTTCGGGATGAAGTTGTATTTTGAACTTCTCCTTGACGCTTTGCTCAATAAGTGCAGCCAACTCTATAATGTCAGTGGGCGTAGCATTGCACTTATTGACTAGAATCAGCGGTTGTTTCTCGTAAACTGCGGCCCCGCCGTGCTGTTTGCCCTTCCAACCGCATTGTTCGATGAGCCACGCAGCTGGAATCTTGATGTGTCGGTCGTCAACCACATAGTGGGGTACGCGGGCATAGGTGGCAGCAATTTCTTGATAGGCTTCGACTGGAATTACCGGGTTCTTGAAGAAACTGCCTGCACTGCCCAACACCGAAGGTTCAGGCAGTTTGGAGCGGCGGATGTCGATCACTGCGTCGCGGATGGCCTGTGCTGTTGGCTCACCCTCCTGCGACTTGAATTCCTGCAACGGGCCATAGTCTAAATTGAGCTTTGGGATAAGCGACAGTCTGAAGACTACAGCCGTGACAATGTATTGCCCCCGCAGGCTGTTCTTGAAAATGCTGTCCCGATAGCCATACTCGCATTCTTTGACTTGGAATACCCTGGATTGGCCGGTTGCAACTTCAATCGTCTCTACCTCATGGATGATGGATTCCACCTCCACGCCATAGGCTCCGATATTCTGGATGGCCGAGGCGCCGACTTCTCCAGGAATATAAGACAAGTTCTCAGTCCCGTAAAAATTGTCGTGAGCCATTTGGGCACAGAAGTCGTCCCACAACACGCCCGAGCCCACACGTAACAGAATGTGTTGTTCGTCGCGTGAAACCTCTTCGATGAATTTGACCTCGGAATGCAGAATAGTGCCTTCAAAATCCTGGGTAAACAGCAGGTTGCTGCCACTGCCGATGTGCAGAATGCGTTCACCGCATTTCCTGAGTGTAGCCAAAACATCAATCAGCTCATCTACAGATTGGTAGCTGATGAACTGAGATGCCTTCACATCCATCCCGAAGGTGTTGTGCTTGAGCAGTGAGTAATGATGCTGTATAGTGGTGTGCATGTCTCTCATTGTTGCATTGATTTAAGGCCGCAAATTTAGTGCAAGAAGAGTGATATGCCAAATTTATTTGGGCAAATCCGAAGCGCTGCCTGTTACTGTACTGTAAAGACAAGGTGAAATAGAAAAAGCAAAAGGGATAAAAAACTGTGGTTAATCCAAAGCAAGTGCTATGATATATTTCTGTCTCACATTTTATTTCTCTAATTTCCAACCATGATCGCCATGATAAATCATTTGGTGCGTCATGCCACCGTCAATACATATGTTTTCGCCCGTGATGAAGGTCGCCTTGTCTGAACAGAGGAACAGTACCATGTTGGCGATATCCATGGGGTTGCCGACCCTGCCGGCGGGCTGTTGAGTGGCGTCGGGCCCTTCATAAACGGTACCGGTTGTGTCAATCCAACCCGGGGAAATGGAGTTGACGCGGACACGGCCGGCAAGACTGACGGCCAGCGCATGGGTCAGTGCAGCAATTCCGCCCTTGGCAGCGGTATAGCTTTCGGTCTGAGGTTGGCTCATGCGGTCACGGGAAGAGGAGATGTTCACAATCGCAGCGTCTTGGGCAAAGTAAGGAGAGAAGAGCTTAGAGAGGTAGAACGGTGCCGTAACGCCAACGCTCATCGCATACTGGAACTCCTCATAGCTGCATTCGTCAATCCCCTTCATCAGTGGTAGGGCATTGTTGATAAGATAGTCCACCCGGCCATATTTCTGGATGACCTCGAGGGCAAAACGCTCCAGCACTTGTCTGTCAGCGATATCACCCACAAAATGATTTCCTGGCTGCTTGTCAATCACGCAGACGTGTGCACCAGCCTTCTGGAACTCCTCGGCGATGCAGCGCCCTATGCCCTGTGCGCCGCCTGTTACGACCGCTATTTTATCTTTGAAATTCATGCTTATTGTGGCATTTGATGATTAATTGACGGGAACAAATATAGCAATATCTGTCTCATGATGCATTCCTCCTTTATTTTCGTTAATACCCGTTTCTGTGATGTCTTTATTCTTCTATCAACTGGTTTTCCTGACTCTTGGTTGATGTCAGACGTGATAACCAATGAGAGAGAAAACCGAAGGGAATGATCAGGGCAATAGCCAACAGGAACACTCCTGCAAACCATATGACGTGTACCATAACCAGAGGATAAGTCTCAATGTCTTGGTAGAATCCTGAAGAAATCAACATCAAAACCAAAAAGGATACAGTTATCATCCCACAAAAATAGAGCACCATCTTCATCGCCAATAACATCCAGTGGCTATCTTTCCACTGGGCAAAAGCCAAACGGATACTCAACCATGAGAATCCCGCTGCGATCAACGAAAAGATAATCATCCCAATCGCATCTTCATAAACAACGAACTTCATCAGTAGTGCGACAAAGGCTGCAACTCCCACCCCCAACAGTAGCGAGAAAAGCAATGTGACTATCTGATATTTCCTTTTCTTATCTTGAGATAATTTCATTGAACAAAAAATGGAGACGGTGATATTGGTATTATTAGTTCTGAGTTGATATTGCCGCAAAGATACAACTTAATCTCAATTTTCTCATGTGAAAAACATGAAAAAGCACGGAAATTCCATTTACCTTGATGATAAAACTATATCGTGTGCGATATATTGTTAAACTATCTTAAAGTTTATGACAAAATCGCTTGCGATATAAAACATTTGTAGTAATTTAGCATCGTAAACGATAAAATAGTAATTTAAAGAGACAAAAATGGCAAAAATTTATGGTTTTAAGGCTCTGACGAGCAGAAACAAAGAGATTGACTTCAAGGAGTTTGAAGGCAAGGTGCTGTTGATTGTGAATACCGCCAGCAAGTGTGGTTTTACACCCCAATTCGCAGGACTGGAGGAACTCAACCAAAAGTATAAGGACAAGGGGCTGGTCATCATCGGTTTTCCTTGCAACCAGTTCAAGGAGCAGGATCCTGGCTCTGACGGAGAGATTGAGGAATTCTGCCAGTTGAACTACGGCGTGACCTTCCAGATCATGAAGAAGATTGATGTGAACGGCGCTAATGCTGAACCCATCTTTGAGTACCTGAAGGCGCAGGCTCCCACCGAGGAGTACCACGGCCTTAAGGCCAAGGGTGCCGCACTGCTCTTCAAATCCATCAGCAACAGTGTGGAGAAGGACAGTGACATCAAGTGGAACTTCACCAAGTTCCTGATTTCCAAGGACGGTGAGACCATCAAGCGCTATGCTCCCACCACCGAGCCCAAGGATTTCGAGAAAGACGTTGAAGCCATGCTGGCTTAAAACAGTGTCATGCACGCAGAGTTACAATTAGATAATCAAGTCTGCTTCCGCCTCTACACGGCTGCGAGGTTGGTCACTCAGGCCTATGCGCCAATGCTGACGGAGTTAGGCATCACCTATCCGCAGTATCTGGTGCTGATGGTGCTGTGGGAAAAAGACTGTCAGCCCGTGAACGACATCGCCCATAGGCTGCTGCTGGAGACCAACACTGTCACTCCACTGCTTCAACGCATGGAGAAACTGGGGATTGTCAGCCGCAAAAGGGGGGAGCAAGACAAACGTCAACACATTGTCAGCCTGACCGCAAAGGGGCGTGACATGGAACAGAGAGCCTATGACCTCATTCCCGCCGGCATGAGTGAACAACTCGCTTCATGCCCGCTGAAACTTGAGGACTATCAGCGCCTCGTTCAAGAACTTGACTCAATTATTAACACGTTTAAAAAATAAAGGAATTATGGCACATATGTGTGAAAACTGCAAATTCCGTGCACACTACGACCAGAATCCCAAATCCTTGTTGGGCCGCTTCTGGCGTTGGCACATCAACTTCTGTCCGGGTTGGAAAGGCTATTTTACCAGCCTGAACGACGAGCAGAAGGATGAAATCCGCAAGAAATATCAATTCACCAAATACCAGTAATAAATATGAAGAGAATAGTATTAAGTCTCGTAGCCATTATGAGCGTGCTGGGTGTATCGGCACAAAGTATATATGACTTCAAAGTGAAGGACGATTTGGGTAATGACGTGTCTCTTGCCGACTACAAGGGCAAGGTGCTACTGATCGTGAACACCGCCACACGTTGCAGTTTCACACCCCAATACGATGAACTGGAGGCTCTCTATGAGAAGTACCATGCCGATGGTTTTGAAATTCTCGATTTCCCGTGCAACCAGTTCGGTGAACAGGCCCCCGGCACCATCGAAGAGATTCATCAGTTCTGCACGGCCAATTTCAACATTCAGTTCCCGCAGTTCGACAAAATCGACGTGAATGGCCCCAATGAATCACCATTGTTCACCTATCTGAAAGCCCAAAAGGGCTTCGGCGGTTTTGACCTCAACGACCAGAGGGGAAAGTACATGGACGAGATGCTGCGCAAACGCGATGCAGACTTCGACAAGAAAAGTGACATCAAGTGGAACTTCACCAAGTTCCTGGTTTCACGTGATGGCCGTGTCGTGAAGCGCTATGAGCCGACAGACAAGATGTCTGACATCGATGCTGCTATCCAGATTGAAATGAATCCCGTTTTGAGCAACATCATGGCCCGCCGTTCTATTCGCAAGTATCTCGACAAGCCTGTTGAACATGAGAAACTGGAGATGGTGGTCTGTGCCGGCATCAACGCTCCGAGCGGTATGAACCGCCAGCCGTGGATCGTCCGCGTGGTCGAAGATCAGCAGCTGATTGCCGACGTGACGGAGGTTTACAAACGCTATAACCCCGATCAGGTGAAGCGTGACAAGGACTTCAAGAACATGTTCCGCAATGCCCCCAACCTCATCTGCGTCTGCACCCCCGCCGAAGGTGGTGGCGAACTCGATGCGGGACTCCTGGGCGAGAATATGATGCTGGCGGCTCAATCAATGGGACTTGGCACCTGCTGCTTGGGCGGCCCTGTTCGCTTCTTGACCTCAAATGCCGACGCCAAGTTCTTCCTTGAGCGCCTCGACATCCCCGAGGGCTACAAACTGAACTATATCCTTGCCATCGGTTATCCCGACGAGCACCCCGAGGCCAAACCCCGTGATGCCTCTAAAGTACAATATATTAAATAACCATAATAACGATTAGCTCTATGAAAAGTTTTGGATCAAAACCCTGGGTTCTTCCACAACCCGTATTGATTATTGGTACCTACGACATGTACGGCAAACCCAATGCCATGAACGCGGCATGGGGCGGACAGTGGGATAATGGCGAAATCATGATTTCGCTGGGTTCTCACGCCACGACTGATAATCTCAAAAACAACCGTGACCTGACAGTTGCTTTTGCCACCGCCCAAACTATGGTGGCTGCCGACTATGTGGGCATTACCAGTGGCCGCGACACCCCCGACAAGATGAAAAAGGCAGGCTGGACGGCCGTAAAGGCACCTAACGTGAATGCCCCTATGTTCAAGGAGTTTCCGATGACATTGGAATGCCGAATCAAAGAAAAAATTGATGAGTCGGCATCGGGCTATAACCTCATTGCCCAAATCGTCAACGTTCTCTGCGATGAGAAATACTTGTCAATCGATGGTGAGCCCGACGTGGCAAAAATGGAACTCATCACCTTTGATCCCATTCATCACACCTACATCCAGTTGGGCAAGACGGTGGGCAATGCATTCGCCGACGGTACTCAACTAGGGTGAGTAAAGCAAGCAGGGAAGGAGACATGATGGCATGAACAAACTGGTCAGCCTTCTCAAGCCCCTGATGCCGATACTCGCGGCGGCATACGGCACAGCACTGATTTATGTCACTGCATTGCCGATTGACAGTGACTCGCTGGGTTTTGGCGGCGAGTTACTGTCGTGGCTGCTCACATTGGCAGGAATCGGGCTGACACTGTTTCTCGTTCAACAGGTAGAGCCGAAGTTGTTCCCTGATGCCGGACAATTCCGACTTAAATCTCCAATACCCCTTGTCATTGTTGGACTGTTGTTAATCGCTCCGCTCTGGTTTGTCGCTAAGGAGTATATCGTCTACGGTCTCACTTCGCTCGCGCACTTGGTACAGTTGGAACCGCTGACCTACACGACTCAGGAAGTGCGTGAGGACTTGCTGTCCGGTGTTCATGCCGTGTTGCTTGCACCTGTACTCGAAGAACTGTGTTTCAGACAGATGGCGATTTCGCCGTTCCGTAGCCGTCGCGCGCAGATAGTCGTCTGTGTGGTGATGGCCTTATTGTTTGGGGCGCTCCACGTGCGAAATTTCCTTGGAGCGTTCATTAATGCCCTGTTCTATGGGGCGATATTCATCTGGTCGCGGAACATCTGGAATAGCGTGGCTCTCCATGCAGGCTGTAATCTGACGGCAACGTTGCTTGCAGTATATTGCTGGCTGGGTCTTGGTGACTTCCGGATGACGAAAATCCCGGTCATCGTTCTGACTGACGCCAAAGTTGTTGTCGCTTCCATTGTCTTGGCGATAGTGGGAATTCTACTGATAAATAAAAAGAGAAAAACAACTATTTAACGAACAAAAAACTATACCATCATGAAGAAGATTATCATTATTGACGGAGGCCCGCGCAAGATTTTCAACACGGCCTCGATGCTGAAGAAATTCGCCGAGGGCGCAAGTTCGGTGAGCGGTGAAATTGAAGTCAAGACAGTGCGCCTGTATGACCTCGATTACAAGGGCTGCATGTCGTGTATGGCTTGCAAAATCAAGGGCAGGGCATCTAACGTCTGCAAATTCAAGGATGCGCTGACTCCCGTCCTGGAAGAGATCGCTCAAGCCGATGGTTTGGTGTTGGGCTCGCCGATATACTTCGGTAACGTGACAGGCCAGATGCGGACTTTCCTGGAACGCCTGGCATTCCCCTGGCTCTCCTACAACGACTACAGCATGACGGCTCCCAAACGGATGCCCGTGGTGCTGTTGGAAACCATGAATGGCCTGCCCGACCGTAACAACAGCCAGGGTTATGGCTCAATGGAGTATTGCATCAAAGCCGCCTTGGGTGAACCCGAACGCCTCTACGCCTACAACACCTATCAGGTGAAGAATTACGATAACTTCGAACTGGCAGGATTCTCGGAGGAAGCCAAACGCAAGTATCGCGACGAACATTGGGAGCAGGATTTGCAAGCGGCCTATGATGCGGGCAAACGCATGGCCGAAAAGATATTATAATGCCTTCCCGTTCGCCAAAACAAGCCATCCGGCACGTGTGGCACAAGTTGAAGTCCTGGCTGCAGTCACTCTCTTTCAGGACAGGTGTCATCGTGTTGGTGTGCTGCATCCCGTTCTATATACTGTCCTTTGCCCAAATGCTGCTGCCCATCAGCACTGCGGCCAAGGGCATATTATGGACTATTCTCTTCGGACTGGCAAAGACCTGCCAATACGAAGGCCTGACCATCCTCGGTGTCGAAGGCTACAAACGCCTCAAAGACAAACTCAAACGCAAAGCCCCCAACCCCTGAATTGTCAATTGAGGATTTATTATCGATTCAGGAAGTTAACAGTAATGGTAATTAAAATCAAAATGTAAATATATATGGAAAGTCAAATTACAAGGGAGGCGGCTTGGGAGCTGCTGAGAAAGTACAACAAGGACCCGTTTCATCTGCAGCATGCGCTCACGGTGGAAGGCGTCATGCGCTGGTATGCCGGGCAACTTGGGTTTGCAGATGAAGTGGATTTTTGGGGTATGGTAGGACTGCTGCACGACATCGACTTTGAGCAGTATCCTGAGGAGCATTGCATCAAGGCGCCTGAACTGCTGCGTGCAGGGGGCGTGGGCGAAGATATGATTCACGCTATCTGCAGTCATGCTTACGGCATGCACGTGGACGTGAAACCTGAACACCTGATGGAAAAGGTGCTCTTCGCTACCGATGAACTGACCGGACTGGTATGGGCTGCCGCACTGATGCGCCCGTCGAAGAGCGTCCAGGACATGGAACTGAAGTCTCTCAAGAAAAAGTACAAGACAAAAGCATTTGCCGCCGGCTGCTCCCGCGAGGTGATTGAACAGGGAGCGGAAATGCTGGGATGGCCCTTAGAAGAGGTGCTGCAAAAGACTCTCGACGCCATGAGGGATTGCGAAGCCCGGGTGGCAAGTGAGATGGATGCCATCCTCAATGGCAATGGATAAACGCTCTCCCACTAAACCAGCCGACAACACACTTTTGTCAAGCAACAACTCTTCGTGTCTTTGCAAAAAACGCTAAAATACTGCAACATGAAACAGAAATTATTGTCATTAATGCTGCTGGCGGTATTCAGTTTGATTGCCGCTGCTGCGCCTAGAGAGGAAACGATCATCTCCCCTGATGGAAACATCAGAATTGTAGTCACCATCGGTGACCGATTGCAGTATAGTGTTTATTATGGTGAGGAGCAGGTGTTGAAGGACAATGTACTGGCCTTGCATGTGGGCAAGGGACGATTTGGCCAAAAGCCTGTTCTCAAGGGCCTCAAGCGGTCTAGGGTTGACGAGGTCATCAATCCTGTGGTGCCCATGAAGTATGCCTCAGTGCCCAATAGGGCCAATCAATTGTCATTGACCTTCAAGGATGGTATCGGTGTGGATTTCCGTGCTTATGACAACGGCATCGCCTACCGATTCAATATCAATAAGGGAAAGGGAAAAGTTGATGTGGTGGACGAAGGCGTGGAACTGAATTTTCCAGAGCCTTTCATCGCCCATATCTCGAAGACTGATTCCTATGCCATGTCGTGTGAGAAGCCTTACACGCATGTCTCCACAGCCGAACTGAACGAGGAGGACGAAATGACCTATCTACCCATCCTGCTTGAAAGTCCACGGGGCACCAAGATACTCTTTTCTGAGAGTGATGTCCGCGATTATCCCCATATTTTTCTGGCACCTAATGGCAAGAATGGTTTTTCGTCTGTTTTCCCCAAGTCACCCGAGACATGGGAACCCAGTGGTGACCGTGGCTGGAAGATTACCAAAGAGCGCGACTGCATCGCAGCCGGCGTTGACGGACGGCGGACGTTACCCTGGCGCTTTGCTGTCATCGGTGACGATGCTACGATAGCAGGGAACCAGATGGAAGTCGTGCTGGGTGGCAAATGCGAACTTGACGACGTGTCATGGATCAAACCCGGTCAAGTGAACTGGGACTGGTGGAACCACTGGACCGTGTGGGGCGTGGACTTTGAGACAGGCATCAACAATGATACCTATAAATACATCATTGATGTGGCCTCAAACTTAGGGGTGGAGTATATTTTGCTCGATGAAGGATGGAATAAGAATGTGAAGGATCCCTTCACCACACGTGACGAGATTGATGTGCAGGAACTGGTGGACTATGGACGCGAGAGGAATGTGGGCGTCTGGCTGTGGCTTTCGTGGCTCACGGTAGAGCACCACATGGACTTGATTCCTTATTATGCTCAGATGGGTGTGAAGGGACTGAAGATTGACTTCATGGATCACAGCAACTAGTGGATGGTCAACTACTATGAGCGCATTGTCCGTGAGTGCGCCAAGTGCAAACTGATGGTGGATTTTCATGGCGCATTCAAGCCCTCTGGGCTGGAGCAGCGATTGCCCAATCTGCTGTCCTATGAAGGCGTGCTCGGACTGGAGCAAGGTGCCGGCTGTGAGCCTAAGAACAGCATTTGGCTGCCGTTTATGCGTAATGCCGTGGGGGCAATGGACTTCACGCCAGGTGCGATGCAGAATGCCCAACCCGAGGATAACAGAGGTACGGGTTCCCTGCCGATGGGCGGCGGTACACGCGCCTATCAAATGGCGCTCTACGTCTGTTTCGAAAGCGGCTTGCAGATGCTTGCCGATAGTCCCACCCGATATCTGCGTGAAGAGGAGTGTGCCCGTTTTATTTCCTCGGTGCCCACGACTTGGGACGACACCCGCATCCTTGCTGCCGAGGCTGGTGACTACTACGTCGTGGCCAAGCGAAAAGGTGACCAATGGTTCATCGGTGCCATCACAGGAGAGCGTAAGCAGCCCCTCGATTTGACCATCTCGCTCGATTTCCTGACCAAGCCGGGCCAATTGACCTATTTCCAGGACGGCCGCAATGCCCATCGCATCGCAGTGGACTACAAGAAAGGCGAGCAGGCAGTCACCCCGCAGACCCAGTTACAGCTTCACCTCGTCCGAAACGGCGGCTGGTGCGGCGTAATCAAATAACATCAATGTCTCTCGCTTAGATTTTAAATGATAATTGAAAAGTATACCACGAGAATAATTTCGAGCACTTAACACAACAAAAGCTCTCAAAAGAGAGCTTTTGTTGTAATTTTTCAAATTGGTCTGAATCGCTGATAATCAATTGTTTTTGGGAGCGCAAAATCTATTTGCCGATGCAGAAGTGGGCGAAGATTTCGCCTAGGATGTTGTCGGTGGTGATTTCGCCGGTGATTTCGCCTAGCCAGTGAAGACATTCGCGGATGTCTTGGTCGAGCAGATCGCCGCTCAAGCCGCTGTCAAGGCCGTCGATGGCGCGTGCGATGGCGTCGCGGGCACGGGTCAGCGCCTGATAGTGGCGGGCATTAGTGACGATGACGGCGTCGCTGTCCACGTTGGGCAATGAGGCGGTCTCGACGATGAGTTCGCGCAGAGCCTCGATGTCGTTGACGCTTTTGGCGCTGATGGCTACGATTTGTGTGCCCTCTGGCAAGATATCGTTCAGTTCACTCCTTGCGGCGACATCGTCGTCAAGGTCGGTCTTGTTGAGCACGGTGATGAGGGCCTTACCCTCGCAGCGGCCCAGGATATCGTGGACCATACTGGTGTCGGCGCTGGTGACGTCAACGACCCAAAGCACGACGTTGGCCTTATCAATGGCTTGCCATGTACGTTCGATACCCATCTGCTCAACGGCGTCGTTCGACTGACGGATGCCCGCCGTGTCGATGAAGCGGAACAGTGTGCCGCCCATCATGATGGTGTCCTCGATGGTGTCGCGCGTGGTGCCGTGGATGTCGCTCACCAGTGCGCGGTCGTCGCGCAGCAATGCATTGAGCAAGGTCGATTTGCCGGCGTTGGTCTGTCCCACAATGGCGACCGGGATACCGTTGCGGATGGCATTGCCGTCACGGTAACTGTCGGCAAGGCGGCCGATAAGGGTGTGGATTTCTCGTGCCAAGGTAGTCACTTCGCTACGGTCGGCAAAGGTGACGTCTTCCTCGCTGAAGTCCAGTTCCAACTCGATAAGTGCTACAAAATGCAGCAATTTGTCGCGCAGGTTCTTCAGCTCATCGCTGTAGCGACCGCGCATCTGGTTTATTGCCACACGGTGTGCCGCACGGGATTGAGCCTCGATGACGTCGGCAACGGCCTCGGCCTGTGACAGGTCCATGCGGCCGTTCATGAAGGCACGGCGTGTGAATTCGCCTGCGGTGGCAAGGCGGCAACCCGCATCGATAAGCGTCTGGATAGCCTGTTGCTGGATCCATGTCGAGCCATGGCAGGCCAGTTCCACCACATCCTCGCCCGTGAACGAGTTGGGTGCGCGATAAATCGTTAACACTGCTTGGTCCAGCATGTCGCCAGACGTGTCAATCAGGTGTCCAAAATGAACAGTGTGAGATGCCATGTTGGCGAGTGGCTTGCCTTGCCAGCGCTGTTGCACGATGGCGAGTGCCTCGGGGCCACTAACCCTGACAACAGCGATGCCGCCGCGACCTGAAGGTGTCGAGATGGCGCAGATGGTGTCATTCGTTAGATTTGTCAATTCGGTAGTGTTCATCGTCTTGGGTAATAAGCGGGCCAGTCTTTTATGTTTTCTTTACTCTCAATCACATTCTCGACCTTGTCCTCAAGCGAGGTGAGGAAGTCGTAGCCTGTCAGTTGCTCCACCTTGTCGATGGTCGTGGCATAGTTTGTCCAGCTGTTGGGCAGAGCCTTGTTTTCCATCACGAAGGCAATGGCACGGTTCTGGCCGGGTGAATAGATGACCTTGAAGAAACGCTCGGGCACGGCGATGTCGTCATGCTTGCCGATGTATTCCATGTCATCCGAGAGAATGGGGCCGGTGAGGACAATCAGCCTCTTGGCTGTGCGCGACCACTTGTGCACCGCTTCCTCGAGGTGCCGCCACTCGCCGTCGTTCATCTCATCGAGCTGCGGACAGATGTTGGTCATCAGGAAGCACTGCGTCATTGCGGTCTTGTCCCACCGCATGTCCATCGCCGGGGCCATGTGGCCGCGTGTGTAGCCGCTCTCCTTGTATTCCCACCAGTCGGGGCAACCTTTCACATCATGATCGCGTTCAAACTGGTAGTTGGCTCGGTTCTCGGCGTCACGCGAGTCGGCCATCGATGTCATGGTGTTTGTCAACTCATAGGCCACGCAGTTGGGAATGCGGTAGTTCTTGTTGAAGTACACTGTGATCGCTTTGTAGCGCACTGTCTGGTTCTCCAGCCGTTCAGGCAGTTTCACGTCCAGCAGCGACGCGTCGCCAGTGGACTGGTACTCTTTGCCCTCTTGCTTGTCCTTTTGAGGGTCGGAGGTCTGCACGGTGGGCAGGTCCTCGTTATAGGCACTCTTGTAGAACCCGTTCTTCTGGTAACCATGATATCCCGCCAATGCCAATAGCAACAGCGCCAACAGGTAATACAACTTTCTCTTCTGTTTCTTTGTCATGACAAACCTTGTTTCTCGCCCACAAAGATACTTGTTTTAAATAAAAAGAAACCAAAATGCCCTAGCAAAGACGCTGAAAAATTTTGGTACTCCAAATATTTTCGTATTTTTGCGAGCATGAAAGCAAATTAATCATTTCTTAAACCAATTATTCAATGAAAAAAACATTACAATCTCTCATTTTGCTGTTAGCGGCTTTGTTGCCGCAAACCGCTAGTGCCTACTATTTACAGGGTGATGTGAATTACGACGGCTATGTGGACATCAACGACGTTACATTGCTGATTGACATCTTGCTGGGCAACATCAACCTGCCCGAGACCGAGACCTTTACCGTCAATGGCGTGACCTTCACGATGGTGACTGTCGAGGGCGGTACCTTCACGATGGGTGCGACTGCCGAGCAGGACGGCGACGCTGGTAGTGAAGAATATCCCGCTCATCAAGTAACCTTATCCAGTTACAGCATCGGCCAGACCGAGGTGACGCAAGAACTATGGCAGGCTGTGATGGGCAGCAACCCGAGTGTATACCAGGGTAACCTGCAGTGGCCTGTGCAGCAAGTCTCCTGGGAAGATTGCCAGGCGTTCGTCGCTGAATTGAACGAGTTGACAGGAAAGACTTTCCGCCTGCCCACCGAGGCCGAGTGGGAATTTGCAGCTCGTGGCGGCAACAAGAGCCAGGGCTATAAATATGCCGGCAGCAACGACATCGACGAGGTCGCCTGGTATGGTGGTTATGCCCAGGCCATACAGCCTGTCGCCATCAAGGTACCCAATGAATTGGGCATCTATGACATGAGTGGCAATGTGTATGAATGGTGCCAGGATTGGTGGTACAACAGCTACCCGAGTGGCGCTCAGATAAATCCTACGGGTCCTGCTTCGGGCTCTCTCGGCGTGAACCGTGGCGGCAGTTTTGGCCATAACGCTTGGTCCTGCCGGGTGTCGCACAGGAAGTACTACGGCAAGGGGGGCAAGGACGGCCACCTCGGGCTGCGCCTCGCCCTCTAGTGGCCTTGCCCCCTCATCATGGGTTGAGGTTCATGCTTTGTATGCGGAAGCCCTCAGACAACTCAGACAATTCAGTTGTTTGAAGAAAGCGTGCGGATGCAAATTAGCTAAATTTGTGTAATTTGTAGTTTTTTGAAAGCGTGCGTTCGCCGAGTTAAAGATTTGTAGTTTATTATTCCCAATCGGCAATGTTGCATTGCCGCTTGGGGATGGCGCTGGAGAAGGTGAGTCCCGTGCGGCGCTCCACCTCGGCGACGGTGACGGCATATTTTTTGATACCGCCGGGGCACGGCTCGTTAGGGTAGATGAAGGCGATGGCTCGGCCCTGGTCAGGAGCGTACAGCACCTTGAAGAAGGCCTCAGGCACCGCGATGTTCTGCTTGTCCTTGCCGATCATCTTGGGATTCTTGCCCATGATGGGTCCAGTGAAGACCAAGATGCGCTTGTCGCGCTTGGCCCAGCGGTGCACTTTCTCCTCCAGCACGCGCCAGTGGTCGTTGTTGAGTTTGGTGTCCTGCGGGCACATGTTGGTCATGTAGAAGCACTGCGTCATTGCGGTCTTGTCCCAGCGCATATCCATTGCGGGCGCCATGTGGCCACGGCTGTAGCCGCTGCCACGGTATTCCCAGTTTTCGGGGCAAGCCTTGACGCTTTTGTCACGGGCATAGTTGTAGTTCTTGCGGTTCTCGTGTCCTGGAGCGTCGGCCATGTCGACCATCGTTGCCGTCAGTTCATAGGCCACGCAGTTGGGGATGCGCAGCGATGGATTGAAGTTGACCCTGATGGTCTGGTAGTTCAGCACCTGGTTAGAGACCCCCTTGGGGATACCGACAGCCAACAGGGCATTAGTGCTCTGCTGGGGCACAACCCTGCTGCTTGCCGGCTGGCCGATTGTGGGAACACTCAGCAGACTGAATCTGCTGGAGGCGTTGTGTCTCTTGCGTTGACTGCTCTTGTCGGATTTTTTCTTTGACTTTTTCTTTGATTTCTTTTTGCTTTTGGCCTGGGCTGACCACTGGGTTGTGATGACGCTGTCACCCAACACTTGCGGTGGCAGGGCACCGCCCATCACCATCGCTGCTACCAAAATCCAAACTTTAACGATCTGCCTCATCTCTTATTGCTATTGTTCTCTCTAATCACTAACCAGTAATCGCTAATCAACGCCGAAGGCGCTTAATTGGTCCATGCATCAAGGTTCACTGGTGCTTCCAGCCGCTTTTGCTCCTCTTGTGGCAGGGTGGGGAAGAAGTCCAGACCCGTCCTGCGTTCCACCTCATCCACACTCACGGTATATTGGCTCAGGCGTCCGCCACTGTGCCCGTTCGGGTAGATGAAGGCGATGGCGCGCACTGGCCTGACGCATGGTGCAACGATGACCTTGTAGTATGCGCTTGGCACTGTGATCCGTCCGTTGGCCAGCGTCGTGTCACCGTCACTGATGACAGGCCCTGTGAACACCAGCAGCGCGCTGTCGCGTGCCGTCCATTCCCTCAATTTCTCCTCCAGCTTGGCCCAACCGCCCTCGTTCAATGCTTTGTGCATCGGGGCGACGTTGGTCAACAGGAACGACTGTCGCATGGCATTCTCGCTCCACTTCAGGTCACCGGCAGGCACCAGATGGCCGCGGTCCATCCCGCAGCCCGCGTAGTCCTGTGGCGACGGGCACCCCTTCACACCAGGGTCCTGCATGAACTCACCCATGCGCTCAGCATTCCCGTTCAGTTCGTTGCAGACGAGCTCATAGGCAGCACAGTTGGCGATGCCCCTCGCACTGTTGAAGTGCACCATAAAGGCATCATACCTCACCAGCGTGTCGCTCATGCTGTTGGGAACTCCGACGGTCATCAGACTGTCACGCCCAGCCTCACTCAAGGGCACCAGATGTGGAGTTGAACTGTTCATCGCCACCCTATACAGCAAAAAGCATACCAACGCCACCGTCAACCCCCAAAGGATGAACTTGAGCCATTCTTTCCACTGTAACCAAGAGTGCTTCAATAGGGTCTTCATACCACAAAGGTAATGATTTTCTTCGGCTTGTTTGCCGTTAATTGAGAGAAAAGTGCTAACTTTGTGGGTAAAATATGTAATCTATTTAACAAACGATAAGACCAACATGAACATGAAATTAGTTGACAGATTTTTGAAGTATGTGAAGTTCGACACCCAGAGTGACGAACTCACCAACCTGACACCCTCCACTCCGGGTCAGATGGTGTTTGCCAAGGAATTGGAGCGTGAATTGCATGCCATGGGTTTGAGCGACATCTCGCTCGATGACAACGGCTACCTGTTTGCCACGTTGCCCGCTAACACCGATAAGCCTGTGCCCACCATCGGCTTTATCGCCCACATGGACACCGCCCCCGACATGAGCGGCCATGACGTGAAGCCCCGCATCGTCAAGTATGAGGGCGAGCCCATCGTCTTGAGCGAGGATTCCCGCATCGTCCTTGACCCCGTGCAGTTCCCCGAGATGAACGACTACAAGGGACAGGAGTTCATCGTCACCAGCGGCGACACCCTGCTCGGTGCTGATGACAAGGCTGGTATCGCCGAGATTCTGAGCGCCGTTGAGTGGCTGCAGGAGCACCCCGAGGTAAAGCACGGCAACATCCGCGTGGGTTTCAACCCCGACGAGGAAATCGGTCTGGGTGCCCACCACTTCGATGTGGAGAAATTCGGCTGCGACTGGGCTTACACCATGGACGGTGGTGCAGTCGGTGAGCTGGAGTTCGAGAACTTCAACGCCGCTAGCGCCAAGATAACCTTCAAGGGCCTGAACGTGCATCCGGGTGCCGCCAAGCACAAAATGATCAACTCGATGCGTGTTGCGATGCAGTTCGCAATGATGCTGCCCCGTTGGGAGACTCCCGAGCACACCGAGGGTTACGAGGGCTTCTATCACCTCATCCACATGGAAGGCGGTGTCGAGCAGACCACGTTGAACTACATCGTTCGTGATCACGACCGTGCCCGCTTCGAGAGCCGCAAGCGTGAAATCGAGCACCTGTGCAATAAGATCAATGCCGAGTTCCCCGATTGCGCTACCTGCGAGATCAAGGACCAGTACTACAACATGCGCGAGAAGATTGAGCCCGTGATGAACATCATCGACATCGCCAAGCAGGCCATGGAGAATGCCGGTGTCACCCCCAAGGTACAGCCCATCCGCGGTGGTACGGACGGTGCCCAGCTCTCGTTCAAGAACTTGCCTTGCCCCAACATCTTTGCCGGTGGCATGAACATGCACGGACGCTTCGAGTATGTGCCCATTCCCTCGATGGAGAAGGCCATGATGACCATCGTCGAGATTTGCAAGCTCGTGGCAGAGTAACTGTCTAAAATCGAGTGAAAGGCAAAAAAGAGTCAAATAATTTGGCGGGTTGAGAAAAAGGCAGTACCTTTGCACCGCAATTTTTGGGAGATTCGCTAGCTCAGCAGGTAGAGCACATCCCTTTTAAGGATGGGGTCGTGGGTTCGAGCCCCACGCGAATCACAATGACGGGTAATCGCCCGTCATTTTTTTGTGCCCTGGGTGTCTTGCTTTTTGCGAGACGTTGCGCAATAAAAACGAAGGGCTGGCGCAAGTCGCGGCAGCCCTTCGTTTATGCTTCAGTCGGGTTGATGTTATCTGAGGATAATATCGAGGACAGAGTTGACGTCGGCGATATTCACCTCTTTGTCTTTGTTGACATCGGCGCGCTTCATCGTGGCATCGTCAACCTGGCCACCCAGGATAATGTCAATCAGGGTGTTGATGTCGGCGATGTTCACCTCACCGTCACCGTTCACGTCACCAATGATTTCAGTATCTTTTTCAATGAACACATACTCGTCAAGATAGGCCATGCGGCGGCGAATCCAATCTTCGATGTAGTTCATCTCGGCATCCAGATTCAGCTCCTTGCCGGCCAGGTCGGTGTCGCCGCTCCAGCGGTTTTCCTCACGCGTGGCTGCACCGCATTCCAACAGGTTATCAATGGCCGTGCGGTAGTGGTTGACCAGGCTGTCGGTGTTGAGCGTGGTCTGGCGCAATTCCCGATAGCGGGCCAGCACCTCGTCGCGGTAATTCTTTTCCGACATCATGATGATCATGGGAATATGGCTGATCCAAGTCGAGGGATCGCATTCGGGAGATACCATCTCGGGGTGATCCACTTCAGGAGAATAATTCTGTCCTAACGAGATGCCCAGGTCCCAGGGGAACATCGTCAGGCGGGGATTGTCGCGGAAGTCGCGGCAAGCGTAGAAGATGTTGTTACTCTCATTGTCTTGGGCCTGGATCGTGACGATGAAGATATAGTAATCTTGCATCACCGGCAGGTCAAAGTAGTAGCCCATGCTGTCGCGCAGTTCGGGAATGGTATCGGCTCGTTTAGCGAACCTGACGGCATTCTCTAGGGTGTTCCAAGTAACCTGGCGGGTCTCATTCCACTTGGGATAGTCCAGCTCAAAACCGTCCCACAGGCGGGCGCCCGGGGTGCGGTCGGCGGGATCACTCATCGTCACAGTGCGGGTCCAGGTGTAGGAATCCCACAATGCTCCGTGGAACGTGAGTTTGCTGCCTTCCTGATCGTATTTTTTCAGCTTCAGCTGCTTGCGGTCGATGGGCTCGCTCATGCTGTAGATGCCGCGATATTCACTGTTGACAATCACTTCGACAATCTTGCCGCGCGATGCGCTGCGGGCATTGGGGAATGTGTCGGCATACCAGGGTCGGCGGGCCATCTTCATCCACAGGTCGGCATTCAGGCGGTTGCGCACGCGCAGGAAGTCCATCTGACCTGCATCCAGATGCCAATGGTTGTCATTGCGAAGGCCGAAGAAACGGCGGTTCAGCTTGGTGCTGTCCTCATTGACGAACTTGATGCTGTAGTTGCGCTTGTTCTTGTCGGGGGTGTTGGTGGCACGGCCGCGCCATTTCAGCTTGGCCTTCATCGGCTCTGCGTAGGCCGAGTCAGGGTCGTTGACGATGACGTCGCCATAGATGTATTCCATGCCGATATCACCGGTCAGCTCAACGACTGGTAGCCAGGTGAACGTGATGGTGCCCGTGAATAAACTGTCGCCAAGTTGGGCAGTGACTTCATAGTACTTGCCGCCCTCGACATTAGCGAAAGTGAACTCGTCACCGCTGGCCACGGTGGTACCTTCGATGGTCAGGTCGATAACGTCATCGCCGTAGCTCACAACCGCTTGGAAATCGGTGCCGAAGATGCTCTGCGGAACGCTGCACAACCATGTGTTGTTGAGGGTGTCAAGCACGGCACGATGCCCGCTGATGTTCAACGGTTGTGCCCATGCTGTAGCACTCAAGAGGATGAGTGCACATGACAATAGTAATTGTTTTCTCATTTCGTGATGTTGGACAATAATAATGTTAATGTTTGATGTTCGTTGTTTATTCTGCGGGCAAAGATAGTAAAAAAGTTTCTATACCGTTGATTCACCGCAGGTTTTTTCGTTATTATTGACGTTTTGGAGCCTGCTGTATATGGCTTCAGCCATGATTGTGGCATGAACGGTTTGCCGATTTGATGTGTGACTGTGGCTCATGGCTTTTTCGCGGTGCGTCTTCGACAGATAAAGGGCCTGTGTTTTTCTCTATTGCCTGTGCAACTAATTTTAAGAAATTATTTCGTCAGTTTTTTTGCGCTTTATGTCTGCTATCCGCTAAAAAAGAAGTAACTTTGCTAGCTCGAATAACACAACTTGAAATCACTCAATCATAATGAAAATATTTACCAACGATGAACTGCGCCGTATAGGCGACCGTACTCTTGAAAAAGAGAATATCGGGATGCTCGATCTCATCGAGAGAGCAGCGTCGGCTGTGTCCTATGAGCTCATTTCGCGATGGCGCACCTCCAAGCGTTTTGTCATTTTCGCCGGTCCTGGCGATAATGGCGCCGACGCATTGGCTGTAGCGCGCATGATGTATGAGCAGGGATACCGCCCCGATGTTTATCTTTTCAACATCAAGTCAGCACAGTTGTCTCCCTGCTGTCTGGCAAACCGCGACCGCCTGCTCGCCACCATTGGCGATGACGATATCAACTTCATCGAGGTGATCCAGACCTTCGACCCGCCTGTTCTTGACGAGTCCGATGTCGTGGTCGATGGACTGTTCGGAAACGGCCTGCGAACACCGCTCAAGGGTGGTTACACCGCGCTGGTGCAGTACATCAATTCCAGCGGCGCCTATGTGGTGTCTATTGACATTCCCTCGGGCATGTTCGGCGAGTGGAATGTGGGCAATGACCGCCGCAACATCATCAAGGCGGACCTCACACTTACCTACCAAAGCAAACGTCTGGCTTTCTACTTCGCCGAGAATGCCGACTTCGTCGGCGAGTGCAAGGTGTTGGACCTGGAACTCGACTCCGAGAGTCTGGCTCGCACACCCACCGATTTTTACCTCATCGAGCGTGACGATGTGCACGAGGTGATGCGCCCCCGCAATCCCTTCATCAACAAGTATGATAACGGCACCCTGCTGCTCATCGCGGGCAGCTACGGCATGATGGGTGCGGCAGTGCTCGCTGCCAAGGGCGCCTTGCGAACCGGTGCCGGACTGGTGACGGTTCATGCGCCCCGATGCGGTTATCAGATTTTGCAGACAGCAGTGCCTGAGGCTCTTTTCGAACCTGACCGCAACGAGTTGGTCACCAGTTCAATAGACCAGCGTCGCAACTTTAGTGTTGTGGCATTGGGCCCAGGAATGGGTGTGGACGATGAGACCCTCGAGGCTGTTCATCAGTTCATCATGAACTTCAAGCGACCCTGTCTGCTCGATGCCGATGCGCTCAACTGCATCGCGCGCCGACCCATGCTCCTGAGGAGCATACCGCACCGCTCCATCATCACCCCTCACAACATCGAGTTTGACCGTTTGTTCGGTGATCATCACACCGACGAGGAGCGCCTCAAAAAGGCCATTGACGTCTCGCGTCTCTACCAGATCACTATCGTCCTCAAGGGCCACCACACCATGACGGTGCGTCCTGACAGCAAGATCTATGTCAACAGCAGTGGCAATCCAGGCATGGCAACGCCGGGCAGTGGCGATGTGCTCACGGGAGTCATCTCGGCACTCATCGCGCAGAATTATCCTGCTGATTGGTCGGTTGTCCTTGGTGTTTATCTGCACGGATTGGCAGGTGACTTGGCGGCACAAGAGCATGGCACCTATGGCATGATTGCCAGCGACATTGTCGATCACTTGGGCAAGGCCATCACCGAGGTGATGAAGTAACCCCGCAAGACATAAAAAGAAACCAACAGGATTGGTAATCACATGATTGCCAATCCCGTTGTTGTACCTGAAGTGGGACTTGAACCCACACGGCCGCAATGGCCAAGGGATTTTAAGTCCCTCGTGTCTACCGATTCCACCATTCAGGCATCCGGTACAGATTCGGGTGCAAAGATACTATTTTTTGATGAATAAAGCCGTCTTTGCCGTTTTTTTTCAATAATCACGCCGAAAAAAGCGTCTTACCCCGTCGGCATGTTATGGTAAGTCCAGCAATTTGATGTCGGGGGTCGTTTTCTGTTGGCGCTCCCGCAGGTCTTTAATGTAAGCCAGTAATTCAGCAAAGTCGCTGTCGGCTTTCGGGATGAAGTCGCTGTTGCCCATGTCAGACAACTTGTTGGCCACGTCATTCACGGTGAAATCATCGGGGTCGAAGGCGGGTTGATAAGCGCTGTCATCATCGTCTTTTCCCTGGCTGACCTTGTTGATCAGACCTGCCTGTTGCAACTTGCCGAGCAAACGGTCGGCAAGCGTGCTGGGGATGTCGTATTTGCTGATAAGGTCACTGCGCTTGAGGGCTCCCTCGTTGCGCTTGAACTGCTTCACGGCTTGAGCGAGCACGGCAATGGCAATGCTGTTGGCATAGGTTTGGGATGCGTCTTTGGCGCGGTCGTTGTAGTCGAAACTGTCAAAATTCTGCCAAGCATAGGTCAGCACGACGCCCGACAGGGTGATCAGCCACGACAATTGCAACCACACCAGCATCAAGGGCAGGAAGGCAAAACTGCCGTAGATGGCATTATACTTTGACACGTATACCTGTCCTGTCACGAACAGCCATTGAATGCCATGGAACAGTGTGCCGCACAGGACGCCAGCAAACAGGGCGCCCTTGAGGCTGACCTTGGTGTTGGGAATGAGGTAATAGGCCGCTGTGAACACCAGCCACGAAATGACCAGGGGCATCAGCGCTAACAGGCGGTGCATCATCGGGGTGATGGGGTCGTTCTCGAACACGGTCTGAACCGCATCGCTCAAGAAGATGGAAATACCTGCCGAGCAGACCATCAACACGGGCAGCAGCAGGAACAGGGCGGTGTAGTCGGTGAACTTGCGCTGAATCGAACGCTTGGTGGTCACACCCCACACGTGGTTGAACGTGTCTTCGACATTGCTCATGAGGGACAACAGGGTCCACAACAGGAAAATCAGGCCGATGCCGATGAATATGCCTTGCGACGCCTGAGACAGGTAATTGTCAACATAGGTCAACGCACTTTCCAGCACCTCGCGCTGTGCCGGGAAATACTTGAACAACTCACTCTGCATCAGGTTTTGGAAACCGAATCCGCGAGCGATGGCAAAGAGCATGGCAAGTGCCGGAACGACAGCCAACACGGTATTATAGGTCAACGCCCTCGAGCGCATCTGCAAGTCACGGTCCATAAAGGAACGCACGCTTAGGTTGACGATCTTCACAGCCTTGACCGAGAACAGGGTCCTCCTGTCGTTCCACACCCCGCTGATGCAGTACCTGATGTTCTGCATCATTCGTTGCCACAGGCTGGCCTTGTCCTTGTCGCTCATATTTCTTGGGGTAAAATATCAGGAGCACGCCAGTCATGGCGCACTCCCTTGGTGAATCTCAATTACAGGTTGTCGAGGTTGTCCTTGATGAGCTCAAAGATGTCGTCGACTGAGCCCACACCGTCGATGGCGCGGTACTTGCCCTGCTCCTCATAATAGGTCTTCAATGGAGACGTCTGGTTGTGGTATGTCTCCAAGCGTTTGCGGGCAGTCTCCTCGTTGTCGTCCGAACGGCCGCTCATTTGGCCGCGCAGCAGGATGCGCTTGATGAGTTCCTCTTCAGGAACCTCAAGGCCGACAACGGCGTTGATTTGTGTGCCGCGGTCGGCAAGCAGTTGCTCCAATGCCTCGGCCTGAGGAATGGTACGGGGAAAGCCGTCAAAAATCACACCCTCGCTGGCCTTATCCTTGTTATCGTCAAGCACCTGAGCCAGTATGTCGATGATGAGCTCGTCGGGCACGAGTTGGCCCTGATCGATGAAGCCCTTGGCTATCTGACCCAACTCGGTCCCACGGCGGATGTTGTCGCGCAGCACGTCGCCGGTCGAAATGTGGAACAGTTTGTAATGCTCGATGAGTTTATCGCTCTGGGTGCCTTTGCCCGATCCGGGCGCACCAAAAATGACAATGTTCAACATGATCTTGAATTTTTACTATAGTTGTTGTCTGTATTATTGCTTTACTTCTGTATCAAGTCAACTCATGGATCAGCCCTCTTTCAGCACGTAGATGTCGGGCAGGTTGCGGGCCAGACCGTCAAGGTCAAGGCCATAGCCCAAGATGAACTTGCTGGGAATCTCAAAGCCCACATACTCAGGACCTGTGCCGACTGTCAAAGCCTCAGGTTTGAACAAGAGCGAAACCATTTTCACGCTCTTGGGGTTGTGCTTGGCAAGTTCTTTGCGCAGTTGAGCGGCGGTGACACCGCTGTCGATGATGTCCTCAACAATGAGCACATTGCGGCCCGTGATGTCCTCGGTCAGGCCCATCACCTGTTTAACGTTGCCTGTCGACTCCATACCCTCGTAGGACTTGAAGCGGATGAACGTGATTTCGGCGTCATGAAGGCCGCAGGCGCGGAACAGGTCAGCGGCAAAAATGAAGGAACCATTAAGAACACACAGGAACAGTGGATTTTCGTTGGCATAGTCGCGCTTGATTTCCTGAGCAAGCCGATAAACCTGCTTGGCAATCTCTTCACGTCTGATGTAAGGCTCAAACGTCAGGCCTTGATAAGTTACTTCTTCCATTTGCTTACAGAATTAAAACGCAAAGATATAAAAAAGTTTTCAGTAATCACTTTTCACCCTTTCGCTTTTTTCCGGGAAAAGGAAAAATAAGCAAAAAAGCGAGCCAGAGGCTCGCAATACTCCGACGGGCAGCCTGGGAGCCGTGGCTGCAGTTAGAGCAGGAAATCGTGGCTGCATGGGCTGGGGTGTCATTGCCGTCGAGGTATTGCGAGGCTCCGCCTCGCTAAGCGGTGTCACTGCCGTGTGGCGATGGCCAGTGCCAGGGCATTCATCGTGCGGCAGCATTCAGCGGTCAGGCGCTGGTAGTCGTTGCGGTGCCAAATGGGGAAATCATCAGCAATTTGCCGGCCGCACAAGCATCAAAGAGCCGTCCGCCCGGCTTGGCCATCTTTGTAAAGCCATTGTTGCTGATGAGGATGACAGGGAACCCCTCCTTGAGCGCCCTGGTCATGATGGCCTTCTCTCCGGGACTGATGGCGGGGCTTACGAGTACGTTGCCGGGGACGAGCAGCCGTTCCCCCTCGCGTGCGATATCCTCTTCGCTCATTCGTCGCGAGCAATAGACCTGCACAATCGACGGTTCTTGCAGCAGCCGATGGTTACCCATTGCACTCACATCTGTGTCGGCTATAGTGAGATGATGAGAGACTGTGAAGAAGTCCTGATGCTGTCGTTTGACCCACAGGCGCCGGGGATTGTCACTGAGGTAAGCCTTCCAACGTTCGAGTTGTCCCTTGCCCTGCAGCACGCCATCGGAGTAGCCTTGTTCCCACAGCGGGACGCCGGCCCCCGATTCACGTGCAGCCCTGTTGCAGCCGGCCTTGAAACCATTGATGACTTTTCCTAGATGGACAGGCAGCGGTTCGGAGACAAACAGGATGCCGTGCAAGTGGTCGGGCATGATGGTCAATGCCAGCACTCGGATTTGCGGGTAGTAGCGGGGGATGCCTAGCCATTCGGCTTTCACACTATTACCTAGAGGCGATAGCTTCACCCATGGTTGTGGGTGGCTGTCGTCTGGACCACAAAGGACGCCAAGCCGTGGTTTGCGCCCTTCCACGCACAGGGTAATCATGTAGATTGCCCTTCCCTGGTAGTCATGGCTAACCATCCGTCGTTTCATCGAGCGGGTGGCGGCCACATCAGGGTGTTTCTGAGACCACTGCTTGCGCCCCTCGTTGCGCTTGTCCTCCATTTCTTGTCGATTTTAAAGCGAGCCAGAGGCTTGCAATACCCAAACGGGAGGCCGTTGCGACCGCCGGGGCGGTCAGGGTATTGCGAGCCTCTGGCTCGCTATTACTGATAATTACTTGGCGACTTTTTCCAGGCGCTTCATCATGACGAACATGAAGACGGCTGCGGCGAGGCAGACTGCGATGAAGACAGTCCAAACAATCCACAGGGGCAGATCACCCCACAGGTAACCGCCGACGCTCACCAACTTGTTGCCGATGGCGGTGGCACCAAACCAGCCACCCATCATCAGGCCCTTGTACTTGGGAGGAGCCACCTTGCTGACAAACGAGATGCCCATGGGCGAGAGCAACAGCTCACCGAAGGTCAGTACCAGGTAGGTTGAAATCAGCCAGTAGGGGGATACCAGCGGTCCGAGTTCTCCCTTATCGGCTAGTGCGGCTTGTTCATTAGGCGTGAGCAGTCCTTGGGATGCAAACAGCATGATGAAGAAGGCAGCGCCGGCAACAAGCATACCGTAGGCAATCTTGCGGGGTGCCGAGGGCTCCTTGCCCTTGTTGGCCAGATAGGTGAAGATGGCCATCGATACGGGTGTCAACGCTACTACATAGAACGGGTTGAACTGCTGGAAAATCGGGGCCGAGATATCGACGGAGCCAGTGGCGCGGGTGAATTTGTAACCCAGCACGGCCAGGGCTGCCACGATGATGGCGGCCGAGATGCCCTTACCCTTGCCCGTCTTGCTCTGGAAGAGCGAGAAGCCGGCATAAACAATCAGGATAAGCATCACCAGGTTGATCACGTCGAATGGCATGGTGTGCACACCCGAAGCGCTCTTGGCCGTGAACTCGTCGGCAAAGTAGGTCAACGACAGACCGTTCTGGTGGAAGGCCATCCAGAAGAATATAACCACGGCGAACACGAGCAACAGGGCCACGATGCGCTGTTTGGTCTCTTCCTTGGTCAACTCGGGCTCGGCTGCGGCAGCAGCGGCTTTACCACCCTTCTTGCCGGTGTCCTCGGTGTGGCGGAAGGTGCCACGGAAGGCATAATAAATGGCAATTGAGAGCACCAGTGACGCACAAGCGACCATGAATGCAAAGTGATAGGCCTCACCAGGAGCGGTGTAACCCAGATGCGTCTGGGCATACTCGGTGATCTTGACGGCAGCAGTCGGGGCGAACAGCGCACCGATGTTGATGGCCATGTAGAACAACGAGAAACCGGCATCGCGCTGGTTTGCATAACGTGGGTCGTCATAGAGGTTACCTACCATCACCTGAAGGTTACCCTTGAACAGACCTGTACCCAAGCTGATGAGCAACAAGGCAGCCAGCATCGCAACAATACCTGCTGTGGCGCCGCCCAATGGGATGGACAGCAACAGATAGCCAATGAACATGATGATGATACCGGTGGTCACCATTTTGCCAAAGCCGAACTTGTCGGCAAGATAGCCACCCAGAATCGGGAGGAAGTACACGAGCATGAGGAAATCTCCATAGATTTCTCCGGCCCACTTGGGGTCAAAACCGAAGTTCGACCTCAGGAACAGGGCGAACACGGCAATCATCGTGTAGTAGCCAAAGCGCTCGCCAGTGTTGGCCAATGCCAACGCGAAAAGTCCTTTTGGTTGGTTTTCAAACATAATTGTTAGCGTTTTGATTAATTAATATATTAATAATGTTGTTGTCGTTTTCAACAGCCGCTGTGCTCACGTGCTTGATAGGCGATGGCATAGGCGCGGATTTGCTTGATCATCGCCAGCAGACCGTTGCTGCGGGTGGGGGAGAGGTGCTCCCTCAAGCCGATGCGCTCGATGAAGTAGAGGTCGGCATCGAGCACTTCCTGAGGCGTGGCGCCGTCCAGCACGCGCACGAGCATCGAGATGATGCCCTTGACGATGATGGCGTCGCTGTCGGCCTGCAGCCGCATCTTGCCGTCGATGCTGTCGGCCTGCAGCCACACGCGGCTCTGGCAACCGTCAATCAGGTTGTCCGCCGTCTTGTATTGTTCGTCGAGCGCGGGCATGGCATTGCCCATGTCGATGATGACGCTGTAGCGGTCCATCCAGTCGTCCAGACCCTCAAATTCCTCAATGATTTCTTCTTGTCGCTCGTTAACTGTTGACATGAAAAATGGTGATGTTTTGGTTTAACCTACAAATTTAGGCTGATTTTTTGAATTAAGGAGCCACAAACCCGATAAAAATGTTTTTTCCGTTTCAAAAACCAAAAAAACAAGTCCCGCTGGCGGGATGCCAACGGGACTTGCAACTTGTTCTATTGTCGATTAATAGAAGTCGATGAGGCGTTTGGTGACCTTGGTGGCCTTGCTCAGAATGTTGTAGATGGTGCGCGGATTGGCGAATACCTGAGCACCGCGGCGCTGAGCATAGCGGCTGTCGAGCTCTTCCTTGGTGGACTTGCGCTCGGCTTTCTCCTGACGAACCACCTGGTAAACGTAGATGGCTTCCTGACCCTTCCAGGGGCCAGCCAGCTGACCCTGCTTGGCAACACTCATGCGGCCAATGGCTGAGGGCTCAATCTTGGGATCGCCAGATGCGAATACCACGTTGGCGGTATCAACCTGGACACCCATCAGAGCGGCATAGCCGTTCAGGTCCTTGGCCTTGCCCTGATACTGCTTCATCAGAGCCTCGCCCTTCTTGGCGTTGCGTACACGCTGAGTGAGGTACTCCTTGCCCTGAGTGAAGTTGTAAGGCAGGTAACCGTCGGCGTAAATCTCGTCAACTGCAACGGCAATCAGCACGTCATTGTTGTCGCTGAAGATGGGCGAAACATCACCCTTCTTGTTGTCGAACGCCCACTTGATGGCCTTGCGGCTGTCCTTGATGCCTCCCTGGCCATACATGCTCATACCCAATTGAGCGGTGCTGGGGCTGATCATCATTTCAACAGCATTGTAACCGGCCTTGGCAGCATTCTCGGTAAATTCCTTGACAGTCTTGTTCTTGTTCAGGAAGTCCTGGAACTTGTCACGCAACTGGTCGCTGGTCTCGGTGCTGGCATAGGCTTCGTAGCTCACGGTGGCCAGTGTGTAGAAGGTCTTGGGGGCCTTCTTGCTGTTCACCTTCATCAGCGTGGCGTGTTGGTCGCTCTTGTCATAGACGAAGTAGGTCTCGCCGGCATTGCCGATCTTGGCCTTCATCGAGTCGGGAGCCATGTACACGCGCTGCCACTCGTTGAGCTTGCCGTCAACCTTCTGGGGATAAGCTTTCTTGACATCGTCAAGGGTCTTGCCGCTGTTGAGCTGATCAAGAACAGCTTGTTGTGTCTTGGCATCGGCTTGTACGACAACATAACTCAGTTCTACCGAGTCAAGGCTCACTTCCTTGTTGATGAGCTTGTACATCACATGGTTGGTGCCGGCAGTGCTGTCGCGATGAGTGGTGCCCACCTGAGCGTTGGCAAAGAAGTCGCGCACCTTGGCGGGGAGTTCCTTCTGAACCAACTTGGCAGTGTCGATCTTCACGGTACCCATCACACGGACAGAATCCACGCCGCGGCCCTTCTGCAGTGCGATATAGGCAGCGTCAGCAATCTTGTTGGCGGCTTCGATATCCTTCTGGCTGGGGTCAATGTTCACTGCGATGTAGTGGATAACGCGGGTTTCCTCGTCAATCTTGAACATGGGTTTGAGCTTCTGCCACTCGGCCTTCAGCTCCTCGTCGGTCACGTTATAATCTTTGTCGGGAACCGATGCATAGTCCTTCTTGGCGAAGGTCACAACATTGGTGATTGACTCTTCCTCGTCCATCTGCTTGCGGTCCAGGTCGTTGGCCTGCATACAGCCGGCCATCAGGTTCTGCAGCTTGGCAAACATGTATTGCTTGGTCAGGTCTTCTTTGAGCTTCTCCCACTGGTTGCGAAGTTCAGTCACCTGAGCTTCCTGGATGCCCTGCTTGCCGGGGTTCATGATGAAATCATAAAACTCGGCAGGCGACTTGGCACCATACTGCTGGGCGAATTGTACCACAGCGGGAGCGGGGTTCTTACCAATCATGAGCTCACTGATCTCGGTGTCGCTTACGAAGAGACCCAACTTCTTGTATTCCTGCTCGAGCAGCTTCTCGTTGATCATATCATCAAGCACCTGCTGCTGACGCAAGGCGGCGTCGGTCTGCTGACTGTTCTGTTGGTCGTCAGCGGCCTCGCGCTCCACGCGACGCTGGAACTGCATAATGTCAATTTTCTCATTGCCGACTTTTGCGGCTGCGCTGTTGCCACCAGAACGACCGATGGCCTCGATACCTACCTCGATAATGAAAGCGAGCAATGCGGCACCGATAACGATGGCAAGAATCTTCTTTCTTTGCCTAATTTTCTCTAATGTAGCCATTTACAATTATTTATATTACGTTTTTATGTTCAGTAAAAGGGCAGTTTGCCAAAAAACCTCGCAAAGGTAGTTATTTTTTACATTATACCAAAAAAGTTGCCTCTTTTTCTCGCTTTTTTGACTTTTTCATAAAAAACGGCTGTTCTGTAATGCTGTACTGAAATAATGATCTTCACCCTCCATGAGAAAGAATTGGAGAACAATTGGCTTCTTGCCCGAAATCAACATTTATAGGTCTTTTTTAGGAATATTTTAGATGTCGGTTAGCTGCTGTTTGGCAATTTATCGCTAAATTTGCAGTTAATATTAATGTGAAAGGCGCGCCTTGCCGTTGGCGAGGTGCAATGAGTGCGTAAAATTAGAAACGAAAATCATATGAAGAGAATCAAGAAAGCTTTATTGTCAGCGCTTGTGGTGGCTCCCGCTATTGCGGTGGGGCAACCTGCTGTGATGTCCAGCGAGGCTGCCGGTTATCTCGAGCGTGGGTTGCAGATGTACGAGGCCCACAACTATGTGGGTGCCATTGACCAGCTTGAGCATGCCAAGCAGTTGCCGAGCGATGCCTCGATGCGGGAAAAGGCCGACTACTACATCGCCTTGAGTAAGTTTGAGCGTGGTGAGGAATCCAGTCTGGATGCCCTGGTGGAGTTCATTGACCGCTACCCGGCCTCACCGCTGGCAGTGGAGGCGCAAATGAAGGTGGGCAACTACTACTTCTATCGTGGTGAGTGGGAGAGCGCGCTGTTGAGTTATTCCTATGTGCGCAACCGTTCACTTGATTTGAACAGTGATGAGGACCTCGAGTATCGCCGTGCCTACTGTAACCTGCGACTGGGAAATTACCGTGAGGCCGAGCGCCAGTACTACGCCCTCGAGAACAGCAGGCGCTATGCCGGTGCCAGCGACTTCTATAAGGCTTACCTGGAATATGCCCAGGGCAACTATGCTGAGGCTCAGGAAATGTTCAGCCGCATCCCTGCAGGCACCGAACTGGGCTATCAGGCACAGTACTACCTCATACAGATTGAATATAACAAGAAACGCTACAGCGATGTGATTGACCAGGGTAAGACCCTGCTCAGCCAGCGCGGCAACGACTACTTTGATGCAGAGTTGAACCGCGTGGTGGGTGAGAGCTACTACCACTTGGGTAATGATACCGAGGCACGCACCTATCTGCGCCGCTACATGGACAACCCCGAGGGAGAGCCCTACCGCACCGCAGCCTACACGATGGGTGTGCTCGATTACCGTGACGGCAACTATCAGGCCGTTGTGGACAACATGTTCCATGTGACTGACGGCAGCGACGCGCTGGCTCAGAGTGCCTACTTCTACATGGGACAGGCCAAGAGGCAGCTCAATGACCTGGGCGGCGCCAACATGGCATTCCAGCAGGCTGCCATGATGAATTGCGACCGCAGTGTCAAGGAGACGGCCTACTATAACTATGCCGTCGGTGTGAGCAAGGGAGCGCGCACTCCGTTTGACAAGAGCGTGGACTTGTTCGAGGATTTCCTCAACGAGTATCCCAACTCTCGTTATAAGGATAATGTTGAGGGTTATCTGGTGGATGCTTACATGAGCACGACCGACTACCAGCGTGCGCTCACGAGCATCAACCGCATCAAGAATCCCGGTGCCAAGGTGCTCAAGGCCAAGCAGAACATACTCTATAACATGGGTGTCCAGGCTTTGGCCAATAACCGCAACAAGGAGGCTGACGAGTACTTCAAGCAGGCCATCGCCGTGGGCAATTACGACCCGACCACCCTCAACGAGAGCCGCCTGTGGCTTGCCGAGGCCGAGTACCGTGAGGGAAAATACACCGATGCCGCCAAGCACCAGCAGGAGTATGTCAAGGCCGTCGACAGGTCCGACGAGAATTATGGCCTCGCCCAGTACAATCTGGGTTACAGCCTCTATAATGCGAAGCGCTATAGCGAGGCCAAAACGGCTTTCCAGAACGCAGTGGCCAGCAAGCAGCTGAGCAACGAGCTCACCGCCGATGCCTATAACCGCATCGGTGACTCGCAGTACTATGCCCGTGACTTCTCGGGCGCTCAGGCCTCCTATGACCAGGCAATGCGCCTCGACAGGAACGCCAGCGGCGACTATGCGATGTACCAGAAGGGTATCATGATGGGCATGAACCAGCAGTATGCCGACGAAATCAACCAGATGGACGCGCTCATCAAGACTTTCCCGCAGAGCGACTTCGCTCCGCAGGCGATGCTCGAGAAGGGTAATGCCCAGGCGCTGCTTGGCAAGTACAACGAAGCGCTAGACACCTATGCCGCCCTGTTGAAAAACTATCCCAGGAGCGTCGAGGCACGCAAGGGACTTCTCCAGACCGCACTGGTCAACAAGAGCATCGGCAAGGAGGATGCCGCCATCGAGGCCTACAAGAAGGTCATCCGCCAGTATCCCACCAGCGACGAGGCTCAGGCAGCTGCCGAGGACATGAAACTCATCTATGCCGACCGTGGTCAGCTGGCTGAGTTCAGCAAATTCCTCAACAGCGTTCCCAACGCGCCCAAGATTGACGTGAACGAGGTGGAGAGGCTGACATTCGAGGCCGCTGAGAAGGCTGCCATCGACACCAAGCCGAGCATCGACAAGATGCAGCAATATCTCAAGGACTATCCAGCCGGCGCCTATGTTGCCAAGGCGAAATATTACATTGCCCGCTACCATTACGGCAAGGGCAACTACAATGATGCGATGCAGGCCATCGACGAGGCCCTGCAGGGTGGCGGTGACGCTTCCTACGCACAGGACGCGCTCGCCATGCGCAGCGACATCCTCATGCGTCAGGGTAAGATGGACGAGGCGCTGCAGAGCTACAAGGAACTCGCCGAGCGCGCTACCAGCGACGACAACCGCACGCTGGCTCAACTGGGTGCGATGCGTGTCGCCAAGCAGATGGGCAACTGGAACGAGGTGCGACTCATAACCGGCACATTGCTCGACCGTGGTGGCCTGACCGCCAACGAGGAGAAAGAGGTGACCTTGAACCGAGGCCTCTCGTTTGCACAGTTGGGTAACACCAAGGACGCCGAGGCGGCTTTCCGTGCGTTGGCCAAGGATCCTTCGAGCGAGTATGGCGCCCAGGCGTCCTATGAACTCTCGCGCATGCAGTATGAAATGGGTAACTATGCCGGAGCCGAGCAGACGGTGAATGCGCTCATCGATGCGGGAACGCCACACACCTATTGGCTGGGTAAGAGCTTCCTGACTCTTGCCGATGTCTATTACAAGCAGGGCAATGTCACCAAGGCTCGCGAATATCTCCAGAGCCTCAAGAACAACTATCCAGGCAAGGAGAAGGATATCTTGAACGGCATTGAGACCCGCATGAACAAGTGGAAAGGTGGCAGTGCAAGTTCGACGGGCAATGCCAGCACCGACAACGGCAAGAAAAAGAAGAATTAATTCACCACGATCGTCATCATCACACATTAAATATATTGCAGATGAAAAAGAAGATATATATCGCCATATTGTTGGCAGTGGCAACGCTCACAGCGGCACAGGCACAGGACAACACTCAGCTGAGCAAGGAAATCACTCTCGAGAAGGATGTCGCGCCGCTTGAGAAGAAGGCTGTAAAGAAGAACGAGTTGCCCAAGGTCAAGAAACCCGCTTCCACCGGGCCCAGGACCCAGTTGGGCTACAGTGACCTCACCACGCCCATCGAGGTGCCCACTTCCATCCCGACACTGTTGCCCTACGGCTACCGCACGGCGCACAACTTCAGTGACAAGCGCGGCTATCTCGACTTGGGCGCTGGCACTCAAGGTAACTTCAGGCTGGACTTCGGCTATCGTCTTATCGACGAGGAGCGTGAGAAATTGGGCTTGTGGTTCAATCACAACAGCACTTGGAACAGCAAGAATCACAGCAAGATTATCGACCTGGACCTGAACCGCAACAAGCAAAAGTTCAATGACAACACCCTCGCTGTGGACTACAGCAAGGGCATGGGCAACGGCACGCTCACGTTGGGTGCCAAGGCTCACATCGACATCTTTAACTACTACGGCGGATGGAACGCCTATCACACATTCTCTTCTGAGAATGAGCCGGTAATCTTTAACTCTCCCTATGATTGGAACAAGGAGAAGCAGACGTTCTTCAATCTCAACTTGAATGCGGGATGGCAAAGCCAGTTCATGTTGCGCGACAATCCGTTGAATTACAACATCGGTCTCCAGTATGGTCACGCATCACATGACAAGCCCTTCAACGACTTGTATAATCATGGTGTTCATGACAATTGGGGTATCATTAATCTGGGAGGCAGTTACAACCTCACCGAGTTCACGACCGCTGCATTAGGCCTCAAGGGCGAGTACCTGCGTCGTGGCACCAAGGCTAAATCGGGCAGCGACTATGACCTGTTCGACGAGGTGGGCATGATAACCCTCTCGCCGACCTACACCATCCGTGGCGACATGTTCAAGTTGCAGCTGGGACTGAATGGGCACATCTGTTTCAGTGATGGTGCCGCATTCCGCCTTTCGCCCAACATCCGTGCCAACTTGGCGTTGGTTGACGGCTTCACCGTCTTTGCTAACGTTCTTGGCGGCAAGATATTGGGTTATCGTCAGGGCAAGCACTTCGTTAATTACCGCTATGACGATCCATTGCTGCTTTACGGCAGTGTTTACGTGCCTATCGATGCCGAGGGCGGTATCAAGATCGGTCCCTTCCAGGGCTTGAGTGCTAAGGTTTCGTTGGGCTATGGCATTGTCAAGGACGAACCGGGCATCCTCTACACTGGTTATCCTGGATTCTATGCCCTCAATCATGCCTTTATGTCACAGTACATGGTTCTTGACAGTCGCGGCTATTATCTTAATGCCGAGGTCAATTACAAGTACCGTTCGCTCATCGAGGCAACAGCTGCTGTCAAGTATGCTCCTCACGATAATGAGATGTATGCCAGCGATAACCACTATAACGGCTACAAGTTGGGTGTGGATCGCGCCTCTACCGTTGCAAACATCGACCTCAAGGTCACTCCGTGGAGGCCGCTGACTGTTCATGCCGGTCTCGAGTACCGCGGTGGACGAATGGCTCTGTTTGCTCCTTCGGACAATGAAGATGCTGATTACCTGTTTGTCAACATGGATGACGTCATTAATCTGCATGCCGGAGCTAACTACCGCCTTAACAGCAGCATTAATCTGTGGTTGCAGACCAATAACCTGCTGAACCGCCGCTACGACCTGCTCTACGGCATGGGTGCACAGCGCATCGGTTTCATGGTCGGCGCCGGCATCACCTTCTGATAGGGTTAATCAAAACAACTCAAAGCGTGACAAGGAGAAAATCCTTGCCACGCTTTATATTTAGAATGTGTTTCTGATTGCCCTGAAAAAAGTTAAGGCAGGGTGGGGAGGGCGTCGCTGTGCTGCATGAAGGCTTCGGCAGCATTGCAGCGGCATTCAAGGCCGCGGAACTTCTCCATTGGGCCGTGCCACTCGTAGATCTCGTCCATGTGCTGGCTCACGTGGCAGTTGCAGGCCTCGTGCTTGCGCTCCAGCACGCTCTCGATGTTCACCCAGTGGGTGGGGTGGAACATCTGGCTCTGCGTGCCCGACATGGCCTCGAAGTAGAACAGTTTGAAGCGGCGGTCCAGGCGTCGCCAGGCGTCCATCACAAGGATGCCGCAGATGGCGTGGTCGCGGTGCTCGTCGAGTGGCCAGTGTGTCATCACGATGTCGGGGTTCTCGCGGTCGATGAGTTCGCGCATCTCCTTGTAGCGTTCCAGGTTCACCTCGGTGTTGCCGTCCACCTGGCTCATGAAGATGTGTCGTGCGCCGGTCACCTTGCAGGCGTTCTCGCTCTCCACGACGCGGATGGCGGCAGCCTCAGCGTGGCTCTTGCCCGCGATGCCCGCCTCGCCGCGTGTGAGATAGACGCACACCACCTCATGTCCCGCTTCAGTAAACAGGCACATGGTGCCGCCGCAGCAGGTCTCAGGGTCGTCGGGATGCGCCCCGATGGCGAGCACCTTGAGTCGCCGTTTGCCGGCATTTGTGCCATTAATGCTGTTGTTCTGGGCTTCAGCCCCCATGGGAATACCCAGCACCGTGGCCCCCACGGCTGCCGCTCCCGTCATCTTGATCATTTCTCGCCTGTTCATTATTCTGTCTCTTGGTTATCAGGTGCAAATTTAATCCTTTTTTGTCATCTCCCCAACTTTTTGGGTTTTGGATGCTCAAGTGAATGATTTGATGACAGGATAATCCGCCTATTAAAAATTATCATTTTTTTTTTAAGTTCGTAGTGTTAAATGATTCCGTTTTGGAGTATAATCATAAAAATTTATTTATCTTTGTCCCTTGCATAGTTTCGTCATTCGTTTTTAGAGACTGAAATCCTATGGTTTTCAGGCTTTCTTCCCCTCGGATGAAGGTGGATGAGATGAAAGGACCGCTTTAATCTCGAAGCAGACATAACCAACATCATAACCAATGACATGAGCAATGCATAACCAAAGACATAACCATTTTGTTAATCATTAATTATAATAATTAAACCGATGATGAAACGATTACTAATCTATCTCATGCTGCTCGCCTTTGCATTGCCAAATGCAATCGCGGGCGAGAAGACCGTGACGATTTCCCGCAACGAGGGAATCTACGATGATGGCACCGGAGTGTATTATTGCTCCAAAGGCGGCATCACCATGACCTTCTCCAGTGGTCTGAACAATGTCAATTACCTGGTGGAGCACCAGCAGGTGGTTTTCGACATTTTCTCGACCAACTATGTGATCAAAAAGATCAAGTTCAATTGTCTGGACAACACCACCGATGACAATCTTGATTGCTTCTACTGGGGCCCCTCGACCATCAGTGAGTTCACTGGTGCCCCTTACACTCCCACAGGTACCTATACCTATAGCGGCTATATCGGCACCTGGGTGGGTGGTTCTACTCCGTCCAAATATATTAAGTTTGTGACTGAGGCCAAACCGGTTCGCTTCGGTTCGGTCGAGATTACCTATGAAAAAGAGTTCGGTGACATCTATGAAAAGGTGACCGATAATTCTGAGATCGAGAATGGTCAAACCTATGCATTGGTGAGCCAATATGCTTCCAAAGCCTTGGGCAAGGAGGACTATTACAGCACCACTGAGAACCTGACCACCTTTACCTCGACTCCTGTCACCCTGCTTGACAATAACAACAAGGTGAAAGTGACCGACGAAGTGCAACTCATAAAACTTGAGTCTTCGGGCTATAGTTCTCGTCCCTGGTATATAAAGGTGGGCGATAATTACATACGTCGCCGCAGCAGTCTGTCCGGTTCATCATCTGGAGCGGCAAACGGTCAGGGCTACAACCTGCATACTGCAAGCACTGTCACCAGTTATGAGCAGTATTTCCGTGTCAGCATTTCAGTTAGCGGAAATACTAATCAGAATGCGTTGATTAGGTTTGATCATAGTAGCTCTGAACCACAATTCGCCATCCGTCACTACAATGGTGGCAGCCTATTCAGGGACATGGACTACTCAACCAACAACCAGTATGCAGCCAACCAGCGCGTTTACCTCTACAAGCCCGCTCAGAGCTATGAGGTGACCACCGAGTGCATCCCCTCCAATGGCGGCTACATCACCCTGGGAAACGGTATCCTCACTGACAATCAGGGCAGGAACTGGTCGCAGCATTTTGATAATGTGTCCTTCTTCGTTGGTTCGGCTGACGGTTATGGTATCGGTGAGGTAACAATAACTGACCTCAACAACCGAGCTGTGAATGTGCTGCAGCCGACCGCTACCAGCGACTTTGGCAACGACTACAGCTTTGTGATGCCTGCCAATGACGTGAAAGTTACTGCTAATTTCCTTCAGCCTTATAACATTGACACGATCTGCAATCCCACGGGTGGCGGCATCTTTAACTTCATCAGTGGATATACCGACTTTAACGGCCAGCATAAGTCCAACGAGGGCAAGACTGTAACCTTCAAGCCTATTGCATCCGATGGTTACAGCTTCCAGTCGGTGACCTACACCAATAATGGCACTACCACGACGCTCACCCCTGATGCCAACGGAGTCTTCTCCTTCGTCATGCCTGGTAACGACGTCACCTTGACTGCCAACTTCGAGGAGGCACATGACCTCTACCTGCTCGGTACCGCTAACGGTAAATCCGGTTGGGCTCCCTATGGACCCAAGTTCACTTTCGACGGCGCTAATGAGAAGTACTACATCGACGTTTACTTCAAGGGCTACAACGATGATCCCAATACCGATCCTGCCTATGGTTACTTCAGCCTGACCAAGAAGATTGATGAAAGCGGCAATTGGGACAACATCGCTGGTTACCGCCTGGCTGCCGAAAACAATCAGACATGGGTAGCCGATGGTTATTCAGGTGTTCATCTCTATGGTGACCGCCCCAATAATTCCTTCAAGATCAAGCCCGGCGTTTACCGCATTGAGGTTAACAAAGAGATGACCGAGATGAGCATTACCGAGTATCCGCTAGGGCTCACCTTTGATCCTGCTGGCGGTGTGCCCGGCAACGGCACGATTGTCGAGCCCAACACCGAGGTGACCATCGGCAGCAACCTCCAAGACTTGGTACACGCCATCAATCCCAATGAGGATCCCGTT